>Ga0172382_10002468_pt1 | contig 30872 bp, 24 predicted proteins | sample Leawel138RmetaG_FD_122245 | JGI IMG/M metagenome (GOLD analysis project Ga0172382, IMG submission 122245) | Leachate microbial communities from a municipal landfill in Southern Ontario, Canada - Leachate well 138R metaG | ecosystem: Engineered > Solid waste > Landfill > Unclassified | place...
ATTCCATAGGCGGGGCTAAATTTGTTTATCTGATGGCGAATGATGTGATTAAAAATTATATTTGTAAAAACAGTCAAACTTTTTTTGAGTTTTATTCCAGTTAATAAGGGGTAGGTACATACCTTGATACAACAGTGTTGATGAATAACAAAAAGGTTAACCAGGAAATCAGCTGCGCAACATCAGGTTATTTAACTCAAAGTTTACAATTACGTAGGCAATTTCAAAAAGTGTTTAAGCAATGGTAACATTTAACATTTTTCTGTTTCATTTTTATGCATTGTTGATAATTTTATGTTACTTTGAATCAGTTATGTGCTTCGATAATTAGATAAAACGAAGCTATTGATTAATATTGTATTGATTGACGTTTTAGGAGTTGAAACGAGCATGGTCAATTTAAGCACAATTGAGTAGGATAAAAATATATGCGAGTTCAATCTGATATTTTAGTAAACAAATTATTTTAATCAGATGAAGTATAACATTAAAAAAACACAAAATGAGAACACTGAAAGCCTTTAAATTATCTTTATGGATCGTAGCATTCGGGATATTGGCAAGTGGCTTTTATTCCTGCGGTAACAGAAGTCAGAAGAATAGCAAAGAACGGCTGGAAATCTCCGACGAGATGATTGAACAAGAGGTCGAAGAGTACATCTATCCGCTGCCCTCAACTTTTGAGGTAACCAACATGTTGAATGAAATCGAAGCAAGTTACATCTTTGATATTGCCAGCGATCCGGAAAAAGCCGGGAGTTATTTCACGGAAAAAAGCAGGGCAATTAATCTTGGTGTTTACATCGCTGACCTTGCTTATGCTACTACTTATAATCAAACATCAGAAGTACAGGACTATTTCAGGGCGATTGAAAGATTAACCCGCGAATTGGATATGTCTGCAGCTTTTTCCAGTGATTTACCGGCGAAAATCACAGAAAATATCAAAAATAAGGAAGAGCTGACTGATCTCGTTACAACTGTGTTTCAGGATGCTTATTCATTTATGAATGAACACGGAAGAACGGAACTTTCTTTCCTGGTACTGGCAGGTACCGTTTATGAAGGATTGTTCCTCACGACTCATATTTCTGAAAACACATTTCAGAACCCACGTTTGATTGAAACCATTCTTTTTCAAAAAGAACATATTCTGAAATTGGGAGAAATGATGGAAAAATACCGCGACTCAGAATTACTTAGTGAAACGTGGCTGAATATCTCAGCAATAAATGAAATTTATGCCCTTGAAGAAGGAACGACATCGATGACTGAGGAGCAGGTTACGAAACTGACGGAAACCATTACTCAAATAAGGAACAAGCAAGTCAGGTAACATTCATGCCGTCGATATAAACTACCGGGTTTTTTCGTTTCCGAAAGGGCGATAAGGCCCGTTTTTCAATTTCTGGCTTATGTACGAAGAAATTATTGAAAGCCTTTTAAAGTTTTTTGCCATTGTAACCGATTATGATGACAACAAAACTTCTGAGCATGCCTCACAGAATGTAATTGCTTATCTGGAAGAAAATTTTAGCCGGGATCAGGTTGAAAAGTACATGGGGATGTACTATAACTTTGTTCACTATTATCATATTGAGAATAAAGGGCTGTTTTACGAAGAAGAAGGAAGCGGAGAAAAATTTATCAACAAAAAGTACGTCAGGAAAATTTGCAAAGGAATTGTCGATCAATTCGATTTGGGAACACGGTTTATGATTGTCGGTCAACTTTTAAATTTCATTTATAAAGAGGGAGGCGTCAGTGACCACGACAGGCAGATCGTTGACATCGTTGCAAAAGGGGTGAAAATAAAATCGCGGGAGTATAAAGACCTTGCCCGGTTTTTTCTTGAATCCATTCATGCTGTAAAAGGAAAGAGCAACCTGTTTGTCGTTAATGGAAATGAAACGTATCCAGACAAACAAATCCAACACCTTTACCGTGAAAATCAAAAAGTTGAACTTGAGATTATCCGTGTAAGCAGTATAAATACGTTGTTTTTCAAATATTGGGGCCCCAGGAACATGTACCTGAACGGCCATCGCCTGGTGCAGAACAGATTGTATGTGTTCCCGCCCGGGGGAATATTGAGAACGTCCCGGATTATTCCTATTTACTACAGCAGCATTATGTCGAGGTTTATCCAGGAACCGGGAAAACCCAAAATCGTATTCAATGCGGAGCATGTGGAATATCGCTTCAGCCGGAAAAACTATGGGTTGCATCCCGTTAGTTTCCAGGAACGGTCGGGCGATTTGGTGGGTATTCTCGGAGGAAGCGGGGTTGGAAAAACAACACTACTAAATGTGCTCAACGGGAAACAAAAACCTCACAAAGGACGAATCATTATCAATGGATACGATATTCATGACCCCGAAAATAAAGAATTTATCAACGGCATTATTGGTTATGTTCCTCAGGTTGATTTTTTGCTCGAAGAACTTACCGTTTATGAAAACCTGAAATACAACGCGCGTTTCTGCTTTGGAAACATGGATAAAGAGCAAATCAGGGAGAAGATTGAACAATCGCTGCATGATTTCGACCTGGTTGAAGCAAGGGACCTGGTTGTTGGCAGTCCGTTGAAAAAAATACTTAGCGGGGGGCAGCGAAAACGCCTGAACATTGCCCTTGAATTGATGCGCGAACCATCCATTTTATTTGTGGATGAACCAACCTCCGGCCTGTCATCGGCTGATTCGGAAAAAGTAATGTACCTTTTAAAACGACAATGCCTGAAAGGAAAGCTTGTTTTTGCGAATATTCATCAGCCATCCAGCGATATTTACAAGCTTTTCGACCGAATCATTGTGATGGATAAAGGAGGCCGGGTTGTGTTTTTTGGCAATCCGATGGAGGCGGTAACTTATTTTAAACACGAAACAAATTACATTAATCCCGATGAAAGTGAATGCCTTGCCTGCGGTAATGTGCAAACAGAACAACCACTGCGTATTATACAAACACGGATGGTCGATCCGTTCGGCAAAAATATCCGCCGCCGTAAAATTACACCTGAAGAGTGGTACCAAAGGTATAAGGAAAAGGTAGAGCCCAGGGTAGTGGATTTCATGAAATTGAACCCCAATACACGACAGGAATTACCGGAAATTCAATTTGAGATTCCAACGTGGTTTAAACAGCTTCAATTATTTGTAAAACGGGACCTTGCAACGAAAAAGGCCAACCGGCAATATTTGACCATCGCTCTGCTCGAGGCGCCGGTTCTGGCCATTTTACTTGGGTTCTTTTCAAAATTCAGCGATACCGCCGAATATTTAGTCCGGTATAACGACAATATACCTGCGTTTCTTTTCATGAGTGTTGTGGTCGCCCTTTTTATCGGATTAAGTGTCAGCGCAGAAGAGATCTTCAAAGACCGGAAAATAAGAATGCGCGAAGAATTCCTAAACCTGAGCAAGGGAGCATATCTCACATCAAAAATAGTGATCCTCTTCTCCCTCTCTGCTATCCAGGTGCTTTCGTTTGTGTTAATTAGCAACTACATGCTTGAAATAAAGGATGTTACTTTTTCTGCCTGGGCTATTCTTTTTACAACAGCCTGTTTTGCCAATTTACTGGGGTTGAACTTGTCTGCCGGGCTGAGCTCTGTGGTTGCCATATATATTTTAATTCCTTTGTTGCTGATTCCGCAATTGTTGCTTAGTGGTGTAATCATCGATTTTAATAAGATGCACAGTTCAATGAATAGTTATGAAAAAACACCGTTAATAGGGGATGCAATGACGTCCCGTTGGGCTTATGAAGCGTTGGCAGTGAACCTTTACAAAAACAATGATTACCGGAAATATCTTTTTGAAGAAGAGGTGAGAAAAAACGAGCTTGGGTTTAAGGCTTTTTATTTAGTACCCGAACTGGGAAAATATTTAAATTCCTATGAGTCACTCAATGAAAACAATCAACAAAAGAGTGCAGCATCATTGGCGCTGCTGCTTGAGAATTCTTTCAACGATTTAACGGTCGAAGTGCCCCCTCGCAGCGATTCCGTGAATTTGGCCATTGAACAGCTTTCTGCAAATAGATCTGACCAACATGCCATTTCCATCCTTTCAGATTACCTGGATTACTCTGCGAAACAATACAAAGCAGCTTACAACGAAGCCAACAATGCCCGGGAGAAACAATACAGACAGTTTCTTACCCTTTTCAATAATGATCCGGAAAAACTGGAAGTTTTTAAAGATCGTCACACAAACGAAAAGCTGGAAGAGATTGTCAGGGATAAATATTCAGCTCACAAAATTTACATCACCAATAACCGGATTTACCAGGGCGACGAACCCATTTACCGAAAACCGGTTAATAATAACGGTACAGCCCATTTTTACAGTGCGTATAAATATATTGGAAATGTGAAAATGAATACCACATTGTTTAATATTCTTGTTATCTGGGTTTTTACTTTTTTACTTATGGTTGCACTCTATTTTGATGCCTTGCACAAGGTACTTACAACCATTGAAAGATGGCGGCTAAACCGACTGGTACAACTAAGAGACCGGATTTTTTATAACCCCATGGCGTTTATGAAGCCTCATCACCCAAAAAAATAAGTGGGTTAGTATGTGCTGCGATCATGATTGATAAACCACCTTCATCAATTGATTGATACTAAAACCGACAACCCTGTTTTTTCAAAACAGTATAACCGGAACCTGTCTGACGTTTTTGTACGGCACCGGTCATTATATTACGACAATTTAATGCATGTTCGTACTCATAACGAAATGGATCAGTGGCTAAAAATTTTTCTGACAGGTGTGATTGAGATTCTTTACCACATTACCTGAACTGGTACCCGCCTTCTTTCATTTGCGAGAAGGCCATGGGGCCTAAGTCGATTGCTACGGCGCGCCCATCGAGTGTGGGGTGGACAGTGCCTTTGGCTTTCAGATAAGCTTCAACTGCCTCGTGCATGGTGTATTCCTGAAGACTGACATCAGCGGCATTCTGCATTCTGCACATGGTGCTCCGGGGTTCTCCGGTGCGATTGCAGGAAGCCATGGTGTACATTTTATCTAATTTCAAAGGTTGGCCCTGAATAGTAATGCTTTCTATCCGGCTGCCCAGTTCTTTTGAAGTGTCAAAACTTACCGTCAACCCGGAAAAACGTACCAGCCATCCGCCGAAACGCTCCTCATAATTGGCTGCAAAAACATTGTTAATCTCTTTTTCCAGCCAGTCATTTATCTGCCGGCCACTAACTTTTCCAATTTTAATATGCTCATCAACAGGCAGCATTCTCCATAAATCAGCTTTGGTAACAGGAGCTTTTCCGTTTGAATCAGGCACAATGGGCACTCCGAAACGAAATCCGTTTGAAGTGGCAAAGTCCACCCCTGTTTTCCAGCGTATCGCATCTGTAATGAGATTATCCATCGGATTTTCCACCACGAGATATCGGTATAAAGGGGCAGTTGTGTAACCTAAAACGGCTTGCATCTCTCCCTGATAGGGTGCTGTGGCCTCATCGATAAGCTGCTGAACCCTGTTATCGGCCTTATATTTTTCAGGTGAAACCTCTATTAGCTCATAGTTGTAATCAATAATTTTATTATTTCTGACCTTCAAATCCAGTTTCCCAACAAAGGAAGAAAACGCACCCGGTTCCACTACCTTGGCATACTTCCCCTCAATGGGTTTCCTGATGCGTTCGTGCGTATCATTGCCAAATATGAAATCAACTCCTTCAACCTTCGGATTATTGGCCAGCATCACTTGTTTCGAAATCCCAATATGGGCAATCAGAATCAGCACATCCACTTCTTCTTCGGTTTTGAGATGGGTAATCAGCTCTTCCAGATTTTCTTCAACAGGTGTGAAAAGAATTCCTTCACTGTAGGTAGGATTCTGTCGAATGGGTATTTCAGGATCATTGTATGCGATAAACCCGATTTTTAAGCCCTTTAATTCTGTAACCCAATAGGGAGGGAACAAAGCATCGCCGGTTTCTTCATCAAACATATTGGCCGCAATTACCCTGGTGTTATAGTCATTCATTAGCTCAAGCATTGTCTGTTTCCCATACACCACCTCCCAGTTGCCGGGAATCAGCAAATCGTAATTCATTGCCCGCACAATGGGCGGAAAAATTTTCCCCCGGGAATGAACACTTTCACCGCTTCCCTGGAAAAGGTCGCCACCGTCAACCAGAATAGTTCCGTCCGGGTTCAGGCCCCTGATGCTGTCGGTGAGTGTTTTAATATGCGCCAGACCCCCTGTTTCCCTATATACAATATTGTCGTTTTCCACAAAAAGCTCAGTGTGCGGATTAAGATAGGCGTGAATGTCCGCCGTTTGCAGAATTGTGATAGTTTTTTCTTCCTGTTTTTCTTTGTTTTGACAACCACTTAGCAGCAGAACCACAAGGCTTGCAATAATCATTATTCCTTTCATTTTTTTAAAACTCTATGTTAACTATTATAAGACAAACATTTGGAGGAAGCATATGTTCATTTTTTGAGATTTATGTATTTTTTTAAGAGAATATGTAAAAAACTTTCATGATCAGGGCCGTACCTTTACCTGAAATTGCCGTAAATAATTCAATTTTATGAAAGCATTATTTATTCAACTTATCTCCCAGCGATCCACCCGAGCTTTGATCGTGGACTCCATGTGGATTGTTGTGCTTTCTTTTTAGTATTGATTTGAATTCTCTGGTTGAACAACCAATTATTCATTTCAAGGTTAATTTAAAAGAATGTGTCATGAATGCATAATATTCAGGAGTACGTCCTGTATAGTCTCCTGAAAATAAAACCGCGCCTTGTAACCCGTCGGCACTCCACCAATTATTTGGTATTTGAGGCAAATAGCAGGTGTGATCATTGCCGCCCCAAGGTACTTCGTTATAAAACAATTTCCATGGGCCCCAAAGGTTTTCGCTTTCATATAATTGCAATTCCGATGCTTCATCCCATTTTCCCCAATCGGCTTCGCTTGCATCTTCTTTGTGAGGAAAAACATCGCTGTATATTCCCAGAATAAAACGTTTTAGTGTTTTATTATATGATATGGTCGGGTGTCCAACATGTCCGGGATCAGTAAAAACAGGAAAATGATCTTCCTCACTTTTCGACCAGGAGGGTTCATAGTTGCCCGAAATGCCCGATAAAAATTGCCAGGCTTGTCGGAAGAGAATACTATCCTTTTGTACGCGAGCAAGATATACATGGTCGCCGGTTGCCCAACTTATGTCGTTTGACAGAGCATAGACATAAGGTGATAAATCCTCAGGCACGTCAGTGTAACCAGGTCCAAAATTCACAAACGTTAATCCGGCAAAATCAGGGCCCAGGAAACGGGGTGTTGCACTATCTGGGATATTGCTCCATGTTTTGCCGAAATCGGTTGATTTTATTATACCTGCCACGCCATAATGCCTTGAATAATTATCTGTAAACCACATGTTTTTTTGCATGATTGTATCCTGAATGTTCTGCCAGCTGTTGTACAATTGAATGCGGTTATATAGTGAATCGAAATAATTTTTGTTTCTGTCAAGATTCCAATCGTAATCGTAAATAGTAATGTATAATGCTGAATCGACTTGAATAATACCATTAACATACCTCCGAACCAATTTCTTGGGTAGCATTTTGCGAAATGGAATGTCCATAAAATCAGTTACCGTTTCAACTTTGTGGTTTGGAGGTATTCCGGTTGCTTTGAGAAGGTGTGCATAATTAGAAGGACCACCAAAATTAGCCCCGTCATCATCTGTCACATACAGCGCACTATCGGCACCCCAAGTCCACCAGTGCATATCAGAACCGGTGCCAGGATATTTGTGAGGTTCAGCTGTCCACTCAAACGATTGAATAAAATCACTATCCGGGTAGGGCATTCCCCTGTGGTATTGAGTAGGTTTATTGCAAGAAAATAGAATGGAAACAAGGGCAGGTAATAAAAAAAAAATTCTCTTCATAAGTATTGAGTTATCATTCATACTACGTAGCTTCATCATATCAATCTATTAAAAATATTTCTTGATATTCGAAAGGTTAAAATCGTTTAGTCAAAATGATTTTAAGTTGTGAATGCCAAGAAACAAAACAAATTTAATCAATTAACTTGAATTTCCCTTGATAAAACATAGAGAGAGACTTGTCTATGTCTAATTTTTTGTTGCATCCATCTGCATTAGATTGGTAAAGCAATAATCGCCGGTTTGTTGATAAAAACTGAGATTTAGCTTCTTTTCAGATGTCTGTTTCAGAATCCGGAAGAATTTTTAGTTTTCCGTTTTACAAAAATGCCAGGCGCTTATTTTGACACCTTTACAGGGTTGCCCGGGCTGCTGGCCAATTCCTTCCTGGCAGGTATGGTGACGACCTGATCAATCTATGGCTGGTTAGTCGGGATTGCCCCAATAAACATGAATTGTTTTATTCTTTAATTCAGAATTTTTCATACCTTCGTATTAGGGAGTTAGTCTAAAATGAAGAACGAAAAAATTCATCTATATTCCTGTATATCATCAAATAAACTTGGCAAAATGAAACATCTATTTTTATTTACGTTTTTTTTGCATGTTTTTTTAATGGTTATGGCGCAGGATGAGCTGGAGGCTCTGTTTCATGCAATTCCGCCTGTTCCTCAGAATTCCGTTACACACGAGCCGCCAGTGATACAATCCTTCGTGGCGAAATGTCAGGAGGTGGAGGACCAGCTGATGGCGATACTCAATCGGATTCAGGATAAACGCGAGGAAGACTTCAAACCTGCAATGGAGCGAACCATGAAAAGTGCAGAGATTGTTGCCAAAATGATCGAACTGGCCGACAAGGGTGAACTGACCGATCAAAAAGCCGAGGAGTATGCCAGACAGTTGGAGCAATATGATGAATCGGAAAGCGCACCTCCTTCGCCCGAAGACGCAGCTGTGCAAAACACGATCAACGAGCTTAGAGAGCGTTTTGGACAAATCGAGAGGGAACGGATGGTAATATTTCTGAATCCCAACGACATCTATTTGGAAATCGAAAAGCTTGAAAAACAATACCAGGTAGCCAAAGGCAAGGGCAGCGATCTCACCTCGATCCGCGCAAACCTGACACGGGCCTGGAAGGAAAGACGAAGGATTTATTCCGCATACAACGCGGAATACCTTGAGATGATGCACACGATGATCCGTGATAATTGGTCAGTTCTGACAAAAGACCAGGAACAGGCTGCAGCCATCCTACACCATTACGCTGTGGATATGAAAGACTTTTATTTGTTTTACAAATATAGTTTCTGGGAAAAGTACCTCGAAGAATATGGATTGAAAGATGAGGATATATAAAGATTCAGTCGCACATTTTCAGATATGCAGTTTGATGGTATCACCTGGCCTGGTAAGTTTTTCAGAACCGGGAGTGTAATCTAAACTCTGTCCAAAAATTTGAGATTATTTATTTTGTAACGACAGAGTAATTATGGAAACCTTAGAATTTAAAGAAATGCAGGCCAAAGCACTGGAGCAGTTGCGAAGTGGCCAGTACCTATGAAATTTCGACGTAACTTCGACCCGGCGCCCCCAGATGAGCCTCGGAAATGATTAGCGTCCGTATGGTATCCTCCTGAGCAGATAAGATCCCTGCGAACATGGTCAATAAAAGTAGTAGTTTTGATCTCATATAAATTGATTTTAAAAGTTGTGAAAATTCAATTTCAACAGCGTATGACTATAGTTTATAAAGTTTTGCATATACAATTGTATCCTGTCATTCAATTTGTTATATTGCCTCAACAAAATCAAACTATAAATAGATGTTCCCATTACAAGGAGAAACTCCCAAGCCAATTCTTAATATAGAATAATTATAAATAAGTATAGCCTGTCGTACTTTGAATAGATCTGTTGAAACGACTCTGACGTTTCATGACATTACAAATTGATAAATTCAATGTGTTATTGCGTTTTGGCTTGTTATACTTCACATACAATGGCTTACTTTTTGCAAACGGAATTTGCATGAAAATTTTATGGAAGTATTTGGAACCACAGAAATGGTTGATAGCACTATCTTTGATATTGGCCACAATCAGTCAGCTTTTAAGTCTTGTTGACCCGCTGATTTTTGGTAAAATAATTGACGATTATGCCATGCAGCCCGGGAACCGAACCGAACAGGAATTGGTGAGTGGTGTATTATTCTGGCTTGGAGTAGCTGTTTCTATTGCCTTACTGGCTCGTATCACCCAATCATTTCAGGATTATATAACTCGACTTGTGGTTCAGAAATTTGGCATGCAAATTTTCAATGACGGATTGAAACAAACACTCCGGCTGTCCTTCCAGGAGTTTGAAGAACAAAGAAGTGGCGAGACATTATCCGTTTTACAGAAGGTACGAATGGACACACAAATTTTTATGAATTCATTTATCAATATTTTGTTTTCATCCATTATTGGTATAGGTTTTTTAATCTGGTATTCCATAACAAAAAACTGGATGCTGATCCCTGTGTTTGTGATAGGCATATTAGTGTTGGGATCCCTGACCGGCATGCTCAGTAAAAATATAAAATCCACACAACGCTTTATCAATCGTGAAACCAATAAAATGTCAGGAGTAATTACAGAATCATTAAGAAATATAGAGCTGGTAAAAAGCGTAGGCTTAACTTTTCCTGAAATAAAAAGACTGAGAGGGCAAACGCAGAAAATATTTGACCTTGAAATGGAAAAGGTCAGAAAGGTACGCACCTTGTCTTTTCTTCAGGGCACTATGCTTAGCATTTTAAAACAGTCCATTTTGTTTATTCTGCTTTGGCTGATTTTCAGGAAGGTTTTAACTACGGGAGAATTGATTGCCATGCAATTTATCTCCACATCCATATTTGGGCCACTACAAAATTTGGGAAATATCATTCTGAGTTATCGTGAAGTTGAAGCATCTGTTACCAATTTTGACCAGTTGATGCAAAAACCCATTGAAAAAAGGCCGGAAAACTATATTGAAATAGGTCTGTTGCAGAGCATCCAATTTAAAGATGTGGTTTTTCGTCATAAAACAGCCTCCGGCAATGCGATTGACGGAATCACTTTTGATGTTCAAACCGGTGAAACCATTGCTTTTGTCGGGCCGTCGGGTTCAGGTAAATCAACCCTGGTGAAATTGCTGGTGGGATTGTATCGACCGGTTGAGGGAGTCATCAGTTTTAACAAGACACCTTCTTCGCAAATCAGGTATAATGAGTTGCGTCGACAAATAGGATTTGTTACTCAGGACACACAGTTGTTTGCAGGTACTATCAAAGAAAATTTATTGTTTTTAAAGTCTGATGCCACAGATGAAGAAATATTTGCAGCATTGCAAAAAGCTTCCTGTGAGCATCTGGTAAACAACTCGCCCAAAGGGATCCATACCATTTTGGGGGAAGGTGGCATGAAACTATCAGGTGGTGAGAAACAACGTATTTCCATTGCAAGGGCAATTATGCGTAATCCCCGTTTATTGATTTTCGATGAAGCAACCTCTGCACTGGATTCGCTAACCGAGGATGATATCACCAATACGATTCGTAAATTTTCGGGTTCCAGTGAGCGGATTACCATTTTAATAGCCCACCGCTTATCCACCATTATGCATGCCGATGTGATATACGTGCTGGAAAAGGGAAAAATTACAGAAACCGGATCACATGACAGTCTGCTGGAAAACAAAGGTTTATATTATGCTATGTGGCGTCAGCAGATTGGCGAAAGAAGGGATTTGACCCTGCCTCATGATTCACTCAGGAATAATCCGGGGTAAGTAGGAACAATTGAATTGTTTAGTTTGATTGTTGTAAGGTTTCCTGTTCTGCCTGATCGATCATTTGTTCATTAGCCGTGATGTAGATTTCGACCCTGCGGTTCAATGCCCTACCTTCAGCCGTTGAGTTGTCTGCAATAGGTTCATCAAATGATTTTCCTTCGGTAGTTATTCGGACAGGTGAAATACCGTTGGAATTCAGAAAGCCAGCAACTGAAGCAGCTCTGTTTTTTGATAATTGTTCGTTGATTTCTCTGGATCCGGTGTTGTCAGTATGTCCGAAAATAGTCACATCTGTTTCTGGTGTTTCTTTTAATGTAGTAGCGAATCGGGTCAATGCTGATTTTGAATTGGTATTTAAGTCGCTTTTTCCAGTAGCAAATAAGATTCCGCTGTCAAAGGTAACTTTAATGGCTTGTAAGTTATTGGTGTCAATAACTGATTCAACTTTTGCGCCTTCAATTTTTTCGAGTTCAGCTTTTTGCTTATCCATTTTTTTCCCAATTACAATTCCTGCTCCGGCACCGACTGCTCCGCCAACTGCTGCCCCAACTGCTGCTCCTTTTTCCTGACCAATCAAAGCTCCAACTCCTGCACCCAGAAGTGCACCACCTGCTCCGCCCAGAATTCCACCTTTCGTCGAATTTTTGGTTGATGAACAACTACTCAATAACAATATTCCACATAACAATAGCGTAATCATCTTGTTTGAATGTTTCATTTTTTTCATTTTTTAGTGATAAATATTTTTGAATTATGATTTACTGTGTTGATTTCCCCCCAAGGCTTTTGTATATCAGACCTGCAGCAATTGCCCCGGCTATTGGTATAACAATAAATAACCAGAGTTGTGATAAAGCCCAATCCCCAACAAAAAGAGCCTGACTTATGCTTCGGGCAGGATTGACAGAGGTATTGGTCACAGGGATACTTACCAAATGGATGAGGGTCAAAGCCAGGCCAATGGCCAAACCTGCAAATCCCTTTGGAGCTCTTTTATCAGTTGCCCCTAAAATGACGATTAAAAACATAAAAGTCATGATAAACTCTGTAATTATTGCAGCCAGTAAGCTATATTCTCCAGGTGAATGTTCTCCGTAACCATTGGCGGCAAAAGAACCAATGGATGAGCCATTCCCGGTTACAATAAAATACAAGGCTGTGGCAGCCAGAACTCCTCCTGCAATCTGGGAGATCACATAAGGAAGTACCTCTTTCTTTTCAAACCGTCCCCCAATCCATAGTCCGATTGTAACTGCCGGATTAAGATGAGCACCGGAAATATGTCCCAAAGAATAGGCTATGGTGACAACTGTTAAACCAAAAGCGAGAGAAACCCCAAGTAAGCCAATCCCTACGCCCGGAAAACCGGCAGCCAATACTGCACTGCCACAGCCACCAAATACAAGCCAAAATGTTCCAATCAATTCTGCTAAATTTTTTTTCATATCATTAAAATTAATTGTTTTCTGAGGTATCAGATGGAACTCCCATAAGTTTAATCATTTTCGTTTGTGTCATGAATCGTCATGATCGTTTCATTTTATTAAAATTATATCTTTTGACATCTGCATATGATAAATATTGATGTGAATTCAATCCAACATCTTGATTTTAACCTCTTGAATCCAAGAAGTCAATCCTGACATACTTGAATTCGTTGATGCACTTATTGAGGCAACTGCCAAATAAATTACTACCTAGTTTTTTCAATTCTTCAGAATCTGACCTGTTACATAATTCGGCAAAACATTCTCCGATTTCCCGAATGAAAGGATAGCCTGTAATATCATGAAGACCACTAACATAAACCGAATTGTAAAAATCTTTCTGTTCTGTAATTTTTAAAAGGATTTCGGATTTAAATCCGTTCATATCCTCCGGAAGAAGGCCAGGTGTTAAAAAGAGATTATGATAAATCTGGGTTGTTGAAGCATTTTCTATTCCTGGTAATTTATCTGTAATTGTCCTGGCAGAAATATACACCTTTGTTGCATACCATTGAATGACTATGGAATTTAATCTGATCTCCATTAACTCCCTGAAAGATAAGTTCCACTTCTCACCATACGAATCAACAGCTTTTTTATCAAAAACAAACTGAAAGATCCTGTTAACAAATTCATTTACATCCATCTCATTATTTTTTGAAAAATCAGATTTTTTTCCCGATAATGAAGAACAACACTGCATGTCTCATCATGAGTAATTCTTGTTCAAAGGTCTAATATTCATCCTTCTTTTCCTGTTTTAATCCATGACAATACCTATACTACTATCTATACATGTTCTGTACAATATCAATATTGCATTGAAAAAGAAATGATTATTAATGGATTTGAAGATTGGAAACATCCCGTAACCGATTGTGACATGAATATTGTCCCGTTCGTTTCATTTTGTTAGCAGAACGATTAGAAATCTACTTTTTCTTATTACTTTTCAGATTGATAAGAAAGTGGTTATTTTTGAATCTTGTGCCGTAATCTTAATACCTTATCGGGAAACAGAAAAATAATGGTGTAATGAGTAATGCAAAACTTTTGCTGGTTGATGATGAGCCGTTGAATTTGAAGCTATTTGATAAAATGCTAAAAGAGCATCATTATCAGATTTTAACAGCGACAAACGGGAAAGAATGCCTCGAAAAGGTACAAGCGTATTGTCCTGATTTAGTAATTCTGGACTGGAATATGCCTGTCATGCATGGTATTGAAGTCTTGGAGATATTGAAAAAGGATCCTGAAAACAAAGATATTCCGGTTTTGATGATTACAGGTGTGATGACTTCGCCGGAGGATTTGTCTTATGCCATGACAATAGGTGCCATTGATTTTTTGAAAAAACCTTTCGACAAGCAAGAATTAAATGCGCGTGTAAAAAATATTTTACTTTTATATCAGTCAATGAATGCTTTAAAAACTCAGAACAGTTTGTTGGAGGATAAAAATCGATTCATCAATTCACTGATTGATAGCATCCCCCATCCTATAATCTATTATTCTACAGAAGGAATTATACTGATGTGCAATACATTTTTCGAGGAGTGTTCAGGAACTGGTAAAAGTGATCTCCTGGGTAAATCGGCATATCATTATTTCAGAACGGATGAAGTGGCGTTTCATGTGCAGAAGGATATTGAGTTAATAGAGAGCCGGGAATCGATAACATACGAGAAAAATATTTTTCCCGGGGATGCAGTGTTCATTGTGTCTAAAAACTTAATTGTTGACAATCAGGATAATCCGATAGGCATTATTGCTGTTTTTACTGATGTTACTGAACTCAAAAAAGCTCATGAAGATGTAGTGAATACCAAAAAAATAGAATTAATTTCAAGCTCATTGAGGGTGATGCACCTGAACGAAATGAACAATCGGTTGATTCGTCATCTTGAAGAGGTCAAACCTCATGCCTCGAAAGAGGGACAGGATTTGATTCAACAGATTGTCAGTCAGTTCAAGATGAGTATTACAGAAAAGATCTGGAATGAATTGGAAACGCGATTTGAAGATACGTTTGACTCATTTTATAAGGCATTACTTGAAATGTTTCCGGCATTAACACCCAATGAGCGGAAATTATGCGCACTATTAAGATCCGGATTATCGTCAAAAGATATTGCCCTGCTTACCTTCCAGAATCCTCAAAGCGTTGATGTCGCCAGGTATCGGTTGAGAAAGAAACTTCATCTGACGAATGAAGAAAATATTACCGATTTTCTTCTCATGCTTGATAAGTAAATTTAAAGTGAAGCAGGATACATTGGAACCAGAAAGAATAATTATAAACATGAATGGAGTGATGAAGATATTCAAAAGTCTACCTAAAAAATTGATAATTACCACCATTGTGATGGCTTTCATACTTCTGATTATTGTATTGTTTATTGCGGGTTTAATGACTGAAAAAAACAGGATAGAGTCTGCCCTGGATCTATCACAGCAAAACAGAGAGCAGCTTGTTCGCACTGAAGGTGTTACTCAATCGATCATTTTGGTAGAAGCCAGATTTAGAGAATACTGTGCCACCTTTGAAAAACCAGTTTTTGAGGATTATCATACCCAGGTAAAACTGCTTGCCCATAATATTGAATCCCTGCTACAAACGTTTAATGAAAAACTACCCGGGGCTACCGGAGAGATCACGAAAATATTTGAAGCTAAAACCTCAGAAGCCCAAATTTATATGAAGTTGCGACTGATCACAGATTCACTGATTTTTTCTGTGGAAAATCTGCAGGAAAATAAAGCTGAACTGGAAACATATATCGGTGACCAATCTGTCTTAAAAGTTGATACGCTCAGTATAACTGAAACCACAGAAGTACAAAAAAAGGGATTTCTGGGAAGAATTAAAAGTGCAATAGTGGGTGAAACGGTACAGCAAAATGTGCATACAAAATTACAGCTACAGTCAGGTTATCAAGGAAACAGGGAACAAATCAGGCAAGCTATGATTCAGGCGCTTCAGGCAAACAGGATGTCAATCCATGCACCTGACTTCAATGAATTGGTAAAAAGAACTGTTGAGTTAAAGGAGAGCGAACTCAATCTGATTGAGATCAATAACCAGTTAATCGCTCAGATCCAGGGATTAGTTGAAGAAATCAAAATTAGTATCAGAGAACAAGAAGCAGAGCAGAATACGATATTCCTAAAATCGATACGACACTCAACAGATTTCCTGCAAAATATACTGATTGCTTTGATGGCTCTGGCTGGCATCCTTGCGATCTATATTTTACGGCTGGCATTTCGTAATGATAAGTATCAACAAAACATCCTCACTTTAAATAACCAGATCACGAATGATTCCATGGAAAAGGATAAGTTTTATTCGATTATAAATCATGATATTATGAATCCTTTTAATACACTTCTTGGCTACAGTCAACTTTTAAAGGATGCCATCAGGGAAGGAGATCAGGAAGAAATGGATGAATGTTCTACCATTGTGAATGAATCCGCGAACAGGATTTCCAACTTGCTGCAAAATCTGTTGGTATGGTCAAGGGTGCAAAACGGGAAAATACAATTTTCGCCCAAGAAATGCAACATCAACCGGTTGGTTTCTGAGGCAATAGCTATTGTCGCTCCTATTGCAAAAAATAAGGATATCAAGCTCAGCTGCGATGTCAATGGCGAAATTAATGCTGAAATCGACCAAAATATGATCAGCTCGGTCATTCAAAACCTGACAACCAATGCGATCAAGTTTACCGAAAAAGGGGGTAATGTAACGATTTCTGTATATACTGAATCAGAGAAATTGAAATTTATTGTTGTTGATACAGGAGTCGGAATGCGTGAGGAGCAACTTCAAAAACTATTTAAACTGGACAAAACTTCTTCATCACGGGGAACCCATGATGAAACAGGTTCTGGCTTAGGACTTATCATCTCGAAAGAATTTATAGAAAAACATGATGGCCGGATTTGGGCTGAAAGTATTCCGGGTGAAGGAAGTACTTTCTACTGTTCAATTCCTGTAAAACAATAAACAACCATCGATTACTGGTTGTGTTTTTATCCTGTTTTAGTTTTATTCATTTGCTATTGTAACCCATTTGGCTGATTTATAAGTGCTTCGTCAGCGCTCCGAATCAACTGTAATAGGCAGAGATTAAAAAGAGGAGAGCAGGATTTTACTAAAAAGTCAGGAAAATGATTACTTTTAAAAATTATTATTCATAAGACAGGAATACAAAATGATTTCAAGAATTATTGTACTGGCATTTATTGTGCTATTTTTATCATGCAGTATCCCGCCGAAGGATTCAGAGGAGTTACCGAGGCAGATAAGTGGTGTTTATCCTCATTTAGCCTATTATAATAATGAGGGAGAATGTGGAACAGGGGCTGTTGTTCCTTGGGCCGACCGGTTATGGGTTATAACCTACGGTCCGCACTTCCCTTTTGGTTCTTCTGATAAACTGTATGAAATTACTACGGATCTGAAACAGATTGTCCGTTCGGAAAGCATCGGCGGAACTCCGGCAAACCGGATGATTCACCAGGAAAGCAATCAGCTTTTTATTGGTCCATATGCTATTGATGCCAACCGGAATGTGAGAGTTATTTCATATGAAGAAATGCCGGGGCGTCACACCGGGAATGCCCGCCATCTTTCTGATCCTTCAGGTCTGATTTATTATGGTACAATGGAGGAAGGTTTTTATGAGGTGGATGTAAATACTCTGGAGCCAGTTTTACTGTATGAAGACGGGAATGTAAGTCGTCAGGAAGGTGAAATGGATCAGGAAGCTTTACTTTTACCGGGAGCCCATGGCAAAGGGCTCTATTCAGGACAGGGAGTATTGGTTTACTCAAACAACGGGGAAACAGGTCAGGCAGCCCTGACGCAGTTTGATATCGAAGCCGGTGGCTTATTTGAATGGGATGGTGAAAACTGGAAACTCATTCGCAGGAACCAGTTTGTTGAAGTTACCGGTCCGGGAGGTATTTATGGAAATGAAAATCCCGAAACTGATCCGATCTGGGCAACCGGATGGGATCATAAATCCATACTTTTGGCTGTGCGTAATCCGTCAGCCGGATGGAACTTTTTTCGTTTGCCCAAAGCCAGCCACAGTTACGATGGTGCTCATGGCTGGAACACTGAATGGCCGAGAATCAGAAACGTTGGAACAGGCGAGGATCCCCAATATTTAATGACTATGCACGGTATGTTCTGGCATTTCCCCGGAACATTTACTGCAGCATCCTCAGCAGGAATTCGACCTGGATCGGCCTACCTGAAAGTGATCGGTGACTTTACCCGATGGAACGATCAGCTTATTTTCGGATGCGATGACTCAGCTCAACGGGAATTTTTGAATAAACGTAAACATAAGGGTGGAATAGAAGGACCCGGTCAATCGAATTCCAATCTTTGGTTCACTCCTGTAGATATGCCTGATCAGCTGGGGACAACAACTGCTGCCGGAGCAGTATGGATCGAAGAAGAAGTGACCGCCGGAGAGTACTCCGAACCTTTTCTTTTTGCCGGTTGGCCAAATCGCTCCTCCTGGATTCAAAATGATGGCAACAATTCTGCTTCCTTTGTTTTTGAAGTGGATAAAACAGGTAATCAAAATTGGGAAAAATTGAAAACTGTAGCCATCGCCGGTGGAGCCGCGGCAAATGTTCAATTTTCCGAAAACGAGGCAGGTGAATGGATACGTGTGAAGGCAGAGTCTTCAACCATAGCCACTGTGAGTTTTAATTACTCAGGTAAGGAAAAACGACAAACAGTTCCTTCTCCAAAATTTCAGGGGATCTCTGAGGTTTCCGGGAAAAAATCACTGGGTGGTTTATTGTATGGACTGGGAAATGACCGCAGAGCACTGGGAATCGCTGCTGTAAAATTTGAAAATGAGGAGGAAACAGAACTTGGCTATTATGAGTTGGATGCAGCATTGAACCTGGTTAAAAAGGATGATCCCCCAATGCAGGCTTTTATTCAGGAGAAATTTGCTATTCCTGAACGTGTTGTTGATGTAGAAGAATCATCCGTATTAATTATTGATGATCAAATGCGACGCTGGAGATTACCTTTAGGTGCCGGGGATTATAAGCAATTAACCGATGCTGCCCGGTTGAGGATTTGTCGGGAAGTAGCTACCGAGCGTGATTTATTCCATGCAACCGGAACTTTTTATGAGTTGCCCGCAGAAAATGCAGATGGTTTTGCCAAAATCAGGCCCGTGGCTTCCCACTCTTTCAGCATACACGATTATGCTTCTTACCGGGGTCTTCTGATCATGACAGGCATCGATCCGGATGCGAAATCCGGAGAGCATATTATACGTTCAACCGATGGCAAGGCTGCTGTTTGGGCAGGTGTTATCGATGACCTTTGGGAACTTGGTAAACCTGTTGGACATGGTGGACCCTGGAAGAATACATCAGCGCAGGCAGGTGTTCCTTCCGATCCTTACCTGATTGGATTTTATGACCAGCGAAGTTTGGAAATTTCACATCAGTCTGATGATCCTGTAACCTTTACCGTAGAGGTTGAACCCATAGGCCATGGACCCTGGATGGTTTACAAGGAGATTATTATAAAACCCGGCGAAACATATAATTATCTGTTCCCCGATCATTTCCATGCCCGTTGGATCCGTTTTACTGCCAATAAAAACTGCAAAGCCACTGCCTGGTTGGAATATAACTGATAATTAGGAAGTTGAATTTGTAAATTGTATATTATGAGATTTTTTGTCGTTTTGTTGTTTGCTCTGACTTTACATTTAACAACGTTTTCCCAGTCAAAAAATTCCCTCTTCCTGGAAGCTGAGAATTTTCAAAATAAAGGGGGATGGGTGGTCGATCAGCAATTCATGGATTTGATGGGCTCCTCCTATTTAATGGCACATGGAATGGGCCGCCCGGTTAATCAGGCAGAAACCATGGCTGAGTTCCCTTCCACCGGGGAATATACTGTTTTTGTCAGAACGTATAACTGGACCTCTCCGTGGAGTGATGGAGAAGGTCCCGGGAAATTTCAACTTTTGGTGAATGGAAAAGAAACAGGTCCGGTTTTAGGGGCTTCCGGCTCAGAGTGGCTGTGGCAACATGCCGGCAAGGTGAATGTCGAAGAAAAACGAATCAGAATTGGATTGAAGGATCTCACCGGATTTAATGGCCGTGTTGATGCCATCTTTTTTACAAAGAACCATTTACCCCCGCCAAATACGCTGCCTGACCTGACAAATTTCAGGAAGAAACAGCTGAAGATTCCGAACAAACCAAAATTTGCCGGTGAGTTTGACCTGGTGGTTATAGGTGGTGGAGTGGCCGGAACAACTACTGCTGTTTCAGCAGCCAGGCTTGGTCTGCAGGTTGCTATTATTCAGGACCGGCCTGTATTGGGGGGGAATAACAGTTCAGAAGTACGTGTTCACCTGGGTGGCAGGATCAACCTGAAACCTTTTCCTGAGCTCGGTAATGTGGTTAAGGAAATTGGTCCTTCACAGGGAGGGAATGCCCAACCCGCCAGTTATTATGAGGATGAGAAAAAGATGAACGTGGTTTTAGCAGAGGAGAATATATCCTTGTTCACAAATTACCGGGCATTTGCTGTAAAAATGAAAAAATCAACCATTACGGAGGTGCACGCCCGACATATTGAAAATGCAGATGAATTGGCTTTTAGAGCTCCATTATTTGCCGATTGTACAGGTGATGGAACCATCGGATTCCTGGCCGGGGCTGATTATACCATGGGACGCGAAAGTCGTAATGAGTATGGAGAATCAACCGCTCCCGAAAAAGCCGACAGACTGACCATGGGGTCTTCTGTCCAGTGGTACTCCGTGGAAGAGCCCAACCCGGTAGACTTTCCTGTTTTTCAATATGGAATAGCGTTCAACGAAGAAAACTCCGAGCCGGTAACTATGGGCGAGTGGACCTGGGAAACAGGAATGAATTTTGATCAGGTATCCGATTTTGAACGTATACGCGATTATGGACTGCTTGTCGTTTTTTCGAATTGGTCAACAATTAAAAATACCAGCCCATGGAAAGAAGAATTCCAAAAACGGCGGCTAGACTGGGTTGCATACATTGCCGGGAAGCGTGAGTCACGCCGCCTTTTAGGTGACCTGGTTCTGAAAGAACAAGACCTGACTGATTATGTGATTTATCCCGATGCCTCAGCATCCACTAGCTGGACCATCGATTTGCATTATCCGGATCCTGAAAATACAAAGCATTTCCCGGAAAGTGAGTTTAAATCAATTGCTGTACATAAAAAAATCCATCCCTATCCAGTTCCTTATCGCTGTTTCTATTCCCGTAATGTAGATAATTTGTTCATGGCAGGAAGAAATATAAGTGTTACTCATGTGGCTTTAGGTACGGTTCGGGTGATGCGTACTACCGGTATGATGGGAGAAGTAGTGGGAATGGCAGCTTCTGTTGCATCCAAACACAATACCAATCCACGAGGTGTCTATGAAAACTATCTGGATGAACTTATTGAATTGATGAAAAAGGGAGTTGGCAGGTATAATATTCAAAATATGCAGAACTATAATCTTGGGGGTTCGCTTGGACCAAAAGAATAAAAAACTGTTAGTGAACAATTTTCTTTTTGTAAATTTCTCCCGGAAAGCCGATTCAAATCACAAACACTAATTTGCATTGTGTTTCCCAGATCTATTCCCATGGGATTAAAAAAGGTTTTTATATTTTCGCAACAAATAAAATTAAAATGTCAAAAGAATATACTAAAGAATTACTGCTGGATTTTGGATCTGCTGGAAATGATCTTATTCCTGTTGTTACTCAGGATTATACCACGAAAGAAGTCTTGATTTTATCCTTTGTTAACCGGGAGGCATTTGACGAGACAAGGCGCAGTGGATATGCTACATACTGGAGTCGTAGCAGGAATGAGCTTTGGAAAAAAGGATTAACCTCAGGTGATCTTCTTCGGATTGAAGAGATCAGAATCAATTGTGAGCAAAATTCATTGCTTTATCTGGTCACTCCTGAAGGAAAGGGAGCGTGCCATGCGAAGAATGAGGAGGGAAACCCTTTTAGTTCCTGTTATTATAGAAGAATTACCGGGGAAAATAATTTAGAATGGGTATTATGAGCAATGAAAAACTGATTGTTGGAATGCCGGCAGGGTCGTTGGCTAATGTATCCAGAGGCGGTAACATCATTCAACTGTTGAAAAATGCAGGTTTTGAAACGCGAGGTTATGAGGATGGCGGTCCAACAGAATTTAAATCTGTCAACTTCCTGTTTGGTTGGGATGGCAGACCCCAGGAGTTTGGCTCCCAACTGGGAATACAGGAACTGGATGTTGCTATTGCCGGAGGTGACTGGATCAAGGAACGAATTCTGGAACTGAAACTGGAGTACAACACCACCCTGGATATTGAAGAAGTGCTTCCCCTGAACCGGGGGCATGTTCGTATTGTGGGTATTGCTGCAGAAAATGCAGAAAATGCAGATGTTTTTTTTCGTACCCTGTGTCAAACCCAACAAATCATTACTGTTGTTTCTGAAATGCCCTATTTAGCGCTGAACTGGGTGCAGGAAAAGCTGAAAGCGATTGGTTGTTATGAAGCGTTTAAAGCGTTTAGTGTGCAAAAGTATAAAACTCCTCCAAAAATTGACAAAGGAATAATTATTTATGAAACCTGGGGAAAAACGGAGTCAAAAGTAAAAAACGGAGGAGCCGATGTAGGTGTGGAAATTACTCAGTCAGGCAGCGCAATCCGTAACTATGGCCTGAAAATTATCGACGAGATTATGGTTTCCCAATCTGGTATTTATATTAACCCGGCATTGAAAAATGATCCCATAAAAAGCCCCCTGTTGAAAATGTTTCTGCTGAACCTTTATGGAAGTGTCAATGCCGAAAACAAGGTGATTATCCTGTTCAATGTTTCCAATGAAGATTTGCCCCAGATGAAGTCATTCCTGAGTGAGAATCAACTTTTTGCAGATGAACCTACAATTAATGCCGGCCAAACGCATGCCCAACTAAGCATCCAGGTGGATACAAAACAACACCATATACCACTGGCAAAAATCCGATATGAACTGGCCGTACGAAAAGCTGTGAATATCGATACAATCCCTATTGATTCTTCCATATCAAGCCTTCATGTTCTGGAATTCTAATCGTTTCTTTTACAGGTTTCTTACCAGGGGAAAGGATTTTTTTTAAAAAACAAAAGGATGTACTATATTTATAGGTTGAAAAAAAGGGAATGCTCATTTTAATAAAAACACGATAAGGATTAAGATCAATTAATTTTAGTAAGATGAAAACTATGCACAACAGACGAGATTTTTTAAGGACCTCAGCAGCCGGGGTTCTTGGTATTACAGCACTTGGTACACTAGCTTGTAAACAGGCAGTAACGGATAAAAAAAGTTATGGTGTCGGTATTCAGCTATATAGTATCCGTGATGCTATGGCAGCTGATGTTCCCGGTTCTTTGAAAAAAGTATCAGACATGGGATACAAAAACCTGGAACTTGCCGATTATGCAAACGGAAAATTTTATGGATACGCTCCCAGGGAGTTTGGGGAAATGGTAAGCGATTTAGGAATGGATATAGTAAGTAGCCATACTCAGGTTGAAGCTGAAGGTATTACCATCGACAACGCAAAAAAAATGGCGGATGATCATGCCGAACTGGGAGTGAAGTACTGTGTCCAGCCCTGGATAAATGATGAGGATCGAAACATTGAAACCTACAAAAAAATGATTGCCGATTGGAACGAAGTAGGCCGAATCATGAAAAATGTCGGGATTCAGTTTGGCTATCACAATCATAATTTTGAATTTGCCAATATCGATGGGATTGTTCCTTACTATGATATTTTCATGGTTGAAATGGATCCTGATCTGATCACTATGGAAATAGATACCTACTGGGCAACAAAAGCGGGTCAGGATGTGGTGGAGATGTTTAAAAAATTTCCGGGTCGGTTCCAACTTTTTCATTTCAAAGACATGACCGACAAAAGTGCTCCGTTTTTTGATGTGATAAAAGATGATATCACTTCAGTTGGTTCCGGATTAATCGATTTTAAACGGATTTATGAAGCACGTGAAATCGCTGGTATGAAGTACTTGTTTGTTGAAGATGATAATCAGGGAAATGGTAAGCCGTTTGAAGGTATTGAAACCAGCATCAATAACATTACCGGGAAGATCTTGTAAGACAGGTGAAGCACTATAAATAGGGGCAGTAACCTGTCAGGAAAATATACAACAGTGCCCCGAAGTGAAATATATATCATTAGATGAATGGACAATAGATATACACTTTACTTCGGGGTTTTATTCGTATTGAAGTATTAAGGTAGAACTTCATTTTGATGATTCCCGGCTGGTGTGGAAAGGATGATCTCCAGGGGTTAAGTATTCTGTTTTTGCTCAGGTTTATCCCCCTCTTCCCTTAATTGGGCATAAAGTTTATTGGCGAAAATGAAGTCATTCAACTTATTATTTCCGGAGTGAAGAATTTCTTTATGAGTTCCCTGCCATCCAACTTCTCCTTTGGCGATAAACAATACCGATTCACCGATTTCAATAACAGAATTCATGTCGTGCGTATTGATTATGGTGGTCATGTGAAACTCTTTAGTCAGGTTTTGGATGAGTTTGTCAATAACTGTAGCTGTTTCGGGGTCGAGTCCTGAGTTTGGTTCATCACAAAACAGATATTTGGGATTCAAGGAGATAGCCCGGGCTATGGCTACCCGTTTTTTCATACCCCCGCTGATTTCGCTGGGGAAAAGCTTATGAGCTGTGTGTTGGATTTCAACATGATCGAGGCAAAATTCAACACGCTTCTGCTTTTCCTTAGCCGACATGGTGGTAAACATGTCAAGGGGGAAACGCACATTGGCCGCAACCGAAAAGCTGTCGAATAAAGCACCACCCTGAAAAACCATACCAATTTCACGTCTTATTTTTTTTCGCTCTTTTTCATTCAGCTCAACCAGATTGCGATCATTATACCAAATTTCGCCCTGATCGATATCGTATAAACCCAATATGGATTTCAGCAAAACAGTTTTTCCTGACCCGCTGCGGCCAATAATCAGATTGGTTATTCCTGGTTCAAAACGTGTTGAAATATCATTCAACACTTTTACCTCATCGAACGATTTGGTGATATGTTTTACTTCAATCATGTTAGTAAAAGCCTTGTTAATATTAGGTCGAATAGAAGAATAAGAATATTTGTGTTTACCACTGCTTTCGTACTTGCCGTTCCAACTTCAAGAGCACCTCCCTGAACATAGTATCCATAATAAGCGGGAACTGAAGCAACAATAAACCCAAAAAAAAGTGATTTAATCAGTGAAAATGTCACATAATAGGGATAAAACAGCCATTGTATCCCTGCAATATAATCGGGAATGGAAATCACTCCGGCCAGGGGTCCGGTAACCATGCCGCCTAACAGGCCAAAAAATACACTGATAATAAACAGAAAAGGAAAAATAAAAACTACTGCAACAATTTTGGGAAGAATGAGATAACCTGCAGAATTGACTCCCATAATTTCAAGCGAGTCAATTTGTTCTGTAACCCGCATAGTTCCAATTTCTGAAGTTATATTAGATCCGATTTTTCCGGCCATAATCAAGGCAAGCATTGTAGAAGAAAATTCCAGAATCAATGTATCACGAGTGCCAAGCCCGATAAGCGTACGCGGATATATGGGATTCGACATACTATAGGCAAACTGAATGGTCATGATCCCACCAATAAATATGGAAATGATTATCACAATCCAAACAGAATTTACTCCCAGACTATCGATTTCCCGAAATAACTGTCTGATGTATATTTTTGTTCTTTCCGGCCGGGCAAATACACGCCTGAGCATCTGAAAGTATCTTCCTACATGAAAAAAAAACTTTATATCCATCTTATTTTTTGATCTAAAATTACAACAATCTAACCTGAATCAAAATATAAATTTCTGAATTAACAGGAATACCTGTTATTAAATATATCGTACATTGATTTGAATCGGTCGAAATTTATAATTTTACAGATAAATTCAAAATGAATTACGAATTACGAAATTAAAATTTATCGATGTTCCATCTGGATGTGTTTGCGATTGCTGTTATATGACAATAAATAAAAGGTGGAATGAGAGAAAGGCCTTTTAAATAAACGACAAAAAACAGGTAAGAACCTTTTAAAATTAGCAACTATAATGAAAAATAATTATTGTGTTATCATGGCTGGTGGTGTTGGGAGTCGCTTTTGGCCATTAAGCCGTCAAGCCAAACCCAAGCAATTTCTCGATATATTGGGAACCGGAAGAACACTTATTCAGCAAACTTTTGACCGTTTTTCTACCTTTATCCCGGTGGAAAATATTCTGGTTGTAACCAGTGTCAGATATAAAGAGCTGGTTATGGAGCAGTTGCCTGAGCTTAAAGAAGACCAGGTATTGGTTGAACCCTTCCGGAGAAATACAGCCCCCTGTGTCGCTTATGCTTCCTATAAAATAAAAACCCTTAATCCGAAAGCCAATCTGATTGTTGCACCAGCTGATCATCTGATTATAAAAGAAGAAGAGTTTACCCGTCAAATAAAGAACGGACTGGCATTTGTTGAAAACAACGATGCACTGCTAACTCTTGGAATAAAACCCAGTCGCCCGGAAACAGGATATGGATACATCCAGGTGAAAAGTAAAGTTGATTTTCAATCGCTGGATAATCTGTATAAGGTAAAAACTTTCACAGAGAAACCGAACTTGGAAATGGCTAAAATATTTGTGGATAGCGGGGAGTTTTTCTGGAATTCTGGAATTTTTCTCTGGTCGCTATCTTCTATTCTTTCCGCATTCGACAATTATCTAAGTGATGTTTCTGCCTTGTTTTCTAAAGGATTAAAACTTTATAATACGGAAGATGAGGTACATTTCATCAATAAAACTTACTCCGAATGCCAGGGAATTTCAATCGATTATGGAATTATGGAGAAAGCACAGAATGTATTTGTTTTAACAGCTGACTTTGGATGGAGCGATTTGGGAACCTGGGGATCATTATATGATAATAAAGAGAAAGATGCTCATGGGAATGTGATAAACGGAGAAAATGTGCTTGTTTATGATACCACAAACTGCATCATCAACCTGAACAATGAAAAGGTTGCTGTATTGCAGGGACTGAACGGATATATTGTGGCTGAATCAAATGACACACTGATGGTTTGCAGGAAGGAGGATGAGCAACAAATAAAACAGTTCGTTACGGATGTGAGAATACAAAAAGATGATTCTTTGGTATAAAGGAATCGCCGGGTATAGGATAAAAATCCATCTGACTAATTGTGCTCTATTTCTATGAGTACTTCGGCCAGAAATAAATCTTCAGGCCAGGTGATTTTTATGTTTTCACGATTGCCAGTTACCAGGAATATCTCCGTCCCTGAATTTTCAATAACAGACGCATCGTCAGTGAAATTCTCCCGGTAGTCCTGCTGATAGGCTTGTTTTATTTGTGAGACTAAAAATGTTTGAGGAGTCTGTACCAAATAGTATTTATTTCGGTCAACGGCCTGATTTTTTCCGTTAGATACTTCTCTGACCGATTCAGATGGAGGAATGACAGGAACTGCATTTCCCTTGTTTTTAGCCATTTGATAACATTTTTCAATGGTTTGCGATGAAACAAGTGGCCTGACACCGTCATGTATGAAAACGATGCCTTCCTCTTTGATCAGATCTAATCCGTTTTTTACAGAATGAAATCGGGTTATCCCTCCTGAAGTAATTTTATGGTCTATGGAGAATTGATGTTTTCTACATAATCTTTCCCATGTAACAATTTCTTTATCAGGCAAAACTAAAATGAATTCAAAAGCCGGGTCATTCCGGTGAAAAGCCATGAAAGTGTGAAACAACAAGGGGATACCCTGAAGTTCAATGAATTGTTTAGGTACAGAATATTTCATCCGACTTCCACTTCCTCCCGCTACAATCAATGCAATTTTTTTCACGTGGATTTTTAAATTTTTATTACTTTGCCATAAAATTAAACTAATTTCAAAAATGAATGGAAAAGGTATTGAATTTTCTTCGGGAACTCTCCCGGAATGCGGAAACATTTATTCATTTGATCAGTCACCCGGGGTTTAAAGCAATTTATCCGGAAATGTTTGATCATCAATTGAAAACAGTACCTAAAGGTTTTCCCCTAATCATGAATTTATACATCTTCTTAGGTATTAGTCTTTCGTCTTTTCATCCCCATTAATTGATCAGGACATTACCGGTGAAACGTTTACCGAAGGAATCATTGAGTCGTTCAGAGTACTTCAACCTGTTAATTCATTTTTAAACGAAGCACTGTTGAACACAACAGATGAAGAAGAGATAAACCAGGAATAACAAAATTTTGCCACGAAAATGGAACATTATAAAGCGACTTCCATTTGACACCTTGGAAAACAATTAATTTTAATCAGGTTAAAATGATCTATTGTATATTATTTTTAAATCATTCATCCCACTAAATTTTAATCAGGTGAAGCAGATATATTTATTGTTTTTTTTTATCGCGATTTTCAACATTTCAAAAGCCCAAAATATTCAACTACATTATGATATGGGTAAGGATAGGAATTTTTTTACTTCTACTGTTGAAATGTTCAAACCCGACAGTTGGGGAAGCACATTCTTTTTTATCGACATGGATTATAGTTCTGATGCCCGGAATGTGGAAAATGGTGTTTCACTGGCCTATTGGGAAATTGCCCGTAGTTTCAGATGGAATGAAACCCAGAAGATTCAGCCAAGACTGGAGTATAATGGCGGTGTGTTCAAGCTGGAAGGAGAGAATACTCCTTTTGTTCCTATTGAAAATTGTTTATTGGCTGGATTGGAGCAAACCTTTGCTTCATCTGATTTTTCTAAAATTTTTACTCTACAGGCGAACTATAAATACATCCAGGACAAAGAGGACGCTTCCTTTCAGATAACCGGTGTGTGGACTGTTCAACTACTTCAGGGGAAGGTGACTTTTACCGGATTTGCTGATTTCTGGAAAGAAGAGATGTCTTGGGGTACCGACTTTCGCTTCCTGTCAGAGCCACAACTTTGGTTCAATGCGACTAAAAACCTTGCGCTGGGTACCGAAGTGGAGTTGAGCAACAATTTTGAAGCAGATGAATTTTTTGTTAAACCTACTTTAGGGGTGAAATATACTTTTTAAAAAAATAAGCCACGTTCGAAAAATTTTTCAAACTAAAGGAGAACAAGACTTCTGTAAAAACTGTTGAGCGGAAAAAGAAAAGAGCTTTCTGTTGTTATGATTGTTCTGGCTATACTCTTTATTTTAAAATTTTTTCTTTGAATCCATAAAAAACAAGTTCACTGGCATGAATAGTGAACTTGTTTTTATATTTTTGTCAAAAATGGGTCGTTAGTTCAGTTGGTTTAGAACGCATGCTTGACAGGCATGAGGTCACTGGTTCGAATCCAGTACGACCCACATTTTTGAAGAGAGGGAGTTACATATGTTTGTGGCTCCCTTTTTTATATGTCGGGTTCAACAAAGCGATTACATCCGGTTAAGAAAACTTCAATGAGTTATATTTATTTCCAGTCCAGTTTTATCATATAAATGCCGCGAGGATCATTGCCCCTCCACTGGTAAGCCAGCAGATAGTCATTTCCGTTATGAGTTATAATTTCCGGGGCGAGTCGTTTTAAGGGGTCCTTGGGTGCCAGTGTTGCAATGGGTGAGCCTTCCCATTTTAAAGGGTCTTTGGAACAATAGACAAAAAGTTGTTCGAACCGGTAATAATAGTCACCTCGTTTCAACACAAAAGGGCTTTCTGCGTAAACAAATTCATATCCTTGAAATGGTGGAGTAATGGGCGGAATTTCTATGGCTTCTTCAGACCATGGCCCCGTAAGCTTATCGGCAGTCCGGGCACGAATGGTGTGGTTGCGTGTTGCAGGGTTTATTTCTGGTTCTGGTGATGTATAATATGCAATCCACTTCCCGGAGTTTTCGCGATCGTCAAGAATACAAACATCCCTTCCCATAGGAAAAACAGCCTTGTTCCCGTAAGGCTTAAAATGGATGCCTTCGTCACTGGTCATTAAGTGAGCTCCTTTGCTGTTATAGAAAAGGTAGTGCTTCCCGTCATCCTTAATATGAAATGGCGCCTGGAGTCTTCCTTCAGCGTGATTCAGCTCTTCTTGTGATGAGAGAAATATGCCCTCAGGAGTCCAGTTTTCACGTTCCAGTTCCGTACTTGACCAGCGGTAAAGCAACCGGCCACTTCCGGGCTGAGTCGTATTTCGTACGCAGGCAATCAGATGCCAGGTTTTATTGTCTGCCTGAAAAACCGTGAAGTCAACGGGTTCTACTTTAGGCGAGTGCCACTTTTCCAGTTGTGGACGGTCACATAATTTAATCCAATCACCCTTCAGTACCGGGATCAAAGGGTTAGTGCCGGTCGTCTGACTGATACCCGGTTTTACTGAAATAAGCAATAATAAGAAAATAAATTGCCAGTTTGTACTCTTCTTCAATATGATCATAAAACAAGGTTTTGTTATTTGATTATTAA
>Ga0172382_10002472_pt1 | contig 30833 bp, 25 predicted proteins | sample Leawel138RmetaG_FD_122245 | JGI IMG/M metagenome (GOLD analysis project Ga0172382, IMG submission 122245) | Leachate microbial communities from a municipal landfill in Southern Ontario, Canada - Leachate well 138R metaG | ecosystem: Engineered > Solid waste > Landfill > Unclassified | place...
AGCGCCTGCGCTTCACCCCCTCGCCGGCCCATGCCGACGAGATGATGGACAGGCTCATCGACGCCCTCGAACAGCTCTGGACCCGCTGCAACATCCAGCGCGTCGGCGGAGTGGCGGCCTAACGCCCCTCCCCGCCGCTAGCCGGTGTTCCGCAGCCCGGCGGAAATGCCGTTGATGGTGACATGGATGCCCTCGCGCACGGCCTCCTGGTCGTCGCCGGCGCGGCGGCGGCGAATCAGTTCGATCTGCAGGTGGTTCAGCGGATCGACGTAGGGCACCCGGGTGCGGATGGCGGCGGCCAGGTCCGGGTTGCGCTCCAGCAGCGCCGATTGGCCGGTGATGGCCAGCAGCGCCTCCCGCGTGCGGTCCCATTCTGCGCGGATCTGGCCGAACACCTGCTCGGCCAGCGCCCTGTCCTCGACCAGTTCGGCGTAGCGGGCGGCGATACCCATGTCGCCCTTGGCCAGCACCATCTCCATGTTGGCCAGGGCGGTGGCGAAGAACGGCCAGCTCTCCCGCAGCTCCCTCAGCTGCGAGAGGCTGACGCCAGACCGCTCGACCGCCGAGCCGAAGCCGTACCAGCCCGGCAGCATGGCCCGCGACTGCGACCAGGAGAACACCCAGGGGATGGCCCGCAGCCCCTCGATGGTGCGGGTGGCCCGCCGTGAGGTGGGCCGGCTGCCGATGTTGAGGTCGGCGATCTCGGTCACCGGCGTCGCCTGGAAGAAATAGTCGGCGAACCCCGGAGTCTCGTAGACCAGTTCGCGGTAAGCCCGCATGGCCGCCTGGCCGAGCGTGTCCATGGCCTCGGCCACCAGCGGCGAGAAGCCCGCCCCCTCCCGCTTCAGGGAGGCCAGCAGCACCCCGGTCGCCAGCGTCTCCAGGCTCTGCCGCGCCAGCTCCGGGTCGGCGTACTTGTTGGCGACCACTTCGCCCTGCTCGGTCACGCGGATGCGCCCGCCCACCGTGCCCGCCGGCTGGGCGAGCAGCGCCTCGAAGCTCGAGCCGCCGCCGCGGCCGACCGCCCCGCCCCGGCCGTGGAACAGCTGCAGCCGAAGGCCCGCCTCCGACGCCACCCGCACCAGCGCCCGCGAGGTCTTGTGCAGCTCCCAGGTGGAGGTCAGGTAGCTGCCGTCCTTGTTGGAGTCCGAGTAGCCGATCATCACCTCCTGCAGGCCGACGGGGGCCAACAGTTCGCGGACCAGCGGCATCGCCAGGTACCGGGCCATGGTTTCCGGGGCGGCGCGCAGGTCGGCGATGGTCTCGAACAGCGGCTCGGCGAACACCTCGGCGCTCGGCGGCGGGCCCGGCCGGTACAGCCCCACCTCCTTCAGCAGCAGGTAGACCTCCAGTAGGTCCGACGCCGCCGTGGTGTTGGAGACAATGTAGGCGCGGATCGTCTCGGGCCCGTAGAGGCGCCGGATTTCCGCGGCCGTTCGCAGGATCTCCAGCTCCTTGCGGGTCTCCTCGTCGAAGGCGACGAAGGGCGAGGCGAGGAGTCGCGGGTGGGAGAGTTCGCGCAGCAACACCACGCAGCGGGCCTCTTCGTCCAGGCGCTCGTAGGTCTCCTCCACGCCCGCGCGGCGCAGCAGCTCGGCGCACACCCGCTCGTGGACCGCAGAGTTCTGACGCAGGTCGAGGGTCGCCAGGTGGAAGCCGAACACCTCCACCGAGCGGATCAGGTCCGGCAGCGTGCCCTCGGCGAAGGCGTCGCCGTGGATGGCCACCAGGCTGTCCTGCACCGTCTGCAGGTCGGCCCGCAGCTCGTCCGGCGACTCGTACGGGGCCGCCTGATGCTGCGGCCGGCGCGGCGGCGCCTCCCCGGTCAGGCGCACGTAGCTCGCCGCCAGCCGGTCGTAGATCCCGGTCAGGGCTCGCCGGTAGGGCTCGTCGGCCCGGTGGGGCGACTCGTCGTGCGCCGCCTCCGCCAGCGCCATCAGCGCCGGCGTCGCCTCGGCCAGCCGGGTCGAGATCGACAGCTCGCCGCCCAGCCGGTTCACCGTCTCCAGATAGGCCCCGATCGCCACCCTGGACTGCCGCCGCAGCGCATGGCGCATCACCTCGGCGGTGACATGCGGATTGCCGTCGCGGTCCCCGCCGACCCAGGAGCCGAGCTTCAGGAAGCTGCCCAGTCGCGCCTCGGGTCCCAGCATCCGCTGCCAGTCGGCGTACAGGCCGGGCAGCGCCGGGGCCAGGCCGCGCTCCATGAACGAGACCGTCGTCTCCACCTCGTCGGCGACGGCGATGCGGGCCGGCCGCAGCAGCCGGGTGCGCCAGAAGATCGACATCTGGCGGTTCAGCTCGCGCTCCAGACGCTCGGTCTCGGCCGGGGTGCGCGCCGCCTCCACCTTGTCCAGCATCTGGGCGATGGCGCCCTGGCGGTCGATGACGCTCTTGCGGCGCACCTCGCTGGGGTGGGCGGTCAGCACCGGCACGATGAGCGCCGAGGACAGCAGGCCCGACACGTCGGCCGGCCCGAAACCGGCCCCCGCCAGGGTCTTGAGCGCCCCGGTCAGGGTGTCCGGCCGCGGCTCGCCCGATCGGAACCGCCGTCGCTGCAGCTGGTCCTCGGCGATGTTGGTGACCTGCAGGAAGCAGGCGAAGGAGTGGACGAAGCGCACCGTCTCGGTCAGCGACAGCGCACCCAGCCGGCTGGCCAGCGCCTCGGCGGCCGCCTCGGTCCCTTCGCGGTGGAAGCCGACGGAGGCCTGGCGGATCGCCTCGATCTGCTCGAACACCGCCTCCCCGTCCTGGGCGCGGATCACGTCGCCCAACACCCGCCCCAGGAATCGGACCGTATTGCGAAGCTCTTCGGCGAAGCGGACGGACATTCTCCTTCGGCCCTCCTCCCGGCCAGCCGCAGGTTACGCCCGATCGGCGTGCGGCGCGCCACCTTCCGGCTGCAACGCGCCGGTGCGCCGACCGCTGCGCGCGATGAAGCCGGCGCCGCTTCGCCTTCGGCGCCGGCCCCTGAGCGTCAGGCCGCCCCGTACAGCCCGGCGGGCTCCGCCGGCTGCAGGCGTGGCGCTTCGGGAGGACACAGGAAGCGGCTCATCCGGTGGCCGTCGCGTACGGTCACCCGGATCTCGACCCAGGCGCCGTTGTCGGCCAGAGCCCTGGCGATCCGCCACGCCGAGTCCTCGGCGCCGCCGCCCGAACGGAACATCAAAGGTCCCTCGAGGACATCCGACTCAACCATCCAGCCGCCGGCGGCGGGACTGACCAAGACGGAGTACAGCACTCTCCTTTCTCCCTCTCGTGGTTCTGTCCAGCTTCGCTGCAATGGGCGGATTTAGGCGGCGATCGGCGCCTTGCAAGACGTCGCCGACGGCCGTTCGGGAACCCGGCGACGCTTCCATCTCTTGCACAGGTGACAACACGCCATAGATCACAGCCAAGCCGGTTTCCGCCGGCCGATTTTTTCGAGGACATGGAAATGACCACGACGGCGCGGCTTCCGGCGCGCCGGCGATTCCACCGGCGCGGGGCCCAGGCCCGCCCTTGTCATGGACCCACATGCGGCCGCGGCCGCGCAGCCACGAAGGAGACCCCTCCAGCCCATTTCGCGCGCGGGTCGGCGCGCGCCTGTCCGGGAGCGGCCCCCCCCCCCTCCATCTCAGAAGAAGGGAATGCAGCATGAAGATCGCTCAGGTCGCTCCCCTCAATGAGGCGATCCCGCCGCGTCTGTACGGCGGGACGGAGCGCGTGGTGGCCCATCTCACCGACGCCCTTGTGGCCCTGGGCCACGAGGTCACCCTGTTCGCCAGCGCCGACGCCCGCACGCGCGGCCGGTTGGCCCCGGTGCGCGACCAGGCGATCAGGCTGGACCCGGCGGCGCTGAAGTCCGACCTCGCCGCCCACCTGGCCCAGCTCGCCGAAGTCCGCCGACGGGCCGACGAGTTCGACGTCATCCACTTCCACACCGACCTGCTGCACTTCCCGCTCTTCGCGGACATGGCCGAGAAGACCGTCACGACCCTGCACGGCCGGCTCGACCTGAAGGACCTGCCTGACGCCTACCGCTGCTTCCCGGCCTTCCCGCTGGTCTCGATCAGCGACGACCAGCGCAAGCCGCTGCCGTTCGCCAACTGGATCGCGACGGTCCACCATGGCTTCCCCCCGGAGCTCTACGCCTTCCACCCGCGCGGCGAGGGTTACCTCGCCTTCCTGGGGCGCATCTCGCCGGAGAAGCGGCCCGACCGGGCCATCGAGATCGCCCGGCGCGCCGGCAAACGGCTCAAGATCGCCGCCAAGGTCGACGCCGCCGACCGCGCCTACTTCCAGGAAAAGATCGAGCCGATGATTCGCGAGGAGCCGCTGGTGGAGTTCATCGGCGAGATCGGCGACGCCGAGAAGTCGGCCTTCCTGGGCGGCGCCGAGGCCCTGCTCTTCCCCATCGACTGGCCCGAGCCCTTCGGCCTAGTGATGATCGAGGCCATGGCCTGCGGCACGCCGGTGATCGCCTGGAACTGCGGCTCGGTGCCCGAAGTCGTCGAGCCTGGGCTGACGGGCTACATCGTCGACAGCCTGGACGAAGCGGTGGCGGCGGTCGGCCCCATCGGCGCTCTGCGCCGGAGCGCGGTGCGCGCGAGGTTCGAGGCGCGCTTCTCGGCCCTGGCCATGGCCCGCCGCTACCTCGACCTGTACGCCGGCCTCGGCAGGCCGGCGTCGGAAGCCGCCGTCGCCGTGTAAGGGGAGCCTAACCGATGATGCAGGATCCTGCGCTCGCTCCCCAGGCGCACTTCGAGGCGGCAGGCGAGCGCGAGCGAAGCGCGCCGGAGCGGCTGTTCACCCTCAAGGACGGCGATGTCTTTCTCGTCTGCGACGCCTTCGGCGACGTCCACGGCGTCGCAGACGGGATGTTCCACAACGACACGCGGCTGCTGTCGCGCCTGACCCTGCATCTGGACAGCGGCCCCCCGGCCCTGTTGAGCAGCGCCGTCGGGCGGGACAACGTGGTGTTCACCGCCAACGCCACCAACCATCCGCTGGCCCCGCTGGGCGCGGTCGATACGCCCGAGGGCGTGGTCCACCTGGAGCGCAAGCGGCTGATCTGGCAGGGCCGGATGTTCGAGCACATCCGCTGCATGAACTACGGCCAGACCCGGGCCACCCTGCTGCTCGACTTCCGCTTCGACGCCGACTTCAAGGACATGTTCGAGGTGCGCGGCCAGGCCCGCGCCCAGCGCGGCCGCCGCCATCCCCCGGCGGTCGGGCGACGCGGCGTGCGCTTCGAATACGAGGGCCTGGACGGGGCGAAGCGGCAGTGCGTCATCGCCTTTTCCGAGGCGCCCTCGCGGATCGACGCCAACGCCGCCTCCATCCGCATGGAGCTCGAACCGGGACGGCCCAAGGACCTCTACCTGGAGATCGGGCCGGAGGACGCCCCGCCCCCATCCGAGCAGCGCTACCGGCAGGCCTGCCTGCTGGCCCGGGCGGCGATGCGCCGTCGCCTGCGCCGCGGCGGCCGGGTCCGCTCCTCGGCGCGGCTGTTCAACGCCTGGCTCGACAAGTCCCGGGCCGACCTCGCCCTCTTGACCACCGATCTGCCCAGCGGCCCCTACCCCTATGCCGGCATCCCCTGGTTCTCGACCACCTTCGGGCGCGACGCGATCATCACCGCCTGGCAGCTTCTGTGGCTCGATCCCGGACTGGCCAAGGGCGTGCTCACCTATCTCGCCGAGACCCAGGCGGGCGAACATTCCAGCTTCCGCGACTCCGCCCCCGGCAAGATCCTGCACGAGGCCCGCCGCGGCGAGATGGCGGCCCAGGGCGAGGTTCCCTTCGGCCGCTACTACGGGGGCGTCGACACCACCTGCCTGTTCGTGGCCCTGGCCACGGCCTACATGGAGCGCACCGGCGACCGCGCCTTCCTCGATCAGATCTGGCCGGCCCTGCTGGCCGCCACAGGCTGGATGGACAGCTTCGCCGACTCCGACCCGCTCGGCCTGATCCGCTACGAGCGCGAGGCCGACACGGGCCTGCTGAACCAGGGCTGGAAGGACAGCCACGACTCCATCTTCCACGCCGACGGCCGCCAGCCCGAGGGCCCCATCGCCCTCGTCGAGGTGCAGGGCTACGCCTACGCCGCCTACTGCGGCATGGCCCGGCTCGCCGCCCAGCGGCTCGACCGCGAGCGGGCCGAGTCCTGCCGCCGCCGCGCCGAGCAGATCCGCGCGGCGGTTGAGAGCCGGTTCTGGATGCCGGACGTGGGCTACTACGGCATCGCCCTCGACGGCGAGGGCGACCTGTGCCGGGTGAAGGCCTCCAACGCCGGCCACCTGCTGTTCGTAGGCCTGCCCTCTCCCGACCGGGCGCAGGCGGTGATGCGCACCCTGCTGGGGTCGGAATTCGCCAACGGCTGGGGGCTTCGGACGCTGGCCGGCGACCAGCCGCGCTACAACCCGATGTCCTACCACAACGGCTCGGTCTGGCCGCACGACACCGCCCTGTGCGTCATCGGCTTCCGCCGCTACGGCGGGGCGGACGCGGTGCCCCGGCTGCTCTCGGCGCTGTTCGAGGTGGCGGTGCACTTCGACATGCGGCTGCCGGAGCTGTTCTGTGGATTTCCGCGCAGGCCGGGCGAGCCGCCGGTCGCCTACCCGGTGGCTTGCCTGCCGCAGGCCTGGGCCGCGGCCTCGGTGTTCGGCATCCTGCAGGCCTGCCTCGGGCTGCAGGTGGACGGCTGGCGCCAGGAGCTGCACGTGCGCTCGCCACGGCTACCCTGGGGCATCTCCGAACTGCGCCTTGAGAACCTGCCGATCAGCGGCCGCCGCCTCGACCTCGTCTTCCGTGACGCGGGCGGGCGGGTGATGGTGCTGCCCGGCCGCAACGAGGAGCAGGGCGTCCCGCTGATCACCCACACCTGAGGCTGATCTGGATCAAGGCGGGCGAAGCTGCTTCGATGCGCCCTGCAGGCCTGGAGGGAGCCATGAAGCACGCCGTCATCGTCGCCCACCCCAATCCCGAGAGCCTGACAGCCAGTTGCGCGCGCGCCTACGCCGAGGCCGTCGAGGCCGGCGGCGGCCAGGCCCTGGTCCGCGACCTCTACCGGATGGGGTTCGACCCCTGTCTGAAGGCCGAGGAGATTCCCGGCCCGCGCGGCTACACCATCGCCGAGGATGTGATCGCCGAGCGCGCGCAGCTCGCCGATGTGGACGTCTTCGCCTTCGTCTACCCGCTGTGGTTCAACGCCCCGCCGGCCATCCTAAAGGGCTATGTGGACCGGGTGTTCAGCACCGACTTCGGCTACAGGCTGACGCCGTCCGGCGCCGAGCCGCTGCTGAAGGGCAGGAAGCTGGTCAGCTTCACCTTCTCCGGCGCGCCCGACAGCTGGGTACGCGAGACCGGCGCCCTGGACGCCCTCAAGTCGCTCCTCGACCGGCACCTTGCGGCGATGTGCGGCCTGCGGGTGCTGGATCACGTCCACGCCGGCGGCATTGGGCCGGGCATGCGCGACGATGCGGCCGCCGACATCATCGAGGCGGTGCGCGACTGGGTCCGCGCGAACGCCGCCGGCTGATTCCCTCAGGCGGACGGGGCCGCCTCCTCGGCGCGCGCGACGATTGAGAGCGTCCTGGGCAGACTGGAGGGGTTCACGCTGATCGAGTCTACGCCCAGCCGGGTCAGGAACTCCGCGACCTCGGGATAGGTCGCCGGCGCCTCGCCGCAGATGCCCACCGGCCGGCTGTTCCGGTGCGCCCCCTCCACCGCCTGGCGCAGCATGGTCATCACGCCCGGATCCCGCTCGTCGAAGTCGAAGGCCACCATCTCGGAGTCCCGGTCGACGCCCAGCACCAGCTGGGTCAGGTCGTTGGAGCCGATGGAGAAGCCGTCGAACAGTTGCGCGAAGGCGTCGGCCTGGATGACGTTGTTGGGGATCTCGCACATCACATAGACCTCGAGCCCCTTCTCGCCGCGAGCCACGCCGTTGGCGGCCATCGCCTGCAGCACCTGCTCGCCCTCCTGTACGCGGCGGCAGAACGGCACCATCACCTTCAGGTTGGTCAGGCCGAGCTCGTCGCGCACCTTGCGCAACGCCCGGCACTCCAGCGCGAACCCGTCCGCGTAGCTCGGGTGGGCGTAGCGGGCCGCGCCTCGGAAGCCCAGCATCGGGTTCTCCTCGACCGGCTCGAAGGCCGCCCCGCCCAGCAGCTCGGCGTACTCGTTGGTCTTGAAGTCGGACAGCCGCACGATCACCGGGCGCGGGTAGAAGGCCGCCGCGATGACCCCCACCCCTTCGGCGATCTTTCGCACCACATAGTCCGCCGGCGAGGCGTCGTGGCGCGCCAGCCGGGCGATCTCCCGCCGCTCGCGGGCCGAAGTCACCCGGTCGGGATGGACCGCCGCCATCGGGTGGATGCGCACCTGCTCGCCGATGATGAATTCCAGTCTCGCCAGCCCCACGCCGTCGGCCGGCAGCAGGGCGGTGCGAAAGGCCAGGTCCGGCTGAGCCAGGTTCAGCATCACCTTGGTGCGCGGCCTGGGCAGCGAGGCCAGCGACAACCGATCGACCTCGAAGGCGATCTCGCCCTCGAAGATCTGGCCGGTCTCGCCCTCGGCGCAGGAGACGGTGACGAGTTGGCCGTCCTGCAGGACGCTGGAGGCGTCGCCCGCACCGACCACCGCCGGCACGCCGAGCTCACGCGCCACGATGGCCGCATGGCAGGTTCGCCCACCCTGGTCGGTGACGATGGCCGCCGCGGAACGCATCACCGGCACCCAGTCGGGACTGGTCGAGGGGGTCACCAGCACCTCTCCGGGCCGGAAGGTCTTCAGGTCTGCGGCGGTGTGGACCCGCCGCACGCGGCCCGAGGCGATCTTCTCGCCGACCGCCTTGCCGGCCGCCAGCACCTGGCCCTTGCCCTTGCGCCGGTAGGTCTCGAACTCGCCGGCCGGGCGCTGCGAGGCCACCGTCTCGGGCCGGGCCTGCAGAATGTAGAGCCGCCCATCGCCCGCGTCCTTGGCCCACTCGATGTCCATCGGCGTCCAGCGGCCGGCAGCGGCCGAATAGTGGTCCTCGATGCGGGCCGCGACCTCGGCCAGGTCGAGGACCTCGGCGTCGGTCAGGCAGAAGCGGTCGCGATCGCGGCGCGCGACCTTGTAGGCGTGCATCTCGCCGGTCCGCCCGCGCCAGGCCAGGCGCGTCGCCTTCTCGCCCAGCGAGCGTTTCAGAACGGCACGGAAGCCCTGCTTGAGAGTCGGCTTGTGCACGTAGAACTCGTCCGGCGAGACCTTGCCCTGCACGATGTTCTCGCCCAGCCCCCAGACGCCGGTGACGAAGACCACGTCCGGAAAGCCGCTCTCGGTGTCGAGGGTGAAGGCGACGCCGCTGGCCGCCTCGTCGGCGCTGACCATGCGCATCACGGCGACCGACAGGTAGACCTTGAAGTGGTCGAAGCCGTTGTTGACCCGGTAGACGATGGCCCGGTCGGTGAACAGCGAGGCGAAGCAGCGGCGGCAGGCCTCGAACAGCGCCGCCTCGTCGCGGACGTGCAGGAAGCTGTCGTGTTGGCCGGCGAAGCTGGCCGTGGGCAGGTCCTCGGCGGTGGCCGAGCTGCGGACCGCCACGCTCAGGCCCGGCGCCGTCTCGGCCTGCAGCCGCCGGAACGCAGCGGCGATCTCTTCTCGAAGCTCGGCCCCGCCCGTCGCCTCGTAGACGATCCGGCGAGCCTGGGCCGCCCGCCGCGACAGGTCCACGACGTTGCGGACGTCCAGCCCAGCCAGCGCGGCCCGAAGGGGCTCCCAGGCCTCTGCGCTGGTCAGCGCATCCCGGTACGCCTGCGCGGTCACCGCGAAGCCGTTGGGCACGGCTATCGGCGATCCCTTCAGCAGCCTGTACAGTTCGCCGAGCGAGGCGGTCTTGCCGCCGACCAGAGGGACGTCGGCCAGCCCCAACTCCTCAAACCAACGCACGCTGCTCATCCGGGCGCTCCTCGCCAAGTCAGGGGATCGGGGCTGATGGTAACACCACGCGGTCCGGGAGCACGCCGCGGTGGGGGCGGGCGCGCTCCCGGTGACGCGTCAAGGAGGTGCTACTTGGCCGACTTGACCTCGATGGTCCGCGCCTTGGCCTCGGCGTTGCGCGGCGCGGTCAGCTTGAGCACGCCCTTGTCCAGCGTGGCGGTGATCTTTTCGGCGTCGACGCCGGGCGGCAGCGCCAGCGAGCGCTGGAAGGCCCCGTAGCTGCGCTCCGAGATGCGGTAGTCCTGCTCCTTGCGCTCGGTCTCGGCCTTCTTCTCGCCGCGGATGGTCAGGACGTTGTCCTCAACCATCACCTTGACGTCCTCGTCGGCGATGCCGGGCAGCTCGACGGTGATCTCGACGCCGTCCTTGGTGTCGCGCATGTCCAGGCGCGCGGCGACCTCGAGATCGGCGAAGGCGCCCACTCCCGCGCCGAACTGCTCGAGCAGCCGGTCGAATTCTCGCTGGAGCGGCGCAAACAACGTCGAAGCGGCGGGAAACTGGAACTGACGGGCCGGAGTCTGAATGGTCATTTCCGTTCTCCTCTGGTCGAAGCAAGTCGAACGGGCATCACCATGCAGGCCCGGCCGACCTGGACATTGACCCTGGTCAACGTAGCCTTGGCGGGCCCTGCCCGGCTCAGGTCCGGGCGACGAGGAGATAGGTGAGATAGAGGACGTAGGCGCCGACGAAGGCCGCGCCCTCCGCACGGGAGACCTGCCGCCCCGACAGAAACACCGGCACGCAGACCACCGCGACCAGCGCCATCACGGGAATGTCTATGCGCATCAGCTCCGACGAGACCGGAACGCCGTCGCGGGGAACGATGGCGGTCACACCCAGGATCACCAGGATGTTGTAGACGCTGCTGCCCAGCAGATTGCCGATGGCGATGTCCCGCTGGTTCTTCAGCGTCGAGAGGATGGTGGTGGCCAGCTCCGGCGCCGAGGTGCCGATGGCGATGATGGTCAGGCCGATGAAGGCGTCGGAGACGCCCCAGATGCGGGCCAGGGCCACAGCCCCGTCCACCAGCCAGTCCGCCCCGGTGACGATGACGATCAGCCCGATCAGGAGAGTCATGCCGCTGCGGATCAGCGCGTCGCGGTCCCCGCGGACTCCGCGCGGCGCCCGATACTCTCGGGCATACTCCACCTTCACCGCCCTCGCCTCGTGGCGGGCGGCGATCACCACGGCGACGGTGTAGACCACCCCGCCCAGCAGCAGCAGGCAGCCGTCCAGCCGCGACAGCACCCCATCGCTGACCATGATCAGCATCGCGATCGCGGTCGACACCATCACCGGCAGGTCGGCGCGGATGGTCTGCATGCCCAGCGCCAGGGGCCGCATGACCGCGCTGAGGCCGAGGATCAGCAAGAGGTTGACGACATTGGTCCCGGCGATGTTGCCGATCGCCATCGCGCCCGCCCCGCGCAGGGCCGCGTCGATGCCGACCGCCAGTTCCGGCGTGCTGGTCGCGATGGCCACCACCGTCAGGCCGATCAGGATCGGCGGCGTCCCGAGCTGCGCGGCCAGCGTGCCGCCTCCGCGCGTCACCAGCTCTGCTCCGAGCACCAGCACGAGCAGGCCTGCCGCGCAGAGTGCGAGAGCCCAGATCATCGTCATTGTGTATACGGCCCGCGCGCGTCCTTGCCAGATGGGAGGCGCACAGCAGAAGCCCGAAAATCCCGGGGCGCGCCTTGTCCAGGCTCAAAGCACGTGCTCGGATCGGCGATGTAAGTCGTCACGCGTCGAAGATCGGAGAGCCCTCGATGACCGAGCCGAGCTGGGCCAAGGGCCCGCCCAAGAAGATCCTGCTGGCGACCGACCTGAGCCCGCGCTGCGACCGCGCCCTGGATCGGGCCGCCCAGCTCTGCCGGCAGTGGAACGCTGGCCTGCTCGCGCTCCACGTCCTCGATCCGGCCGAGAACTTCCTGGAGCGGAACTATCTCGACGAACTGCCGAGCTGGCGACGGCCGCCGGACCGTCAGGCCCTGGCCGAGGCCCGCCTGCGGCGCGACCTGCCCGAGGGCGTGGAGGCCCTTTCGGTCAGGGTCGAGGAAGGCGACCCGGCCAAGGTCATCGACGAGTTGGCCCGCGAGGAGGGCTGCGACCTCATCGTCATCGGCGTGGCGCGGGACGAGACCCTCGGCCGCGTCTTCCTCGGCGCGACGGTCGACCGGCTGGTGCGCCGCACCTCCACCCCGATCCTGATCGTCAAGTCACGCCCCCGTCCCTACCGCGAGATCGTGGTCGCCACCGACTTCTCGGACTCCTCGCGCCACGCCCTGCAGGCGGCGGCGAGCTTCTTCCCAGACGCCGGCCTGACCCTGCTGCACGCCTACGAGGTGCCGTTCGCCGGCTTCCTCGACAAGGGCGACTTCCGCGACCAGTACCAGGCGATGGAACGCGAGGCCTGCGAGCGCTTCGTGGACGGCTCGGGACTGAGCGAGGCGCAGCGCAGGAACCTGCAGACGCTGGTCGAGTACGGCGCCCCGGAGCGGATGATCCGCCTCTACATGGAAGACCGCGGCGCGGATCTGGTGGCGCTGGGCACGCACGGCCACAGCGCCGCCTTCGACGTGCTGATCGGCAGCACTGCGAAGCGGATCCTGGAGAGCGTTCCCGGCGACGTCCTGCTGGTGCGCGAGCCCCGCGCCGCCGTCCGCCGCTGAGCCTCAGTCGCCGCCGCCCCGCAGCGCCGCGCGCAGCTCTTCGACGGACTCGCTCTGGGCCTGCCACAGCTCCGGCGGGTCGGCGGCGGGCCAGGCGGTGTTGATCGCCACCACCATCCGCTCCTCGGGGATCACCACGATGGCCTGGCCGAAGATACCCTCGGCCGCATAGCCGCCTTCCGGCCGGATCCGGGCGATCCCCGCCCGACGGTGGTCGTCGGGAACCTCGTCCTCGACACCGTCACCGGCGCGCTGCGCATCAGCGAGCCCGCCTAGGACGCCTGCCCCTCCGCGGCGGCCTCCGCCCGGCGCGCCCGAAGCTGCGAGGCGATGGTCGTCGCGACCGACAGGAACACCACCGCCATTACGGTCGCGGCGATCGGACGGGTCACGAAGATGGTCGGGTCCCCCGACGACATCGCCAGCGCGCGGCGCAGTTCCTGCTCCAGCAGCGGCCCCAGCACCAGGCCCAGCAGCACCGGCGCGATGGGGAAGCCGTAGCGCCTCAGGACGAAGGCGGCGCAGCCCAGCAACCAGACGATCACGACGTCGCCGAGACTGCCCTGCAGGCTGTAGGCGCCGACGGTCGCGAACACCAGGATGATGGCCGTCAGCAGGCTGCGCGGCACCTTCAGGAGCTGCACCCAGACCCCGACCAGCGGCAGGTTGAGGATCACCAGGAGGACGTTGGCCACGTAGAGGCTGGCGATCAGCCCCCAGACCAGGTCCTTGTTGTTCTCCAGCAGGGAGGGCCCCGGCTGCAGCCCGTAGAGCTGGAAGGCCACCAGCATGACGGCGGTCGTGGCCGACCCCGGGATGCCGAGCGCCAGCAGCGGCACCATGCTGCCGCCGGCGGCGGCGTTGTTGGCCGCTTCCGGCGCCGCCAGCCCCTCGATGGCGCCCTTGCCGAACGACTTGGGATCGCGCGCGAACCGCTTCTCGATCCCGTAGGACATAAAGGTGGCGAGGGTCGCGCCAGAGCCGGGCAGCACGCCGGAGAAGAAGCCCACGATGGTGCCCCGCACCCAGGGCACGAAGCAGCGGCGCCACTCGTCCAGCGTCAGCCACAGCCGGTTGGTGGGCAGCCGCTCGCTGGGCCCGCCGGCCGGGGTGGCGATCGACCACAGGGCCTCCCCGATGGCGAACAGGCCGATGGCCCCCAGGGCCACGTCGATGCCGCCGTAGAGTTCGGCGATGCCGAAGGTGAAGCGCGCCTTGCCCGACTGGAGGTCGATGCCGATCATCGCCAGCCCCAGCCCCAGGCAGAGGGCGAGCGCGGCCCGCGCCGCCGACTTGCCGGACATGGCCGCCACCATGGTCAGCGCCAGCAGCATCAGGGCGAAGTATTCGGGCGGCCCGAAGAACAGGCTGATCGCCGCCAGGCTGGTCGCCACCAGCATCAGCATCACAGTCGCGAAGGTGCCGCCGATGAACGAGCCGATCGCGGCGGTGGCGAGAGCCACGCCGCCCCTACCCTGCCGCGCCATCGGATAGCCCTCGAAGGTCGAGACCGACGAGCCGGCGTCGCCCGGCGTGTTGATCAGGATCGAGGTCGTCGATCCCCCGTACTGGGTGCCGTAGTAGATGCCGCCGAACAGGATGAAGGCCGAGGTCGGATCGAGGCCGAAGGTCAGCGGCAGCAGGATGGAGATGGCCACCGCGGGGCCCAGCCCCGGCAGCACGCCGACGGCGGTGCCGAGCACGACGCCCAGCACGCCGAACATCAGCTTGTCCGGGGTCAGGGCGACCGCGAACCCCGCCTGAAGATCGCCCGCAAGGGCGGCGAACCCGCTCAATGGAAAGCCCTCACGGCAGGTGTACTGAAAGCAGCTTGGTGAACAGCAGCCAGACGGCGCCGGTGAGCGCGACGGCCACCGCGGCGTCCCAGACCAGCGTCCGGGACCGCATCAGCAGGCACAGCGCGACGACGAACACCGGGGTGGCGACGACGAAGCCCACGAGGCCGAGGGCGGCGATGTAGGCCAGCGCCAGCGCCGCCCCGGCCAGGAAGCGTCCCCATGTGGGCGGCGGCCCCTGCGGTCCGTCGTCCTCCTCGGACGCGGCGGGCGCCACCACGGCCTCGGGCCGGCGGACGCGCTCGACCACCAGGGCGGCCCCCGCCGCCGCCGCGGCGACGCCGATGGCCGTCGGGAACGCCCAGGGGCCGACCGGCGAATAGCCTCCGGACGAGCCCACGATGCCCAGTCGCGCCAGCGTGCGGGTGTTGAGCGCCTCCTCGGCGACGATGAAGTCGCGGAAGGCCCCGCGGGCGAGGAAGCCGTCTTCCCACCCATTGCGGGCCAGATACTGCCGCCACAGGTCGCTGGCGCGCATCCGCTCCAGCACCGACATCCACCAGGCGATCTCGTGCTCCTTCAGCCCGGGCGGAGCGAACACCCCGCGCCAGTTCTCGAGCACCACGTTCAGCCCCGCCTCGCGGAGCGTGGGAAGAGCGCGGTCTCCGAAGCGTTCGGCGGCCGCCGAGGCGAGGATCCGGATCCGGCCTGCCTCGGCCAGCCCCCGCCACTCGCTGTAGCCCGCCACGCCGGCCGTGACCTGCCCGCCCATAATGGCCGCCGAGGCCTCGCCGCCGCCGGAATAGGCCACGTAGCGCACGGCGTCCGCCGGAACGCCCGCCGCCTCTCCGATCAGGCCGACGAGAATGTGGTCCACCCCGCCCGCCGAGCCGCCGCACCAGGTCACCTCGCCGGGATTCTCACGGAACGCCGCCAGGAACTCGTCGATGGTCTGGTACGGCGAGGTCGCCGGCACCGCGACGATCAGGTGCTCGATGATCAGGCGCGCCAGGGGATCGGTGTCGGTGACCCGGAACGGACTGTTCTGGGCGATGGTCGAGCCGACCATCACCGAGCCGGCGGCCATGATGGTGTAGGGATCGCCGTGCCGCCGCGAGACCAGCTCGGCCAGACCGATGGCGCCGCCCGCGCCGCCGCGATTGATCACCTCGATCGGCTTGGGCGACAGCCCCTCCTCGGCGATGACCCGCTGCATCAGGCGGGCGAGCTGGTCCCAGCCGCCGCCCGGGTTGGCGGGCGCCAGGATCACCAGCGGCCTGGAGGGAAAATCGCTCGCCGCGCCCGCCGCCATCGGCGCCGCGGCGAGCGCCAGCCCGCCGGCCAGCGCCGCCCGGCGGGTGACGGCCTGGGGGGTCGCGGGGGGCGCCTCCAGTCCAGCCTCCATCGCCGATCAGCCGCCGAAGCCCGAGCGCGAGCGCGTCTGCGAGTTCGGCCCGCGGCCGAGGATGTCGAGGTCTCCGCCGACCGGAACCGTGACCTCGGGCGGTACGCGGATCACCCCGACTCCGTTCTCTTGATGCTGATCTTGGCGCCGAAGGGCGCCGAATAGAAGCCCTGCATCGCTCACCAGTCGTCTCCTCCCTGCGGGGAGGATAGGCGGCGCAGCCAACTCAGGGAAACCGCGCAGCCGGGCATGGCGGCCATCGCGCTGAATATCTCCCGCGGAAACGCGTCAGCGTAGACAGGTCGAGGCGGCAAGGGCGGTCGGGTTTTGCCAAATTTTCCGGGTTGCCAATCGAGCTCGCTGAGATATTGCGTAAGATTAGGGGCAGTAAACATCCGTACGAAACTGAGACAATGTCCGCGTAGGGACGGGTCTCCTCGCCGACACTGATGCGAGAGGGCCTCCGTGACCTGGCGCTTGGCGGCTGCAGCCATGCCAACGGCGTGATCTCGGGGCGGATGCGACCACCGCGACCGCTCAGAAGGGCGGAAGCGTTCAAGGGCTGGGGGCTTGAGATGAAAACGGCGAAGCCACGCAAGTCACGATTCCACGCTGTGGACGAAGCGATCCGGGCGATGGTGCGGGACGCCCCGCCGCCCTCGCCCGGCCTTCTGGACACCATCGAACAATTGAAGAAGGCCGAGCCGTGCAAGCCGACCAAGGCGCAAGGCGAACCGGACGCGGACTGACGGCGTGGCACATGCCTTGCTCCGCGAGCCACATGCGGCCCGGAGCGAGACACTGATGCGCAAGCCAATCTATCCGGTGATCCTGTCGGGAGGCAGCGGGTCCCGGCTCTGGCCGGTGTCTCGCGAGAGCCATCCGAAGCAGCTTCTGCCGATGATGGGCGAGACGACGCTCCTGCAGCAGACCGCCGGCAGGGTGTCGGATCCGCAGCGGTTTCAGCCGCTGACGGTGATCGCGAACAGCGAGCATCGTTTCCAGGTCGCCGAGCAATTGCGCGATGTCGGCCTCTCCGACGTCAGGATCGTCCTCGAGCCCGAGGGCCGCGGGACCGCCGCCGCCATCGCCGCGGCCGCCACCCTCATCGCAGAGCAACAGCCGGACGCCCTTCTGCTGGTCATGCCGGCCGACCACTACATCGGCGACGTCGAAGCATTTGCCGCGGCCGTGGACCATGCCGCACCGGCCGCCGAGGCCGGCAGCCTGGTGCTGTTTGGCGTGCGCCCGACCCGGCCGGCCACCGGCTTCGGGTACATCCGGGCCGGAAAGGCGACCGGCGACGGCCTGCACGCCGTGGCCGCCTTCGTCGAGAAGCCCGACGTCGAGACGGCCCGCAGCTTCCTTGAGCGAGGCGATCACTTTTGGAACGCAGGCCTGTTCCTGTTCTCCGCCGCAGCCATCCGCGAGGAACTCGCGCAGTTCGAGCCGGACATCCTGCTGTGCAGCGAACAGGCGGTCGGCGACGCGACACGCGACCTGGACTTCCTCAGGCTCGCCCCCGAACCCTTCGCGCGCAGCCCGTCGACGTCGATCGACTACGCCGTCTTCGAGCGGACCTCGCGCGCCGTGCTCCTTCCCGTCGAGTTCGACTGGACGGACGTCGGTTCCTGGGGGGCGCTGTGGGAAATGGCTCCCAAGAGCGAGACGGACAACGTCTGCGTCGGAAACGTTCAGGCGCAGGACACCTCCGGCTCCTATCTGCGGAGCGAAGGACCGCTGATCGCCACCATCGGCGTCCGGGATCTCGTGGTCGTGGCCACCGACGATGCGGTGCTGATCGCCGACCGCGCCTCCGACCAGAACGTCAAGCTCGTGGTCGACAGTCTGCGGAAGGCGAACTGTCCCACCGCAACACACAATCGGAAAGTCTACCGGCCGTGGGGTTGGTACGAGACGCTCGAGGTCGGCCACCGCTTCCAGGTCAAGCGGCTGACCGTGAAGCCCGGCGGCGTGCTGTCTCTGCAGAAGCACTTCCACCGCGCCGAACACTGGATTGTGGTCGAGGGCACCGCCCTCGCCCAGGTCGACGGCGTCGAGCGGCTGATCGCCGAGAACCAGTCGATCCACGTCCCTCTGGGCGCCGTCCACCGCCTGTCGAACCCGGGGAAGACGCCTCTGGCGCTGATCGAGGTCCAGTCCGGGGGCTACCTCGGCGAGGACGACATCGTCCGCTACGAGGACGTCTACGCCCGGGCCTAGCGCCGTCGGAGGCGCGGGCCCCGCGCCCTACTCCTCCGACGAGGCGACGCCCCAGCGGGCCATGAAGGCCTCTCGCGCGTCGTGGATGTTCGCGGGAGCGCAGGCATCGTTCCGCCCCGGTTCGATCGGATCGATCACGCAGTCGGGCGGCGAAGCCTTGTCGATCGCGAGCACCCTGGCCCCCGCGGGAAGGTTGGCCGAATAGGCGAGCATGAGGCGACGGCTTTCCCTGCCGTCGTCGGGATTGCTGACGATGACGCCTTCACGGAGATCGGCGATGGCTTCCTTCAGCGCCTTGGCGAGCGCCTTGAAGCCCGCCGCCTCGTCGGCTTCGAACAGCACGGTGTCCGGGTCGGCTGCCCCGGCCTCCCCGCTCGCACCGGCCCTGACCAGTTTCAGATACCCTTGCGAGCGCCGCCGGACAGGGCGGAGACGTACGCCCTCGATCTCCCAAAGCGGCACAATCCGCGGGCCCGTGAAGCCATGTATGATGAAGCTGGCGCTCGCCGATCGGTCTATGACGACGACCTGGCCGTCGAACACGATACGCCCGCCTGCGCCCTGGGCGACAAGCGGGCCCGATGACCGCCAGTCTTCGATCATCAGCTTCTCCCGACGAACGCATGCATGGACTCGAAGCGACAGCCTGACGGCATCGGGCGACGCCGTCTATGAGGAGTTGGTTGCACCCGGCGTTCAGTTGCACGCTATCCTGGCACACGCTTAAGTTTGCATGAGCCCACCTGCTCACGTGGCGCGATTTGGGGCATACACTGGTATGGGGCTTGCAACTGGCATCTCGACGAGCGCTCGCCTGCGCCGTAACGAGAACACGGGGCTAATATGAAGACCTGTCGCGCACTGACTTTCGCCGGCTGCCTGCTGCTGACGCCCGTCGCAGCGGTCGCCCAGACCTCGACGCCCGCCCCCGCGGCGGCGCCCGCCTCGCAGGCGGACTACCGGCTCATGACCGGCGACCAGCTGAAGATCTTCGTCTGGAGGAACCCGGATCTCTCCACCGAGACCCCGGTGCGGCCCGACGGGAAGATCTCCACGCCGCTGGTCGCGGACATTCAGGCTCAAGGCCGCACGCCGACCGAACTGTCCCAGGCTCTGCAAGTGGCTCTGTCGAGCTACATCCAGGACCCTGTGGTAACCGTTCTGGTCAAGGAATTCGCCACGCCTTCGAGCGACACCACCATCCGGGTGATCGGCTCCGCCGTGAACCCCAAGGCGGTTCCGTACCGGTCTGGCATCACGGCGCTCGACGTCCTGATCGAGGTCGGCGGCCTGACCACCTACGCCAACGGCAATCGCGCTCAGCTTATCCGCAAGGTGAACGGCAGCTACGTCTCCTACCCGCTGAAGCTGGCCGACCTCGTCAGGTCGGGTGACCTGAAGGCAAACCTCGAGCTTCAGCCCGGCGACATCATCCGCATTCCGCAGCGCGGGTTCTGAGCCCAGACGCTGCCTCCCTTTCCGCAAGGGTGACCGGGCCGGGCCCGCACCCCAATAGGTACAGAGAACATGGTCGGCCTTCTATTCAGCCTGCTCTTTGAAGAAGTTCGGAAGATTTGGTGCTATCGGTGGATGCTGGCCGCCACGTCGGCCGCCGTGTTCGCGGCCGGGGCCGCCTACATCGTCAGCCTGCCGGACACCTACGAGTCTTGGGCGCAGATGTTCGTCCCGGAGCGGACGCCGCTCTCCGAAGCCACCGAGGACGTGTCCCTCGTCAACAAGGACTTCGGCAATCCGTACGTCATCCAGCGCACCCTGCTGAACGACGCCAGCCTGGCGAAGATCATCACCGAGCTGTCGCCCGAAACCGCGCCGAAGGACCCTCGGAAGATGGAGTCCGCGACCGGCGCCCTGCGCAGCCGGATCGACCTCGACTTCGGCGAGGACGGGTTCGTCGAATTCCGGGTGCGGGACACCGATCCCGTGCGCGCCCAGAAGACGACCCAGCTTCTGCTCGATCGGTTCATCGCCGAGAGCGTCGAGCGCAACGTCCGGGATCTGGCTGTCGCCAGCTCGTTCCTCGATGAAAAGATCGCGGAATACGAGAAGCTGCTGCTGGACTCGCAGGGGCGCATCACCGCCCTCCAGAACCGGTATCCGCAGCTCGCGATGGTCGCGGTGGCGCCGTCGCCCGACACGGCCGGGGAGCTCGCCAGCGCGCGGGCGGCCTACGCCGCGGCCCGCTCGGCGGCCTCCGGCACGCAGCGCCCGGTTTCGGCGCCGCAGGACCAGGCCATCGCCGACCTCCAAAATCGGCTGGCCTCCCTGCTGACGCAGTATACGGAGCAGTATCCCGACGTCGTGGCCGCTCGCCGCCAGCTCGCCGTTCTGCAGGCTCAGCGGGCCCAGTACCTGGCCACGGCCCCGGCTCCGACGCCGGCCGCCGATCCGGCCGTGGCCGCCGCCAGCGGACGGCTCGCCGCCGCCCAGGCTCGCGCCCGGTCGACCGCCGTCCGCGGCGTTCCCGCCGAGATCAGCGCCCAGTGGGCGGAGCTGCAGCGTAATCACGAGCTCCTCTCGTCTACCCACAAGGAGCTGATCGGCGAACGGGAAGGCGCCAAGATCGCCGAGGCCATCTACGGCTCTCCGACCGCCAAGTACCAGGTGACCCGTGCGCCGACGACTCCGGTCGCGCCCTCCGGCCCCAATCGTTCGCTGCTGCTCGCGCTGGCGGCCGTCGCCGCGCTGGTCGTCGGCGTGGGCGTCGCCTACGCACGGGCCGCGGTCACCGGCATCTTCGTCTCGCCGCGCAGCCTGGAGGAAACCTTCCAGCTTCCCGTGATCGGGACGGTCTCCTGGGAGCCCGCCTGGCACATCAAGCGCACCAAGCACACTCGCAAGGCGGTTGGCTACACCAAGACGCCCGCCCTGCCCGCCTCCTGATCACAACAGGTGAACAGAATGTCTCGCAACACTTCCACCATGCCGGCGGCGGCGACCCGCCCCGGCGAAGGCGTCACCGCCCTGCGGCCCAGGCCTTCCGACGTCGTCAAGCGCGTCGGATCGGTGGCGACCCCCCACTTCGACGAGTCTCGCACTCGCGAAGAGTTCCGGGCCGTCAAACGCCACATGCTCACCCGCATGCAGGCTGGCCCGAACGAAGCCGGTCTCGACCCGAAGACCATCCTGATCACCAGCGCCAGTCCCGGCGAGGGCAAGACCACCGTCACCCTCGGCCTGGCCATGAGCTTCATGTTCGAGCGCGGCTGCAGCGTGGTCCTGATCGACGCGGACATGCGGAGCCCCGAGCTGTCGCGGCGCATGGGTCTGTCGGACGAGGCGGGTCTGCTGGACTATCTCGAGGACGACAGCCTCGAGATCGCCGACATCGTCTATCCGACCAGCGTGCCCGGTGTGTTCGCCGTGCCGTCCGGACATCCGCGCATCATCGCGCCCGAGCTGATCGCCAGCGAACGCATGCGCGAATTCCTCAACACGCTACACGCCCAGGATCCCGACCGCATCGTGATCATGGATTCCGGCTCGGTCCTGGCCAGCAGCGAGACGATCTCCCTCGCCGGCCACGCTGGCCAGATCCTGCTCGTCACCGCGAAGGGTCAATCGCGGCGGGCCGACATCGACGACAGCCTCGGTATTCTGCATCGCCAGGCCGGTCCGATCGACGAATCCCGAGTCGCGATAATCTTTAATAAAACGGACAGGTCCGAATCTCCGGTCCGTTATTCGCAACGCCAGTAGCCTTGAGCTGCAAGGGGGGAACTATGCCAAGTCGTCGTCGGCCCGTGGACACGGGCGTTCGTAAAGCTGTTCGATCGCGTTCGCTGCGCGGAGCGCTCCTGCTCAGCGCCGTATCGGTCGGTGTCGCGCACGCCCAGACAGGTCCGCAGGCCGCGAGCGAGCCCCCCGACCCGCGCCCGGTGATCATTCAGACCTCCGTGGGCGTCCAGGAGACCTTCACGGACAACGTTCGTCTGAGCTCGACGAACCGCGAGTCCGATCTCATCACCACCGTCCACCTGGGGCTCGACGCCACCTTGAACGGCGCGCGCACCAAGGGGGCCCTTTCGCTGGAGGGCGCCTACGACTTCTACGCCGACGCCGACGACCTCAACGGCTGGACCCTGCGCGGCATCGGCAGCGGCAGCTACGCGGTCATCGAGAACTTCCTGTCGCTGGACTTCCAGGGCGCCATCACCAACGGCAACCTGTCCTCGTTCGGCTCTTCGGCGGTGGAACGCGCCGGCGTGGACGACCGTGTTCAGGTCTCGACGCTCTCGGTCGGGCCCAAGCTCACCACGCAGCTCGGCGACTACGCCGACCTCGACGCCGCGGCCCGCATCTCCTGGATCGCCTACGACCCGGCTGACGGCAGCAACGTCGCTCAGACTCCCTCGGACGCCACGCTGCTTAGCACCGCTCTGCAGATCGATACGGCCGAGCGCCTCTCGGGCCTGCAGTTCACCCTCATGGCCGGTTACGAGGAAGACAACGACGACTACCGCAATTTCGGCCTGCTGGGGTCCGCCTACGTCGAAGTGTCGCCGGGGCTCAGCGTCATCGGCCGGCTCGGCTACGACAACGTCAGCGAGAATTCCATCGTCGACATCGACGCGGCGACCTGGGCCGTCGGCCTGCGCTACCGTCCCCATGACCGGGCCAGCTTCTCGATCGAGGGCGGCGAGCGGTACGAGGAGCCGACCTGGGCCGCCTCGGCGGACGTTCAGGTCACCAACCGCTTCTACCTCAACGCCTCCTATTCGGAGCAGGTCGACCCCGACCAGGGCTTCATCGTCAGGGACCTGACGAACTTCGTGGGGCTGGGCGAGGACGGTTCGCCGCTGGCGCCGACCGAGTTCGACATCGACGGCAATCTCTACGACTCCACGTCCCTGCACAAAACGGCGCAGGTGGAAGCCCTCTACGTCTGGGAGGCGCAATCCCTCCGCGTGTCGGCGCACTGGCGCGATCGCTATTTCTACGACACCCAGACCAACGACCGCAGCGTGACCACGTCGGTGGCCTACTTCCGTCAGATCCGCCCCGACCTGGGGTTCGAGATCGGTGCGGACTTCGACGAGACCTACGACAGCCCGATCTATGGCGAGAGCCGGTCGTACGAGTTCTGGACGCGGCTGTCCTACGATCTCAACCCGACGGTGCGGATCGTCGGCGGCTACGCCCATGCGGACGACAAGCAACGTACGTTCGGCGGCCAGAGCTTCCGGGAAAACGCGCTCTTCGTTTCCCTGCGCAAGACCTTCTGATCAACGAAGTGAGCATGGCGATGCACGCTCAGCGCGCCCCAATCATCAATGCGATGTCGGTGGACGTGGAGGACTACTTCCAGGTCCAGGCGCTCGAGTCCGTCTATGACCGCGACTCCTGGAGCCAGTGCCAGAGCCGGGTCGAGCGCAACACCGAACGCCTGCTCGAACTCTTCGAGCAGGCGGGCGTGCATGCCACCTTCTTCACCCTGGGCTGGGTCGCCGAGCGCTATCCGGCCCTCGTGCGCCGCATCGCCGACGCGGGACACGAACTCGCCAGCCACGGCTATGGCCACCAGCGGGTGGACAGTCAGTCGCCGGAGGCCTTCCGGGAGGACATCCGCCGCGCCCGGGGAATCCTCCAGGACGCGTCCGGCGTCGGGGTCTACGGCTACCGCGCCCCGACCTTCAGCGTCGGCGATCATACCCCCTGGGCCTGGTCGACCCTCGAGGAGGAAGGCTATCTCTACAGTTCCAGCGTCTATCCGGTGAAGCGCGACTTCTACGGCATGCCGGATGCGCCCAGGACGCCGTTCCGTCCCCAGGGCGCGGACAGGCTGGTCGAGATCCCCATCTCGACGTTGCGTCTGTTCGGCCGCAACTGGCCGGGCGGCGGGGGCGGCTATTTCCGGCTGCTCCCCTACTCGCTCACCAAGGCCGCCATCGACCAGATCAACCGGGCGGAGGCCAAGCCGGCCATCTTCTATCTCCACCCATGGGAGATCGACCCCGACCAGCCACGCCCCGGCGGCGTGCCGCTGAAGTCGAAGTTCCGCCACTACCTGAACCTGTCGAAGACCTTCGATCGGCTGGATCGACTGTCGCGCGCCTTCGCGTGGGACCGCGTCGACCGCGTGTTCGACATCCGCACGACCCGTCTGGAAGCGACGCCGCTCGCCGCTCATGCTTAGTCCCACCGATGCGGAGTGGGATGAGTTCGTCGCCGCCCACCCCGACGCCACATTCTTTCATCGCGCCCCCTGGCGCCGCCTCGTGGCGACAGCGTTCGGCCACAAGGCGCACGACCTGTTCGTCCGGGACGAGCAAGGCCGTCTCGCCGGCGTCCTGCCGCTCGTCGAGGTCCGCAGCCGCCTCTTCGGCCATGCGCTGATCTCGACCGCCTTCTGCGTCGGCGGAGGACCGCTGGCGCGGGACGCCGCCTCCAGGGACGCGCTGCTTCGGCAGGCCAGCGAGCTGGGGCGTCGTCTCGGCGTCGACTACGTCGAGCTGCGCGACACCGCCGACGGGGCCGACGGCTGGGTCCCGCGGAGCGACCTCTACTTCGGCTTCGAACGGCCCATCGAGCCTGCGGAGGACGCCAACCTCCTGCAGATTCCGCGCAAGCAGAGAGCCGTGCTTCGCAAGGCGCTGGCGCGCGACCTCCAGGTCACCATCGACAGGACGACCGAGCACTTCTTCCCGCTGTACGCCAAGACCATGCGGGACCACGGCACGCCGGCCCTGCCGCGGCGATACTTCGACCTGCTCCTCGAGACCTTTGGCGGCGACTGCGAGATCCTGACGGTGCACCACGAGGGCCAGGCCGTCAGCAGCGTGCTCAGCTACTATTTCCGCGACCGCGTGATGCCCTACTACACGGGCAGCCGGGCCGAGGCGCGCGGGACCGGCGCCAACGACGTCATGTACTGGTCGGTCATGCGTCGCGCCGTGGAGCGCGGCTACGGCGTGTTCGATTTCGGGCGCAGCAAGGTCGGGACGGGCCCATACGCCTTCAAGCGCAACTGGGGATTCGAGCCGCGGCCGATCACCCACCAGTTCCATCTCGTCCGCAGCAGCGAGCTCCCGAACGTCAATCCGACCAACCCCAAGTACCAGCTCCTGATCGGCGCCTGGCGGCGGCTTCCGGTGCCCGTGGCGAACGCGATCTCCCCGTTCCTGAGCCGAAGCCTAGCCTGAGCGCGAATGGCCGCTCCCCTCGATGATGTCATCGAGCGCTCTCAGCTGTTCGGTCCACTTGTGGGTCTCGACCACGTAGCGCCGCCCACGCTCTCCGATATCCGGCGGCGTGCGGCCGCGAAGCGTGTCGGCCACCACCTTGGCGAAGTTCTCGACCCCATCGCCGACCAGCACGTCGCGGCCCGGCGTCGCGGCGATGCCGTCCAGGGCCTGGGGCGTGGCGACCGTCGGGCGGCCCATGGCCATGCCTTCGAGCACCTTGTTCTGGATCCCCCGCGCGATGTGGAGAGGGGCGACGACGACCTCGGCCCGCTCCAGGTAGGGCCGGACATCGGGGACCGCGCCGGTGACCTCGACGCCGGGCAGCTCGCCCAGCGCCAGCACCTGCGGAGAGGGCTTGGCCCCGACGATGACAAACTCGGCCTCGGGGACGTCCTGTCTCACCTTGGGCAGCACTTCGCGTGCGAACCAGATCGCGCCCTCGACATTCGGCCGGTAGTCCATCGTCCCGCACATGACGATGGTCCGGCCATCGGACGCGGCCCCGCTCGGCTTGAAGTATTCGGTGTCCACGCCGTTCGGGACGACGTGCAGCTTGGACGCGCCGTCGGGAAGCAGTCGGCCGAGTATCTGTCGCTCGGTCTCCGACACCAGAATGCCGGCGACCGCGGCTGCCAGCACGCCGGCGTCGAACCGCACGAGCCGGCGGAACTCGGCCGCGTAGATCCACTTGGCGGGCGCGCCGGCGGTCTGGGCGTAGGCGCGCCACTTCTCCGCGTCGGCATCGACGAAGTCCACGATCAGCTTGGCGCCGGTCCGGCCGGTCACGTACTGCGCAAGGGCCGACGAGTAGACGTAGATCGCGTCGGGCCGTTCGTTTTCGAGAACGCGCCTGATCCAGTCCGCCAGCCCGGGGTGCCGGAACCGGCCGACGCTGAGCGGCGCGCCCGTCACCAGCGAGACGGCCATGTTGGCGCTGCGCCGCACCGGACCGAGCTGCGCGAAGTAGGCGTCCCGGAATCGCGCCTTCGCCGGCTGCAGGTGTTCGAGGTCGGCGGGATCGTCGGCGCCGGCGCCGAGCCAGATCTCGTGGCGCTGGGCCAGGTGCTCCAGGATGTGGAAGGCGCGAATCTTGTCGCCCTTGTTCGGCGGGAACGGCACGCGATGTGCAAGGAACAGGACCTTCGCCATGTCGTCCGTCGCCCTCCCCCGATATCCCACGCGCAGGCCGTCCCTCGGCGATATGCCCGATTCCTGCCGATCCTTCGCCACCTAATGCCCCGGAGTTCCCCATGTGCGGCCTAGCGGGTCTGTTCGACACACGCGGGACCCGGTCGTTCGACGAAGCCCTCGTCCGCCGGATGACGCAGCTAATCGCCCACCGGGGTCCGGACGGCGAAGGCGTGCATCTCGAGCCGGGTCTGGCGCTCGGCCACCGGCGGCTCGCCATCATCGACCTCGGCGGCGGCGCCCAGCCGATGAGCACGCCGGAGGGGGATCTGACCGTCGTCTTCAACGGCGAGATCTACAACTTCATGGAGCTGCGCACCGAACTCATCGAGCTCGGGGCGCGCTTCGCGACCCGCTGCGACACCGAGGTGCTGCTTCACGGATGGCGGCATTGGCGCGAGGCCATGCTGCCGCGCCTCAACGGCATGTTCGCCTTCGCCCTGTGGGACGCCCGCGAGCAGACGCTGTTCATGGCGCGCGACCGCTTCGGCAAGAAGCCGCTCCACTACGGCGTCGCTGACGACGGGGTCCTGGCCTTCGGGTCGGAGATCAAGTCGCTGCTTTCGTTGAGTAATCTCGACCGGTCGCTGTCGAACGAGGCGATCTCCGACTTCTTCACCTACGGCTACATCCCGGACCCGAAGTCCATCTACCGTTCGATCCGCAAGCTGCCGCCGGCCCACTACCTGAAAGCCCGCCGCGGGCGCGACCTCGAAGTGCGCGCCTACTGGTCGGTGCTCGACCAGTTGAGGAACCCGCAGGCGCCCGGCCGCACGGAGGAGCTGGTCGAACGGCTGGAGCGGGCCGTGCGGCAACGGCTGGTGGCCGACGTGCCTCTCGGCGCGCTTCTCTCCGGCGGCGTCGACTCCAGCGCCGTGGTCGCGCTCATGGCGTCCGGCGGCGAAGGGCGGATCAACACCTTCTCGATCGGCTTCGAGGATCCGAGCTACGACGAGTCCGGCTACGCGAAGGCGGTGGCCGACCGCTACCGGACGGATCATCGGGTGCGCCTGCTGGACCCGGACGACTTCAGCCTCATCTCCCGACTGCCCGACATCTACGACGAACCATTTGGGGACATCTCGGCGCTGCCGACCTTCGCCGTGTGCGCCGAAGCGCGAAGGTCGGTGACCGTCGCCCTGTCCGGAGACGGCGGCGACGAGGCCCTGGGGGGATATCGGCGCTACGCCTTCCATCAGGCCGAGGAGAGGATCAGGGCCTATCTGCCCCGCTTCGTGCGCCGGGGCATCCTGCATCCCCTGGCCGCCATCTATCCGCACGCTTCATGGGCGCCGCGGCCGCTGCGCGCCAAGTCCACGTTGCGGGAGCTGTCGCTGGATCCTTGCGACGCCTATGCGGCGATGGTCTCGGCGCTGCCCCCGGCCGTGCGCCAGACCCTGCTGACGCCGGACTTCCTCGCCGCACTGGGCGGATACGACTCGGCGGACGTCGTGCGCGAGCCGTTCAACGTCGACGCGCCCTTGGACTCCCTGCAACGGGCCCAGTACGCCGACCTGATGACCTATCTGCCCGGCGACATCCTCACCAAGGTCGACCGCGCGAGCATGGCCAATTCGCTCGAGCTGCGTTCGCCGATGCTCGATCCCGACTTCTACGCCTGGGCCTTCTCGCTTCCCGCGTCGGACAAGATCGCGCCCAAGCGTGGCGGCAAGGCCATCCTGAAGGCGGCGATGGAACCCTATCTGCCGAACGACCTGCTCTATCGCCCCAAACAGGGCTTCACCGTGCCCCTGACGCGATGGCTGCGCGGACCGTTGCGCGAGCAGATGTTCCAGCTTGCCGAAAGCGCCCGCTTGCGCGACAGCGGCGTCGTCAACATGAAAACACTGGCGGGCATGGCCGAAGCGCATGCCGCCGGGCGTCGCGACCACTCGAAGGCGCTCTGGCTGATCTGGGTCTTCGACGCCTTCCTCGGGCGTCGCCAGCCCGAGGCGGCGACGTAGGTCGCTCGCCTCCGCGCCTTAGCGGAAGGCCATGGCGATGAGGGCGACGAGCCCCCATCCAGAGAGCGCGGCGGCCGTCCAGACGGCGAAGCAGGTGCGCAGCGGCAGACGCTCGTCGCGCTCGCCGCCGCCCAGGCTCGAGCGATGGTCGGAAGCGTCAATGCGGACGCCGGTCGGCGTCTGAATGCTCGCCTGCTGCATCACGAGCCTCTCTCTGTAAGCCAGCATCGACGTTACTCCTCCCCGCAGATTCAGGGCAGTAGACCAGGCAATCGTTAATCACTGTTGGCGCCCATCGTGAGTTCCGCACGGGCCGCCTCCAGCAGATGCGGCGAATGGCGCTCGCCGTAACCTGCCTTGGCGACTGCGGCCAAAAGCGCGCGATTGGCCGAAGCGATTCGAAACCAGTCGAATTGTTCCGCGTAGCGGCGCGCGACCTCGCGGCTCGGCATGTCGCCCCGAAGCCTTGCAATCGCCTCGACGATGGCCCTCGAAGACCGCTCCGGCAGCAGCAGGCCGGCCTCGGGCCCCTGGATCACTTCCGACGTGCCGTTGACGTCGGAGGCGATCACGGGCGTCCCGCAGGCGAGCGCCTCGAGCAGGACGTTGGCCCACCCCTCGCGCTCGGAAGCCAGGACCATCACGTCCGCCGCCGAGTAGTAGTCGGACAGCTGGTGGTGGGGCGCCTCGCCCAGGAACCGCACGCGGTCGGCCACGCCGAGCTGACGCGCCAGAGCCTCGAGCTGGCTCCGCTGAGGGCCGCCGCCGGCGATCAGCAACGTGCAGTCAGGGCAATCCGACAAGGCGGAGATGACCAGGTCGTGCCCCTTCCGCGGGATCAGGGCGCCGACCGAAATCAGGGTAAAGCCGGTGAGGCCCAGGCGGTCGCGCACCGCCTGCCGGTCCGGGTGAGGCCGGAACAGCTCGAGGTCCACGCCGTTGCGCAGGACGATCGTCCGGCCGGGGTCGGCGCCGAGCTCCACCAGACGGGTTCCGAGATCCTCACAGACCGTAATGAGCGCGCTGGCCTCGGCGGCGGCGTCCTGGATCTGCGCGCGCGGACCCGGAAGGCTGGGAAGCAGCGTCAGGTCGGTGCCGCGGCCGGTGATCACCACCGGCAGCTGGAGCGCCCGCCCGAGACGAACGGCGGCGACGCCGTCGGGATAGAAGTAGTGCGCGTCGATGACGTCGAAACGGCGCCCTTCCCGTATGAGGCGGCGGGCGACGGACAGGCCGGCCCGATAGAGGAAGTTCGGCGTCACGTTCACGCCGACCTTCGGCGCCACGAAGTAGCGCGGATGCCAGACCTGCACCCCGTGGCGCTGCTCGGCGCGAGGGGCGCGTGCGAAGGTGGCGTAGCGGCCGAACGCCGGGTGGGTGAACGGGAAGAAGGGAACCGGCGCGATGACCTCGGCCTCGATCCCGCCCAGCGCCAGCGTGTGGCGGAGCCGGTTCTCCACGAAGATCCCGTGATTGGGCTGAGCCGCGTTGGGATACAGGGTGGAAAACACGAGTACGCGGGTCACTTGGGCTCCCTGCGCGGCGAAAACGACCTCGCAAGCTTGACCGCAATGCGTTAACAACACGCCACTCGAGGGCGTCGCGACCCGTGCCCCAAATTGGTTCACGGCGTCCCGATTCCGCGTCGTCGCCCCTCGAAATGGGTCGCGGCATGGCCCACCGCCGCCGCCCGAATCACCTGATTTTCCACGCCAATCCGCCCCCGCCTCCTGGCATGGATGTTGCTCGCCAGGTCTTCACGGCTGAGGCCGACATGTTCGGCCAAGGGGGTTTGCGTGAGACTATTTGGACACTACGTCGCAAGGCCCGTGGCTGCGGTCGCAGCCCTGGACGCGATCCTGTTCCTCGGGTTGCTGCACCTGTTCAGCCTCGGGAAGTACTGCTCGAGTTGCTACGTCGGCGCGTTTCTCGACCTGAAGCCGCTCGAGAGCCTCACCCTCACGGCCATCTTCCTGGTGATCTCGATCTCGGTCGGCGTCTACAACCGTGACGCGCTGCAGGATTTCCGCACCTTCCTCAAGCGCTACCTGCTGGCCTGGCACCTGATCCTGCTGTCCGCCGTCGCCGTGGTCGCGGTCACCAAGGCGACCGCCCACCTGCCCTTCGGCTGGTACGTGGGCATCCTCACGATCGCCATCGCCACCTTCATGGCCATTCAGTTCGGCGTGCGGGCCCTGCTGTTCTCGGGACGCAACACCGAACTGCTGAAGAAGCGCGTGCTGGTCATGGGTGACGGCCCCGCCGCCGAGGCGGTGGTCGCCTATCTCAACGGCGCGGGCGGGAGCCACCTGGCGTTCGCGGGCTGCGCCTCGCCGCGTCAGTCTTCCCGCCCCTCGCCTTCGACGTCCGGCAACCTCGCCGTCGCCCACGCCGAGGAGCGCCGCTCGACGGTGCTGACC
>Ga0172382_10002473_pt1 | contig 30831 bp, 28 predicted proteins | sample Leawel138RmetaG_FD_122245 | JGI IMG/M metagenome (GOLD analysis project Ga0172382, IMG submission 122245) | Leachate microbial communities from a municipal landfill in Southern Ontario, Canada - Leachate well 138R metaG | ecosystem: Engineered > Solid waste > Landfill > Unclassified | place...
GGGGACGGTGGAAAGATTGAAAATGTTCCCCACATGCGTGGGGATGAACCGAATAATCGTGAGAGCAGGTCGTCGTGGAGGGAATGTTCCCCACATGCGTGGGGATGAACCGGTGCGGCCACGTATGGATCAGCCGCACGCAAAATGTTCCCCACATGCGTGGGGATGAACCGAGGAACTCCGATTCCTGCAATCCTATCGTCAAATGTTCCCCACATGCGTGGGGATGAACCGGACAGCGACCGCACCGGCAATCTCTCGCCGAGATGTTCCCCACATGCGTGGGGATGAACCGAAATTCTTTTCCACATCGCAAGCAGTGCCTTTATGTTCCCCACATGCGTGGGGATGAACCGTTTGATTACGATCAGACTGCTTTGGTAGTGTAAACGAATGTTCGCAATTTGCTTTATTGTAGAGGCCATCGATATCTCCTAAAATGGTGTTTGCTAGCACACTACCGAAAGGAGACAGAGCGATGGGCGGTGGTTATGTTCCCCCCTTGTAGATATAGCGCTCGAACAGGCGATGAAACGGCGTCCAATCGGAATCGGTGTTTTCGTTGCTGTCAATATATTCCTGCAAGGCGTTGGCCTTGGCGTCCATATCGTCAATCTGGTGGACAAGCATGGCCTCCACGGTTTTCGGCCGTTTCGGCGAGCCGAATTCCAGCATGCCGTGATGGCTGAGAATCAGATGCCGTAATTCCATGGCCAGATTGGATGGAAAATCGGGGATGGTCGCGATTTTCGCGTTCAGCATCTCCAGACCGATCGCGATATGCCCGATGAGGCGGCCTTCATCGCTGTAATCGATGTTCCCCTGGTATGTAAACTCCCTTATTTTTCCAATATCATGGAGAATGCCCCCCACGATCAGAAGATCCCGATTGCTTTTGGGATAATGATCCGCCACCAGGGCCAGAAGGCGTGTCACCGACAGGGTGTGTTCAAGAAGCCCCCCAATGTTGACATGGTGAAACCCCTTGGCGGCCGGAGCCCGGCGGAAAGGCCCGGCAATCTCACTATCGGAGAAAAACGCGTCCAGGAGAGCCTTCAGATGCGGCGACACGACCTGATCGGCAAACGCCATCAATTCATTGTACATGCCGTCGATGTCGCCCTTGACGGTCGGCAAAAAGTCCTCCCAAGTCATTTCTTCTGGAGTGGCCACCCGCACATCGATGATCGATAACTGGATCATGCTCTTGTAGCTCACTGCACGGGCCCGGGTAAAAATAATATCCCCCTTCCTGAAAACCTTGTCCAGTTGCTGCGCGTTGTCCCAAATCCGACCGTCCATCTGCCCCGTCTTGTCCTTGAGGCGTAAACTGAGATATGGAGACCCTTTCATGGAAAAAGCCAGGTTTTTCTCCTCCACGAGAAATAAATCCTCGACCCGATCTCCCGCCTTGATCCCGTTAATAAAAATATTCTTCATAGGCCCAAGATAATCCTGTCCTTGTGTGTATAAATGTTCATTTTTCCCCCCCTGACGTAAGCGACAAGGGTTATCCCCACCTCTTCGAGAATCCGGATCGCTTCCGTTGTCGGAGCGGATCGGCTGACAAGAATGGGGATCCCCAAATGTCGGATCTTGTTCACCATCTCCGAGGAAATTCTGCCCGTGGTCATCAGAATCTTGTCCGAACAGTCCATGTCATGGAGCAGGGCGTATCCACCGATCATGTCTATGGTATTGTGACGGCCGATGTCTTCCCGACAGATCAGAATACCCTTTCGATCCACCAGGGCGGAACAGTGAGTCCCATGACTGGCATTGTGTAAAACAGAACGCCCCACCAGCTCTTCCATCCAGTGCAGGATTTTTTTTGGATCCAGGCGCATGGACAGAGAACCCAGATACTTCTCCTCCCCCTTGTCCTCGCTGCCGATGCCGCGGGCACCACTCGAAAAAAGGGTGCCGCAATCCCGTCCCATCCCGGTTTTGACCCGCCGGTGGTCCACCGTCAAGACTTCAACCGAGGCCTCATCCTCCCGCACCGTCAAGCTTTCAATGTCCAGAAAAGACCTGAGGAACCCTTCCGAGCGCAGAAACCCCACAGCCAGTTCATCGAGATGGTTGCCCACGCAGGCGACGGTCATCACCTGATCCCGGTTGTAAATGATCCGCAAGGCAACTTCCCTGGCCAAAGGCACTTCGCTTGTCTCAAAGCGAATCCCGTCAAAGCGGGTCACGGGAAAAATTCGCAACGCCTTCGAAAGGTTGTCCTGTACCATGTTAGCTATCATTTTTCCCTTAAAATACGGACATCCCCCGAACGAATGGTAAGCTTGCTCATATCAAAATACTCCATAAGAGGAATGATGAATTTTCGCGATAAACCCGTCAGGCCCCTGAAACCGGCGGGACTCGCCTGTCCCTGGGCTAGCAGAAGCTTTTTATATGCGTCTCGAAGCGAGGAAATCGCTTCTTTGCTAAAATAAAGGTCCTCCGACACCCGAATGAGGCTCCCTTCTTTGAACAGGACCGACAGGACATCGCCAACCCTGGCCCTTTCGCCGGGATACTTCTCCAGGACCTCCCGCGCCGTCGGCGGTGTGAGCCCCGCCTTTTGATAAAGCGTCTCGATTTCCCGTCGCATCGCCTCAAGACCGATTCCCAGGTCCACACGATGTGACGCAAGCCTGATATTTTCCCTCTCTACAATGATCTTTCCCTGTTTCTCCAGATCCTTGATTGCCATGGCGAATATTTTCTGGTTTCCTCCGAGCCCCAGATTCATGCGCAATGCTTCCCGGGGCAATCCTTCCCGCAGAGGATTTTTGAGATGGTATTGTGCGAGTTCCGCCAGAAAACGGTTTAAGAGTACGTCATATGGAATGCGGGAAACAACCCGCGTTTCTTCCTTGTCCAGCAAAACGGCATCCCGGCTTGAAAACATGCTCTCCAGAATCCTCCGTAACAGATTGCGCGTCATGCCCGTGCGGACAACCAGTTCGTGAAGCGTAATCCCTCTCAGACCGGCACGGCCGATGATCACCCCTGCCCTCGCCGTTTCTTCCCCATCCATCAGTGCGGCGAATTCGTCCACCACGTCCTGCTTGAAACGCTTGTGCTTCGGCGGGTGGGGATCAATGACCAGACCGCCCCCAATCGTCGTCACCGGCGAATAGCTGCGAATGACAAACCGATCCCCCGCCATGACAATGACCGGTTCGTCGAGGACCAGGCAGGCGAATATTTTCTCCCCGGGTGCCACCTCTTCCCGATCCAGCGGAATGAGACGGGCCATGACCTCACTGGTCCCGTAATGGAAACGAACCTGGGCACGATTCTTCAGCTTCCGCTCACACTCGGGCAGATACTCTAACTGAACATCCAGATTCCGTGTCGGGATCAGTGTACCCGGTCGCACCACCATGTCCCCCCGGCTGATGGACTCCTTTTCAAGTCCCTGAAAGTTGATGGCCGTTCTCTGACCGGCCTCGGCCCGCGTAACCAAATGCTTGTGTACCTGGATACCACGTATTTTTGAGGACACCCCGGAGGGCAATATCTCAACGATTTCTCCGAGATCAATCGTCCCGGACATGAGGGTACCGGTGATCACCGTGCCGAAACCCTTCATCGAAAAAACGCGATCAACGGGAAGGCGGAAAATACCGGGATCGGCCTCTTCCTCGACTTCCCGGGAGAGGGTGGTCAATGCCTGGAGAAGTTCATTCAAGCCCTCCCCTTTCAATGCGGAAACGGCAAGCATGGGAGCCCCTTCGAGAAACGATCCTTTCAGGAAACCCGCGATATCCTCCCTGACCAATTCCAGCCAGTCCGCCTCAACCATGTCGGTTTTGGAAACAACGACCAGTCCCTTCTTGATGCCCAGAAAAGAACAAATCTGGAGATGTTCTCTGGTCTGGGGCATAACCCCTTCGTCAGCGGCAATGACCATCATGACAAGATCAATTCCTGACGCACCGGACACCATGTTCTTGATGAAACGCTCATGGCCGGGGACATCGACAATTCCCAATTGCGGACCGCTGGGAAGGGAAAGGGCGGCAAAGCCCAGTTCGATCGTGATCCCTCGTTTTTTTTCCTCTTTCAGACGATCCGTATCAACGCCGGTCAGGGCCTTGATGAGCGCTGTCTTTCCGTGATCAACGTGTCCGGCTGTTCCCAAGATAATGTGCTTCATGAATGGTTGCCCGTAAAAGATGTTGTGCTGCGTGGCCACGATAACAGAATTGCTTTTCAGCCACAATGAAAAGGTGGCGGCCCACCGGCGGGTCACAAAAACCAATCAAAACGGGGATGATATGAACAGAAAGAATCAGGATCTACAAAAAATTCTCCTGCGCAAGCCCGGTTAAAGAAACATCAACGAATATCGGAAGGTATACCCTGATGCAATGCGTCCAACCGGACCCGAAATTCATAATTCTCGTCAAAGCGAAGAGCGATACCATCCGCCTCGGATCTCACGATGTGACCCGTGGTTGACAGGACCAGCGAACCATCCGGGTCGGCGGCGGTTTTCAATTCTTCAAAGGATAGGACGATATCGACCCTGACCGCACTGCCTTCCGGAAGCGAGCCCATGAATTTGACCAGCGCACCGCCAGCCGATAGATTACGGGTTTCAAGGTTGAAGATGGCGTGGTCGTTGTTCTGCCCGGCTACTTCGATCCTCGCGGGTACTTGGATTTCAAATCTTTCAAACAGTCGTTTTTCCCTCATGGAGCACCTATCACGGGAACAAACCTCAGACATCATTCAATGCGGAATCATTTCCTGTTCGTATCATCCAGGAGGAACTCTGTCTTGAACCCTTATCATACGAGGCTCCAATATTTCACCAAAATTTTTCATCGGTTTCCAGGAATTCGTTTTCACAAAACATGTTTAGAAATCCCGCACCTCCCATTTGGCCACAGCCTGCCGAATATTCAATCCAATTGGAGCCTGGGGTGAAGGCGCGGAACATCCACCTGGTGCAACATGTTTTCGTTTTTCTCATGGAAAGATATGGAGATATCTGTTAAGAATGCCCTCCAAATAAAATAGGCAGGTCAAACGTTTGCGCATTATCGGTCTTGATTTCGGTGAAAAAAGAATCGGCGTTGCCGTAAGCGATGAGCTCGGTCTTACCGCCCAAGGTCTTACCACAATCATTCGTAAAAACAATAAGCAGGTCATGGAGGAACTGAAACAGGTCATCCATCGCTGTCAGGCCGAACGGATTGTCATCGGCTATCCTCTGCGGTTGGATGGATCCGAGGGAATCCAATGTGCAAAGGTCAACCGCTTCACCGAATACATTGAAGTAGCTTTCGGTCTTCCCGTCATCAAGTGGGATGAAACCCTGTCTTCACAAGCTGCGGAAGAGGTCCTCCGCGAAGCGGACGTACACTGGAAAAAACGTCGTCTCCTCGTGGACAAGATCGCCGCGACCTTGATTCTGCAAAGTTATCTAGATCGCCCGTCCAAACCCCATTAGCCTCTCAGCCCCCTTGTTTATGCAATTCATCATCTCAAGAAAATTAGTTTTCGCAGGCATATTTTGCATCATTTTTTTCGGATTTGTACTCGCATTCCTCATCGATGTCACACACCCCCCAAAGGGACGGACAAAACCTGTTCTAGTCGAAATTCATCGAGGAGAACGTTTTTGCGAAATTGTGAATATGCTTCACCGGGAAAGACTGATTCGTACGAAAGCATCTTTTTATCTGCTCTCCATTCTCAGGGGGGTTACCCATCAAATCAAGGCGGGGGAATACGAGTTTCCCCTGAATATTTCCACGGTTTCGGTTCTGGACAAGTTGGTCAGGGGGGATATCAAGCGCTATCGCTTCGTCATACCGGAAGACCAGACCGCCCATGACATTGCCGATCGTCTTGCCGCGCTTGGCCTGATCGACCGGGAAGAGTTCATTGCCCTGTTCGAAGACAAAAATTTTCTTGTTTCCCTGGATATAGAGGGCGATACGGCCGAAGGGTTTTTATACCCGGAAACGTACTACTTTGACCGTTCCATGGGAACCAGAAAAATCATGGTTCGCATGATAACCGAATTTTGGAAGCACGTTACACCGGCCATGCAAAAGCGCGCGCAAACCATGGGTTTTTCCCTTCAGGAATGGGTAACCCTGGCCTCCATGATCGGCAGGGAAACCGGCTATAAAGAAGAAAAAATCCTGATTTCCGCCGTGTTCCACAATCGTTTGAAAAAAGGAATGAAGCTCCAAAGCGACCCCACCGCAGTATATAACCTGAAAGGTTTCAGCGGCCCCATCAAGCGTCGACACCTCAACACGTCATCACCTCACAACACGTACCAAATTCACGGCCTGCCTCCCGGCCCCATCGCCAACCCCGGATTGGATTCCCTGCAAGCGGCTCTCTATCCGGCGGCCAACAATTTTCTTTACTTTGTATCCAGGAACAACGGCACCCATTTTTTTTCGACCGATTATGCCTCCCACAACAAAGCAGTAAAAAAATACCAAGTTAACGGAAAAAAAGAATAATTTTCTGCTTGACAAACCCCCCATTACCTCTCTATATTCGGAGCCAAGTGGAGAGAAGTGGCTCATTGTGGAGGGAATTGGAGATGGCCTTGTTCAGGGGTCAGTACAATCACACCATTGATGACAAGGGGAGAATCATTCTACCGGCCAAGTATCGTGAGATCTTTGCCGAGAAATATGACAACCAGCTCGTCATCACCAACTGGGACGGATACCTCATCGTCTTTCCCTTCAAGGAATGGAACGTCATCGAAGAGAAGATGGCCCAACAGTCTATTCTGAAAAAAGAAGTCCGCGCTTTCAACAGGTTTTTTATGTCCGCCGCCGTTCACTGCGTCCTGGACAGCCAGGGACGGGTTTTAATCCCGCAAAATCTGAGAGAATACGCCCACCTCGATAAAGATGTTGTTCTTGCCGGCATGCTGAAAAGCATTGAAATATGGGATAAGGAACGCTTCGACACAGAGATGAACGATACGGGAAGTAATCTCGAATCCTACGAAAAATGTATGGTGGACCTGGGGATTTAAGGAAGAATGGCGAATGGCGCTCCTATCACAAGCCCGTTCTGCTCGAGGAAGTAATCGTCAGCCTCCGTTGTCAACCCGGCGGTATCTTCGTCGACGGGACCATCGGTGGAGGGGGACACGCCAGACGCATCCTGGAGGCCACAAGCCCTGACGGCCTTCTCATTGGTTTGGATAGAGATGATGACGCGTTACAGGAATCGGGAAAACGGCTTGCTTCTTTCGGTGCCCGTAAAATTCTCCGGAAGGCAAATTTTTGCCGAATGGCGGAAATCCTTTGTGAAGAAGGAATCGAAAAAGTGGACGGTATCCTCCTGGACCTTGGCGTATCGTCCCATCAACTGGACACCCCGGAGCGGGGCTTCAGTTTTTCATCTGACGCCCCCCTGGATATGAGGATGGACAAAAACCAGACAATCAGCGCTTACGAATTTATTAACCATGCCTCGGAGGCCGAATTGCAGCAGGTAATCTGGGAATGCGGAGAGGAAACGATGGCCAGAAGAATCGCTCGTGCCATCGTACGGGCCAGAAGAACCAGTCCGGTCATGACGACCACGTCTTTGGGCGATATTGTAGTCCAGGCCATCCCACCGGGCCAACGGAACCGGAGAATCCACCCGGCGACAAAAACATTTCAGGCCATACGCATCCATGTCAACGATGAACTGAACAACCTGAGACAGGCCATCTCCTCTGGAGTGGAGAAATTGAAAGACGGGGGACGCTTTTCCATCATCTCCTTTCAATCACTGGAAGACAGAATCGTGAAAAACGCCTTTCGTCTCTGGTCAAAGAGTTGTGTTTGCCCTCCAGACATCCCGCTTTGTATCTGTGGACACCAGGCCAGATTAAGGATTCTGACTGCAAAACCCATAACCCCCGCAACGAGGGAAATTAACATGAATCCCCGGGCCAGAAGCGCCCGCCTGAGAACCGCCGAGAGGATCTAGCATGGCAAAAGATATGGTCATCGCATCGCGGAACGCCCTGAAAGAAGATACGGAATCAGGACGCGTTCTGACCAGATTCGGCTATTCCCCCTTCATTTTCATTGCCATGGTCATCATGGCTGTCGCTGTTTTGTACATATGGTCACATAACCTGATGACAACTCTCGAATACCAAGTCGCAACAGAAATCAATAAAAAAGATGCGCTTATGGAAGAGCAGAAGAAGTTACTGGTTGAACTGGCAACGCTGAAATCCCACAAAAGGATCGCCTCCCTGGCCATAGGGAAATTACAGATGACCTACCCGGAACGGGAACAGGTTTTCTTTATTGAAGATCCGGGGCAGACGAAATGAATGCCGAATCCATCAAGTGGCTTAAATTCAGACTTTGCACGGTTTTGTTCCTTTTTTTGATTCTTTTTATCGCCCTCATCTCCCGGGCGTTCCAGTTACAAATCCTAAATGGGAACAAACTGAAATTGATGGCACAACGCCAGCACACGAAGACGCTCGAAATGCTCCCCGAAAGAGGCATCATCTTTGATCGGAATGGAGAAAAACTGGCCGCAAGCGTACTCATGGATTCCATATGTGCCGATCCATCCAAAATCAAAAAACCGCAAGCCTTTGCCGAACAGATGGCCAAATTACTCGATGTGGACAAGGCCGCTCTTTTGAAAAGGGTGAGAGGAAATAAAAACTTTTGCTGGATTGCCCGGCGCGTCCGTCCTGAACAGGCCAAAGCAGTAGAGTCCCTCAAGAACGACGCCCTTTTTATCGTCAAGGAGCCCCAACGTCTCTACCCCAATGGTGAACTGGCGGGCCAAATTCTTGGCTTTGTCGGCACGGAATCAACGGGCCTGGAAGGACTTGAGGTAAGATATGACCGGTATTTGAAAGGTACACCACAGAAACTGGTCCGGGGCAGGGACGCCAAAGGCAAATGGCTTTATCCCCGCATCGAAACCGCTGGCGTCACCGAGGATACGGCTTACAATCTGGTTCTAACCCTTGATAGCCGCATTCAATATCTGGTGGAAAGCCAGTTGAAAGCAGCGGTTCGCGAAAAGGGCGCCAAGGGAGGCTTTGCCATTGCCATGAACCCCCGCACAGGCGAAATCCTGGCGCTGGCCAACCAACCCACATTTGATCCGAATTCTTACAGCAAAGCGCTACCGGGGCATGCCAAAAACAGAGCCATCACGGATGTCTTTGATCCCGGCTCCACGTTTAAACCATTCCTGATCGCCGCTGCGCTGGAAGAAAAAGTAATCAGCGAAAAGGACCGTGTATTTTGCGAGAATGGGTATTATCAGGTCGCCAACCGGGTCTTCCATGAAGCCCAGCGAAAACGTCACGCTTCTCTGAACGTTCGCGAAGTTGTCAAATATTCCAGTAATATCGGTTGTATCAAGGTATCCGAACAGTTGGGGAAAGAAAAATTCTATCAGTACATCAGGGATTTTGGTTTCGGTTCCAAAACCGGTATAGATCTTACAGGGGAAGTCTCGGGCCTTCTCCGGCCGGTCTCCAACTGGACACGTGTCGACACATCGGCAATCTCTTTCGGGCAGGGCATTTCCGTTACGGCTCTCCAACTGGTAACGGCTCTGTCCGCCATCGCTAACAACGGAGTCCTGATGAAACCCTACATTGTCCGGGCCCTGGTGGACAAGAGGGGCCGCGTAGTCGAGGAGTATTCACCAACAATAGTCCGAAACGTCATATCACCCGGCACGGCCCGAATCATGACCTCGATTCTCACGGATGTTGTACAGGATGAGGACGGTACAGGCAAAAACGCCCGGATCAAGCACCTGAGTGTTGCCGGTAAGACAGGCACCTCACAGAAATTTGATTTCAGCCGTGGCGTCTATTCATCGGAAAGGGTACGCACCACCTTCATGGGTTTTTTCCCTGCGAAGAATCCGCAGATTGCCATTTTGGTGAGTCTTGACGAACCGCAACGGGACAAATGGGGCGGTGTCGCCGCCGCACCGGTTTTTAGAAATATAGGCGAACAGATGCTCACCTGTTTTCAATCATACATCAAGGACCCCTCTCTGTTCGCACCCGATGAAGACCCTTCGCCGAAATCGCCGAAAGTGAAACTTGTTTCGGCAACCCGGGTCATTCCGGAAACCATCGAACGGGCAGAACTTATTGATATAGAAGATGAATCAATCATTCCAAATTTCCAGGGCATGAGCGTGAGAGAGGTCTTGAAGAAAGCCCGGGAAAGAGGTATTGAGTTGAAAATCAACGGATCAGGTTGGGCCGTTTCACAGGTGCCGCAGGCCGGTGTCCCCATCCGCTCGCACCCGTACTGCCTGGTTTCATTCAAAACAGAACGGTAACGGGAAGCACCCGGGCCCCTCGTCCGGAAGCGATCGTTCCCCTGAGGAACCGAGATTTTATCTCGGATTCGATCCCGGAACGACCGATTCCCGAGGAACCATTTCCCGAGGAACCATTGTGTATCCACGGAATGAAAGACGGGCAACAAACATTGATACACCATGGCAAAATGCCTTTGAGGAAAGGGAATGGATATCTCGGAAGTCGTCAAGGATCTGCAATTCATCCACACCACGGGAACACTTTCCGGTGAGGTGTCATCCGTCTGCTATCATTCCAAATGCTGTGAGGAAAACAGCCTTTTTGTCGCGATTACCGGTCTCAACACAGATGGACACGATTTCATCGAGGATGCGATTCACCGGGGGGCCCACTGGATTCTTCATGAAAAGCCCTTTAATTCTCCCAACCACATCAGCACCCTGCAAGTTCCCGACAGCCGGCGGGCCCTGGGTATCGCAGGGCGAAATTTTTACGCCCGGCCCTCATCGAATCTCTGTCTGATCGGGGTCACCGGAACAAACGGCAAAACAACGGTGACGTATCTGCTGGAATCGATCATCAAGGCAGCCGGATTTGTTCCCGGGGTTCTCGGGACGGTGAATTACCGGTTCCGCGGCAAAACGCAGCCAGCACCCAACACCACTCCGGAATCATTGGAGTTCCATAAAATACTGCGTGCAATGGCCGACGCGGGAGTAACCCATTGCGTCGCTGAAATTTCCTCCCATGCCCTTGATCTCGGACGTGTGGACGATTGCGACTTCGACATCGGAATTTTCACAAATCTCTCCCGGGATCATCTCGACTATCATCTGACAATGGAACGCTATTACGAGGCCAAGAGACGTTTTTTTACGGAACTGCTCCCGAAAAGCCTTAAAACCCTCCCTTTCAGGGCTATCATCAACAGTGATGACCCCTGGGGGAAAAGGCTTCTGGAGGAACTTTCATTACGCAGCCTCTCTTTCGGAGACGGGAAAAACCATGATGTCGGCGTCACCGATTCGCGGTTCACCCTGGAAGGGACCAGGGCCGTTATTCATATCAACGGAAATCCCTTGCAGATCAATTCAGACCTGATCGGACACTTCAATCTCTACAATATCCTGGCGGCCGCCGCGGCGGCATCGGCCGTCCATATCCCCACACCGGCAATCGAACAGGGTATCGCGGAAATGAAAGGAGTTCCGGGGCGCATGGAAAGAGTAAGCCGCCCGGGCGAATCAAGCGTCTTTGTTGATTACGCCCATACGGATGACGCTTTAAGAAAAGCCATCGAAAACCTCTCCGGATTCGGCAGCAGTCGCATCATAACTGTTTTCGGATGCGGGGGTGATCGGGACCGGGAAAAGAGGGCTCTCATGGGCTCTGTTGCCGCCACGCTGAGCGATGTCATGGTGGTCACTTCCGACAATCCCCGATCGGAACCGCCGCAGACCATCATTGACCAAATTGAGGCGGGTATTCGGCTTCACAACATCCGGCAGGTTGGCTCCGGGGAGTTACACAATGATACGGGAGAAAAAATTTACTGCACGATTCCGGATCGGCGACAGGCCATCGAAGCGGCGATTATGTCGGCGAATCCAGAGGACATTGTTCTGATCGCGGGGAAAGGCCACGAAGATTATCAGATTATCGGCAGAGAAAGGTATTTCTTTGACGACCGGATTGTAGCCCGGGAATGCCTTCGGAAGCGAAGGGGGGAGCAGACATGACCCCGTTTCCCTCACCATTGCTGAGGATCAGGGATATCGTCCATTTCACCAACGGGACCCTGGTTCAGGGGCGGCCGGAACGGACCGTACTCGGCATCTCTACAGACAGCCGAGTCCTCGCTGCGGGCAACCTGTTTATTCCACTGGCGGGGCCTCGTTTCAATGGGCATGACTTCCTCACCAAAGCCGTCAGCCTCGGGGCGGAGGCCTTGATGACCGAAAGGCATCGCCGACATGCGGTGCCGGCCTTGCCGGGCGATATCCCCTGGATTGAGGTATCCGATACCCTGAAGGCGCTGGGAGATATCGCCCATGGATGGAGGAAACGAATGAATTGCCGGGTGGTAGCCGTTACGGGCTCGGCCGGAAAAACCACGACCAAGGAGATGATCGCCGCCATCGGTTCATTGAACGGTAAAATCCTCAAAACGGAGGGGAACCTTAACAACCTGATCGGCCTTCCCTTGACCCTGCTCGGGCTCCGTGAAGAAACCGAACTGGCCATCGTTGAGCTCGGAACAAGCGGCCCGGGTGAAATAGCGCGCCTGGCCGGTTTGGCTGAACCGGACATCGGTGTCATCACCAATATCGGCCCGGCACATCTCGAAGGACTCGGCTCGGTTGTCTCCGTGCGGGAGGAAAAGGGCAAACTCTTCAGCGTGATGAATCATCGCGGCGTCGCCATCCTGAACCTGGACGATCCCGAGATCGCCGTTCTCCGGGATCGCTGGCGGGGTGAACAAATGACCTTTTCCATGTCGGTTCCCGCCGATATCACTGCGGAAAACATAAGGCAGGTTAAAAACTGGAAAACCGCCTTCAGGATCAATATTCAAGGGGTGAAAAATGGTGTGGTTCTCTCCGTACCGGGACGTCATAATGTACAGAATGCTCTGGCGGCAGCGGCAGCGGCCAGCGCCGCCGGTTGCGCCCCCTCTCTAATCTGCAGGGGGCTGAATGGTTTCCGCCCCATTGCCGGAAGAATGGAAATCGAACCCCTGGCCAACGGCGCGCATCTCATTCATGACGCCTACAACGCCAACCCATTGTCCGTTGATGAGGCCTTGAAAACCCTGACAGAACTCTCCAGAACAGGCAGACGCATTGTCGTTTTCGGGGATATGCTTGAACTGGGCAATCAGGCAGTGGCCTATCACAAGGAAATCGGTCATCGAATCGGTGAATTGGGAATTTATGCCCTTTTTCTCAAGGGCGCTTATTCCCGGGTCACGGCGGAGGCCGCCGAAGCGTCAGGCCTGGACAAGAATCATATTTTCTTCTTTGATGGCAATGCGAAAGCAATCCCGGCTCTCCGCGAAACAGTCTCCCGGGGAGACTGGATTCTCCTTAAAGGATCACGAAAAATGAACCTCGAGGAACTCATTCCGGAAATCCGGTTATTCGGGAAACCGGGGAACCTCTCAAATGAAAATTCCAAGGGAGTATAGCTCATGCTTTACCATCTCCTTTATCCGCTGCATACAACGTTCTCATCCTTTAATGTCTTTCGCTACATCACCTTCCGCACAATTTATGCGGCAATCACGGCACTGGTGATCTGCTTCATCGTCGGCCCCTGGTTAATCGGCAAACTCCAGAGTCTCGATGTGGGACAGTCCATCCGGGAAGATGGCCCCCAGACGCATCATTCCAAGAAGGGTACGCCAACCATGGGGGGCATTCTGATCATCTTCGCTGTCGTGGTCTCCACCCTCCTTTGGTCGAATCTGACCAATATGTATGTCTGGCTGATTATTCTTGTTCTCGTCGGATATGGAATCATCGGTTTCTTTGACGATTACCGGAAAATAACCAACCAAAGCAGCCGGGGTATTTCAGGAAAATTTCGGCTTCTCTCCGAAATCACGATCGCATTTTTCGTCAGTTTGGTGATCTACGTTCGCCCTGAATTCAGTCATGCCGTAACCATTCCGTTTTTTAAGACTGCTCTCCCCGATATCGGTATTTTTTATATCTTCCTGACAACCTTTATCATCGTTGGAACAGCCAACGCCGTGAACCTCACGGACGGCCTGGACGGTCTGGCTATCGGCCCGGCCATTACCTGCTTCATGACATACCTTCTGTTCGCCTACTTCGCCGGAAACATCAAGATCGCCCATTATTTGCAGATTCCCTATACCTCCGGAGCAGGTGAGTTGACCATTTTCTGCGGGGCCATTGTCGGTGCCGGAATTGGTTTTCTCTGGTACAACACATATCCTGCCCAAGTGTTCATGGGCGATGTCGGCTCCCTTTCCCTGGGCGGGACGCTGGGAACCCTCGCCATTCTCACCAAACAGGAAATTCTGCTGGCCATCGTGGGCGGGATTTTTGTCCTGGAAACCTTCTCGGTCATCTTTCAGGTCAGCTGGTTCAAAATCAGCGGAGGCAAACGTATTTTCCGGATGGCCCCCATTCATCATCATTTTGAATTGAAGGGCTGGCCCGAGCCCAAGATTATCGTTCGCTTCTGGATTATCTCGGTTTTGCTGGCCCTGGTAGCCATGAGCACACTAAAGCTGCGTTAGGGGAACAAACATGGCCTTAACGGCGAAGAACATTTTAATTATAGGCTTGGGGAAAACCGGCATCGCCACAGCCCGTTTCCTTGCAAAACAAAGGGCTCGTATTGTTGCCACCGATCAAAATACGGGAGCGGAGATCGACGACGCCCTGCATGAAATAAGGAATGAAGACATCCCCGTTCACGCCACCGCTTACGATCATCATGCCCTCGACCACATCGATATGGTCATTCCCTCTCCCGGTGTTCCCCCATATGATCCGCTGCTGGTGGAAGCCCTTCGACAGGGCATCCCCATTCACAGCGAACTGGAGATCGCCAGCCGCTTTCTGAAGCCGCCCATGGTGGCCATCACGGGAACAAACGGGAAAACCACAACCACCACCCTGGTCGGGCAAATCCTGAAAGACGCGGGTAAAAGGGTTTTTGTCGGAGGAAACATCGGCATACCCCTCATTCAATATTGTGACAGCCACCAAAAAGAGGATTTTGTCATCGTAGAGGTAAGCAGTTTCCAGCTTCAATGGGTCTCGACGTTTCGCGCCCGTTGTGCCGTTCTGTTGAATGCCGCCCCTGACCACCTGAACTACCATGGCTCTCTCGCCTCTTACCGGGAGACCAAGGAACGGATTTTTCTGAACCAGGACGAAAAGGATCTGGCGATTCTGAACGCCGACGAAGAGCATTTCCTGAATCTTTCGAAACGCCTCCCGGCAAAAACCCTCTTTTTCAGTTCAACCCGGAAGGTGGAGCGGGGTTTGTCCGTTCAGAACGAAGGGCTTATTCTCTCCGGCTTCGGCGCACATGACGAAATTTACCCGCGGGAAATGATCAAACTGCCGGGACTGCATAATGCCGAAAACGTCATGGCGGCCGTTATGGCCAGTCGCATGTGCGGTTGCCTTCCGGAGCAGATTGTCGGAACCATCTCCAACTTCCGGGGCCTTCCTCACCGTATCGAGTTTGTCGGGGAAAAACGGGACGTAGCCTATTACGATGACTCCAAAGGGACCAATGCCGCCGCCGTGGCCCGTGCCCTGGAAACATTCCAGCGGCCCGTCGTCCTGCTTGTCGGAGGAAGAGACAAGGATGGAAATTTTGAAATTCTGCAATCACTGATCAGAAAGCATGTCAAAACGCTCATTCTTTTTGGAGAAGCACGCAATACCATTAAGGAAAAAATTGGAGGCCTCGTGGAAACCGGCACTTCCCCTTCATTGGAAGGGGCCGTGGAGGAAGCGAGACGGCGCGCGCAGGCAGGCGACGTGGTCCTTCTCTCCCCAGGCTGTGCCAGCTTCGATGAATTTGCTGATTACAGGGAACGGGGGGAATTTTTTCAAACGTTGGTAAGAAAGCTGTAACATGGAATCCTTATCCGTATCACAAAACAAACAGGACATCCTGCTGATGCTCGCGACCCTTGCATTGGTAACAGTCGGAACGGCGATGATCTACAGTTCCAGCGCCATCATGGCCACAGAACGATTTCATGACGCCCAATACTTTCTGAAAAGGCAAATCGTTTTCGTCGTCCTGGGGCTGGTGCTCATGTACCTCCTGGCCCGTTTCCCTTACCAAAAACTGAAAATCGCGGCCTATCCGGCCCTGGTCGTTTCCTTTGTCATGCTGCTGGCGTTGTTTGTTCCCTCCGTGGGGAAAAAAGTGGGAGGGGCCGTCCGCTGGCTCAACCTTGGCTTCATTGCCTTTCAGGTCGCCGAATGGGTGAAGGTATCCCTTGTGTTGTTTCTGGCCCTTTTCCTAACCCGAAAAAGGCAATACATTAAAGAAATTACCCGTGGCATTCTGGCCCCTCTGGTCGTGGCGGCCTGCCTCATGGGACTCATCATTCTCCAGCCCGATTTCGGCACAACGGCCATCATCGCCGTTACGGTTATGTTCATGCTCTATCTCGCCGGAGCCAGAATCGTTCACCTGCTGGGACTGGTCGGCATTTTCACCCCTTTTCTTATCTGGGCGCTCTGTCAGGGTTATCGATGGAAACGGGTGACAGCCTTTATGGATCCGTGGCAAGACCCCCACGGTACGGGTTTTCAGATCATACAGTCCATGATCGCCTTTGGTTCCGGCGGACCTGTCGGCGTCGGCATCGGCGACGGGATGCAAAAACTCTTTTATCTCCCGGAACCGCACACGGACTTTATTCTTTCCGTTATTGCCGAAGAAAGCGGATTCCTGGGTGTATCCGTTGTCATTCTGCTTTACACGGTCCTGATCGTCCGGGGCTTCCTCATCTCATTCAGGGCTCCCGATCTTTTCGGCATGTTACTGGCGGCGGGACTGACCATTTTGATTTTTATGCAGGTCTTCATTAACATCGCAGGCGTCATGGGGCTGATTCCTCTCAAGGGATTAACCCTTCCCTTTTTAAGCTACGGAGGAACCTCTCTGATGATGAGCCTTGCTATCATTGGAATATTACTGAACATCTCATCACAGGAAGCGTGAGGTGCACCGGTCATGAATATCATCATCGCCGGCGGCGGCACTGGGGGTCATCTCTTTCCCGGGATCGCGATTGCCGAGGAAATTATGGCCCGTGACGGGAACAACCGTGTCCTTTTTGTCGGAACGGAACGTGGAATTGAGAAGCGTGTTCTTCCCGGTCTCGGTTATGATCTGGCCACGATAGACGTGGCGGGAATCAAGGGGACGGGTCTGTCAAACACGTTGAAGGTCATGAGTAAGCTGCCCAGGAGTTTCGTGCAGTCCCTCGGCATTATCCGATCTTTCAAGCCGGACCTTGTATTGGGTGTCGGCGGCTATGCCTCGGGTCCCTCTGTCCTCACGGCCCATCTTCTGGGCTTGAAAACCGCCATTGCGGAACAGAATGCTTACCCGGGCATCACAAATCGGATCCTGTCTCGTTGCGTCGACCGGATCTTTCTGACCTTTCCTGACGGGGAGGGCAGGTTTCCCAAAAAGAAAAGTCTGCACACGGGGAATCCAATCCGGGCGGCGTTCACCTCAGCAACCATCAATGCGACAAGAGATGACCGAAAATTCAACCTCCTTGTTTTCGGAGGCAGTCAGGGAGCCCAAGCCATCAACCAGGCTGTCCTGGCCTCGCTGGACAAGCTGGAACCGATCAGGGAAACCCTTCGTATCATCCACCAAACCGGTGTTCATGAGGTGGAAGCGGTCACCAAAATATACAAGGAAAGAGGGTACGATGCGGACATCCACCCGTTCATCATGGACATGCCCAAGGTTTACGGACAGGCAAATTTACTTGTCTGCAGGGCGGGGGCAACCTCGATCGCTGAAATGACAGCCAGTGGCCGGGCGGCGATTCTGATTCCTTATCCCTATGCCACCAACGATCATCAGACAAAAAACGCCGAGGTTCTTGTCCAGGCGGGAGCGGCGGTCCTTTTACCGGAAACGCGTCTGAGCGGGGAGACTCTTGGGGAAACCATACTTTCTCTTTACCGCAATCCGGACTCGATCAGCCGAATGGAAGTACGTGCGAACCAGTTAGCCAAGCGGAATGCCGCGGCGGAAATCGTCGATGTGTGTGTTTCTCTGGTCGATAAGAAGAAAGGTTCATGATATGAGAATAAAGGTCGATGGGAAGGCCTATTCCCTCGATCGGAAAGAATAACAGGTACGTGTTTTATGAAAAAACATGACCCCATCCATGGCATGCAGCGCAAGATCAAATGCATCCATTTTGTGGGGATCGGTGGAATCGGCATGAGTGGAATTGCCGAAGTTCTGCTCAACCTCAAATACACCATAACCGGTTCCGATCTCAGCAGCACCGACACGACCCAGCGTTTAAGCGCCCTGGGCGCTCGCATTTACCAGGGTCATCGGGAAAACCATATCGGCGACGCCGACGTGGTGGTTACCTCCACTGCCGTCCGATCAAGCAATCCCGAAGTACAGGAAGCCTGCCGACGCGGTATTCCCGTCATTCCCCGCGCTGAAATGTTGGCGGAGCTCCTGAAAATGAAGTTTTCCGTCGCCATTTCAGGCAGCCACGGCAAGACCACAACCACATCCATGGTCTCGACGATTCTTGCCCACGGGGGACTCGATCCCACCATGGTCATCGGAGGGAAACTTGGCAGTATCGGCAGCAACGCCAAGTTGGGCGACGGCGCCATTATCGTGGCGGAAGCGGACGAAAGCGACGGCTCCTTCCTGAAATTGGCTCCGAACTTGGCGGTAATCACCAATATCGATCGGGAACACCTGGATCATTATCGTGATATCGAGAAAATCAAGGAGGCTTTTACCCGGTTTGCCAACAGCGTTCCCTTTTACGGGGTCACCATATTATGTGCCGACGACAGGAGGATCCGTGAAATTCTGCCGCAAATCAAGCGCAAGGTTCTCACCTATGGTCTGAGTGGGTCTGCCGAATATCAGGCCATGAACATCCGCCCGGAAAACCTGGGCAACCGCTTCGACGTCATAGAGAGAGGCACCCGACTGGGGGAAGTCGTACTCAACGTCCCGGGCCGATTTAATATCGCCAATGCCCTGGCCGCCATCGCCGTGACTCGCGAATTGGACCTTCCCTTCGATACAATCCGTGAGGGGGTTGGGCTGTTCACCGGGGCACAACGGAGACTGGAAGTAAAAGCGGTCGTGGGTGACGTGACCATCATCGACGACTACGGCCACCACCCGACGGAAATCCGTGAAACCTTGACGGCCGCAAAAGAAGCCTGGCCAAACCGTTTGATCGTCATTTTTCAGCCGCATCGATTCAGCAGAACCCAGGCCCTCTTTCCGGAATTCATGAAATGTTTTGTGAAAGCGGATCTCCTGATTCTGATGGATATTTATCCCGCCGGTGAAGAGCCGATTGCCGGTGTTTCTTCAGGAAAGCTCCAGGAAAGCCTCATCGCAGGAGGTCAGGATAATGTCATGTACATTCGGACCTTCGACCGGATCGTTGATCACCTGCTGTCCATTGTCCAGCCAATGGATACGATCTTGACGCTGGGAGCAGGCAATATATGGAAAATCGGGGAAGCATTGGCCGAACGCCTGCAAAGTTTGGGAGACCTCAGATCATGACGACGACGGTTACACGAAAACAGGCATATCCCACCTGGGAAGCCCGCTTCGCCGGTGCAGTCCATTTCGATTTAATGGCCGCGGATATCACCTCAATGGGTGTCGGCGGACGGGTTGACATGACCCTGTATCCCGGGTCCCTGGAGGATTTGTCGGCAATGATTCGCCTTCTCAACGTTCAGGACATCCCCCACACCATTGTCGGGAACCGGACGAACCTCATCATCTTGGCAAAGGGCTACCGGGGCGCCCTGATCTGTACCAAGCGGTTGGATCACCTGGAAATACTTCGGATAACGGGAACGTCAATCCAGATTCGGGGGGAAGCCGGTGTGCTTTTGTCGGACCTGGTTGCCCTCTCAGCTAGGGAAAACTGGACGGGTTTCGAGTTTTGCGCCGGTATCCCCGGAAGCATCGGCGGGGCTGTCCGCATGAATGCGGGTGCATTCGGTCACAGTATTTCCGAGGTCGTTCAGGCCGTCACCCTCATGGATAAACAAGGCGATTTGACTTCCATGGAGCGGGATAAACTTCACTTCGACTACCGAAATTTTCACCTGCCTGAAGAAATGATGATTGTGGAGACAAGACTTCAACTCCAGTGTGATCCGAAAAAACAGGTCGCGGAAAAAGTGAATAAAATCATTGAGGACAGAAAAGCGAAACACCCGCAGCAACACAAAAACGCCGGTTCCATTTTCAAAAATCCTGACGGTATACCAGCCGGACAGATCATCGAATCGGCAGGTCTGAAAGGTCTGACCATTGGCGATGCCATGGTATCGGAGAAGCATGCCAATTTTATCATTAACCGCGGTCATGCGACGGCAGATGATATCCTGACTCTGATCCGTCATGTACAACAACAGGTCCATGAAAAAATGAACGTGTCTCTGGAATTGGAAGTCAAGCTTCTGGGCGAGGATTAACTGACGATGAAAAAGATATCCCAATCGACTTTCCGAATCAGAAGAAATCGGTTGCAGCGCTATGGCACCCATTTCTTCAGGGATATTGCAACTTGCGCATTTCTCGTCCTGGCAACCCTTTTGCTTACTTCGACGCTGATTTACCTTTACAGCTATATTTTGAGTGACCCTTATTTTCGCATCCGGGAAACGGTTGTCCGGGGATGCAGGGAAGTAACGGAACGGGACGTTTTGACTCTTGCGGCGCTTCATCCCAACCAGAATCTTTTTTCAATCAACTTGGGGAAGACCGCCCGACGCATTGAAAACAATCCGTGGATCAAGGAAGCACACATCGGCCGGGAATTTCCTGATCGACTCATCATGGAGGTACGTGAACGTGTCCCCCTGGCGCTTGTGGAAAAGGAGCAAACTTTGCAGATTGTTGACCGGGAAGGCGTTATTTTCAAGGGGCTTGACCTTGGCGACGGACTTGACCTCCCCGTATTGACGGGATGCTATAAAAGCGGTGTTTTACAGGAAAATCTCTTAAAAAAATCACTTGAACTCCTGACGTATTTGTCCGATACAAAAGATGCGCCGGTTTCATACCAAAATCTCTCGGAAATCCATGCGGACGAGCTTTTCGGTCTTTCCATAATCACCGATACAGGGCTCCGCCTGATTTTGGGTGCCGATGATTTTGTCAATAAACTCGCTGCCTTACCGCCTGTACTCAAGGGTCTGGGAAAAGAGAATATCGACATGGCCCTGCTCCACATCGATCTGCGGGATCCCGCCAAGATCACGGTTCAGATCAAGGTCAAGAATGTTCCGGCGCCGCCTCCCATGAAGGAAACAGAGTATCGGACCTAAACGGTGATTGCGGGAATCGCGTCTAAGCGGGCAAAAAGTGATGCAAGGGAAAGGTAACATAAAAATGGCAAAAAAAAATAATCTCATAGCCGGCCTGGATATCGGAACCACGAAAACATCGTTGTTGGTCTGTGAAGTGACGGAAAGCGGTGTCGATATTATCGGTATCGGCACAACGCCATCTGACGGACTTCGGAAGGGCGTCGTAGTAAACATTGAAAACACGGTGGCCTCCATCAAGGCATCGTTAGAAGAAGCGGAACATATGTCCGGCTGTGCCATTCGTTCCATCTTTGTCGGCGTATCGGGTGGACACATTCGGGGCCAGAACAGTCTGGGGGTTGTAGGAATCAAAGGTGGCGAGGTGGGCCGGGAAGATGTGCAACGCGCCGTGGAGGCGGCCAAGGCGGTAAGCATTCCGACGGATCGGGAAATCCTCCATGTCCTGCCCCAAAGTTTCATGGTCGATGATCAAGACGGAATCAAAGACCCGCTGGGCATGACTGGGGTTCGGCTAGAATCGAAAGTCCACATTGTAACGGGAAGCGTAACATCCATTCAGAACATCATCAAGTCGGTGAACCGGGTCGGTCTCGAAATCAACAAAATCGTTCTGGAACACATCGCTGCCGGCGAGGCCGTATTGAGCCAGGACGAAAAGGATCTGGGTGTCGTTCTTCTGGACATCGGCGGAGGCACCACGAACATCGTTGTTTATTATGAGGGAACCGTCCGCACAACCGCCGTCGTACCTGTGGGAGGGAACTATATTACCAGCGATATTTCGACGGGTCTGCGTACCCCTTTGGCGGAGGCGGAACGAATCAAGATCCAGCACGGCTGCACATACGCCCCCCTGATCCCCCGAGAAGAAACCATTGAAGTACCCAGTGTCGGCGGACGTGAACCGCGGGAAGTCTCGCGACAGATTTTGGGGAGAATCATCGAGGCACGCATGGAAGAGATCCTTAATCTGGCCTACAGGGAAATCAGCAAATCGGGCTATGAAGACCTGCTTGCCGCCGGTGCGGTCCTCACAGGGGGCACGGCAATGACATCGGGCATCATTGAACTGGGAGAACAGACCCTGAATATGCCCGTAAGGCGGGGCTTTCCCCTGAAGCTTGGCGGGCTGAGTGACAAGATCAACCATCCCATGCATGCAACCGGTGTTGGGCTCGTTCTTTTCGGCAGCAAGAACGACTCCAAAAAGATGAGAAGCGGTACGGGGAATGTCTTGACGAGAACATGCAAGCGATTGAAAAACTGGTGTCTAGAATTCTTTTAAGGGAGGAAATTATGTTTGAACTAACGGATGAAGGGAATGAACTCTGTTCGGCAAAGATCAAGGTCATTGGTATTGGCGGAGGCGGCAGTAATGCGATCAATACGATGATTTCTTACAATCTGCAGGGCGTGGAGTTCATTACTGCCAACACGGATGCCCAATCCCTGAAAATGTCGGCCTCACTCGTCAAAATCCAATTGGGGACTGAAGTGACAAAGGGACTGGGGGCCGGTTCCAATCCGGAAATCGGCAAAAAGGCCGCCGAAGAATCCCGTGAACAAATCCGTTGTTATCTGGAAGGAGCGGACATGGTTTTTATTACCGCCGGAGAAGGCGGAGGGACGGGTACCGGGGGCGCCCCGATTGTCGCGGAAATCGCCAAGGAAATCGGCGCGTTGACCGTTGCAATCGTGACTAAACCCTTTCCCTTTGAAGGAAAGAGGCGCATCTTCCAGGCAGAAGAAGGTATCCTTGCCCTGCGTAAGATCGTCGATACCCTGATCGTGGTACCCAACCAGAGACTGCTCAGCCTAGGCGGACGCAACCTGTCCTTTCCGGAAGCGTTCAAAAAAGTGGATGATATTCTCTACAATGCCGTCAAAGGCATCTCAGACCTGATCACGATTCCGGGTCTGATCAATCTCGATTTCGCCGATGTGAAAACGATCATGTCGGAAATGGGCCTGGCCCTGATGGGAACGGGAAGCGCCTCCGGGGAAAATCGTGCTGTCGAAGCCGCCCAGAAAGCTATCTCCTCTCCTCTCCTGGAAGACAACAGCATTCAGGGTGCCCGGGGTGTTCTTCTGAATATTACGGGAGGACCGGACATGACTTTGTACGAAATCAATGAAGCTTCCTCCCTGATTCAATCGGAAGCCCACGAAGATGCCAACATCATTTTCGGTACCGTCGTGGATCAAACCATGACGGAAGAAATCCGGGTTACGGTCATTGCGACGGGATTCGACGACAACACCCACGGGGGAAAAACCCTCTCAGAGGTTATCTCCAAAGGGAGACACAGGAAAGAAAATTTAAATATCCCGGCCTTCATACGTAACGATAAATCGCTTGAAACCATGGAAAGCGTGAAGATCGGCATGATCGACGACAACGGCGAAACCGACTTCGAGATCCCGGCTTTTTTAAGGAGGCAGGCAGATTAGAAAATCCTTTGGCAATGAAAAAGTGATGAACATATGCGGCACCGACCATGTCCTGGGAACTGATAAGAAGAAACCGGGCCCTTCTGGATCATGAAACGGGTTCCAGGAAAAAAATTTGGGGAAAAGGGCTGACAGTCTGTTTGGCTTACCCCCATTTCTATCAGACGGGAATGGCCAATCTCGGGTTTCAGACCGTTTACCGGATCATCAATGATCTGCCCTTTTGTCTGTGCGAGCGTGTCTTTCTCCCCTCCCCTGAGGATGAGGCGCACATCCGAAAGCGCGGCCTGCCTCTGTTCAGCATGGAATCACAGAAACCTCTGAGCGATTTCGATTTCATCGCCTTTTCCATTCCTTTTGAGAACGATTACCCCAACATCCTCAAAATTCTTGAACTCGGCAGAATCCCGCTGAAAACAGAGGAACGCACCGAAATCGACCCCCTGTGTCTGGCCGGAGGCATTTCCGTAACCCTGAACCCCGAACCCCTGGCTGCCTTTGTGGACATCTTTCTGATTGGCGAAGGGGAGGGCCTGATCCCGGAGTTCTTTACGGAAATGAAAAACTCTGTGGGAATGACGAAGGATGAACGACTGAAAATTGTCCAGCAAACCGTCGAGGGGGTTTATTCTCCCCGCTTTTATAATGTACGCTACACGGAAAACGAAACCATCCTGGATGTCCGGCCCAAGGCAGAGGTGTTTCCCGTAAAGATCCGGAGAAGATGGGCGCCGGACATCAACTCCTTTTGCACCGACCAGGTCCTGGCAACGGACAAAACGGATTTTGGCAACATGTTTATTACGGAAATCAGCCGGGGATGCCACAGGGGATGCCGGTTCTGCGCCGCAGGTTTCGTTTATCGTCCTTTCCGGTACCGCCATCTTTCCATGCTCAAGCCTTCTCTGCAACAAGGGTTGATGCAGGGGAAACGTATCGGCCTTCTGGGAACGGCCATTTCGGATCATCCGGATCTGGAGGCAATCTGTCGAGCGGTCATGGAGGAGGGAGGAGGCCTCTCCCTCAGTTCATTCCGCGTTGATCGTATCACACCCGAAATCGCCGCTCTGATTCGGGAGGCAAAAATCGATACCGTAGCCCTGGCCCCCGAAACGGGATCGGAGCGGCTGCGGCATGTTATCCGCAAAAACATTTCAGATCGGCAAATTTTTAATGCACTGAAAATCCTGATTGACGAGAACGTCCTGAACCTCCGGCTGTATTTTCTGATCGGTCTTCCCACAGAAACAGACGACGATATCGACGCCCTGGTGCGCCTGGTCAAGCGGATACGACATGAAACCCTGGCTCACACAGAGGGGAAAAAAACTTTCCGCCGTCTGACCCTGAGCATCAACCAGTTCATCCCCAAACCACAGACGCCCTTCCAGTGGCATCCCCTGGAGGATATCCAGGTGGTAAATCGACGGGTCAAGCGCATCATTCGCGAACTGAAGGATGAACCCGGTGTTCGCGTACTTCGAGGTCTTCCCAAATGGAACTATATTCAGGCTCTTCTATCCCTGGGAGACCGTCGGGTCGGCCAACTGCTCTTTCTCGTCCACCGACTGGAAGGAAACTGGTCCCAGGCATTGAAGGCGTCGTCAATGAACACGGACTTCTTCGTATACCGGCAGAAACAGCATTCCGAGTTCCTGCCCTGGGATTTTATTGCCACGGAAACGGACCGGTCATACTTGGAAGCAGAATATGAAAAGGCACTGAATCGAATAAGAATTGATCTTATATCCGGAAAGGGTGATTATGACGGGACCACAGATTGAAATATCACTCACTGAAAGATACAGGGGATCGACCTCATGAAGACTTTTAAAATTGCCACGTTTAACGTCAATTCAATCCGTTCCAGACTGCACATCGTTCTCCCCTGGCTTGGCACTCATCAGCCCGACGTACTCTGCATGCAGGAAACCAAGGTGGAAGATGCGAAGTTTCCCCTCTCTGATTTCATCAATTCGGGGTATCACGTTACATTCCGGGGAGGCAAGCGGTATAACGGCGTCGCCATCGTCACCCGGGAAAAGCCGAGTCAAATCCTCCACGGTCTGGATGACGACGGCCCCCCCGACGAGGACCGCCTGATTGCCTTGAAAGTTGGGGAGATCCACATTCTCAACACCTATATTCCCCAGGGACGTGATCGCAACTCAGAACAATTTCTTTATAAGCTTCGCTGGTTTGAACGGCTGAAAACCTTCATTCAGACGCATTGGGCTCCCCAGGATCCCCTGATCTGGTGCGGGGATTTGAATGTCGCACCTGAAGCGATCGATGTCTATGACCCGAAGCGCCTGCTGGGCCATGTCTGTTTTAACCCGGATGTCTGGGCGGCCTATGCGAATGTCCGAGCCTGGGGATTTACCGATGTTTTCCGCAGGCATCATCCCGACGAACCTGGGCAGTACACGTTCTTCGATTACCGGGTCCCTCAAACACTGGAACGGGGACTGGGCTGGCGTATCGATCACATCCTGGCGACGGGGACACTCGCCGATAACTCCCGGTCATGTTTCATCGATCTGGAACCGCGAAGGGCGGAAAAGCCGTCGGATCACACCGTGTTGATTGCTGAATTCCTTTAAGAAACAGGAGGTTTGAAGATTATGTCCGACACTTGGAATGTACAGAAAGTCAACGAAGAATTGCTGAGAAAATTTCAAAAGATACAAGCGGTCCTGTTTTCCTGCGACAACGTAACGGAGCTCTGTGAAAAGCTCCTGCAAGAAATGGGACAGGAATTTAACATTCCTTTCGTCTGGATGACCCTGATTGATGAACCCACAACCGCATACTTGAGGAAGGAACTGCTTCTATCCGCATACCTTGCGGAACGATTGAATTTGCTCGGTGGCCAATCATTCCGTGAAATTATCGGCCAGGGCACGACGCCCGTACTTGCCAATGAAAACGTGACGCCTTTCTACCGTCTTTTACCGGGCAATACAAAGTATTTCATCAAATCTTTCGCCATCTGCCCCCTGGCATTCAACGGTGCCGTCATGGGCAGTCTCAACTGCGGTGATCCATCGGCCACACGCTACCAGCCGGGAATGGACACCACCCTGTTGAACAATCTGATGCAGAAGGTCTCAACTCGGATGGCCTATTTCATCGTTTAACCCTCGGTACCCGCCCCGTTCCCTTCTGCAAACGCGTTTTTCAACCGACGCTCCTATGAGAGCTCAAGGGAAATCTGTCGAACAAAGGTACAAAGGTCCTTGGGCATCCCGAATTCCCAAATTTTCCAGGGGCAATACTTCCTCGGAATGCAAGAGAGATTCAGCCGTTTTGATCGGGGAATATTATTCCCGAAACGGATCGGGCTCCCCCATTCCAACCCGGTCAATCAGCAAAACCGCACATGGCCAACTACGGACTCTGCAATCCTGTCAGTTGATTGTTATCACGAGGTCCCCGGCAAGATGAGATGATCCATGCGCAGGTCGGTTAAATGATTTGTTCCAGCACCGTGATCTCCGCACTCGACAGGACCCGGTCAATATCGAGAAGAATTTTGACCCCTCCGTTCGTCTTGGCCATACCTAAAATGTAGTCCGTATTCACATGGCCGCCAAAAGCAGGTGTCTCTTGGATATCGTTTCCTCGAATATTGATGACCTCCGAAACCGAATCAACGATGACGCCAACAGCCATATTTTTGTCCCCGGCCAGGATCTCAACCACAATGATGCAGGTTCGCTCCGTGTAATCCATGGCGTCAAGTCCGAACTTCAGCCGAAGATCAACCACGGGAATGACCTTACCACGCAGATTGACGACCCCCTTGATGTATGCGGGAGCCTGAGGAATTCGGGTTATATTCATCATGCCGACAATTTCTTTGACTTTAAGAATCTCGATGCCGTACTCTTCAGCGTCCAGAGAAAAAGTCAGGTATTTCCCCTCCCTGACGGCCATCGCCCGAAGCGCTTGATCGACCAGAGTGATATCGTTGCCCATTTTTCCCCTCCTTTCCCTTCTTGATATGTTTGATTTCTCCATAACCTGGTTCTTATGTAGAGCTCGTTGCAAGCTCGAGTGGTTTATCGGAATGACTCGGTTCACACTTCAGGATCATTTTTAAGGGGACAAAAAGACGCCATGCAGAGCGGTTGCTCAACTTTTTACATGCAACATTCTTCCCAGCACTTTGACGACATCCTTGAAACCAGGCGTCGGCTTGGTCAAAAAACGGGGATGAAAACGGTGTCCCATGGCAACCGTGTCTGCCTCTTCATCCGGAAGAATCAGGATCGAACGGACATCGCGGATCAACTTCCTCAAAGCCGCCAGAGCCCTCACCTCCTCTGTGCACGAAGGGCAAAGAACCAGTATGGTGTCGGACAGAGGACCACGGAGCCCTTGTGACAAAGCGGATACCATATTGAACACGACCAGAAGGTGTTTTGGAATGATCTTCTCTATGACAGATTGCAGTTTATGACCCTCTGGATAATCCTTAGATATGTAGAGGATGACTTTCATGGGCGTCGCCTTCGTCATTATGGTATTTCATCAGTGACGTTGTGACGGTCGATTTGATGTTTTTTCATCAGTTCGTACAGACGTGGTCGAGACATGCCGGAAATATCACAGGCCTTTTTGATACTGTTCTTGGCGAATGACAGAAGATTAATCACGTACTGGCGCTCTGCCTTGTCGATCGTTTGTGTTCGCATCTCCTTGTAACTGGGAAAGTCCTTCTCGTGCTGCCTGACGGAGGAATCTCCGGTTTTACTGCTTTGAATCATCAGTCGCTTCACACTGACCCTGACATAAAGGGGTAGATGCTGACCAAAAAGAGTCGGGCTGTCCAGTCCTGCATTATGGGCCATTTCCAGGGAATGGATCAATTCCCTGATGTTTCCGGGCCAGTTATAGGCCATCAGGACATCGACGAAATCGGGCGCGAAACCTTTTACACCCATACCATAACGTTTGCAGATTTTTGTGGAATGAAAAAGTGCAATTTCCAGGATGTCTTCCCGACGTTCCCGCAGGGGAGGGATCTCCAGTGTCAGGGTCTGCAGCTTCTCGTACAGATCTCCACGGAATGTGCCTGCATTGATCATTTCCTCGAATTCCCCTTTTGTGGAAACCAACAAACGGAAGTCGCTCTTGATTTCCTGACGACAACCTACGGGGCGGACATGGCGTTCTTCAAGAACCTTCAGCAGGGTTTTCTGAAGCCCAAATGAAATTTCCTCAATGTTTTTGACCAAAATCGTACCTCGGTCGGCCTGCTGAAATAAACCCGTTCTGGTTTCATCATCCAAGTTGCAGGCGCCCCTGACATCTCCGAACAGAATGCCCTCGAGCAGAGTCACCGGCAACGACGCACAGTCCGCAATGACCAGATTTTTGCCAGAGCGGACACTGTTGTCATGAATCGCCCTGGCAATCAGCTCCTTCCCCGTTCCCGCCTCCCCTTTCAGCAGAACATTGGCGTCTGAAATGGAGGCTTTGGCCACAAAATCGAGGCAGGCATCCAACTGAGGACTTTTCCCAACGATGCCTTCCCGTTTCAGGGATTTCAGGTTGGCCTTCTGTTTCTTCGTTTCTCGATATTGCAACGCACGGATAATCGGCAGGGTCATCATCGGCAATGACGCCGGCTTTTCGATATAATCCCATGCACCGCTTCGAATCGCCAGTTCGGCGCCGTCCGCGTCTCCATAACCCGTCATAATGATAACCTCCGGCGCCGACGGAGCACCCTGGAATTCAGGCAGAGAGGCGATCCCATTTCCATCGGGAAGTCGAACATCAAGCATCACCACATCAAACTCTTTCATCGTGGCCAAGTAAAGCCCCTTGTTCAAGGTCAGGGCGGTGCTTACGTTATGCCCCATTTTCTGGATAATTTTCTTCAGGACGTCAACGGTCGTTTCGTTGTCGTCGACAATTAAAACTTCTGCCATCTGATTTCACCGTTTTCACATGATTTCCGGGAGAATTGGGCATCCATTCAGCTATTTTTCACCAAAAGAATCATACACTTCCTGTTCCCGCCCATCCTCGTGATCAAAGATAGCTTCTTCCTCCCACATAACGGGCTCGATAGTACATACTGGATAATGAATCCCGGCGGATGGCCTTGCCTGTACCGGCGGCGTGGATGAATTCGTCTCCACCCACAAAGATACCCACATGAGAGATTTTACCGCTCCCGCGGGTATGGAAAAAAATCAGGTCGCCCGGTTGAAGCGCCTCCCGTGCGACCGCCGTGCCGCTCTCGTACTGATGGGTGGAATGCCGGGGCAGTTCCAAACCGTTCAACTGGTAAACCGTCATCGCGAGGCCGCTGCAATCAAAGCCGGTGTCCGGTGAAACACCCCCCCAAAGGTAGGGGACCCCGATGAATGTTTCGGCTGTTTTGACAATCTCCGTTCTTAAATAAGACGTCCCGTACCGTTTCTGTCGGGCAACCGCATAGGCATCCGGACTGACAATATAAAATTCCTCGATGACTCCGGTTTCCCGAAGCGCCTCCGCCTTCTGCCTTGCCAAATCCCGGGTGTGGTAATTACCGAAACGGACCTTATAAAGATCCTGATGGGCGACATAATAGATGGCGTTCAGCCCGCGGCGGCGCAGTGCATCGGCCAGCCGGGCCGCATTTTCCACATTGGCGAAAGCCCCCACCTGGATTGTGTAAGCCACCCGGGGCAGTTCCCGGTGAGTTTTCGTCACCACGGGTCTCTCCGGAACCGGACCTCTACCCGCACACGCTATCAGCATGACGATGAAAAGTAAAGCCGTTCCCCGCAGGAACACGGCTTGACACAGCGAACCCTTCATTTTTTCTCTCTTAACGTGGCTGCCAGAGATCAAGCACCATCCGCCGAGCTTCCTCTTCTGTCTTTACCTTCTCTTCCAGTTGGGCCGTTTCCAGGGCCCTGAGAATTTCCTTGAACAGAGGTCCGGGCCGAAATCCCA
>Ga0172382_10002475_pt1 | contig 30827 bp, 21 predicted proteins | sample Leawel138RmetaG_FD_122245 | JGI IMG/M metagenome (GOLD analysis project Ga0172382, IMG submission 122245) | Leachate microbial communities from a municipal landfill in Southern Ontario, Canada - Leachate well 138R metaG | ecosystem: Engineered > Solid waste > Landfill > Unclassified | place...
GGATGTCCCCGTTTACCACCCTGAAGTGGAGGTCTGGGAGGTGAAGGACAAGGACGGATCACACCTTGGGCTGCTGTATATGGATTTCTTCCCGCGCGGAGGGAAAGCTGTCGGCGCCTGGAATACCGGTTTCCGGGATCAGGCATATAAAAACGGCAAAAAAGTAAAATATCCCATCACCTCCATTGTTTGTAATTTTACACGCCCCGGAGCCGACACTCCGGCGCTGTTAAGCATGGATGAGGTCAACACCCTTTTCCATGAATTCGGGCATGCCCTTCACCACCTGTTTACGGATGGTCCTTATCAGCGTACTGCGGGTAATGTGCCCCGTGACTTCGTGGAACTTCCTTCACAGTTTATGGAAAACTGGATGACAGAACCTGAAGTGCTGAAGGTATTTGCAAAACATTACCAGACCGGCGAAGTCATTCCTGACGACCTGGTCAGAAAAATCGTGAACAGCGAATATTTCAACCAGGGTTTTGAAACCGTGGAATACCTGGCAGCAGCGTTGCTGGATATGGATTGGCACACTATCCTTTTTGAAGGGGATGTCAATGCTTTTGAAAAGGCCTCGATGGAACGGATCGGACTGATCGGCGAAATCCTTCCCCGTTACCGCAGTACTTATTTTTCGCATATTTTCTCAGGAGGTTATTCCGCAGGATATTACGTATATATTTGGGCCGAAGTACTCGATGCGGATGCGTTTGCGGCATTCAGGGAATCGGGCGAGCTGTTTAATCCTGGACTGGCAGCCAAATTCAGGACGTTACTGGCAAAATCAGGTTCGGATGAAGGAATGGCCGTCTACCGGAATTTCCGAGGCCATGATCCGTCGGTTGAACCGTTGCTGAAGAGAAGGGGATTACAATAAGAAGTAGTGAGTAGTGAGTAGTGAGTTGTAAGACAAAATACGGAGACCGGGAACGGGAGACCGGAGGAGCCAAAATTTAGCGACAAGTCATGAGCTATTGGCTATGGCTGGTTGCCGGTTCTTTTTTTAAAAGCTCCATCGTAATCTGGCGAAATATAACTGCCCGATGTCCCCGAATTCTGTTCCGTCCGATCCAAAGAAAAACTGACCCGTCAGCATCAGTTCCAGGTTATTTTGTAATGAATACGAAAAGGAAGGTCCCATATAACAGGAACCGTCTGACGGGTTCATGATCCCTGAAAGGTTTGCGTTCAGCAGGGGAGTGAACGGATACGAGACCTGGCCGAACAGTGCGTAGCGTGCCAGTGATAAATATTTTGAAGACAGGTTCTGGTTGAACAAAGGATCGATCCCTCCGGCTTTTCCTGTCGTTCCGTGGCTGCTGTATAAGGCTCCGGCGTGAAGGTAAAGCGAGCTGGTAAACGTATAGTCGCCCGATATGGAAATGACGGTGGCCTCTTCAGAATCTGAATCGCTTTTCCTGGGAAAATAGCGGGTCAACTCGCCGCGGAAGCCAGCTCCCCGGATATCGCCTGCCCATCCGGCACCCAGGATCAGGTCGGGCCCCACCCAACCGCCAATCGCCTGAAAATCGTAATCCCACGCGGAAAAACGGTATCTGCCGGCCAACGCCGTTTCGTCCGGATTGTCACCCGGTTTGTAAACCATTTCGGCCGAAGATGTCATTCCGGTGTAATATTTTACCGCCACCGCATCGGTACCGGGCCGTTCTTCATAATCAAAATCAAAGTACGAAAATGTATTGAATACATCGTTCGGATTCCATACCAGATTGATGCCCCAGTTGACCCGTTGCCGTCCCAGCGTGACCTGCCATTTTCCGGAGGTCCAGTCGATGTAGGCTCTGTCGGTCATGCAGTGTATGAACCAATTATCCTGGCTGAGAGGGATAAATGATACGTCGAAATAATCCTTGCCGATATCGATCACCTCTTTGTACTGAGGATAATCGGCGACCAGGGAACCTGAAAGAACACGGTTTCGCATTTCGATGACCACCGTGAACTTTTCGGACGCATACCACCTCAGGTTGAGCCTGTTGTGGATCGTATTCAATGTCACCCAATTTTTGTCCATCCCGGTTGCGGACTGCTCAGGTTTGTACAGCATGAACAGTTCTTTCACATATCCGTTCAGGGTCAGCTCTTTGTTTTGAGCCTGAACGCCAGGTGCGAAACATAACAGAAGCAGGATAGCCGGTATTTTAATTTTTTCGCACATCACTGATTATTTTACCGTCTTCGAGGGTGATCACACGCCTGGCCTTGTTGACCACGCGCTGATCGTGCGTACTAAAAATGAATGTGATGTGATCCTCTCGGTTAAGTTCTTCCATGATGTCGAGGAGATTCCCGGTCGACACCGAATCCAGATTGGCGGTCGGCTCATCGGCCAGAACAAATTGCGGCTTTGAAGCCAATGCACGCGCCACCGCGACCCGCTGCTGCTGTCCTCCCGATAGCTTGGCAGGCCGGCTGTTGATTCTTTCTCCCAGACCGACCCTGGCGAGTAATTCTTTGGCCCGTTTTTCGCGGCTTTTTTTCGGAATTCCCTGCAGTTGCATAATGAATTCGACATTCTCCAAAGCGGTAAGCACCGGGATCAGGTTGTAAGCCTGAAATACAAATCCGATATTCTGAAGCCGAAAATCGATCAGTTGCGAAGATGTTAACCGGGTGATATCGGTATTGCCAATATGAACATCTCCGCCGGTTGGCAAATCCAGACCGCCCAGCATGTTCAGGAACGTGGTCTTGCCCGATCCCGAGGGGCCCACGATCGCCGTGAATTCGCCATGTTCAATGGTCAGGTCAATGCCGTTCAGCGCAGCGACCTTTACTTCCGATTCGTTATAGATCTTCGTCAGGTTTTTAACTTCAATGACGTTCATGATTCAAAATGGTTATATTATTAAAAGTAATGAGTAGCGAGTAACGAGTCGTGAGACCAGGAACTCAGGGATTTTATAAATCATTAATCTCAAATCTTTTTACTCGCTACTCATTACTCGTTACTCGCTACTCTTTACATATCGATCCTGACGGCTTCGGCCGGTTTTAACCGGAGGGCCTTCCAGGCCGGATACAGGGCGGCGATGATGCCTGTGATCATCACCATGCCCGCGATTTCCAGGGAGATCGAAAAGGATAAGCGTGTGTGAACCAGCGTGTCATATCCCATCGATTTGTATGCTGCTGACCAGGCGCCCAGATCAATCCCTTTCATTCCAAACCAGATGGTCAGCGCCCAGCCAAACAGGATTCCGCATATCCCTCCGGATAAGGAGAGGAGAACGGTTTCGAGCAGGATCATCAGAAAGACCTTCAGTTTATTCATTCCGATGGCCATCAGCATGCCAAGCTCCTTGGTCCGTTCGAGGACAGCCATCAGCATGGTATTGACGATCCCGAAGAGCAGCGCCAGAAGGATGATCAGCATAATGATAAACATCGTGATACCAAAGCTGCTTTCAACAAGGCTCACCTCAGGCATGACCTCGCGCCAGGTTTTTACGTCCAGGTTTTCCAGTTTATCTTTTATCACCGTATTCACATCCTCAAGCCGATCGTTTCGGCTCAGGATTACTGCAATTTCATGACATTCAGATTTTTTCATTCCCATGATCCCGGCCAGATCTGATTTTCTCACGAAAACACAGTTTTCATCATAAACCGTATTCGACGTTTCAAAGATTCCTTCTGTTTTGAAGGCTCCCGCAGTGATATTCCCGTTCATGTCCTGCAAGGTAATCACCACTTTTGATTTCAGTCCCGCTTTCAGTTTGTCGGCCAGTTTCTTGCCGATCACGACCGGATTCCTTTTCCCCTTCTCAAACCATGTTCCTTCAATGAGTTTGGTATACAGATTTGTGACCTGCTTCTCTTCCTCAGGAACAATCCCGGTCACTTTAACACCCGAGCCGGTGGCGGGCGACTGGATCATGGTGCTGACAACGATCCGGTTACTCACAGCTTTGACACCTTCGACCGAGCGGATGATGCCGGCAACAGAATCCGCATTTGGAATGACGAACTTTTTATCGGGATTATTCAGGTATTCCTGATGATGGACCTGAATGTGAGAGGATTCGGTGCGGATCGCGGCATCAATACGCTGATCCACCATTCCGTTATAAAAGGCGATGTAAAAAATGCCTGAGGTCAGACCAAGGCAGATAGCGATCAGGATCACCAGACTACGGGTCTTATTCCTCCATATATTTCTCCAGGCAACGGCGATAAGCATAAGTTAATCATTTAAACGTTTTTATGAATGAAGCGCGCGGGTTAATTTCAACCTGTAAGTCTTTACCATCGGGTAAATATAAACGATCAGCGAGATCATGAAAATAATGAGAACCTGCCTTGCAAACACGATCCATTGGGCCGAGAAATACATTGCTGCTTCAAAGCCCAGTTGCTCATAAGCTTTTGCAGCTTCACCCGTGATTGGGACCGGATGATAAACAAGATACCAAATGAGCGGGAAACTGACAATAAAGCCCGATATGACCCCTATCATGCCAATGAGAATTGTTTCGCAGAAGAGGATGGCGCTAAGCTTACTTTTTTGCATTCCGATCGCGATCATGATCCCCATTTCTTTCCTGCGCTCAGCGATCATCATGATCACCGTGCCGAAAATGCCGAACCCGATCAGCACGTAGAGAATCCCTTTCGTGATATAAGCTCCGGAACGGTCGGCGTCGATCATATTTTTCGTGAGCGGATCCATTTCATCCCAGGTCATCACTTCATAATGACCTCCGATTGAGCGAACAAGCCTGTTTTTGGTTTGAGTCACGTTCGAATAGTCATCGGCCATCAAAACCAAAGAGGTATATTTCCCGGGAACCGAGAAAAAATTTTGTGCAGCCTGAATATCGATATATCCCCCCAGATTATTCATCGCCGGGGCGGGAAACTTCAGGATCCCCCGTACCGGGAACAACCCTGCAGCGCTGGTGCCGTGATAACCCTGGCTGATCAGCACCAGGGTGTCGTTAACCGATACACCCAGATTTTTAGCGAGATTGACAACCAGGATAATGCCATTGTCGCCGGGTTTCAGATAGCTTCCCTGTTCGATCCAATTCGAAAGTTTTGTCATCCTGTTCTCTTTTTCCGGGTCTATGCCGATCAGCGCAGCCCCTTTGGTGTTATTCCCAAACGACAACAGGGTGAAAGATTCAAGTCTGGGAACAAATGAAAGGATCGCCGGATCATTTTCCAGTATCTGTTTTAAGGTGTCGCCGGGTGTGAAGGTATAATCAATGGTCTTGTTTTCCCAATATTCCGGGTGGTGGATCTGGATGTAACCGGAATAGAATCCGACCACGTTATCGATCATCTTCGAATAGGTCCCTTCCTGCATCGACGTCATAAATGTACTGAGCAACACGCCAAAAAAGATGGAAGCCACTGTGATGAGCGTACGACGCCTGTTCCGCCACAAGTTGCGCCATGCCAGCCTTAGAAGGACCGAATAGCTGATGGATGGATTCTTACTCATCTTACACGTTTCATGTTCTGGATGGAAAAGAACGATTCATGAAGATCAACATTGAACCTGATGGCCTCAAAGATCATGATGGTTTTTTGCCCGGGTTTCCCGGCAGGGATCATTTCGAGACGGGTCGGCATGATCCTGTCGTCCATCTTTTTGATGTCGGAAAGGATCTCTGTATTGATCCGTTCATCATCCTCGTCGTAATATTCGGCTTTCAGCCAGAGATAATCCTTTTCCGTGATCCACATGATGATCTTTCCCCATACCACGGCAGCATCTTCATGGGGGATCAGCGCGATCCTGTAGCAGTTGTAACCCTCAAGCTGTTCTTTTCCCAGCAGTGTATGCTCATAATCCTTTACCAGTGAGGATTCCTTCACCAGATCATCATTGGTAAAGTCCGATCCCATCCATGACTGCATCATCATGGACGGCGGTATCCTGATCATGCGTTCGATGCCGGGCACCCAGTTCCACATTTCGTTATGGCGTTTCAGGAAGACCTGTCCTTTTTCCTTCGCCGGGAATGTAATGTAAATCAACGAATAATCCGTTCCGAGAGACCAGCTTTTCATCGTGATGGTGCGTGACCAGGAAGGCCTTTGGATGGTCATACTCATTGTTCCTTCGCTGGACGCCCCGCGGAATTTTTCGTCTGCCAGCCTGACGATCTCCCTGACATCCGTGTCTTGCCCCTGAACCAATCCTGCGGTCGTGAGCATCAATATCATGATACTTATTTTTATCATAGGCTACTTGTTATTTAATAAGCGGAAACAGGCATGCACAATTTTATCTTCAAGAAGATCAAGCGGGAAAAACTCCGGAACCGTGATGGCATAAAAGAAACCTCCTTTTATCATCGACGAGATCACCATCAAATCCCCCTGCGGGTCGGGGCTGCCCTGAGTTTCCAGAAACCGCATCAAAACCTGCACCAGCGGTTTGGATTTACCTTCTACATTCCGGTATTCGTCTCCAAGCAAATCCATGATACCGGGTTGCAGCATCAGGGCCGTATATAACTGCCAGAATACGAGATTCTCTTTGACGAGCCGAAAACTCTCATGAATAAAAAAGACGAATTCATCCCGGGTTAAGATCCCATCCCGGTCATAATCAAAGTTTCCGTAAATTTTTTCAACGGCCATGTCGGTGATCTCCTTCAGGATCTCCTGCTTGCTGCTGAAATAAGTATAGATAAGTCCTTTGGAAATTCCGGCATTCTTAGAGATCTCACTGATGGATGTTGCATGGAACCCGCTATGCGCAAAAAGTTCCAGCGCAACATCCATGATCAGTTTTTTCTTTTCTTTTCTGAGTTGTTCCAATTGTTCTGTGCTTCGAGGCATCTTCTTTTTTGTAAATGATCAGCTAAAGTTAATAGCTTAAAAAGAGGAATAAAATTTTTTGATGTTAAGTGATTGTTAAGAATGACCGGTCAGTCAATCATTAATGCACGTATAAAAATCAACAAAACCAGCATCAGTCCCGTGTACATGATTGATCTGAAAAAACAGGGAAGGGACGGTTTGTCTTACCTATCCGGCAAAATTTCCTGCAGGTCTTTAGTCGTCAACCTTTCTTTTTCAATAAGAGCAGCCGTAACAGCCTCAAGATATTGGGCGTTTTCTTTTAGCAGTTTAAAAGTAATTTCCATCTGTTCTTTTAAAATCTTCCCTGCTTTTTGATTGACCAGGTGAAAATCAGGACTGCCCAGGGCTGTTTCATATTGCAAAAGTTCAGGGATAACCAGCGGGCCGAAATCTTCATCCATGCCATACAGACATATCATTTCACGAGCTTTCTGTGTGGCTTGTCTGAAATCGCCGGAGGCCCCTGTCGTCAATCCGTTTTCACTCCCATAATAAAATATTTCTGCAGCTCTTCCGCCAAGGGAAACCCTGATATCAGCCAATATTTGCTCTCTGGTCTTTCCAAACTCTTTTTCTGTTTCTTCAGATGAACGGTCCATATAGCCGCCAAAATTTCCCCTGGATACAATCGTAACATACGAAGGCCAGCAACCTGAAAGCCAGTACATGATCGTATGACCCGCTTCATGCCTTGCAGTCCGGTTTATAACTTCTGAGTTCCAGGTTTTCTTTTCACCAAAACTGATGGTTTCAAACGCATCTTCCAGGTCTTTATCCGTAATAAAATTTCCTTTTTTCGCTGCATTCCGGGCGGCTGTTTCGATAATTAACTCCAAATTTGCAATAGACATACCGGTTGATCTTATCGCGATCAGTTTTATTTTTTCGTCACTGATGTTATTTTCTGACCGGTTCGCCAACCTTCTTTTCAGGTACTTTAACCGGTCGGCTTTATCGGGATAATCAACCAGGATGACTCGCGAAAACCGCCTGACAAGGGCCGGGTCAAGTGTACGGGAGGAACGTTCAGGGGAGATCTGATCTGAATCAACCTTAAAATTGGTGGCAGCAAGTATAAAAACAGGCCGGTCGGGCGAAGGGCTGGTAAAACCATCCATTTCGGTCAGGAGCGCATTCAAGGTGTTTTCAGTTGCCTGTGCTCCTCCCGCTGCGCCTGTCCTGGTCCGTCCTATGGCATCAATTTCGTCGATAAAAACGATGGAAGGGGCATAACGGCGCGCCCGTTCAAACAGGTCCCGCACATTTTGCGGTCCGCTTCCCTGCCATATTGTAACAAAATTACTTGCCGAAGCTGAGATAAACGCGACATTGGATTCACCAGACATGGCCCGCGCCAGCATGGTTTTGCCGGTACCCGGGGGACCATACAGCAACACTCCTTTGGGTGGCTTTAGGCCCAGAGCCACAAAACGTTTTGGCTTTTTAAGATAATCGATAAAAAACTTTAGTTCCTCTTTTGCCGAATTTGCGCCAATCACATCTTCAAACCGGGTTTGCGGGCGTTCAACATCTTCAAGGACTTCCCCCACATCTGAAGCAGCAATTGCCGTCGATAGCCGTGTATTCCGGATACGGATCATCAAATCATTGCTTTTTTCATCAATTTTTGGGGCGGTATCAAAATTAATAACCTTATGCTCCCGGCCCATCTTATCAGCCGTTTTTTCCCAAAAAAGATTCCGGCGGATAACAAGAAGTTCTTCCTTTAGTTTGTTTCTGTTTGCTTCCCAATCATCTCCGATAAAATCATCAAACCCGCTTTTTATTATTCCGCGGGCGCCTCCGCCCAGGATACAGGCACGGTAAAGTTCCTCATTCAAACCAGGGCAGTCAGTATTATCTTCATCCTGAAATGAAAGAAGGTAAACCGGTGTACCCGAAAATTTTGTATTCATTGTCTTTAGCAATTCCTGCCCGGACTTAAACCTTTGCGAAGCAACGGGAGCATGATCAAAACCCTGGATTGTTTTTAAACTTACTTCTGCCTGATCTCCTATCCAAAGATCCAGCAGAACAAGGTCAAATTCTTTATCTCCCAGGTAATTCAATGCATCCTGGGGGGAATCTGTCGATATCCATTCTATCCCGTCAATGTAATTCTTTATTAATTCAGACCTGGCCTCCGGTGCAACCAACAAAACCAAAGGTTTTCCTTCCGGTTCTGTAACCAGGCCTTCTTTTTCAAGAGCTTCCGTATTTTCGTCAATACTGATTTTTATGTTGTTTATCCCGGAAAAGACTTTTTCAAGGTTTTCTGATTTGAAAAGCTGACCGAACTTTAATATTTCTGTTTTGATAAATATTTCTGTCTGAGACCTTAATGTTCGCGCATCAACCTTCACGCCTTCCCTTAAAACTAAAAATACCGGCAGTAACTCATGAAATTCAATTTTCTTGAAATATTGTTTTTCAAACAGGCCCGCAAATCTTTTCAGTTCCGTATAGATAATTCTTATTAGCTCACTGATTTTAAGATGATTAAATAAAATCGGGTAGCCTGTCGACAGCCGGGAGCAGATTGCAGGCGGGAAGAATGGAGTGCCGGTTTGCGGGTCTCTGTCATTTTCCAGCGCATTGATCAATGTTTTACGGTGGAAAAGGGAATTAGCCGGCGAAATTCCCGAAATATCCGGACGGTTGTATAATTTACTTCCTGCATTTGTTGTAAAGATGATCGTCGTATCTTTAAACAAAACATTTCGTTCGTTATATTTGTCTTCAAGTACACCGGCATCAAGGATTTGCAGGAACAAATGGATCGTGTTGATATGTGCTTTTTCTATTTCATCAAAAAGAAGGATGGCATCAGGATTCTTTTCGACAAATTCAGTTAAAATTCCAGGTTTAGCCCCCTTATAGCTTTTTGCCAGCCCGATTAAACTTTCATTCTGGTAACTTCCCGAATAGCTGCTCATATCGAATCGCTTACAAGGGCATCCCAGATATATTGCCGCCGTTTCGGCCAGGAAAGTTTTTCCAACCCCGGGAGGGCCTGCGAAGACAAACAACGCCTTTGGCGTTTTCCTTTCCGTATCAGCGTATGCAACCACTTCGGAATTGAAAACTCCCTCTGCAAAAGCATTGACCGCATGATTTTGCCCGAATATTTTCGATAATAGTTTATCCCGCATTTTCTTTACCCGATCCGTTAATTCATCCAGATGGGGCGAGCTAAAATCCGCTTTTAACCAGGAAGCGAGCTTCGATTCAGCCTCTTCAGGCGTTAGCGGGTCTATTCCCAGTAATGAACATGTTTTTTCATGGGTTACCAACATGCATATAATATGTCTGATATTAATCAATCCGGGATGGGATGGATCAGGTATTTTTTGCGCGACTTCCTTTGCCTGGTTTAAAATAACGTGGATCGTTTCGGTTAGCGGAAGTTTGCCGGGACACGAATTCAATTCAGGTATGTCCAGACAAACACTTTTTAGCTGAAGTTCGTCTAGTCCTGTACAGTCCATTAGTAATACTTTTGACTCTGAATTTAACACCAGAGAGGTCAGTAAGGCTTGGGAGGTTAATTTTGTTAATCCCGAAGAATAAGCCAGGTCTTTTGCTTTATCAATAATAATTTGAGCCTTGTTTGTAAACATATTCCAATCATTAAAGTTCCCAGGGAATCTCGTTACCACTATTTTGAATAACCCAGACAGGTTCTGAAATCGCGTTTAATACCGTTCCCGGTTGTACCTTATTTTCATACGAGAGTTCACTAACAGGGCAGACCACTTTAACAGTCCCTGTTTTTAAAGAAGATTCCAGTGTAGTTGCAAGTGAACCCGGATTGGCGACAGGCAATTCAAACAATGGCAGGATCAGGATTACATTTTGTAAGCCGTTGGCTTCCTGAATTATTCCATCGATTTTGGACAGAAATACACTTTCGTTAAAATCCTCAGCACACAATTTCTTTAGACTAAAAAAGAGGGTTGATCTAAAATCGGGCATACGGTTTTTGTCCGATTTTATTTTTATAACTGAATTTTTTGTCAGGGTATCGGCTTCATCAAAAGTGGGCGCAATAAGGAAAACTACCTTTTTGCGGCTAAACCGGATGACATTAAGAAATCCTGTGTTTTGCGCATCAGTAGAATAGCCTGTTTTTCCCGTATAATCCAAAGAGTCCATAAGGTTTGTCCCATATTGATCAATTAACGGTGTACCGTGCTGTTTGGGCAGAGCTTCCGTCAAATCTTCCAGAACCTCTTTCAGGAGGGGGGTCGGATAACTGAGCATATATTCAAGGAAGACAACTGCAACCAGCGTATCGTGCCCTTCATCCTGTGCAAACAGAGCTACCTGATCGAACATTTCCCGGCTGGCATCAGACCGGTGCATCACCTCTCCCCGGTACGGGCAACTGCCTTTCCCCATTCGGTGCCTCATCTCCCTCCGCAGCCTGGTGCTGTCGATATTGTTTTTTCCAAGAAGTTCCCGTAGCGAACGGATCTCATTTAACAGGTTTTTGGTTACTTCCTGGTTCGCGATATATTTTTCTGTCGCATCCTCGGTAAGTTCAGCAAATTTCAACAGGGCCATCATAAAATGTTCAGGCTCGATTTTTTCAAAATCCCCGCCGATTGCTTCTTCCCCGGCAATTTTCCAGATCAATTCTATGGACAATGAAATTCTCATCATAAATATGAATCCTCAACTGTTTATGATAGAGACCACCACGGTAATATTATCCAACCCGCCGGCTTTGTTTGCCGCGTTAACCAGGTTTTCGCAAATTGTTTTTGCATTGTCCGAAGCCATCACAATTTTATGGATTTCAGCATCCGGCATCATATCCCAGAGCCCATCTGAACACAGAAGCGCCCGATCGCCGGGGTTCAATTCCTTTGCGATATATTCAGGGTCGATGGGGTAGGGTGAACCAATTGCCATGGTAATCTGGTTTTTGTTTTCACTTAACCGGGCTTCCTCGCGTGTCATTTCCCCTTTTTTTACAGCCTCGGCAACGTACGAGTGATCATATCCCAGTTGTTCCATTCCTTTTTTGTTGCACACGTAAATCCGTGCATCGCCCACATGAGCTGTATGGAGGGTTTTGTTATACAGGTAGGCCGTTGCAACCGTGCAGCCCATGCCGCTAAGTTCCGGGTTTTCCTTCCCCATTTTCACAATTTTGGTACTGATGTTGCTTAACGCGCAGGCAAAAAGGGTTTCTATTTTAATACTTTCCCCCTCTGCTCTATCAAATTCCTCGTTAGCAATGATTGCCTGCAGTAATTCGATCGTTTTTTGGCTGGCAACTTCACCGGCATTGTGTCCTCCCATTCCATCGGCAACCACAAAAAAAGCGTTACTTTCGCTGATCCAGAAGGCATCTTCATTGTTTACCCGGGTTTTTCCGGTATCGGTTATCCCGTAAACAAGATGTTTGCTTTTTGATCTCTCCGGCATTTTTTCATCCAGGAATTTTTTGATATAATCTATCAGTTTTATTTTCAAGGTATTAATTTTTTTATGATTCTCCATTATTTAACCAAACTTACAAAATTTCATTCGTATATAACTTGTTTTTTAGGCTTTCTCTTCCGGGAATTCCCACTCCCAATCCAGTTCCCATAAAATTATAGTATGATCACTGCTTCCTGACAAGACATACCTCCCATCCTGAGAAAAACACACAGAATTAACGAAGCCAGTATGCCCTTCAAACTTCCGGATTTCCTTCCCGGCAGAAGTATTCCATAATTTGATGCTTCTCCCGCCTCCCGACAAGACATACCTCCCATCCTGAGAAAAACACACAGAAAGACCTCCATAGGTAATCCCTTCAAACGTTCTAATTTCCTTTCCTGTGGTGGCATCCCATAAACGGATATCCAAGCCTCCGGACAAAACAAATTTTCCGTCTGGAGAAAAGCAAACCGAATTGACATGATTAATATGCCCTTCAAAAAACCATCGGATTTCCTTTCCTGTGATTGTATCCCATAAACGAATGCCATCCAAACTCCCTGACATGACAAAGCCTCCGTCCGGTGAAAAACAAACAGAATTAACCCAACCAGTATGTCCTTCAAACCTCTGGATTTCTTTCCCCACATAAACATCCCATAAATGGATGGTATGATCTGCGCCTCCAGACAATACAAATCTTCCATTCGGGGAAAAATATACAGAATTAACTCCCCCCCAAGTATGTTCTTCAAACCTTCGAATTTCTTCCCCTGTGTATACTTCCCATAAACGGATGGTTCCGTCCCCACCTCCTGACAAGACAAACCTTCCGTCAGGTGAAAAACATACTGAATTAACTTCTGAAGTATGCCCTTCGAACCTTTGGATTTTTTTCCCTGGGGCTACTTCCCATAATCGGATAGTCTTATCCCCACTTCCGGATAACACAAACCTTCCGTCAGGGGACAAACAAACAGAATTAATAGTCTTCATATGCCCTTCAAACTTTTTTCGAATCGAAACACTCCTTAAACCAATGGGGAATCCTTGGCCTTCACGGCTGCATGTTGTTATGAAATCAAGAAGTTCGGGTTTCTGCTCGTATCGGCTTAATCCCTGAATCTGCCTTAAAATGGCAATTGCGTTTTTATAGTTACCTGACTTTTTGGTTGATTTTGCATCGTTAAACAAAAGATTCACTTTTTTTTGTAACCTGATCAACTCTTCCGATGTATGTAATGCAGAAAGGATCGGGAAATTGAGTATATTGTTATTTACCGGATATAAACGAATAGTTCGATCATAACTTCCAGATAAGATATACCTCCCATCCGGAGAGAAACATACTGAAGTGATTAATTCAGTATGTTTAAACTTATAGACTTCCTTCCCCGTTGCAGCGTTCCAAAGAATAGTCTTGTCTCGGCTGCCAGATAAAATATACCTTCCATCCGGGGAATAACAAACGGATCCAACCGGATTAGTGTGCCCTTTAAACTCCCTGATTTCCTCCCCTGTAGCAGCATCCCATAGCTGGATTATACTGTTTTCGTTTCCGGACAAGACAAACTTTCCATCCGGGGAGAAACTAACCGACAAAACCCTACCACTACCCGCTATAAACCTACGGATTTCCTTCCCCTTGGCAATATCCCATAGAATAGTATAATCCCAGCTTACAGACAAAATATACCTTCCGTCAGGGGAAAAAAGGACGGAATTAACATCATTAGTATGCCCTGCAAATCTTTGACGTTTTTTCCATATGCCAGCAACGTCAGCACCCGGAGATCTTAAGTTAAAGGAAGTTTCTGTATCAGCTACAAACCATTGGATTTCCTTCCCTGTGGCAACATCCCATAATCGTATGGTACCATCGCTGCTTCCTGATAGTATAAACCTTCCATCCGGGGAATAACAAGCAGAGTTAACGCTATCAGTGTGCCCTTTAAACGCACGGATTTCCTTCCGTGTGCCAGTTTCCCATAAACGTATGGCTTTATCCCGGCCTCCAGACAAGATATATCTTCCATCAGGAGAAAAACAGGCAGACAAAACACTATATATATACCCAGACAGCCTCCAGAGTTCACTCCCTGTGGTAACTTCACATAAGCGAAGAGTATAATCTGCGCTTCTTGACAAAATATACTTTCCATCCGGTGAAAAACAAACGCTATTAACACTATCAGTATGCCTTTCAACCTTTCGGATGATTTTTCCCAATGGACGGTCAGGGTGTTCCAGTGCTTCCAGGAATTGCGGTTCTGTGATCCTGTTTTCCGAGTCCTGGATTTTTTGGATGGCTTCCTGATCTCCTTGTTCATAATAGACCCACCCTACACAAAGCCAGTACTGGGGACTTCTATCTTCCGTCAGCTCCATTTGCCTGAGCAATTCGTCCCCGGTTATTTCCCCATTGTCCCATTTTAAATGGTTCAGGTTGTAATTGGCTTCCAGATGTTTCGGAGCTGTCTTCAATGCATCTTCCCAGCATTGACGGGCTTTCTGTTTATCGCCTAACTGGTAACAGGAATAGCCCCGGTTGTTCAGTTCATCTGCCAGACTGTCGGGTAATATAATTCCATAGTCAAGGGCATCTTCATGGTATAACTCGCGGTAGATGTTGTTCAGGGCTTCCCTGAGTTCTGTAAAGTCCTTGTATCGTTTTTCTTTGTCAAGCTCTATACTTTTATACAGCAGCTTAATATGGCTATCCGTCAGTTCGGGGCGGAGGGTTTTTGCCGGGGTAGGAGTTTCAATATCGCTGCCATAGGCTATTTTGTAGGGGCGTTTGCCGCAGAACATCTCCCACATACATACCCCAAAGCTGAAGATATCCGCCCTTGCATCCACGTTGTGCGGGTCTTCCCATTGTTCGGGCGCCATGTAGGCCTCTGTGCCCATCACATCGCCAAACTGTGTCAACGGGCTGTCTGCTTTTATAACGCCTTTGCCTGCTTCCTTTTCCACAGCGCCTGCCAAACCAAAGTCGGTGATTTTTACCCTTCCTTCTTTTGTCATCAGCACGTTTTCCGGCTTAATATCGCGGTGGATAGCACCTCTTTGATGGGCGTGCTCCATGCCATGACAGAACTGGATGGCCATATTGAGACTGGCACGGATATCCAGACATTCCCCTTCCGCAATCCATTCCCGAAGGTTACCGCCATCGACATATTCAATGAAAATGCAGGGCACGTTATCCACCGGTTTTACAAAATAGCAGTAGGCGATGTTGGGATGCATGCCCAGGCTGTTCCAGGTATCTGCCTCGCGGATGATCCTGGCAAAGAAGTTCTTGTTTTGGAGCATTTCCCGTTTGGGCTGTTTGATGGCAAACCGGATTCCCTGCCCGGTCGGCTCAGTGATATACACAAATCCCATTCCTCCGGAGAACTTATTGGCAATTTTGTATATGTCGTCGATGGTATCGCCAACGTGGTATTCAGGTACTTCTGTTACCTTCCAACTGCCTTCTTCGGCCAGTTGCAGCAGGGATTTGTTTTTCTCTGAAGTCTCCGCAGGTTCGCTGCTGCGAAGTACGGTACCCCCTTTACCCTTGTTACTCCCTGCGGGCGCTATTACCTCCGCCATTTCCTTTTTCGGGGCAGCCACAACTTCCTGGTGTGACTGCTTTGGAACTTTATTCCGGTTAAACAGGTGCTTGAACATGGTGGTTTATTTTTATCTTTTAATTATCCCTTCCTTCGGGGAATTCCCACTCCCAATCCAGTTCCCATAAAATTATGTTATCGGACAATATATATCTTCCGTCCGGAGAAAAACAGACTGACCAAACAATACTAAGTCCCTCAAACTTCCGAATTTCCTTCGCCGTAACAACATCCCATAATCGGATAGTTTTATCCCTGCTTCCAGACAAGATATACATTCCGTCCGGAGAAAAACAAACTGAGTTAACATCATCTGTATGCCCTTTTAACTTCCAGATTTTTCTCCCTGTTGCAGTATCCCATAGACGGATGGTTTTATCATTACTTCCGGACAAGACATACTTTCCGTTCGGAGAAAAACAAACAGAATTGACTTTACCTGTATGCCCTTTTAACTTCCGGATTTTTCTCCCTGTTGTAGTATCCCATAAACGGATGATTTGAAAGTAGCATTCCAATAACACATACCTACCGTCCGAAGAAAAGCAAACGGGATCACTGCCATGTTCATGTTCTTCAAATCTTTGGATTTCTTTGCCTGTAGATGTATCCCATAACCGGATGGTTTTATCATGGCTTCCGGACAAGACGTACCTTCCGTCCGGAGAAAAACAAACAGAATTAACGAAGCAAGTATGCCCTTCAAACTTCCGGATTTCCTTTCCCGTGGTTGCTTCCCATAACCGGACAGTGTTATCACTGCTTACGGACAAAACAAACCTACCGTCAGGAGAAAAACATATGGAATTAACGCCATATTTAGGTCCTTCAAATCTTTGGATTTCTTTCCCTGTGACAGTTTCCCATAACCGGATGGTTTTATCATCGCTTCCTGACAAGATATACCTACCATCAGGGGAAAAACATACGAAATTAACTTTATCGGTATGCCCTTCAAACCGTTGGGTTTCCTTCCCTGAAGCAGCTTCCCTTAGATGAAGAGTTTTATCCCGGCTTCCGGACAAGACATACTTTCCGTCTGGTGAAAAACAAACGAAGCCCCTGCCAAACTCCCTTCTAATCCAAGAGTCTTTTAACCTAATAGGGACCCCCTTGCCTTCTTGCCTGTATGTGGTAATACAATTAAGAAGTTCGGGTTTCTGACTATATCCGTTTAACTGTTGGATTTGTCTTAAAATGCTGATCGCTTTTTTATAATTACCTGACTCTTTAGCTGATTTTGCATCGTTAAACCAAAGGGCAGCTTTTTTTTGCAGCCCCATCAACTCTTCCGGAGTATGTAATGCAGAAAGAATGGGAAAATTAGATATATTAATATTAACGGGACATGAAGCTTCCCATAAACGTATAGCTTTATCATCGCCTCCAGATAAGACAAACCTTCCGTTAGGGGAAAAACAGACAGAATTAACATAATCAGTATGTCCTTCAAAATTCCAAATTTCCTTTCCTGTAGATGTTTTCCATAACCGGATGGTTTTATCGTTGCTTCCGGATACGATAAAATTTCCGTTTGGGGAAAAACATATAGACCGGACCTGATTAGTATGCCCTTTAAACTCACGGATAAAATTCCATGTGGATGCGTCCCATAACCGGATGGTTTTATCATTAGAGCCATGGCTTTGGGACAACAAAATATACTTTCCATCCGGTGAAAAACAAACAAATGTGAAACCAGAGTTAGTTCCTCCAAGACGACGAAAAATGCCGGAAGGTTCAAATCTCCGAATTCCGGAATAGGGAATAAGAGTGTTGGCACTAAAATGGCTGCTGGTAATGGCAAATTCAGATTTTCGGTTTTCTTTCCCTGTGGCAACATCCCATAATCGGATGGTTTTATCCTTGCTTCCAGATAATACAAATCTCCCATCAGGTGAAAAACAGACAGAATTAATTTCATCCGTATGCCCTTCAAATCTCCGGATTTCTTTTCCTGTAGCAACATCCCATAACCGGATGGCCCCATTATTGTTTCCGGACGAGACATAACTTCCGTTCGGAGAAAAACAAACTGAAGTAACACCGCCTGTGTGCTCCTTAAACCTCCGGATTTCCTTCCCCGTAGTTGCTTTCCATAACCGAATGGTCCCATCCGTGCTTCCGGACAAAATATACCTCCCGTCCGGTGAAAAACAGACGGAATTAACACTATATTTATGTCCTTTAAACTTATGGATTTTTCTCCCTGTAGGAGTATCCCATAACCGGATAATTCTATCCGCGCTTCCAGACAAGATGTACCTTCCATCCGGTGAAAAACAAACCGAATTAACCCAACCAGTATGCCCTTTAAACTTACGGATAAATCTTCGGATTGGCCTGTCTGGCTTTTCCAGTGCTTCCATGAATTGTGGATCTGTGATCCTGTTTTCCGAGTCCTGGATTTTTTGGATGGCTTCCTGGTTCCCCTGTTCATAATAGACCCATCCCACACAAAGCCAATATTGGGGGCTTTTGTCTTGTGTCAGTTCCAGTTGCCTCAGCAATTCGTCCCCGGTTATCTCCCATCTGTCCCATTTAAAATGGTTCAGGTTGTAAGTGGCTTCCAGGTGTTTCGGGGTCGCCTTCAACGCTTCTTCCCAACATTGACGGGCTTTCTGTTTATCTCCCAACTGGTAACAGGAATAGCCCCGGTTGTTCAATTCATTTGCCAGGCTGTCGGGTAATGTAATTCTGTAGCCGGGGGCATCTTCATGGTATAACTCGCGGTAAATGTTGTTCAGCACTTCCCGGAGTTCGGTAAAATCCTTGTACCTCTTTTCCTTGTCCAACTCAATACATTTATACAAGAGTTTAATATGGGTGTCCGTTAATTCGGGACGAAGGGTTCTGGCAGGGGTAGGGGTTTCAATATCGCTGCCATAGGCTATTTTGTATGGCCGTTTCCCGCAGAACATCTCCCACATGCATACTCCGAAACTGAAGATATCCGCCCTTGCATCCACGTGGTGTGGGTCTTCCCATTGTTCGGGTGCCATGTAGGCCTCCGTGCCCATCACATCGCCAAATTGCGTCACCCGGCTACCTTCTTTTACGACGCCTTTGCCTGCTTCCTTTTCCAGGGCCCCTGCCAAACCGAAGTCGGTGATTTTTACCCCTCCTTCTTTTGTCATCAGCACGTTTTCCGGCTTGATGTCGCGGTGGATGGCGCCTCTTTGATGGGCGTGTTCCATACCATGACAGAACTGGATAGCCATATTAAGACTGGCACGAATATCCAGACATTCTCCTTCAGCAATCCATTCCCGAAGGTTACCGCCATCGACATATTCAATAAAAATACAGGGCACATTGTCCATCGGCTTTACAAAATAGCAGTAGGCGATGTTGGGATGCATGCCCAGGCTGTTCCAGGTATCTGCCTCGCGGATAATCCTGGCAAAGAAGTTCTTGTTTTGGAGCATCAGTTGGTTGGGCTGTTTAATAGCAAATCGGATACCCTGCCCGGTCGGTTCGGTGATATACACGAATCCCATTCCTCCTGAGAACTTGTTGGCAATTTTGTACATGCCGCCGATGGTATCGCCGATGTGGTATTCGGGCACTTCTGTTACTTTCCAACCGCCTTCTTCGGCCAGTTGCAACAGGGTTTTGTTTTTTCCCAGGGTCTCCCCAGGTTCACTGCCGCGAAGCACGGTACCCCCTTTACACTTGTTATTCTCTGCAGGTGCTATTGCCTCCGTCATTTCGTCTTTCGGGGCAGCCACAACTTCCTGGCAAGGTTGCTTTTGGGCTTTGTTCCGGTTAAACAGGTGCTTGAACATAGGGAAGATTTAAATTTTTATAAACAATTTTTCTTCCAGATTAGGTACTATTGTCTGAAGTGCATGAGGCTCATGCTCAATCCAACCGAATGAGCCAATTACTTTTCCTATTCGCACCTTTTCTTTCTCTTTAAGTACAAACTGTGTAATATTCTTTAATTTTGCAACTTCACTTATGGTTGCGTAAAATTTAGCTATTGTTAATATCTCATTGGTCGTGGTATCAGGTAAATTTCCATAGCCATCTATTAAGAAAGCTGTGATTTTTAACTGATATCCTGAATCGGTCGATTCTAAATCAGCTATACCGTCACAAAGTTCAGGAAAACAAAGTTTAACATCTATTTTGTTTAATTTTTCGAATGTCTCATTGAATTCCCGTTCGTCGGTAATAATACCTTTATCAATTAACATCTGGTATATATCTATACCTGCCGCTTTTTTTGATTTCCTTTTAACAAACCCAAATAGTTTCATGTAAACCTCCTTTTCGTATTTAAAAAATAAGCCAGTCGTTTATTTTGATCTCTTAAATATGGTTTTATTATTATTTGCCGTTGTAAGTAAGCTCATTAGTTCAGTATGACCTTCTTGACAGACTAAAGCATTCCAAATTTCAACAGCTTTTTCGAGCATGACTATTGCCTGATCTTTTTTTCCCAGTGCAAATGATAGTGTACCCTTATTATAGTATACCCTTGCAAGTTTGTTTCGCAGTTCTGTTTGGCTTTTTTCATAAACTAATCTTTCCAGGATCTCAATAGTCTTATCGTACAATAAAACTGCCTGAGGTTTATCTTGAAGTGATGACAATGCAACACCTTTGTTCATGTATACATCAGCCAGATCGGCCAGCAATTCAGTCCGGCCCTCCATATAGACTAATTGTTCCCATATTTGTATGGTTTTGTCGAACATTGTAACTGCCTGACGATTTTCATTAAGACTGAATAAAGCAACACCCTTGTTGATGTATATACCTGCCAGATCACTCAACAGTTCAGCCCTGCCTTCTTGATATATTAATTTCTCCATTATTTTAATGGCCTTGTCATGAATGGCAACTGCCTGATGATATTCTCCAAGAGTCCGTAATACATTGCCTTTAATCATGTATGTGATAGCTATATCGCCAAGCAGTTCTCTTTGACCATATTTCTGTATTAATTGGTTCCTTATTTCAATGGCTTTATCATAAAGGATATTTGCCTGACGATATTCTCCGAGAGCCTTAAAGGCAATACCCGTATTCTCATAGGTTAGTGCAAGGTCATTCAATAACTCTACCTGGCTTTTTTCAAATACTAACCGCTCTCTTATTTGAATGCTCTCATTGTACATTTTTATCGCCTGACGGTGTTCTCCAATAGACCACAATGCAAGTCCCTTGTTCATATACGCCCTTGCCAGGCTATTTCTCAATTCATTTCGATCTTCCTTATAAACTAATTCTTTCCATATTTCAATGCTTTTATCGTACATAGTAATTGCCACGTGTTTTTCGCCATAAGACCATAACGTAACACCCTTGTTCATGTATGAACTTCCAAGATCGTTTAACATCTCTTTGCGACCTTCCTTAAAAACCAAACGTTCTCTTATTTCAATAACCTTATCATACGATTGAATTGCTCCAGGTTTATCGCCAATGTTATCTTGTAAAAATGCCATATTCATAAATAGGTTGGCCAACTCTTCCGCCAATTCTTGTCTACCGTTTTTTTTCAACTTTTCATAAATTGCCTCAGTTTGTTCATATACCTCTAAATCGACAAGCGCCTGCGCTTTGCGGGATCCCCTTCTTTCAGGGATCATACCGGCCATTTCAACGACATCCATATTAGCCGCGAGGAATGCTTTGTTTAGCCATATTACAGGATCAGCCCAAATTGCACCTTTTAATGTTTTCCGGTCATAAATTACATTCTCTGTTATTTTTGATACAGGCGTTGGTTTTTTCCGAAAATACGGTTTCCCCGTCTCTTGTTGGTAAACCTTTTTTAAACACTCTGCTGCATCATCAAGAGTGTCCCAACGTTCTTCAGGATTTTCCTTAAAACATTTACGTAAAACTCCGACAACTGAATCAGGCATTTGGGGGTAAGGCGTCTTAGGCTCTTGTTTTGTATAATCTTCAAGAACGTAATGAGCAATGCTTCCGTTTTGCCATGTAGCACTGCCGGTAAACATTTCCAGGACTGATAATCCCCAACTCCAAATGTCGGTTTTGTGGCTTAGCTTTTGCCAATTTGCCTGTTCGGGAGAACAGTAAGCTTCGGTCATGCCATGGACACTTACCAGACCGGATGGAATTTTACCTGTTTGCCTGAATTCGATTTTGCCGGCGTTTCTTGCACCGGCAAGCCCAAAATCGGTTATTTTAACGATGCCCTCTTTCGTCATCAGTACGTTGGCTGGCTTCACATCCTGGTGAATAATATTATGATTGTGGGCTTCCTGTAATCCCCATGCGAATTGGATTGCGATGTCAAGGATTTGTTCTATTTTTAATATTTTTCTATCCCGTATCCATTCTTTAAGAGAACTCCCGTCCACATATTCGGCAAAAATCGCCAACCGGTCTTCTATGGTGCGGAAGAAACAAAAAGTAGTCAGGTGGAGGTATTCCGGGAGGTCCATCCAGGTGCGCAGTTCCTGCAGGAAAAGTTTTCTTCGCTGATCATCTTTTAAGGCTGAAGCAAGTAATGTTTTTACTGCAAAGCGCTGATTGTCCATTTCCCTTTGGACCATCAGATAAACGGTACCCATTCCTCCTTCGCCGAGGTATTTTTCAACAGTGTATTCATTGAGCAGAGTTTGCCCTATTTCCCATTTTTTTTCTTCCTTTAGGTCGAAAATAACAGGTTCTGGTACTTTAATTTGTACTGGTGAATTTATACCCGGAGGTTTGACCGGTTCCTTTATTGTTTGACTTACCTGCCTTTTTTCTTCTCTGACAACAGTTTCTGGACTTTTCCTTTTTTTTGCCTGAGCTTTAATATTCTTAGGACTAAATATTTTCTTAAATAAATTCATCTGATTTTTAATTTAATCTAATGAATAATCACACAAAATTGATATCGCCAAGTCCGGGTGCGAATGCTTCCAACTCATTTCTGAAATCAGTGGCTGATCGGAACCTTTCAGAAATAACCTTATTCACCGCCATATCGACAATCGCAGCAAGGGCAACCGGGATTGAAGCATCCCGTTCTCTGACCGGTATAGGGTCTTCGGACAGTATGATCAGCAAAGGGTTCTTTGCTTTTCCCAGCATCAACAGCGCGTTAAATGCTTCCTGTTCGTTCCTGAATTTTTCCTTGTTTTTAAACATCCATTTGACTACCTCATAGTGGGAGGGAAAATTGTACGGGTATTTACCGGTCAGTAAGTAATAAAGGGTTATCCCGATGGAGTACAGGTCAGCCCGTTCTTCGACACTCCGGGCATCCCTGACCTGTTCGGGTGGCATATAAAAGACAGTTCCCATTGCAATTCCTGCTTTGGTAAGCGATGAACCACCGGCATTGTTGATACTTTTAGCAATCCCAAGGTCGGTTATTTTTGGTATCAACACCCCTGCCTTGTTTTTCTGAATCAATATATTCTCAGGTTTAATATCGCGGTGGATAATTTTGTTGGAATGAAGATATTCAACTCCTTTCAGGCTTTCAATCATAAATTTTACTGCATCTTCAGTCTTTAGAGGCCTGGAACGGCCAATCATCAACTGGTTCAGGTCGCCTCCCGTCGCGTACTCGCTGATCAGGTAAGGCTCTTTTTTGTAAATCCCGGAATCGATAAACTGAATGATATTTGGGTGTGAAAGGCTGCTTTGCAACCTGATTTCGCGTTCGAACCGTTTTAATGCTTCATTTTTTGCCAGGCCGGTTATTTTTTTACAAACGAGAACACGGGCAGTGGGGCGGTGATAGACGAGGTAAACCTTTCCCATACCGCCTTCACCGATTTTTTTAATGACATCATAATCGCTTATTCTCGTTCCCTTTTCCTGATCCCCTTCAGGCAGGCATCCAGGGCACAAATAGGTCACTTTATCAAGAAGTTCCAAAGCCCTTTTATCGCTGTTCGCTTCCTTTGTCAGGTCTTTCCCGCATTGACAGGTAACCCGGATTTCCCCGGTAAATGCCTTTTCCCTTTTTCCCTGTTCGATTTTTCCCCTGCACGAATCGCAGTACACCGGAGAGGCTTCATTAATCAAAATTTTTATAGCAGCCCGGCATTTTATGCAATAAACCGTTCTGAATTCAATTTTATCTGATATGGAGACTTTCATCAGGGTATATCCCACTTCAATAATATCGCCGTCTTTAAGCTTTTTTTCAACGGTTTCCTCATCATTTATCCGTGGAGTATTCGTGCTGTCAAGGTCACGGAAAATAATATTTGGCGGGTTTATCTCGAGGTGGAAATGCCTGCGGCTCACATAAGGATCTTCTTCAGGTAAACGGAAAGTGGCATCTTTTGTCCTTCCAACCAAAAACGTATCAGGCTCGGTAAAATCAAATTTCCTTCCTAACTCAGGCCCTTTAATAATTTCAAGCGTGACTCTCATGATCACTATTTTAATTGGTTTTATTTTTTTTAGGCGCAGGCTTTGCACAGACGTTGCATATTTCGTTTTATATATTCATTTGTTCTGTTTCTTCACCGCAGGCTTTGCACATCATTTTACCATCTTTTTCTACCATACAAACCTTGCAATATGCTTTTTTACATACAGGGCACAATTCAGTGACTTTAACGGCAGGATGATTAGGGCAAAAATTTTGTTTTAAAACAGTTTCTCTTTCTTCTTCATTATTATCGATCGGTGCGGCGACTTTTTTTTCAGGAGTTTTGTCTTTTATTTTTTCCTTCTCGTCTTTTGGTCTTAAGACAGTTTTTTCTTTATCCTTGCCGGAGCTTAATACCGTTTTTGGCGCAGGCAAAGGAATTACGAACTGAAAGGGATAAGTGTCGAATCTGACTTCATCATTGTCCCGAAGCATAACTTCTTTTCCGGCTTTTAGTTCTTTTCCATTCAGATAAGTATGGTTTGAAGAATTGTGATCGACGATAAAAAACGATTTATCTCTATCGCGATATATTATTGAAGCGTGGTATCCTGAAATGGTTTTTTCTGACAATACAAAATCGTTTGCCTCCTCTCTTCCGACGGAAGTTTTGGATTTTCTGACAGTAAATTCAGATTTTCCTGAAATATTCTTTATGTCGATAAGCCTGGCAGCAGGAACAGGAAGCTGGTTGGCAATATCATGGGTGCCAGATGAGGAAAGGGCGCCTTCCCGGACAATAACCGGCGCCGGACGGTTGCTTAATATTTTGACAAGGACAATGATGGCAATCACTGCAACAATTAAAAAGCCGGCAATAATGATAATTTGCATATTTCTCCCGGAATGATCGTCAGGTTCAATCAAATCCGGCTCAGGTTCGGCTATAACTTGTTTTTCAGGCATTGATATTTTTTCATAAACTTTTTTAAAAACAGGTTGGATATCTTCTGGCTTTAATGCCCTGTAATAACCGGCGCCTGTCTTTTGCGCCAGTTCCTGCATTAACTGGTAATCTGCATTTTCGGTAAAAGCGATCCCGAATATTTTTATTTTTCCTGCTTCAGCTTCCTTGGTCAGGCTGTTGCGCAACCACTCCGATTTTTCGCTATCTCTTGTTGCGTCGCCTGTATCAATAAATCCGTCGGTGAGCAGAATGACAGCCTTTTCTGACCCTGGAACGATATCGTTTTTAAGCTCGTAAATAGCCCGTTCAACAGCTCCGGGGATATCGGTATACTGCCCTTTGTAATCAATTTTATCTAGCTTTTGCCTTGCCAGATTGATGATACTGTCATTATCAAGGCGAATCAGTGGCATTAACATTTTAACATCGGTATCGAACAATAAAATTGAAATTTGAGTGTTTTTATCCGTGCTGGTCAAAAAATTTGCGACCACTTTTTTTGTTAGTAACCCGGGGTCATTTTTTTTCATACTGCCTGAATTGTCCAGAACAATGGCAATACTTTTATTTTGATCCGGAGCGGAAGAAACGCTTTGTCCCTTGCTTTTTGAATTTAAGGCAATTATAAAAGGAAGGGACATTAGTAAAAAGGTTAGCGATTTTTTCATGGTTAGCCTCCTGAAATTTTATGGTTTGAAAATTCAATTAGAATTACGGTTATATTATCTTCACCCCCGGCTTTATTCGATTCATCGATCAGCATCCGGGTTTTTTCCCTAACGGTCGTTTCCTTCTGAAGTACTTTTTTTATCTCATTATTGCTCAGTATATTCCATAAACCGTCACTACACAACATCAACAGATCGTTTGATGAATATTGAATTAAATTATAATCGGGTTTAACCATCTTTCCAGCGCCAATCGATTTATAAACCATATTCCTTAGGGGGTGTATATGTGCCTGTTGTTCAGTGATTAATCCCCTTCTGACCATCATCATAACCGTGCTATGGTCATCGGTTACCTGGCGTAACTCATTATCCTTAAAATGATAGGCTCTTACATCTCCGGCGTGGCATAAATGGGCAAGGCCGCCATTGATATGGCAGGCAATGAATGTTGTCGCCATACCATCTAATTCTTTTTCACTCTTTGATTTTTTAATTATCCTGGAATTTGTTTCTTTAAAAACTTCAAGTAAATGAGTTTTTATGTCGGGAGCTTTTACCGAAAATAACTGATCAAAATATATACAGGAAAAATAACTTGCCACTTCTCCTGCATTTTGCCCTCCCATACCGTCGGCAAGAAGGAAGAGTTTTTTTTCATGATTGATTAGAAAATAATCTTCATTATTTTCTCTTTTTTTACCGATGTCTGTTTCGCCAAAGACCTGTAACCCTTGATCCATATCTACGTTAGTTTCCATATTTATTTTTGTTTTATGTTTTACTGTAGCAGATATAACCCAATTCATGTGCCACGTATCAATACGCTAATCACCAGAAGAGATTAAGGGTTATATAAAGTATTATTTGACAGGAAATTAAGAACAGTCGAAGACTCTTGAGCAAAACGAAGGAAGAAATATATGGTCGTCCGGATATCATACATTAGTTTGATATCCGGACGATGAAATTAATTTTAGGAAACTTGTCAATAAGGTGTCAATACCTGTCTTTTTTCGTAAATCCATACCTTTTTTTCATTTCATAATATTTTGAACGGGAAACAGCAAGTAATTTTATCGCGTCTTCATCTTTCCCATTTGTCATTGCCAATGCTTTTTGCATTTGTTCTTTTTCCATTCTGGTAAAAGCATCCGGTAATGATTCAAAAACAGGATCATTTTGTACATCTTGTTTTAAGGACTCTCCTGGCAGATTGTTACGTTCAATCGATTGTAATATTTCCAAGGGCAGGTCAGTTTTACGAATATTTTTGTTTGTGACAAATACAGATAAGGCTTCGGCAAGCCTGATCAGTTCACGGACATTGCCTGGCCAGGAATATCGCATTAAAACATCAATGGCTTCCTGATCAAACGTTTTGGGACAATTGAATTCATTTAAATAGTGATCCAGTAATACCGGGATATCTTCGGTCCTGTCCTGTAAAGGTGGTATTCTCAAAATGCCTGTATTAAGCCGGAAGTAAAGATCTCTTCTTAATCTCCCTTTTTCCACTAATGATTCAGGATCTTCAAGTACTGCAGAAATGATCCTTACATCGGCTTTTATCGGTTGGTTGTTTCCTAAACGTTCAAATTTGTATTCTTCAAGTACCCTGAGAAGGATGGTCTGCATTTCGATCGGCATATCCTGTACTTCATCCAGGAAAATAGTCCCTTTCCGGGCATGCTCAAATCGTCCGATACGTTTAGCAATGGCATTGGTGAATGCGCCTTTTTCATGCCCGAACAGTTCCGAATGAATTAATTCTTTCTGAATGGCCGCTATATTTACCGGGACAAACCGGTTATCAGACCTCCTGGAACAATTGTGAATGTACTTTGCTAATAATTCCTTGCCAGTGCCTGTTTCCCCGACAATTAAGACAGGCATATCCGTCTCCGATATTCTTTTTGCTTTTTTCAATAATTCCAACATTAACGGGGATTTAGTTACTATTTTAATATGGGCAGTAATATCTTCCTGGTTTTCTTTATCCCGGATTTTGGCAATCTCCCCGTCGTATTGTTCTTCAGAATTCCTGATTGATAAAAACGCATAATGCGAAAGAGCTGTTAAGAAATAAAGATCTTCCTTTGTAAATACCCCTTTATTTATCCTGTTATCAACATATATCAGTCCTCTTGTATTTTCAGGATTACCCAAAGGACAGCAAATTACAGATCTGATGTTTAATCCAACTATACTTTTGGCATTTCTAAATTCTTCCTCATTTTTAGCATCGGTGGTTAAAATTGACAATCCCTTTTTTACGTTACTGATCATTGTTTTGCTTATTGGCCAATTCTCCTCATTATTTGGAAGGCATATATTCTCAACAGCCCGGGGAATCAGTCTGTCGTGCTCAAAAGTTGCGATAAAGGCTCTTTCAATAGGTAACAATTTTTTGATTGCTCCTAAAATTGTTAAAAAAACGAGATTGACATCCTTTTCCTCAAAGATCTGTTTGCCAATCTGATAAAGGAGTTCAAGTCGTTTACATGATTTTTTTATTTCATCATACGATTGATAATCCAGTTTTAATGAAGATGGTTCATTTCTCGAAACTATGTGATCTTTTGGGTTGTCGTTCATGGTAATCTATTGTAATTTCGGCTAAAAGGAATTTGAGGATGAATTTACAAAAACTGTAGATTATATTGATTTTTTTATTCTTTAAAACGTTAGGTGTCATAAATGTTAACCTTTGCAGGTATGAAACTTGTCAGCCTGAAAAACTGTGCCGGCTTCTTCCTGATCATGATCCTCATTTCTCTCCTCCTTTCGACGATCATCATGGCCATTGTTTCAAGAATTACAAACCCAACGAGGATATTTTAAGAAAAGTCAGATTTTGAATTGACGTATTAAATTATTAAATTTGTACGTAAATTAAATTGTTCGATATGGAAACTAAATTGACATTAAGACTGAATGATAGTGTGATTGAAAGGGCTAAAGGGTATGCACGCAATCATAGAGTTAGCCTATCAAAAATGGTTGAGTCTTATCTTGATAGTGTAACGAAGGAAAAAGAAGAGAAAACAATTTTAATTACTCCGCTCGTTGAGAGTTTAAGCGGGGTGATTGATTTACCTGCTGATTTTGATTATAAAAAGGAATACCACGCTTATTTGGCAGAAAAGTATAAATGAAAAAGCTTTTTGTCGACACGAACATTGTGATTGATTTGTTATCACGGAGAGAGCCATTTTATGCTGAAGCTGCAACTCTTTTTTCACTGGCTGATAAAAAGGAAATTGAATTGGCGGTATCGTCTTTAACAGTAGCCAATACGAGTTATGCTTTATTGAGACAAATGAACTCAAATAGGGCAAAATCAATATTAAGAAAACTTCGACTGATCGTGAAGATATTATCAGTGGATGACAAAATCGTTGGATTGGCTTTGAATGATGAAAATTTCTCAGATTTTGAGGACGGACTGCAATATTTTACTGCAATAGAGAACGAACAGGATTTGATTATTACCAGAAACCTAAAGGATTTTAAAAGTTCAAAATTGCCGGTAATGACAGCCAGACAATTCATTGAAATGATTGAATAGTTTGGAAGACTGATCCGGAACAGCGATGGTTTCGGCAACCAAATACATGACCAGGGATTTAATGATACGCTTTGATGATGCGGCGAATGAGTTGGTCAAAGCCCATTACCGTTCGCCATGGACATTACCTAAAGTATAAGAAAAGCAAAACAGCCCTGAAAAAAACAGGGCTGTTTTGATGATGGGTAAGCAGCAGTTTTTTATTGGCGAAACAGGCGGACATCCGCTAAAGGTGTTCAGCTAAACTGCCCGCTCAGGTATTCCTTTGTCAGCTTTTCCTTTGGATGGTTGAAAATGTCGGAAGCAGGTCCGGCTTCAATGACTTCACCCAGGTACATGAAAATAATATAATCTGCAATTCTGCGTGCCTGCCGGAGTGTATGAGTAACCAGGACAATGGAATACTGTTTTTTCAGTTCCAGGAATAACTCTTCAATTTTCTTGCTTGAAATCGGATCAAGGGCAGAGGTTGCTTCGTCTCCCAGAATGATAGCCGGTTCAACGGCCAGTCCCCGGGCCAGACAAAGTCGCTGCTGCTGACCGATCGACAAACTGTTGGCAGGGGACTTCAGGCGGTCCCTGACCTCTTCCCATAGTCCTGCTTCTTTCAGTCTTTTTTCAACGATCTCATTCAGTCTTCTCTTCCCTCTGATCCCATGAATGCGGGGGCCGTAGGCCACATTTTCAAAAATCGACATGGGTAGCGGGCAGGGCTTTTGAGAAAGTAATCCCATTTTTTTCCGGATATTTTCGATATCGACATGGCGGTCGTGAATATTTTCGCCATCTACCAGCACCTCACCTTCGATTTTGACATCGACCGAATTCTGAAGCAGGCGGTTAAAGGTTTTCAGCAATGTTGTCTTTCCACAGCCCGATGGTCCGATAATGCAGGTAATGGCCTTGTCGGGGATATCCAGGCTGACATTCTTAAGAATGTGATTTTTCGACAGGTAAACATTCAGGTTGCGAACACGGATGTGTGGTTTACGTACCGTCAGAATGCGGACAGCGCCGTGGTCATTTTTGCTGACCCGCAGCTGTTCTTCTGCGGTCGCTTTTTCTATTTGGAGCAGTTGCCGGATCATATTTTATTTTTAGAGAATTTTTTACTGAATATTCTGGCTGTAATGCTCAGGGTCAGCACAATTACGGTCAGGATCAGGGCAGCAGCATATGCCCGGTCCTGTACTTCCCTGATCGGGCTGCCAAGCTGAAAGAAAATAGCCAGTGGCAGTGTGGCCACCGGTTGTTCAAGCGATGTCGGGATGCTGTCGGTATAACCTGCTGTAAAGAGGACCGAAGCGGCATCTCCTATCCCGCGTCCGACAGCGAGCAGAATGGCGGTGACGATTCCCGGGGCTACCTGCCGGAGGATGACCCGGATCGTTTCGGACCGGGTCGCGCCCAATGA
>Ga0172382_10002478_pt1 | contig 30792 bp, 29 predicted proteins | sample Leawel138RmetaG_FD_122245 | JGI IMG/M metagenome (GOLD analysis project Ga0172382, IMG submission 122245) | Leachate microbial communities from a municipal landfill in Southern Ontario, Canada - Leachate well 138R metaG | ecosystem: Engineered > Solid waste > Landfill > Unclassified | place...
ACCAGGAAGGACCAGAAGAAGACGCCCTGAAGTTCGGTCATGCTGCTCATGCGCCGCCCCTCTGCGAGGTGGCCGTCGCTCCGGCGCGATGTAGCGGATTGTCGGCAAGCAGGGCGCACGTGCGCGGCCAGGTCGAGGCGGGATGCTGCATGAGGGGCTCCACAAACGGATCGTTTGCGTTTGGTCGCGCGAGCCGGGCAAATCCTTACGGAGCGGATCAAAGATCAAAGGGGTCAGAGTCGTTTGAAATTAATTTTTCAAACGACTCTGACCCCTTTGATCCGTTTTCCTGGGGGACTGGCCGGTGCCCGTGCGCGCGCGTTCATTGCTTGCGGCGCTGTAGCTCGATACGCAGTAGGGCACGAAGTAGTTCAGGACGACATGGAACCAGGAGACCTGCTCTCCGGTGATGAGGGGGCCGCCCTGATTGATCAGGTTCAGGATGGTGCCCACAACGAGGGCGACGCGCAGCGCGTTGCGCACGATCGCGGGTGAGAAGGCGAGGCGGAGGACTTCGGACATGTCGGGTCTATCGTTCGGGAGGAATGGGTGAAAGTTCAGGCCTTGTGCTCGGCGCTGGCCGGCATTGCGGCACTGTTGTCACGCCCGGACAGGGCGAAGCGATGCATGAAGCGGCGGTCGATGCGATCCTTCCAGCGCCACACCCAGGCACCTTCGGCCGACCAGCTGCCCCAGGACGCGATTGCATGGCGAGGCCCGGTGGCCAGCAGATACAGCGAGCGGCGGCGCGGCTGATAGGTGTGGAGTTCGGTGTCTTCGATCGTTGCCAGCAAGTTGTGGGCGAGCACCGGGCCAGCGTGCACCGCGTGCACACCAGAGCGCGCCATGCGTACATCCGTGCGTGCGCAGGTGTCGCCGGCGGCAAACACATTGGCGTGGGACAGGCTGCGATGATGCGCGTCGACAAGAACATAGCCGCGTGCGTCAAGCTGGAGGCCGGCGTGCGCGAGCCAGCCCAGCGGCCGCGCGCCGGTCGTGGCGATCACCTTGTCTGCCGGCAGCAGTGTGCCGTCGGCAAGCATCAGGCCGGTTTCGCTCGCCGCAGCCCGTGCGTGGTGGATCTCGATACCCGACGCGACGAGGCTTCGGCGTGCGCGCTTGACCACGCCCGGCGCATGGCCGGGAAGCAGACCTGTCTCCGAGGCAACCAGGTCGATCCGTGCTGCGCTGCCGGTCATGCGTAATCCGTGGCTTGCCGCCAGCGCAATTTCCACCCCGGCTGCGCCGCCTCCGATCACGCACAGGCGGAAGTCCGGTGTCTTCAATGCCGCGGCCATGACGCGCGGCCACTGCACGAAGAAATCATCCAGCGGCTTCACCGGGAGCAGGCGCTCGCCCAGCTCGGCGAGATCCGAGGTGTCGGTTTCGCTGCCGACGTCGAGCGAGAGCAGGCTGTAGTCCATCGTGCTGCCATCGCAGAGATGCAGGCGGTGGTGATCTGCGTCCATGCCGGTGACGCGTCCGGTGACCAGTCGCACCCCGGCGGCTTCCGCCAGCGGGCGCAGGTCGATGCGGCACTCGTCCAGGGTGTAATGCCCGGCCATCCAGCCCGGCAGCATGCCGGAATAGTTCTGGAAGGGAGAGGGTGTGATCAGCGTGCACTCGAGGCTGGCGGGCCTGCGTTGCGCAAGCATCTCCAGCACCGACAGATGTGCATGTCCGCCGCCGGCAAGGGCGAGGTGATTTGCAGCCTGGGTCATGAAGTTTTCAGGGGTCGAGTCATTGGGCTTGGTCGCCGCTGGGCGCGAATTCATTACAGCAGGCTATGAGCCCGCTTTTCAGGTTGCGTTCAGCGATGCTGCAGCGCCTGTTCGATGAAGTTGCGTGGCACGCGAGGTTTGGGCACCTTGTCGTCAAACCACTGGCGTACCCCGGTATCCAGCCCGATGCCGTGCATGTAGTTGTACAGCGCCTTGTTCAGCGCCTTGCCCAGCGCATCGTGGTCCACGCCGGTGGGGTCGATGAAGCCGATGTCGTTCCTGGCAAAGTTGCCTGGCGGCAGCGGCTCGAGGCGCACGCCGTACTCCGCCGGGTTCATGCCCACAGGCGAATGCACGGTACAGGCGAAGCGGTGGAAAAAGCCGGACTGGATGCAGCCCGCCTCGAACAGCTGGCGCACGTATTCGAGCGCATCCACGGTGTCGTGCACCGTCTGCGTCGGAAAGCCGTACATCAGGTAGGCATGGACCAGCACACCGGCCTCGGCGAAGGCGTGGGTGACGCGCGCTACCTGATCGACCGACACGCCTTTCTTCATCAGCGTGAGCAGGCGGTCTGAGGCCACTTCCAGCCCGCCTGAAATCGCGATGCAGCCGCTGTCGGCCAGCAGCTGGCACAGCTCGGGGGTGAAGGATTTCTCGAAGCGGATATTGCCCCACCACGAGATCGATACGCCACGCCGCAACAGCTCTTCGGCGAGCGCGCGCAAGGCCTTGGGGGGCGCGGCTTCATCGACGAAGTGGAATCCGGTCTGGCCGGTCTCGGCGATGATGGCTTCGATGCGGTCGACCAGGGTCTGTGCCGACGCACCGTCGTAGCGCGAGATGTAGTCCAGGCTGACGTCGCAGAAGCTGCACTTTTTCCAGTAGCAGCCGTGAGCCACGGTGAGCTTGTTCCAGCGCCCGTCCGACCACAGCCTGTGCATCGGGTTGAGCATGTCGAGCAGCGACAGGTAACGGTTGAGCGGCAGCCCGTCCCAGGTCGGCGTGCCGACTTCGGCAAAGGGCACGTCGGGCTCGACCAGGTTGATGTAGCGCACCGCGCCGCTGTCGGCGTCGCGCACGAAGGTGCGCACCAGGCGCTGCTGCGAACGCTTGCCGCGCAGGTGGTCGAGCAGGGCCAGCAGTGGGCGTTCGCCGTCGTCCAGGGTGACGTAATCGAAATGGTCGAACACCCGCGCCTCGCCCAGTTCGCGCAGTTCGGTATTCACATAGCCGCCGCCGAGCACGGTGACGATGGCCGGGTTGTGCGCCTTGACCGACTGCGCGATGCGGAAGGCCGCATATACCGCGCCCGGGAAGGGCACCGACACCAGCACCACCTGCGGCGCGTGGCGCGACAGGGCGTCGAGCGTGAGTGCGTGCAGGGTGTCGTCGACCAGGTTCGGCGTTGCGGCCAGCGCCTGCGCCAGCGGCTCGAAGGTGGGCTGGCTCAGGGCCAGCGACTCGGCGTAGCGGACGAACTCGAAGCGCGGATCGACGGCCTCGCGCAGCACGTCGGCCAGATCATTGAGATAGAGCGTGGCAAGGTGGCGGGCGCGGTCGTGCACGCCGAGCGCACCGAAAGCCCAGCCCAGCGGGTCGCCGCCATCCGGGTCGACATAGGCGTCGAGCGTGTCGAAGCGCGGCCCTTCGGGCAGAAACGCGCCGCTGCCGATGCGGTGGGCGAGCGTCGAGTCGCGCCCCTGCAGAAAGGCCAGCGTCGGTTCGATGGTTGCCCGGTAGCGCTCGAAGTGTTCGAGGAAGCACGCCACGCTCTCGCTGTGCCGCCGTGCCGGCAGTGCTTCGGCATGGGTGCGGATCGCGTTCAGGCCTTCACGCGAGAACAGCTGCAGCACCAGCGCCAGCGCAAGGTCTTCCTGCACCGCATCAACGCCGCGCGAACGCAGGAAGCCGGTGAGGTAGGCGGTGGACGGGTAGGGCGTGTTCAACTGCGTCATCGGTGGAATGACGGACAGCACGCGCGGCACAGTATTGGACATCGGGGCAGGGCTTCTGAGCAGGATCAGTTGCTGTTCTACCACGAACCGCGATATTTGGCGCCGAAGCGCATGTGTGCGTTACCGGGCGGGCGGTTTGGTGGGAGAATAAAAGAGGCCTTCCGTCTTGTGTGCGAGGACTGCGGATGCCGTGAGGCGTCCGATCGGGAACAACTGGACATCGTTTCAATGCCTATCAATTATTCGAGGCGTCTTACAGGTCGCAACAGGTCTGCGAAGAGCAACCGCCATCTCGGCATCACACTTGCCTTCGTTGCCGGCGCCACCAATGCAGGTGCATTCCTTGCGGTGCAGCAATACACCTCCCACATGACCGGGATCGTGTCGTCGATGGCGGACAATGTCGCGCTCGGACGTTTCGATCTGGTGCTGGCCGGTCTGGCCGGCCTGTTCTCGTTCATCGCGGGGGCAGCCTGTACCGCGATCATGATCAACTTCTCGCGTCGGCAGCGACTGCACGGCGTCTATGCCATGCCGCTGTTGCTGGAGGCGGTGCTGCTGCTTTGTTTCGGGCTGCTCGGGGTCCGCCTGTCGGCGATTGAGGGCCTCTTCGTGCCGATCACCATCATGTTGCTGTGCTTCATCATGGGGCTGCAGAACGCGGTCATCACCAAGATGTCGAACTCGGTGATCCGGACCACTCACGTTACCGGCATGGTGACCGATATCGGGATCGAGCTCGGCAAGCTGGTGTACTGGAACAGACACAAGCAGGACGCAATCCCGCCGGTCAGGGCCGATCGCGGCCGGCTCGTGCTGCTGTCGCTGCTGACGCTCTCCTTTTTTGCGGGAGGGCTCTTCGGTGCGTTCGGCTTCAAGCATCTTGGCTATTCCCTCACCGTGCCGCTGGCACTGGTGCTGGTCCTGCTGGCGAGCATCCCGGCGCTTGACGATCTGCGCCTGTTCACGCGGCGCCTGCTCCGGCCGTAGCGTCCGCCTGTCTACCCCGACACCGCCGGAAGGTGCGTCAAGCTTGAAGCAAGCGGATTCCGGTCAGTAAGGGGCTGTTTGTGGTCGAGTGACAGGATTATTCCGTTTTTCCGATATCTATCAGGACGATTGTTTCTGATTCAGGCTTGTTCTGGAAATGATGTTTCTGCTTTTCGTGCCGAACCGCGAAAAGCAGAAACATTATTCCTCTCCTGAACCGGTACGCTCTGGTTTCGCCCACAAGGCGTCCAGGTGGTCTGCGGCTTGGCCTTCTCCCAACCATGGGGAAGCGTTGTGCTTGGCAGGCCGATGAACGACCCGTTCAGGAAAACCATATGTCCGGAATCATTGCCCGCTCGGCCGCGGGTTACGCCGGCGGTCCGCAGATCGCTGCGCTCCCGCTGATGCTCATCGCTCCGGCCCTGTTCGCCGCCAATATGGTGGTCGCCCGCTGGGCGGAAAGCGTCGGCATCCCTCCCGTCTTCCTCGCCTTCGGCCGCTGGGTCCTGGCGCTCGCAATCCTGCTGCCGTTCATCGCGCCGCGGCTGTGGCGTTCGCGCCAGGTGCTGATCGCCAACGCGCCCCGGGTACTGCTGCTCGGCGCCCTCGGCATGGGCGTCGCAGTTGGCCCGCAATATATTGGCGCGGTGCATACCAGTGCCACCAACGTCGCGCTCATCATTTCCGCCTGTCCGGCGCTGGTCGCCCTGATCGAAGCCATCGTGTGGCGTGTGCCGGTGGGTACCCAGCGCGCAGTCGGCATGTCGCTGGCGATCTGGGGCGTCCTGCTCGTCCTCTCGCGGGGCGACATCGAGGCGCTGGGCAGCCTCTCCTTTGGCCGCGGCGATCTGTGGGTAGTGCTGGCAGCATGCGGCTGGGCGGGTTACACCGTGCTGGCACGTCGTCGCCCCCTGCCGGCACTGCCCGCCGAGGTGCGCCTTGGCGCATTGATGATCGGCGGTATCGTCGCGCTGGCGCCGTTTGCCGTCTTCGAAACGGTCGCCCTGCAGGCGCCTGATTTTGGGCGCTGGGAGATCTATTTCGCGCTTGTCTTCCTGGCCGTCGTACCGGGGCTGGGTGCCTATCTGTGCTACGACCGCCTGGTCGCGCTGAGCGGCCCGGCAGGTGCGAGCATCTCGCTCTACCTGGTGCCGATGTACGCTGTGCTCGCCGCCTGGCCGCTGCTGGGCGAGATCCCGCAGGCCTTCCACATCGGCGGCTTCGCACTCATTCTCGCGGGGGTCGTGCTGTCGGGGATGCGCCAGCGCATCGGCTTGCGCAAGGAGGGCGTCTGAGCGGGGGGATACCTCAAGCCTGTGCCGAAACTGCCCGTCCTGCAGCCAGACCTTCGGCGAAGGCACGGGTCGCGTCCAGTTCGCCCGCGCGCGCCGCGCCACCGATGAGCCGGGTGGGCACGCCGCGGGCGGTCAGCGCCGCTGCGAGCGCCTGCTCTGCTTCCTGACCGGAACAGACGACGATGGTGTCGACCCTCAGGCAGCTTGCCTCGCCATCTCGGCGGTAGTGCAGTCCCGCGTCATCAATGCGCACGTATTCCACATCATCGAGCTGATGAATGCCGGTTTCGGCCAGTTCGCGGCGCAGTACCCAGCCGGTGGTCTTGCCGAGCGTCTTCCCGAAAGGGCCTTTGCTGCGCTTGAGCATCCAGATCCGGCGTTTCGGGGCGGGCGCCTGGCCGCCCTGACGCCAGCGCGCGAGATAGGCTTCGAGCCCCGACGCCGGGTGTTGTCCGAGCAGCCAGGCTGCCACGTCGAAACCGATGCCACCCGCGCCGATGATGGCCACCTGCTGACCGGCCTTGGCACGTCCGCTCAGCAACGCTTCATAACCGGTCACGCGGGGGTGATCGATGCCGGGGATATCGGGTTGGCGCGGGCGGATGCCGGAGGCGAGGATGACCGACTCGAAGCCCTCGTCCGCGAGGCTTTCCGCATCTGCGCGGCAGCCGGTGCGCAACTCGCCGCCGGCTTCGGCAAAAAGGGCGAGATAGGCCGAGATCACGCGGGCGTAGTCTTCCTTGCCGGGTACTCTGGCCGCAAGGCGGAACTGCCCGCCCGCCTGGTCGGCGGCTTCGAACAGGGTGACGCGATGCCCGCTCTGCGCAGCGGCCAGGGCGGCAGCGAGCCCGGCGGGGCCGGCACCGACCACGGCGACCTTGCGCGGGTTTTGCACCCTTTCGGTGCTGAGGCTGTCCTCGTGGCCCGCACGCGGATTCACCATGCAGCTCACCGTGGCACCGGTGAAATAGTGATCGAGGCAGGCCTGGTTGCAGGCGATGCACGGGATGATGGTGTCGGCGCGCCCGCCTCGGGCCTTGTGTACGAAGGCGGGATCGGCGAGGAAGGGGCGCGCCAGTGCCACGAGGTCGGCGTCACCACGGGTGAGGACGCTCTCGGCTGCTTCCGGCGTGTTGATGCGGTTGGATGCGGCGACTGGAATGTTCAGTTCGCGTCGCAGGCGGCCGACGGCCCCGGTGAACAAGGCGGGCGGCACGCTCTGCTGTACCGTCGGTACCGGTGACTCGTGCCAGCCGACGCCAGTGCTCAGGACGTCGGCGCCCGCAGCAGCGATGGCCTGCGCCATGGTGACGGTTTCGTGCCATTCGAGCCCGCCATCGATGAGATCGAGAATCGAGTGGCGAAACACCAGCAGGCGCTCGGGGCCAAGGGCCGCGCGCACGGCGCGAACCACTTCTACCGCAAAGCGGATGCGATTCTCCAGTGCGCCACCCCAGTCGTCCTCGCGGTGGTTCGTGCAGCCGGCGGCAAACTGCGACAGCAGATAGCCCTCGGAGCCCATGATCTCCACGCCATCGTAGCCAGCGGCGACTGCCAGTTCGGCGCAGCGCGCGTAGTCGGCAATGGTGCGCCGGATGTCGGCGTCGGACAGTTCGCGTGGCACCGTGCGCGAGATCGGCGCACGGATCGCGGATGGGGCGACGATGTCGTCGTGCATGCCGTAGCGCCCGCTGTGCAGGATCTGCAATAGCAGGTGCCCTCCGGCTGCGTGCACCGCGTCCGTCACCGGACGGTGCTCGGCAAGCTGTGCTCTGCTGTTCAGATAGCCGGGCCCGGCCTTCATCCGCCCTTCCAGATTGGGCGAGTAGCCGCCGGTCACCATCAGCGACACGCCAAGACGGGCGCGTTCGCCATAGAAGGCGGCAAGCGCGGCCACCCCGGCGGCGCCCGCTTCCTCAAGGTTGGTGTGCATCGAGCCCATGATGATGCGGTTGGGCAGCACGAAGGGGCCGAGCTTGATCGGGTTGAAGAGTGCAGGGTAGTTCATGGCGTCGATGAGTCGCGGGTCAGGTTGGCGAGTGTCCCCCGAAACCGATCGGGGCCGGCGCCAGGCTCAGAATCTTCTGGTACAGCGCTTCGGCTTCTTCCTTGGGCTTGATGCCGAACAGCGGATTGTCGTTTTCCTCGAACGCGGCATCAATCTCCTTCCAGTCGGCCGCGGTCAGAACGCGTTCGGCCAGGGGGAGGAGCTGTTCCTCTTCGGTTTGCAGGTGCGTCCATTCCAGTTCGGCGTAACGCTCGGCCGCGTCGAAGAAACGCGCCTGCGCGCCATCGTCCTCATGCTGGAAGGCGAGAAGCTGCACCTTGAGCGCTTCCACCATGGGGTAGCCAAGCTGGTGCTCGCGTTCGAGCTTGGCAATCAGCGCGTCGGCATCGTGCGTGCGACGTTTTACCGCGGAAAACAGGTACTTGTCTTCCTTAGGGTGATGCCAGCGATCGGGATAGGACACGATATAGTCAAGGATGGCCTTGAGCAGCGCAAAGTCGGGTCTTGCCCCCTTGCGCATTCCCTTGACGAGATAGCGCAGGGTGTAGAGCACCGCGCTGATGGCAAGGTGCTCGTCCTTGATGATCTGGATGGCTAGGGGGCTCACGTTGGTCTCCTGGTTGTTCTTCTGCGGGTTCCGGTTCAAACGCGTTCAATGGCGAGTGCGATGCCCTGACCGACGCCGATGCACATCGTCGCCAGCCCATGACGGCCACCGCCGGTTTCAAGCTGGTTGAGTGCCGTGGTGACCAGCCGCGCGCCCGAGGCGCCGAGCGGATGGCCGATGGAGATGGCACCGCCATTCGGGTTTACCTGCGCGGCGCCATCGGCAAGCCCGAGTTGCCGGGTGACGGCCAGTGCCTGGGCGGCGAAGGCTTCGTTGAGCTCGATCACGTCGAAGGCGTCGATCTTCATGCCGAGGCGGTTGAGCAGCTTGAGTGTGGCGGGCGCGGGGCCGATGCCCATGATGCGGGGCGGTACGCCCGCCGCAGCCGAGCCAAGAATGCGCGCACGCGGCGCCAGGCCGTGACGCTTCACCGCCGCCTCGGAGGCTAGCAGCACGGCCGCAGCGCCGTCATTGACACCCGATGCATTTCCCGCCGTGACCGAGCCATCGGGGCGGACGACGCCCTTGAGTCTGGCCAGCGTTTCGAGCGTGGTTTCGGGACGTGGATGTTCGTCGGTGCGCATGCGGATCGGGTCGCCCCGCCTGCGCGGGATGTCGACAGTGATGATCTCACGCTCGAAGAAGCCGCGTTCGGCCGCCGCCGCCCAGCGCTGCTGCGAGCGCAGCGCAAAAGCGTCTTGGTCGGCGCGGCTGATGTCGAACTCGGTGGCGACATTCTCGGCCGTCTCCGGCATCGAGTCGATCCCGTGGGCGGCCTGCATCAGCGGATTGACGAAGCGCCAGCCGATGGTGGTGTCTTCGATCTTCGCCGTGCGCGAGAAAGCCGTCTCCGCCTTGCCCATGACGAAGGGGGCGCGGCTCATGCTCTCGACGCCGCCGGCGATCATCAGCTCAGCTTCGCCGGCAGCGATGGCGCGCGCGGCGCTGCCAATGGCATCAAGGCTGGAACCGCACAGGCGGTTGACGGTGCTGCCGGGCACCTCGACGGGCAGGCCGGCCAGCAGTGCGGCCATGCGCGCCACGTTGCGGTTATCCTCGCCGGCCTGGTTGGCGCAGCCGTAGATGACGTCATCCACCATGCCCCAGTCGACGCCGGGGTTGCGGGCCATCAGGGCCTTGATCGGCAGCGCGGCGAGATCGTCGGCGCGCAGGGACGAGAGCATGCCGCCGTAGCGGCCGAACGGGGTGCGGATGGCGTCGCAGAGATAGACGGTGGCGGTCATCGTGGTATCAGACAGGGGTTCGGGGAAGAAAAGAGGGGGGCGCGTTGCCGCGCCCGCCCTGGAAAAGAGAGTTGAAAACAACCCTCTGGAGAGTGATCACGCCGGATCAGTAGGTCTCGATGTGGAAGCGGCCCTTGGCGAGAATCTGCGGGCGCAGGGCCTCCCAGTCGGCGCCATTGGCCCGGCAGATGTCGCGGAAGGCTTCAAGCACGCCCGCTTCCATGCCTTTCAGGCCGCAGATGTAGATGTAGGCGTTGTCGTCGGTCAGCATCTTGAACACCTTGTCTGCACGCTCGCGGACGCGGTCCTGTACGTACATCTTCGGTTCGCCGGGGACGCGCGAGAACGCGAAGTTGATGTCGATGAAGTCCTTGGGCAGCTTCTGCAGGGGGCCGAAGTAGGGCAGTTCGCCGGGCGAGCGGGCGCCGAAGAACAGCAGCAGATCGCCTCCTTCCTTGAGTGCCATGCGGCGGCGGCGTCGTTCCGTCATCGCTCGCATCGGAGCCGAGCCGGTACCGGTGCAGATCATCATGATCGACGAGCCGGGGTTGTTCGGCATCAGGAAGGTCGAGCCGTAGGGACCGGTGACCTGCACCTTGTCGCCCTTCTTGAGGTCGCACACGTAATTGGATGCCACGCCTTTTGCGGGCTTGCCTTCGTGGTCTTCGGTGACGCGCTTGACCGTCAGCGAAAGGTTGTTGTGGTGTGGCCGCTCGCCCTCACGCGGACTTGCGACCGAATACATGCGCAGCAGGTGCGGCTTGCCCCTGTCGTCGGTGCCGGGCGGGATGATGCCGATCGACTGTCCTTCAAGCGCCGGAAAGGGGGTGGCGCCGAAGTCGAGCACCACGTGGTGGATGTCGCTCGAGGCGTCCTCGGCGGTGAGGCGGTAGTTGCCGGTCACCGTCGCCGTCACCGGATTTTCGGGTGAATACAGATTGACGTAGGGGTGCGAGGCCGACCACGGCGCGAGCGCCGGTCCGCCATGGCCCGAAGTGGCGACGTCGGTGATCTGCTGCACTTCGGCCGGGGTCTCGTTGGCGCTGGCGGTGCTCATGCTAGCGTCGAAGTTGTCGAGTTCGCGCGTGTCGGGCAGGACGTCCCAACCCAACTGATCCTCGAGTGAATACGATGCTTCGGTTTCTACATTGCGCCACGAGTCGATGGCGCCGGTCGGACAGGGCGAAATGCAGGCCAGGCAGCCGTTGCATACCTCGAACTTGACCACGTAGTTGCGCGCGTCGTGGGTAATCGCATTGATCGGACAGATCTCCTCGCAGGTGTTGCAGCGAATGCAGATCTCCGGATCGATCAGGTGTTGCCGGGCGATGCTGGCGTGCTCTGCTGGCGCGTTCATGTCTCTCTCCAGATGGGCGGGAAGGGACAGCCTTCCCCGCGCTTTTGCTTTTGACGATTGCTCTTCGGTAAAGGGGCGCAGAAGCCCTTGCGAGGCGCCCGAGCTCGTGACGGGCGGCGCTGCCGCCCATCCGGTGCGGCGAGCGTCACGGTCGCGAGCTCGGGCTCCGCAACAGGCTTGTGCGTGCCCTTTCAGTTGAAGCGGACGTACTCGAAGTTGACGGGCTGGTTGTTGATGCCGCGTCCCGGCGGTGCGATCCAGCCGGCGAACTTGCCCGGCTCCAGCACACGGCCCATCAGCGAATGCACGTACAGACGGTCCTCGTCGCTCGGCAGCCACTTCAGGTGGTTGTGGGTCCATTCCGCTTCCGACAGCAGGCGGCCGTCCGGGCTCACATGCACGTCGGCGAACATGCCGATGGCGCGGTGGAAACCCTTGTGCGGCAGGGTGAAGCGGAAGTCGAAGCCGAACTTGGCCGGGATACGGTTCCAGCGATCCACGCCGGCCTGCACATCGGCAATCCAGTCGTCGCGCAGGCGCTCGTTCAGGGCAGTCAGCGCGCCAACGTGGCGGTTCGTGATCCTCTCGCCGGCGACGTCCATGACCTCGTACTCGTTGTTCATCAGCTTGTGGTCGTCGTCGATCTTGGCTTCCTCGAAGCGTCCCTTCAGACCCGTGGTGTAGTAGGTCGCGGCGTTCGACGAAACTTCGTTGCCGTACAGGTCGCTGGTCACGCTGAAGTGGAAGTTCAGGTACTTCTGCAGCGTCGGCAGGTCGATCACGCCGGCGGCACGCAGCTTGTCCTTGTCGTCGGTCTTGAGTTGCTGCATCACTTCGCAGGTGCGCTGGATGATGCGGGCGATGCCGGATTCGCCGACGAAGAGGTGATGCGCTTCCTCGGTGAGCATGAACTTGCAGGTGCGGGCCAGCGGGTCGAAGGCGGACTCGGCCAGCGAAGCAAGCTGGTACTTGCCGTCACGGTCGGTGATGAAGGTGAACATGAAGAAGCTGAGCCAGTCCGGTGTCTTCTCGTTGAAGGCCGTGAGAATGCGCGGATTGTCCTCGTCGCCCGAACGGCGCTCGAGCAGGGCTTCGCCTTCTTCGCGACCGTCACGGCCGAAGTGCGCGTGCAGCAGGTAGACCATGGCCCACAGGTGGCGGCCTTCCTCGACGTTCACCTGGAACAGGTTGCGCAGGTCGTACAGGGAGGGCGCGGTCAGCCCGAGGTGGCGCTGCTGCTCGACCGATGCCGGCTCGGTGTCGCCCTGGGTGACGATGATGCGGCGCAGGGTGGAGCGGTACTCGCCCGGCACTTCCTGCCACACGTCCTCGCCCTTGTGGTCCCCGAAGGTGATCTTCTTGTCCTGTTCCTGCGGGGTCAGGAAGATGCCCCAGCGATAGTCGGGCATCTTGACGTGGTCGAAGTGTGCCCAGCCGGTGGGCTCAACACTGACCGCGGTGCGCAGGTAGACATCGTAGTTGGTCGAATTGTCCGGACCCATGTCGTCCCACCACTGCAGGAAGGCCGGCTGCCAGTGCTCCAGGGCACGTTGCAGGGTCTTGTTTTCGGACAGGTTGACGTTGTTCGGGATGCGATCGCTATAGTTAATCATGTCTCGGGACTCCTCCGGTATTTCAATATGGGCAGGCGAGTTTCGCCCCCGCGCTGCCTTGCCACGGACCTCCTGAACCACGCCAAGGCGCCGACTGCTACGGCAGAGGGACGGCTTGCCACGTGGCTGAACGAGGGATTCGGTGAGCCGGTCGCCGACAGGCGACCGGCAGATGCCTTACACCCGGTTCCAGTCGAACTGGGCCTTCTTGCCAGAGCCGAACAGCTTCAGCGCGCCGGTGCCGCCCACTGCGTTCGGACGGATGAAGATCCAGTTCTGCCACGCCGACAGGCGGCCGAAGATGCGGGTATTCATGGTTTCGGTGATGCCGAAGCGCAGATTGGCTTCGAGTCCGGTCAGTGCGTCCGGCGACAGGGCCGAGCGCTCTTCGATCGCGATGCGCACTTCGTCCGCCCAGTCGAGATCGTCCGGGATGGCCGTCACGAGGCCGAGTTCGAAGGCCTCGGCAGCGGTGATCTGGCTGCCTTCCTTCGCCTTCACTGCGGCGATCGGCGCCTCTTCCTGGTAGAAGCGGGCAGCGATGCGGGACAGCCCATTCACCATCGGCAGCGGGCCGAAGTTCATCGCGGTCAGGCCGATGGCGTTGGGTGCATCGGTGGTGTCCAGCATGTAGCTGCGGTCGGCGGCGAGGGCGATCTCGAGCAGGGTGCCGGCAAAGCAGGAGCCCGGTTCGATGAGCGCGAACAGGCTGCGCGACGAGACGTCGATGCGGGCCAGCGTGCGGCGCAACATGCCCAGGGTCTCACGCACGAACCAGTTGTCCTGGTTGCCGACGATGGTGGCGTCGATGTCCATCACCACCTGGGCGTCACCTTCGGTGCGCAGCTGCCACAATCCGATGTCGAGGTGGTTGGTGCGCAGATTCAGGATGGCGTCGTCGAGTTCGCGCGCCATCTTCAGCGGCCACCAGTTCGCTCCCTGGGCCTCGATCTCGGCGGCGCTCGTTGCCGTCACCGCAGCGGGCGCACGCACGGTCAGGGTCACGGTGCGGGCCTTGGCATCGATTGCGGCATCGACGAATTCGTAGTGGTAGCCCTTGTCGTCGACCGTGCGCTCCAGCCGGGGAAGCGCAACACCGGTAGCGCTTGCCGGGCGAATCGAATCCTTGGCCAGTTCGGACGCGCGGGTGGCGACGTGTTCGCCGAACTGCTGCGCCTTGACCACGTCGTCAACCAGGCGCCAGTCCTTGGCGCGCTGACCGCGCACGCCTTCAGAGATGGTGCAGAAGATATCGGCGTGATCGCGGCGGACCTTGCGCTTGTCGGTGACGCGGGTCAGGCCGCCGGTGCCGGGAAGCACGCCCAGCAGCGGCACTTCGGGGAGCGACACCGATGAATTGCGGTCGTCGATCAGCACGATCTCGTCACAGGCCAGGGCCAGCTCGTAGCCGCCGCCCGCAGTGGTGCCATTGCAGGCCGCAATGGACTTGATGCCGGAGTACTGGCTGGCGTCCTCGAGACCGTTGCGGGTCTCGTTGGTGAATTTGCAGAAGTTCACCTTCCATGCGTGGCTCGACACGCCAAGCATGTAGATATTGGCGCCGGAGCAGAAAATCTTCGGCTTGCCCGAGGTGAAGATGATGCTCTTCACCGTCGGGTGCTCGAAGCGGATGCGTTGCAGTGCATCGTGCAGTTCGATATCCACGCCGAGGTCGTACGAGTTGAGCTTGAGCTTGTAGCCCGGGCGAATGCCACCGTCCTCGTCGATATTCAGCGTCAGCGTGGCGACGTCTCCGTTTACGTCCAGCGTCCAGTGCTTGTAGCTGGACGGCTCGGTGCGGTAATCCACCGGCTGAACGGCCTCGGCCGGGGTCACTGCTTGCTGCTTGTTTGCGACTGCTTCCACTTTTCTGTCTCCTCTTCCTGGGGGGTCAGCTCATGACGAGCTGTCGTAACTTCATGAAACTTTCGTCCACCGTTTCACCTGAGGTGTCGACCACGGTGTCCGCCTTTGCATACAGCGCCTCGCGGGCAGCGAGAATGCGCTTGAGGTCTTCCATTGCTTCGTCGTTTCCGGCCATCGGCCGCAGGTCGCCCTGGGCCATGACGCGGGCCATGTGTTCTTCCGGCTGCGCCTTCACCCACACCGTGAGGCAGTTCGACAGCAGCAGGTCGTAGGTTTCGGGCTGCGACACAGCGCCGCCGCCGACCGAGATCACGCCTTTCTCCTGCTCGCGGAACAGGCGTTCCAGCGTGCGATGTTCGATGCGGCGATAACCCGGTTGCCCGTACAGCGCGAACAGTTCGCTCGACGGCATGCCGGTCTCGCGCTCGATCTCGCGATCGAGTTCGATAAAGGGCACGCCCATCTCGCCTGCCAGACGGCTACCCAGCGTGGATTTGCCCGCGCCGCGCAATCCGATCAGTGCAACACGCTTGCGCCGCACCGCTTCCTCATGACCGAAGTCGCGCATCAGGCGAAACACCACCTCTTCGAGCCGGTGCTGTGGCAGGCGCTCAAGAAAACGGCGGATCAGGCGTCGCTCCACCGTGTCTTCCGCTTCGGGAGCGAGCAGCTCGATCAGCGATACATCCAGCGCCCGGCTGATATGACGCAACAACACGATGGAAACGTTGCCTTCGCCCGCTTCCAGGTGGGCAAGGTGGCGCTCGGATACGGCCGCCTCGCGTGCCACCAGCTTTCTCGTCATGCCACGGCGGTCGCGGATCTCGCGAACGCGCTTGCCAAGGGACATCAGAAACTCGCCATCGCCGCGTTCGTCGGTGTGGCCGGTCTTCTGATCGTCGATGTCCTTGAGAGAGTTTTCGGTCTGGGTGTTCATGTCTGGTGTCCTTGTGCAGAAAACTGCACGGCGTGGTTGAACAATAGTGCAGTTAAAAATGAAGGTCAAGAGGTAAAGTGCAGTTTTATGCAGTTGTTGTGGCTTTATACGTCTACTTCTAACGGGTGGCTGTGCATATCTGTGCTCTATAGTGCAGTGCAGCAGTCATTGCGAAGGCAAAACATGCATTAAAATGCTTGACCTCGCTTTGCTTGCGTGTATTCTATATCCAGCGACAGACGCAGGGCATGCGCTTTACTGCATGTAATGTGAGCTGCGATATAGATCAGTGGGAGAGATGTGGTGAAACTGAACAATCATCTAGGTGGGCAGTGGTTGCAGGGGGCAGGCGAGGGTCTTCCCCTGCATGATCCTGTAAGTGGCGAAGAGTTGGTCCGGGTGTCGTCCGAAGGGCTGGACCTTGGAGCCGGGCTGGCGTTTGCCCGCGAACAGGGGGGGAGCGCGCTGAGGGCGATGAGCTACGAGCAGCGGGCATCTCTGCTGGGCCGGATTGCAGAGGTGCTGGGCGCGAATCGCGAAGCCTATTTTGACATCTCCTTGCGCAATTCGGGGTCGACGGCGGCGGACGCCGGCTTCGATGTCGATGGCGCGATCTTCACCCTCAAGACATATGCACGGGCCGGCAAGGCGCTGGGCGCTGCCCGCCACCTGAAGGAAGGCGGGCGCGTCGCGCTGGCCAGGACCGACGTCTTCCAGGGCCAGCATTTCCTGAGTCCGTTGCGTGGGGTTGCAGTCTTCATCAACGCATTCAACTTCCCCGCCTGGGGCCTGTGGGAAAAAGCCGCTCCGGCGCTGCTGTCCGGTGTGCCGGTGCTGGTCAAGCCCGCCACACCCACCGCGTGGCTCACCCAGCGCATGGTCGAGGATGTGGTCGCGGCCGGCATCCTGCCGCCGGGGGCGATCAGCATCGTCTGTGGCGCAGCGCGCGATCTGCTCGATCATGTCGATGCACGCGACGTGGTGTCCTTTACCGGTTCGGCGGACACGGCGGCGCGCATCCGCAACCACCCGAACGTCGTGGCGCATTCGGTGCGTGTCAACGTCGAAGCGGACAGCGTCAATTCGGCCATCCTGGGGCCGGATGCGGTCCCTGGCTGCGCCGAGTTCGATCTTGCGGTCAAGGAGATCGTGCGCGAGCTGACCATCAAGAGCGGACAGAAGTGCACCGCCATCCGTCGCATCATGGCGCCGAAAGCCGCCGCTCCCGCGCTGGCCGATGCGGTGGCTGCGAAGCTGGCCGGCATGATTGCAGGCAATCCGCGCAGCGAAGGCGTGCGCGTTGGGCCTCTCGTCAGCCGTGCGCAACAGGCTGCGGCGCTCGAAGGGCTTGCGAAGCTCAAGATGGATGCAGCGGTGGTGTACGGCGGAAACGCGGATTTCGTGCCGGTCGATGCCGACCCCGCCGTCTCCGCCTTTGTCCAGCCCACCTTGCTGTTCTGCGACAAGGGCCTGGACGCGGAATATGTACACGATGTCGAGGTCTTCGGCCCGGTTGCGACCGTGCTGCCTTATGCCGACATCGCGGACGCTGTTGACATGGCCCGCCGTGGCGGCGGTTCGCTGGTGGCTTCGGTGTATTCGGCCGATGCCGCATTCCTGTGCGAACTGGTGCCCGCGATTGCCGATCTGCATGGCCGCGTGATGGTTGTCGACGGCGTGATCGGTAATCAGCACACCGGCCACGGTAACGTCATGCCCACCTGTCTTCACGGCGGGCCAGGGCGCGCCGGTGGTGGTGAGGAGCTCGGCGGGCTGCGCGCATTGGCGATGTACCACCGGCGTCATGTCGTGCAGGGCGGTCCGTCCCTGCTCGATGCCCTGAGTGAGGGCGCAGCCGATGCAGCCCTGCTGGGCGCCTGAAGAATCCACGATTCCTAAAGGAGAGCGGTAGATGACCCTCGAGAACTTCCAGTCCCTGATCGCGAAAGTGACGACCGCGATTGCCGGCAAGCCGGTTGATGCACAACTGGCCGTCTTCCTCAATGAACGCTTCCCGGCTGACGGGCCGGACTTCCAGGCGATTGCGGCGGCCTGTCGCCAGGCGGTTGCAGCCGGATGGATGTGCGAACGCGAACACGGCGGAATCCGCTACGGGCGCGTGATCAAGCCCTGTCCCGAGCTGAATGGTTACAGCGTTGACCTGGTCGAGATGGCCGACGTCGTCGGCCCGCAGCATGCGCACCCCAAGGGCGAGATCGACATGATCATGCCGCTCGAGGGCGAAGCGAAGTTCGACGGCCATGGTGCGGGCTGGTTCGTCTACGGGCCCGGCAGCGTGCATCGGCCGACGGTCAGCGACGGTCGTGCCCATGTGCTCTACCTGCTGCCCGAAGGCGCGATCGAGTTCACCCGCGCCTAGCGTCGAACGGATAGCCGGAGATCGCGCCCCTTGCCGGCATCAAGACCGGCGGGCGCGGATTCCGCAGCAAGGCAGGAGTCGTTGCGCGGCTTGCGTCGCGACCAAGAAACCGGAGGAGACAAACAATGCCCACCCTGAGTGTGGCGGACCATGCCACGAGTCCGCCCAGTATCGAGATCCCGCGCCAGTACAACGCCGCCGATGATCTCATCGCCCGCAACCTGCTCGCCGGCCGTGGTGCCAGGCTGGCCTACATCGACGACGCCGGCAGCTACAGTTACGACGAGCTCGCACGGCGGGTGAATCGTTGCGGCAGCGCATTGCGCACTGTCGCCGGTCTGCGTCAGGAAGATCGAATCCTGATGTGCGTGCATGACACGATCGAGTTTCCCTCCGTGTTTCTCGGTGCGATCAAGGCTGGGATCGTGCCGATCGCAGTCAATACCCTGCTGACCGCGAACGACTACGAGTACATGCTCACCGACAGTCGGGCACGCATCGCAGTCGTGTCGGCCGCACTGCTGCCCTTGTTCGAGCCTTTGCTGGGCAAGGTGCCGACGCTCGAGCGGATCATTGTCGCGGGTACGGCGAACCCCGGCCCGGACAGTCTCGCGGTACTGCTCGAACAAGGCCGCGACGATTTCGAAGCGGCCTCGACGCTCGCCGACGATGCCTGCTTCTGGCTCTACTCGTCCGGCTCCACCGGCGCGCCCAAGGGCACGGTGCATATCCATTCCAGCCTGATTCAGACTGCCGAGCTGTACGCACGTCCCATCCTTGGCATCAACGAAACCGATGTCGTCTTCTCCGCAGCCAAGCTGTTCTTCGCCTACGGGCTGGGCAACGGGCTCACCTTTCCGCTCGCGGCAGGGGCCACTGCCGTCCTGATGGCGGAGCGGCCGACGCCGGCGGCGGTGTTCGAGCGTCTGCGCAAGCACCGCCCGACCATTTTCTACGGTGTTCCCACGCTGTATGCGTCGATGCTCGCCAGCGCGGACTGTCCGACCCGCGACGAGATGCGCCTGCGCGCCTGTACGTCAGCCGGGGAGGCGTTGCCGGAGGGGGTCGGCAAGCGCTGGAGCGAGCGCTTCGGCGTCGACATCCTCGACGGCATCGGATCCACCGAAATGCTGCACATCTTTCTGTCCAATCGCGCGGGGGACGTGCGCTACGGCACAACCGGAAAGCCTGTTCCGGGCTACGCCGTGCGCCTCATCGACGACGACGGCAACGAGGTCACGGTGCCGGGCGAGCCGGGTGAGCTGCAGATCAAGGGGCTGACGTCGGCGGCCTGTTACTGGAACAACCGCGAGAAGACCCGTGCCACCTTCCAGGGGCTGTGGACCCGCAGCGGCGACAAGTACCAGATGGATGCGGACGGCTACTACGTCTATGAAGGGCGCAGCGACGACATGCTCAAGGTCAGCGGCATCTATGTCTCGCCGATCGAGGTCGAGTCCGCCCTGATCGCCCACGAGGCGGTCCTCGAGGCGGCCGTCGTCGGGTGCGAGGACGAGGACCGGCTGATCAAGCCCAAGGCTTACGTGGTGCTCAAGCCCGGACTGAAGGCCGACGATGGGTTGCGCGAGCAGCTCAAGGCGCATGTCAAGAGCGTGCTCGCGCCCTACAAGTACCCGCGCTGGATGGAGTTCGTCGAAGAACTGCCCAAGACCGCCACCGGCAAGATCCAGCGCTTCAAGCTGCGTGCCGCCGCCCGTTGCTGAACCGGAGAACACTCATGACCGCGATGCAGCAAGCCATCGAAATCATCAAGGACGAGCACCGCTCCATGGGGGCCGTGCTCAAGGGCCTTCAGGCCCACGTGGACGCCGTGCGGGAAGGCCGTGACAAGCCTGATTTTCCGCTCTTTCAGACCATGTTCGATTACATCGAGACCATCCCCGACCGGGTTCATCACCCCAAGGAGGACGAGTACCTGTTCAAGCTGTTGCGTCTCAGGAGTCACGCCGCGGACACCATCCTCGACGAGCTCGAGGGTCAGCATCATCTGTGCGCTTCGCTGCTCGAATCCGTGCGCAAGGCCATGGCGGCCTACCGCGAAAGCGGAGACATCGCGGGCTTCGAGCGCAGCCTCAACGCCTACGCGGAGTTCCTGTGGGAGCACATGCGCAAGGAGGAGGAGGTGGTCATGCCGCTGGCGGAACAGCATCTTGCCGCCGAAGACTGGGAAGCGATCCACGCGGCCTTTCAGGCCAACCGGAGTCATGCCTGGTAATGGCCTGCGACGAGGCCCGAAGCCTCGTCAACACATCGAAAAACGAGAGGAGACAAGAATGAACAAGGAACACGGACGCACAGCGGTTCGCAGCATCGTCGGGCTGGTTGGTGTTGCGGTTGGGGCCATGTTGCCGCTGGCTGCAGCGCACGCCGCGGAGAAGGTCAAGGTCGGCCTGATGCTGCCCTACACCGGCACCTATGCGGCGCTGGGCACTGCGATCACCAACGGCTTCAAGCAGTACGTTGCCGAGCAGGGCGGTATGCTCGCCGGGCGCGAAGTCGAATACTTCGTCGTCGACGATGAATCGAATCCGGCCAAGGCTACCGAAAATGCCAACAAGCTGGTCAAGCGCGATGAGGTCGACGTCCTCGTCGGCACCGTGCATTCCGGCGTGGCGCTGGCCATGGCCAAGGTCGCGCGCGACAGCAAGACGCTGATGATCATCCCCAACGCCGGTGCCGACGAGCTGACCGGGCCGCTGTGTGCGCCCAACGTGTTCCGCACCTCCTTCACCAACTGGCAGCCGGCCTATGCCATGGGCAAGGTCGCCGCCGAGCGCGGACACAAGACGGCCGTTACTCTGACCTGGAAATACGCAGCCGGCGAGCAGGCGGTGAATGGCTTTGCCGATGCCTTCAAAGGCGCTGGCGGCAAAGTGCTCAAGCAGCTCACGCTGCCGTTTCCCGGTGTCGAATTCCAGCCCTATCTGACCGAGATCGCCTCGCTCAAGCCTGACGCGGTGTACGTGTTCTTTGCCGGCGGCGGTGCGGTCAAGTTCGTCAAGGACTACGACGCAGCCGGCCTCAAGAGCAGCATCCCGCTGTATTCGAGCGGCTTCCTGACCGACGGGACGCTGGGCGCCATGGGCGGCGCGGGCGAAGGCCTGCTGACGGCGCTGCAGTACGCCGACGGCCTCGATGTGGCCAAGGACAAGGACTTCCGCAGCGCCTATGCGGCAAGCTACAAGATGCAGCCGGACGTCTACGCCGTGCAGGGCTACGACGCGGCGCAGCTGCTCAAGTCCGGCCTCGACGCGGTCAAGACCGGAAAGCTCGAGCAGGGCGCAATGATCAAGGCGATGGAGTCGGCCACGATCGATAGCCCGCGCGGTGCCTTCACCCTGTCCAAGGCACACAACCCGGTGCAGGACATCTATCTGCGCAAGGCCGAGGGGGAGGAGAACAAGGTGGTTGGCGTCGCCGCCGGAAAACTCGCCGACCCCGCCCGCGGTTGCCGCATGTAAGTCCGCGTCTTCACTTCCGCATCAATCCAACCGTATCCGGGCGTCGCTTGCGGCGTCCGGAGGGGAAGGCTCATGGATTTCACGACGTTCCTGATACAGATTCTGAACGCGTTGCAGTACGGCCTGCTGCTGTTTCTGGTGGCAAGCGGACTGACGCTCGTGTTCGGCATCATGGGCATCATCAACCTCGCGCACGGCAGCTTCTACATGATTGGCGCCTACCTCGCGTTCGCGCTGACCAGCATGACCGGCAACCTGATGCTGTCGATTGCACTCGGCATCCCGCTGGCCTTTGCCTTTGGCGCCTTGCTTGAATGGCTGCTGTTCGCCCATCTCTACAAACGCGACCACCTCGAGCAGGTGTTGCTGACCTATGGCCTCATCCTGATCTTCGAGGAGTTGCGCAGCATCACCATGGGCGACGATGTTCACGGCGTCGATATTCCGGCCATGTTCTCGGCCTCCATCCCGCTGTCCGACACCTTGTCCTACCCCGTGTATCGAATCCTGATCTCGGTGGTCTGTCTCGCCCTGGCGGGCGGGCTGTGGTGGCTGATGCAGCGCACCCGGCTGGGCATGATGATCCGCGCCGGCAGTCATGACCGCGACATGGTGCAGTCGCTCGGCATCGACATCAACCTGCTCTACCGCACCGTGTTCGCGCTCGGCGTGGCGCTGGCGGCCCTGGCCGGCATGCTCGCGGCGCCGATCTCGTCGGTGTATCCGGGCATGGGCGGCAGCGTGCTGATCATCTCCTTCGTCATCGTCGTGATCGGCGGCATCGGCTCGGTGTGGGGGGCGCTGCTCGCCGCACTGCTGATCGGATTCGCCGACACCTTCGGCAAGGTGCTGGTGCCGGATCTGGCCGGTCTGGTGGTCTATCTCGTCATGGCTGCGGTACTGCTGTGGCGTCCGGAAGGCATTTTCAGGAAGGGATAGGACACAATGAACCCGACAACCCAATCCCGTGTGGCGATGATCTTCAAGCTGGCGGTGCTCGCCGGCGTGATCGCCTTCCCCGTCTTCGGCTCGGCCTTCTATACCGAGATGGTGGCCAAGGTGCTGGTGCTCGCCATCTTTGCCATGAGCCTCGATCTGCTGGTCGGCTTCACCGGCCTGGTCAGCCTTGGGCACGCGGCCTATTTCGGTATCGCCGCGTATGCGGTCGCACTGGCCACGCCCAAGTACGACCCCGCCAACTTGTGGGTCGTCTTTCCGCTCGCGGTGCTCGCAGCGGCGCTGGCCGCATTCTTCATCGGCCTGTTCGTGCTGCGCACCAAGGGCATCTATTTCATCATGGTGACGCTGGCCTTTGCCCAGATGGCCTACTACATCTTTCACGACACCCCGCTTGGTGGCGGCTCCGACGGCATCTACGTCAACTTCAAGCCCGACGCCACCATTGCCGGATGGACCCCCTTCGATCTCAACGAACCGCTTCAGCTCTACTACATCGTGGTACTCGCGCTGGTGGCGGTGTTCGCCTTCCTCTCGCTGGTGCTGCGCTCACCCTTCGGCCGCGTGCTGGTGGGCATCCGCAGCAACGAGCACCGCATGCAGTCGCTCGGCTACGCCACTTTCCGCTACAAGCTCGCCGCCTTCACGCTGGCAGGCGCACTCGCCGGAGTGGCGGGTTTCCTCTACGCCGTCCTGTTCGGCTTCGTTACGCCGGAGTACCTGTCGTGGCACCAGTCGGGCAACGTGCTGATGATGGTCATCCTCGGCGGCATGGGGAATCTGGGCGGCGCGGTGCTCGGCGCCTTTGCCTTCATCGGTCTGCAGGAGCTGTTTTCAGACTGGACCAAGCACTGGCAATTGCTGATGGGCGGCGTCATCGTCGCGGCGGTACTTTTCATGCCGGGCGGCCTGTCGGCCCTGCCACGACGAATCCTGAAAGTGGTCAACGGGGAGCGCGGCAATGGCTGAAGCAGACACGGTCATCCAGATGGCTGGGGCGGCACCGGTGACGGGCGAGGCCATGCTGGTTGCGGAAAGACTCACGCGCCGGTTCGGCGGCCTTGCCGCCAACCAGGACGTGTGTCTCACCCTTGAGCGCGGCAAGCTGCACGCCTTGCTCGGTCCCAACGGTGCCGGCAAGTCGACCTGCATCAACATGCTGTCAGGCGACCTCCCGCCGTCCGAAGGTCGCATCCTGCTCGGTGGCAAGGACATCACCGGGCTGGGCGCCGCGCAGCGTTCGCGCATCGGCATCGGCCGCAGCTACCAGCGCACCAACATCTTTCCGCAGTTCAGCGTGCTCGAGAACTGCCGGCTCGCGGCGCAGTCCCGCAACCCGCGCCCGTGGAAGCTCTTTACCGACGCCATGCACCTGTTCGATACCCTGGAGCGCGCGCGCGCGGCCATCCTTGAGGCCGGTCTGGGCGGGCGCGAGGAGCGCATTGCCGGCACCATGTCGCATGGGGAGCAGCGCCAGCTCGAGATCGCCATGGTGCTCGCCACCGACGCCCGCGTGCTGCTGCTCGACGAACCCCTGGCGGGCATGGGCTCGGACGAGTCGGCGCAGATGGTCGAACTGCTCAGGGGGCTCAAGGAGAATCGCGCCATCCTGCTGGTCGAGCACGACATGGACGCGGTGTTTGCGGTTGCCGACACCATCACCGTGATGGTCAACGGCGTGGTGCTCGAATCCGGGCCACCGGAGCAGATTCGCAACAGCGCGGACGTGCAGACCGCCTACCTCGGAGATGGCCATGTCTGATGTCCTCCTCGAAGCCCGCGAGCTTCACACCTATTACGGCGCCAGCCACATCCTGCATGGCGTCGATTTCCGCATCCACAAGGGCGAAACGCTCGGCCTGATGGGGCGCAACGGCATGGGAAAGACCACGCTGATCCGCTCCATGCTTGGTCTGGTAAAGCCCCGCCACGGTACGGTCAGCGTGCGCGGCGATCTGATGACGGGCAGCCCGACGCACAGGATCGCCCGTCAGGGCATCGCCTACGTGCCCGAAGGGCGCGGCATCTTCCCCAACCTGTCGGTGCGCGAGAACCTGCTGATGGCGGCGCGGGCCGGAGTGGATGGGCAGTGCGACTGGACCTTCGAACGTGTGATGCACACGTTCCCGCGCCTGGGCGAGCGCATCAACAACGGCGGGGGCCAGCTCTCCGGTGGCGAACAGCAGATGCTCACCATCGGTCGCGCGCTGATGACCAACCCCGATCTGCTGATCCTCGACGAGGCCACCGAGGGGCTGGCGCCGCTGATCGTGCGCGAGATCTGGCGCGTGATTCGCGAGATCCGCGACAGCGGCATCGCCACCGTCATCGTGGACAAGAACCATGCGGCGGTCACGTCGATCACCGACCGCTCGATGATCGTGGTTAAGGGGCAGGTGGTGTTTGATGGCGCCAGTGACGAGGTGCGCAATAATCCCGAATTCATACAAAAACACCTCGGAGTATGAAGTGAAGACTGTCTGTGTCGGAAAAACCCGTCTCGAGTACGTCCGCCTGCCGTCCAGTCATCCGCGCGAGGGCGCGCCGGCCATCGTGTTCCTGCATGAAGGTCTGGGCTCGGTGTCGATGTGGCGAGATTTTCCGCAGAAGGTTGCGGACGCGACCGGCTGCGAAGCGGTGGTGTATTCGCGCGCCGGCTACGGTCGTTCCGATCCGGCGAAGCTGCCGCGCGAGCCCGGCTACATGCACGACGAAGGGCGTGCGGTGTTGCCTGCGCTGCTGGCGGGCCTCGGCCTCGAACGGCCGATCCTGTTCGGGCATTCCGACGGCGCATCGATCGCGCTGTTGTGCGCGGGCGGCACCGATACGCCGCTCGCGGGCGTGATCGCGATGGCGCCGCATGTCATGGTCGAGGACGTCTCGGTGAGCAGCATCGCCGAGGCCAGCGTCGCCTACCGCACGACCGACCTGCCCGCACGGCTGGGCAAGTACCACAGGGACCCGGATGCGGCGTTCCGGGGCTGGAACGATATCTGGCTGCATCCCGACTTCCGCGACTGGAACATCGAGGACTACCTGACCCGCATCCAGTGTCCGGTGATGGCAATCCAGGGCGAAGACGACGAGTACGGCACCATGGACCAGATCGATCGCATTGGGCGCGGGGTGAAGGACGTGGAACTGGTCAAGCTGGCCGATTGCCGCCATTCGCCGCACAGGGACCAGCCCCAGGCGGTGATCGATGCGGTCGCCGCCTTCGTCGAACGCGTGAGTGGAGACTGACATGTATTACGAACGCACGAAGCGCATCCGCTTCTCACACTGCGACCCCGCCGGCATCGTGTTTTACCCGCGCTACGTCGAGTTGTTCAACGAAGTGGTGGAAGACTGGTTCGCCGATGCGATCGGCGTCGATTTTCATACCCTTCATGAAGACATGCGGCTGGGCATCCCCATGGTCAAGCTCGATGTCGAGTACCTGGCGCCGTCGCGCTACGGCGACGTACTCCGCTTCCGACTGCAGGTCATGAGCATCGGCAATGCTTCGCTGCAGCTCGAGATCGGCGCGTATGCCGGCGACCAGCTGCGCGTGCGCGGCCACCTCAAGGTCGTGCTGGCGTCGATGGAGAATCTCAGGCCCGTGCCGATCACCGCCGATTTCTGGCGACCGAAATTCGCCGCCTACATGCCTGACGCCGCAACACAGGAATGAAGCCATGATGGACTACACCCGTTACACCAGCCTTCAGGTCGTGCCCCGCGAGCGCGGCATCGTCGAACTCGTCATGGGCCGCGACGGCAAGCTGCCCGTTGCCGACCATGCCGGGCATGGCGAACTCGCCGACATCTGGCGCGATCTCGATCGCGACCCCGAGGTGGCGGTGGTGATCGTGCGCGGCCAGGCCAAGGGCTTCTCCGGCGGAGGCACGCTCGAGCTGGTCGGCGACATGGTCGATCACTTCGAACACCGTGCCCGCGTGTGGAAGGAAGCGCGTGACATCGTCTACAACATGATCAACTGCTCCAAGATCATCGTCTCAGCCATCAACGGCCCGGCCGTCGGTGGCGGGCTGGCGGTGGCGCTGATGGCCGACATCTCGATCGCGGCAAAGGACGCCCGCCTGATCGACGGTCACACCCGCCTCGGCGTGGCCGCGGGCGATCACGCGGCAATGATCTGGCCGCTGCTGTGCGGCATGGCAAAGGCCAAGCTGCATCTGCTGCTGTCGAACGAGATCAGCGGCGAAGAGGCCGAACGCATCGGGCTGGTGTCGATGGCGGTCGAGGCTGACGCACTGATGGACACCGCGATGGACATCGCCGGCAAACTCGCTGCCGGGCCGCAGAGCGCGCTGCGCTGGACCAAGCACAGCCTCAACAACTGGCTGCGTCAGGCCGGGCCGATCTTCGACAACTCGGTGGCGCTCGAAATGCTTGGCTTCACCGGGCCCGAGGTGCGCGAAGGTCTGGCAGCGGTGCGCGAGCGACGCAGTGCCAACTTCCCGTCCTGCGCCCCCTTCTGACCCCAATCGAATCGAAAAACGCCCGGAGTTCATCATGCGTGCCCTGATCTGCAACGAATTTGCCCCGCTGGATGCCCTTCATGTCGGCGAGCTGCCCGAACCGCGACCGGCTGCGGGCGAGGTGACGATCCGCGTGCTCGCGGCCGGCATCAACTTCTACGACACCCTGATCGTGCAAGGAAAATACCAGGTCAAACCCGCGTTCCCGTTCTCGCCCGGCGGCGAGGTCGCCGGTGAGGTGGTGGCCGTGGGCGAGGGCGTCCGCCATGTCGCGCCGGGCGAACGCGTCTGTGCATTCTCCTCCTACGGCGGCTATGCCGAGGTCTGCAAGGCCAAGGCCAGCCAGACCTGGCCGCTGCCCGCTGCGGTGAGCTTCGATGCGGCAGCGGCCGGCCTGGTGACCTATGGCACGGCCTGGTTCGGTCTGCACGACCGCGCCCGCATGAGGGCGGGCGAGACGGTGCTGGTGCTCGGTGCCGCGGGCGGTGTGGGGCTGGCCGCGGTGCAGATCGCCAAGGCGGCGGGCGCGCACGTCATCGCGGCGGCCGGCAGCGCGGAACGCCTGGCGCTGTGCCGTGAACATGGCGCGGACGAACTCATCGACTACGCCACGACCGACCTCAAGGATGCGGTAAAGGCGGCCACCGGCGGCAAGGGTGCGGACATCGTCGTCGATGTCGTGGGCGGGCACTACACCGAAGCCGCGCTGCGCGCCACCGCCTGGCGCGGACGCATCCTGATCATCGGCTTCGCCGCCGGCGAGATTCCACGCATTCCGGCCAACCTGTTGCTGCTCAAGGGGTGTGACATGGCTGGCGTGTTCTGGGACGAGCTCATGCGACGCGAGCCCGCCGAGGCCGCGCGCCAGGTCGCCGCCGTACTCGCCTGTTTCGCGGATGGCAGCCTGAAACCACCGATCACCGAAGCCTGCGGACTCGACGCTGCCGTCGCCGCCTTGCGTGCGCTTGCCGCACGCAAGGTGGCCGGCAAGCTGATCGTGCTGCCGCACAGCTGAAGCACCCGGTTCATCAGAAAACACAACACAACACAACACAACACGGGCTCCCCGCCCGCCAACGGAGAATCACCATGGCTCAATATCAGTGCAGCGCCTGCTACTTTCCCTATGACGAAACCCTCGGCCTGCCCGACGACGGCATTCCCGCCGGCACGCCCTGGGCAGATGTGCCCGAAGATTTCGTCTGCCCCGATTGCGGCAATCCCAAGGCCGCCTTCATGGTCTACACGCCCGAATGAGGGGCGCGACGGCCACCTGAGCGCACAACGAGCATCCGACAATGAGAGAAAGCTTCGAAACCCTTCGCTTCGTCGTCGCCGACGGCGTGGCAACCCTGACACTGAACCGGCCCGAACGCCTCAACGCCTTCACCGCGGCCATGCATGCCGAGCTGCGGGTGGCACTCGATTCCGTGCGCGCCGGGCGTGAAGCCGGCCTGGTACGGGCGCTGGTCCTGACCGGGGCCGGGCGCGGGTTCTGTGCCGGACAGGATCTGTCCGACCGCCAGGTCTCGGCCGACGGCACTCCACCCGACCTCGGGCGCTCGATCGAGGACAACTACAAGCCTCTGGTGCTTGCATTGCGCAACCTCGAGCTTCCGGTCATCGCCGCGGTAAACGGTGTCGCCGCAGGCGCCGGCGCGAATATCGCCCTGGCCTGCGACATCGTCGTTGCCGCGCGCTCGGCCAGCTTCATCCAGTCATTCGCCAAGCTCGGGCTGGTGCCGGACACCGGCGGGTCGTGGATTCTGCCGCGCCTGATCGGGCCGGCGCGGGCGCTCGGCCTTGCCCTGCTCGGCGACAGGCTGTCGGCAGAGCAGGCGGCGCAGTGGGGGCTGATCTGGCAATGTGTCGATGACGACCAGCTGGCGGGCACGGTCGGCGACATCGCCGCGAAGCTGGCAGCGGGGCCGACGCTCGGCCTTGCCCGCACCAAGCAGGCGATCTGGTCCGCCAGCACCCGTGACTTCTCCGAACAGCTCGACGTCGAACGCGATTTGATGCGCGAACTGGGGCATTCGGAAGACTACCGCGAGGGCGTCGCCGCCTTCATGAACAAACGATCGCCGGCGTTCAAGGGCCGTTGAACGGCACTGACTACACCCTGGATCGTCACGAACTCAGGAGCATCAAGTGACTGCACTCTCAACTTCCGTCAAGGTGGCCGTCATCGGTGCCGGTGCGATGGGGAGCGGCATCGCGCATGTCGCCGCGCGCGCCGGTCACACCGTCTATCTTTACGACATGAACGCCGAGGCGGTGGCGCGCGGCAAGGCCGGGATCGAGAAGGATCTGCGCTTCCTGGTCGGCAAGGGCAAGCTTGCCGAAGCCGATTGCGAGGCAACGCTGGGGCGGGTCGTGCCCAGCAGCCGCATCGAGGACCTGGCCGACGCCGGCCTGCTGGTCGAGGCCATTGTCGAGAATCTGGAGATCAAGCAGACGCTCTTCCGCCAGCTCGAAGACCTGGTGAGCGCAGACGCCATTCTCGCCACCAATACCTCCTCGCTGTCGATCACCGCGCTGGCGGCGGCGCTGGCGCGCCCGGCACAACTGGCCGGTCTGCATTTCTTCAATCCGGCACCACGCATGGCGCTGGTCGAGATCGTCTCCGGCCTCGCCACCGATCCGGCCATCGCCGCCACCCTGCACGACACCGCCAAGGCCTGGGGCAAGGTGCCGGTACGGGCCACCTCGACACCGGGCTTCATCGTCAACCGCGTGGCACGGCCGTACTACGCCGAGGCGCTGCGTGTGCTGTCCGAGCGTGCAGGCACGCCGGCCACGCTCGATGCCATCCTGCGCGAAAGCTGCAATTTCCCGATGGGGCCCTTCGAGCTGATGGATCTCATCGGTCATGACGTCAATTACGCGGTCACGCGCTCGGTGTTCGATGCGTACTTCGGCGACAAACGTTTCACCCCCAGTCTGATCCAGCAGGAGCTCGTGCTCGCGGGGCGACTCGGGCGCAAGTCCGGGCAGGGTTTCTTTGACTATCGCGAGGGTGCCCAGAAAACGCAGGCCCGGACCGAGCCGCCTGCCGTCGCAGCGCGTTCGGTGACAGTGTGCGGCGATCTTGGCCCGGCTGCCGCACTGTCGGCACGGCTCGAGCGTGCCGGCATCGCGCTCGGGCATATCGAGGCCTCGGCTGGCGCCGGAGAGTTGCGCATCGGCAAGGCCCGGCTCGCCTTGTCCGACGGTCGCAGCGCCACCCGCCGGGCCGCGGAGGAGGGGACGCCCGACCTGGTACTGTTTGACCTCGCCCGCGACTACGCGAACACGCCGCGGCTGGCGCTGGCGCGCGCGGATCAATGCGACGAGGGCGCGTGGCACGAGGTCGTCGGTACCCTTCAGGCCGCAGGCATCGCAATCAGCCGCCTCGACGACGTTGCCGGATTGCTGGCGCTGCGCACGGTCTGCATGCTGACCAACGAGGCCGCCGATGCCGTGCTGCAAGGTATCGCATCTGCCGCCGACATCGACACCGCCATGCGATACGGCACCAACTACCCTGAAGGGCCGCTCGCATGGGCCGGCCACCTCGGCATCGGCCTCGTCACGCGCGTGCTCGGCAACCTGCGCGAGCACTATGGCGAGGAGCGATACCGCCTGTCGCCGCTGCTGCAACGTTGCGCACAGCGCGGAGGCGGTCTGTTGTAAACCAGAAAATCAAAGGGGTCAGAGTCGTTTGATCAATCAAAGGGGTCAGAGTCGTTTGATCCGCTTTCCAGATCAAACGACTCTGACCCCTTTGGTTCTCACTTTGATTCTTTTCAAGTGAGCAATAATCTCGTATTGTTGCATCAAGGGAATTTTATGTTCCTATAGTTAATTCCTAAGGAATGATGCCGATGCTCGTCAATGCAGGATCACGCCGC
>Ga0172382_10002479_pt1 | contig 30785 bp, 32 predicted proteins | sample Leawel138RmetaG_FD_122245 | JGI IMG/M metagenome (GOLD analysis project Ga0172382, IMG submission 122245) | Leachate microbial communities from a municipal landfill in Southern Ontario, Canada - Leachate well 138R metaG | ecosystem: Engineered > Solid waste > Landfill > Unclassified | place...
ATAACGTTTACAAAAACGATCTAGATGAACGCTTTCCGGAAGTGAAGATTGGCTCAGAAGACAAGAGAACACAACGAAAGGTTCTCTGAAAATAAATTCCCCTGGAGGTATCGTAATATGTTTTCAACCTGCTCAACGCTCAATCGCCCCACCCCACGCGGCGGCTGCCTACCCCACCCCTGCAACCCGGGCAGAGATTATCACCAAAATCTGCCGGACTCCAACGTGGGAAGAACCGGCTGGAGATGCTGGCCCTACCTGCAGGACAACGGATACGCCATCGATCTCAACAACAACGGCAAATACGATCGCGGAAGAGACGGCGTACTGGTCTTCGACCACAACCGTGACGGCAAATTCGACCAGAGCGATGTCAGCAGAACCAACGACATGATGAAGGCTGCTGGCGGCGACTTCGACTTCAACAACGATGGCAAGGTCAGCATGGCCGAGCGATTGCAGGGACAAATGCTGAAAGAACAGTTCAAAAAGCTAGACCGCAACGGAGATGGCCGACTGGATACCCGTGAGATTCAAGCCGGAGGCGGGCGAGTCTGGGTCGACAAAGACCGCAACGGCGACATCGGCTGCGGAGAACTGCACTCCCCTTACCGTATCCCCGGAGGGCTCTGCGAGCGCAACGGCCGCCGACTGGACCACGTTGATCCCCGTTGGGGCAGCAAGACCAGTTCCAACAACCCCTGGTGGCAGAGGCCTTGCTGCGGCGGTATCCGGCGCCCTAACATCTGCATCCCCAACGTTTACAATTAGGCCATCAATAAACAGGATGCAAGTTCAGGGACGTACTTGCATCCTGTTTCGTTTAGGCTACCAGACACCCGTGCTGGGCATAGACTTCCAGGGCTCTTGTGGCTCCAGCGGTTCACCGGCTTGCAGCAGTTCGATAGAAACATTGTCGGGTGAGCGCACGAACGCCATGTAGCCGTCGCGGGGAGGGCGGTTGATGGTGACTCCCCCGTCCTGTAGCTTTTGACAGGTCTGGTATATGTTCTCCACCTGATAAGCCAGGTGTCCAAAATTGCGACCCCCGCCATACTCCTCGGGATCCCAGTTGTAGGTCAACTCCAACAGAGGAGCCTTATTCTCTTCCGCAGCTTCCACATCGCCGGCGGCGGCCAGAAAAATCAGGGTAAAGCGCCCACTCTCGCTCTCCTTGCGCCGGACCTCTTTCATGCCCAACAGGTTGCAGTAGAAGTGGAGCGACTCCTCCACATTGGAAACACGGACCATGGTGTGTAGATAATTCATAGTTACGGCAGTTTGAAAGGGAGCCAGGGAACACCTTGTTTCTAGTTACTCAAGCAGTCGCCGATTGAGCAATTCATTGATATCGCGACGACTATCCGCAATTGCCATAACATACACTCGCTGCCTGGTGGGCTTATAGATAATCCGATAAGGTTTAAGATGAACTTGACGAAAGTCTTTGATCCCCAGGTGAACTAACTCCTTGGGGTATTCACCGCGATGGGGAAAGGTGGCGAGTCGAACGAATAGCCCTTCAAATTGGTCAAGCACTTGCTCTGCGCGTTGAACCGAGATTTCCGCGGCTAAATATTCAAGAATACTATCAAGATCGCGACTCGCATCTTTTGTCAGAAATACTTCGAAGTCCATTAACGGTCATTGAGCCGGTTTCGAAGTTTTGAAATGACCTCACTGGAGGCCTCGATCTCCTCTCGTTCAATCTGCTGGCTACCGAGAGCCAGCAACTTCAATAACGCTAAAGTCTCCTGCGTCTTCTCATAACTGCGTACATCTTGCATGACTGCCTTAGCCACACCATTTTGAGTGATGACTATCGGGTGACCATTCTGATCCAAGTCGCGTAACATTTCCGATGCGTTCGCCTTGAGAAAGCTTATTGGTTTTATATTGCTGGGCTTCACTTATAATCGAGACCTCACCAGACTGAATATAGTCTAAATTTAGATCCAATTCAAGATATCCCAGCCTTGAACGACGGTCCGAAGGGATGCCCAGTATTCGGCGGAACTTAAGCCTCTTGAGACTTTTCTTGCTGATAGCTTTTCTGCTAGGAGCCGTGGGAGGCTGGGCCGGCGCGGACCCGGTGGTGCCCTGGGCTCAGCCGCAAACCTTTCCCGACCAGGAGCAGTCCTCCGAGAAGCCGCTGTTTGAGCGGGTGATGGAAGAAGAACGCCGGCGAAAGCAGCAAGAAGTCACCGGCACCGTGGATGTCGAGAGCCTGAAGTCGAGTCAACCCGCACTCCAACCGGTCCCGGCTCGGCCCCAACCGGAAGAGTTCGTGCCTCTGGAACGATGGGCCCGAGGGCCGCGAGTGAAGGCGCTCCAGGAAGCCCTCATCGCTCTAGGCTTTGGATTGCCGGCGGGGGCGGACGGCGACTACGGCGGGCAGACCGAGTCAGCGCTCAAGGGGTTTCAGTCAAGCGCGAATCTGCCCCTCACCGGGAAGCTGGACAAAGCGACTTCTCAGGCGCTCACTGAAGTGTCTCCGGGCCCTGGCAAGAAGATCTGGGAAGACCCCATAGCCGCCGCCTCCCTACCCGCACCCCCCGCGGTGGAAGGCAAGAAGATCAGGGTCCTGATCGATCTTTCCGAGCATCGCTTGAGCGTCTACGATGACGCGGGCAAGCTCGAACGAGTCTTTCCGGTGGCCAGTGGGGCCAAAGAAACGCCCACCCATCTGGGCCTCAAGGTGGTCTGTGAAAAACTCGAAGATCCCACCGCACTGGCCGAGAAGCTGTGGCCCGAATCGAAGGGCACGGCTTTCGGAAAGAGACTCATCGATCTCAACTGGTACGACCCCAAGACCGGTACCGAGGCCGTGTCGGACGAAGAGTTGCACGGGACCTACGAATTGAACTCGATCGGCAGCCCCGTCTCCCACGGCTGCGTGCGACTCAGCAACGAAAGCATCGAGTGGCTCTATCAAAACCTACAACTGGGCGACCTGGTGCTCATCCGCGAGTAACCTGTTAGAGCACCTGGGCCAGCAATTGGGCTCCGGTCTCGATGACCCAGCGGGCCGGTTCCAGCAACACCTGGGAGAGCAGAGTTCCGACGAACATGCTCGCGATCAAGAGCAGACCCATCGCGTAGACATCGTTGACCGGGCGCTTTTGATCCAGGGTCTCCTGGGTGATCACCGCGGCCGTGGGGTCCACAATGAGTCCCAGGGCGATGGTGGCGAACCCATTGACCACAGAGGAAAGCAGACTGGCGGTGCGTTCCAGTTCCGGGATGGCGGCCCCGGCGTAAACAGAGGCCACCACCCCCACGGTGTGAACCCCGATGACCAGCACGTTGGCCAGAATGAAAGTCCTGGGGATGCGCTTGAGATCGGCGGCTCCGAGCCCAAAGGTGGAAGGAAGTCGAAGACAGCGAATGACCGAGCCCCAACGAAACGGATTCAAGAGCGAAATCAGAACCGCGTGGATCGAGCCCATCTGGTCGGTTTTGCGAATGGCTTTATCATAGACCTCGACCAGAGTGGGCATTAAGAGCCAGCTCAAGAGCGCCCCGAAGGTGGCCCCCAGCAGCACAAAGCGCAAACTATACGCGAGGTCCGGCAACCCCAGCACCGGGTCGGCCACCACGTGGTCGGAGATCGCCCCGATCATAGGCGCGAAGATCTGTTGGCCCAATCGGGCGACCAAAAAAAAGAAATTGTAGACCGCCACGGCGGTGGCCGCCCGGGCGGTTCGGACCGCGGAGATCCGTGAGGTGTACGTGGTGGAGGCCAGAAAGGCGAAGGCCAGGTTGAACAAGACGATGATCCAGAGGTTGTCGTTCATGGCTTCGCCCTGCCCGCCCAACCCCTTAGCCGCAACACGGATCAGAGAAGCCGCCGGCCCGAGCATGAGTAGCCCCAACAAACCACCCAGGAAGTTTCCCACCGACAGATGCACTGCGGTGATGTCCACGTGTTTTTGGGGGATCTCTCCACTGATGGCCTGGTCAGTGATGATGGCAGCCTTGGGGTCCACCCAAACCGAAAACGCAATGGCCGCGAAGGCGTTGACCAGCCCCGATAGGAGCACCGCGGTCTGCTCCATTCCGGGCAGTTCGGCGCTCACCAGCAAAGCGGCCATCACCCCCACGGTCCAGACCGCAGTGGCAAAGACGTTGGCCAGTAAGAAGCCCACCGGAACACCTTCCAGTTTGAACAGGGTGACCCCCAGATTGCTGGGCCTGCGGATCGCCCCCAGGGCTATCTTCCAGGCTCTCGGTCGAGCCAGCCGCAAAAGGGCCCGCGCTAGCGACTGCCGGTACTCGATGCAGAGGATACCGCGTCGATAGATCTCCACAAAACTGCTGAGAAAAACCCAGCTCGCGAGCCCCCCCAGCGCCGAGCCCAGAATCACCCAGCGCAACTGTCCCGCCAGCAGGTCGGTGTTGCCCGTGGCGGCGGCCGTGTCCACGAACTTTGCCATCAGCGGAGCATAGAACAGGTTGGCAAACCGGGTGATCATGAAAAAGAAGTTGGCCATGGTGAAGGCCAGCATCACCTTGGCGGTTTTCACGGCCGCCGGCCGGGCGGCGATGTTAAGACTGGTGGCCAGCGCCACCACCCCGGCGATGAGCGAGATGAAGACCAGGCTGGGATCCGCTAACAAACTCAAGTCCATTGTTGAAGCTTTTTCAAAAAATGCTGTTTGCCTTTATTTGGGGGGAATGAGCTCGTTAACTCTGCTTCAGGTGCAGTTCCTCGGTCACCGTGGCCAGATCCCACTTGCCGTCTTTTTCCTCAGCTCTCAAAACATGGTGGCCTTCGTCGAAGTAAGAATCCACGGTCAGCACTCGGACGCCGTCCACGTCGGCCCGCATCTTGACCAGTTGAAACTCGTTCTCTTTCTCGCCGGGCAGTCCGAAAAGGAGCGAATCCTGGCTGGCCCGGGCGATATTGGTGGCATCTTCACTGGCGATGTCGGTGATGAAGCCCTCCCCCAGTTTGCCTTCAATGTAGCTCTCCAGCTTACCATCCGCGCTCAAGACCTGTCCGTTGGCCGTGCTCACCGACTGGCCCGAATGCACTCGATAGGAATCGATCCCCATCAGGTGGGCTTCCACCTGGAACGGGCCGGCCTGGGGATTGCTCTCCAAAAACTTTACCGCCTCCGCAGCCGCGATGGGAGTGGCAAAGGATGTCCCGCTGGCCACCCCCTCTTGCTCAAACCCCTCTCCGGCTTTCCAAGGGAGGTCCACACCCGGCCGGTAAACTTCGATGGCCGCAGCCGGGGAGTTCAGCCCATCCGGGTTGCCCACCGGATCGAGCGCCCCCACCACGGTCACGTATTCGTTGACCAGCACGTTGCGAAAGCTAGCAGGCCCGGGCTCCACACCCAGTTGCTGCATAACCTGGGCCATCTCCCCGTGGTTGCCCGCAGCCACCAGATAGGTCACCCCTCGATCGTACAACTCCCGGGTGGTGCGGGTGTACTCGTCTTGAGCCTTCTGGCAAAGTTCGTTTTCCGCCATCACTCGGTCCCCAGAGTCCAGCAGAGACTGGCAGATCTCCGCAAGGGGAGCATCGGTGGGAAGGCCCAGAGAGTGGGTGGCGTGGTTCCGTAGATTCTCGTTGCTCTGGATCTGAGAGAAAAGGGTCTCCAGCAACCGCCCGGGCGTCTCCCCCTGAGACTGGGAGATCACCTTGATCTCCGGCTGGTCCTTCATGATTTGGCGAAGGTTCAGGGCGGTTTGCAGATAGAAGTGAGCGACATTTCGGCTCACCACTGTGCGGTAGGCGGTGAGAAAATCTAGACCTTTTTCATTGATCAGTTGGGCCAGATCGGCCTGGGGAGCCTCGTTCTGATATCGCTGTACATCCGCATCGGTCAGCTCGCTGTGGCTCAAGAGCACCGACTCCACCGCCTGGCCGTGGGGAAAGCCGGCTGGATCGCCGTCGAAATCGTCGAGCAGCGCAAGCTTGGGCCGGGCCTCGAGCTTTTCAGCCGGTCCTCGGGGAGCTAGCTGCAGAACTTTCGGTTTGATGTGCATGGTGGACTCCTACTCTGCTAGCTTAGGCTGTTCGGGCCCGACTGGCTTGAACAACTCATTAACATTCCGCGACTCGCAGATTTCCTTCGAACGAGCCGGAACAGGGACATCACGGATCGTTGCGAATCTTATGCAGTATGGATTGCGCGAGATGCGGGAACTCACTCCATAGAGTTCCAATGTTCGACTTACCTAGAAAGGTCAAAGAGTTTTCCTGTATGTGCTGCGGAGAGCGCTTTTGGACCGTGGAAGGTAATGTCAATCTCTTTAGCAACGAGACCGCCGCTCGTCAGGTGGTCAGAAAACAAGTGGCACTCGAATTTTCCGCTGCCCACCCCAATTAGGCGTTCATGAAATGCTCATCGTGCAACTTCGAAAGCCCGGATGGGTTTCGTTTTTGCGGGGGGTGTGGCCAACCCCTTGAAGAGATCACCCGCCTGGAGGCAGAACGCCGCCAGATCACGGTGATGTTTTGCGACCTGGTGGGCTCCACCGATCTGTCGGCCACCATCGACGCCGAAGAGCTCCGTGAGCTGGTCCGTGGGTATCAGGCCATCTGCGCCGAGGTGTTTGAACGAAATCACGGCCACGTCGCCCAATACCTGGGAGACGGAATCCTGGCCTACTTCGGCTACCCCGTGACCTACGAAGACAGCACCGCCCGAGCGGTTGAAAGCGCCCTGGAGATCCACCAACGCCTGGCCGAGTGGAACAAGACCGTTCCCCAGAACATCGAGATCAGAACCGGCATTCACACCGGCACCGTGGTGGTGGGCGAGGTGGGGGCCGGGGCCCATCGAGAGAACCTGGCTATGGGAGAGACCCCCAACCTGGCCGCCCGGCTGCAGGGGGTGGCAAAGCCCGGTGAAGTGGTGGTGAGCAGCGACACCTTTGCGCTGGTTTGCGACAGGGTTGAAGGTCAGTCCCTGGGCTTCAAAACACTCAAGGGCCTACCCAAACCGATCGAGGTGTTTCTGGTCACCCAAACCAACGACCTCCGAGCCCAACGCCACCTGAAAAGATCGCGTCAGGCCAGGCTTCCGGTTCTGGGTTATGAGCAGGAACGTGAACAACTCTGGGAGCGCTGGGGAAAATCTCGCGAGGGTCAGGGCTGCTGCGTGGCCGTCCAGGGAGACGCCGGGATCGGGAAATCACGTCTACTGCAGTGGCTGAAAGAGCGGGTTTTTGGTCCGGAGAGTTATGTGATCTCGCTCTACCCCACGGTGGAGACCTCCTCAACTCCTTTGAGTTGTATTCTAGAGCAATTGACTTTTGATATCTCAACCACCGACTGCATTGAAGAGAAATGCCCCGGTTTTGAATCGAGGGAACTGCTGGAAGAACTGGTGGGCCTGCGGGAGGCTCCCTCCATCGCCGGCCGCCAGAAGCTTCGCACGCGCGCCCTGGCCGAGTTCTGGCTACGGATGTCCCAAAACCGTCAACTCTTGCTGGTCTGTGATGGGGCTGATGCCCTGGACCCCACTTCCCATGAGTTCTTGCTCTCCTTTTGCGAACAAGTCCTCGGGCGCTCGGTCCTGGTGGTTTCCACCTGGCGATCCGAGCCTGATCCAGGTTGGGGTGAAAAGCTCCCCCTCAGCGGTTTGAACCACGAAGATCTCATGACCCTGGTGAAGCTCGCCGCCAACCAGAAACTCACCCTTTCTAAACGTCGGGAGATCGCTACTCGGGCCGAAGGTAACCCGCTTTACGCCGAAGAGCTGGCAAAGAACCCTCAGGCTGAACATGCTTCCAGGCTCAAGGACCTCTTGATGGCCAGCCTCGACCGCCTTGGCGACTCAAAGCCTGTGGTGCAGCGCTTATCCACGGTAGGCCGCCGTTTCCCTGAACCGATTCTAACAGCCCTTTCCGAGTCTGTCCCCGAGCCGATCTTGGAAGTCGTCGATCGTTGCTTGCAGGAGCGAGTGCTACAAAAGAGTGAGGAGTGCGCGGAGATCGCCTTTGCTCAAGGGCTTTTTCATAGTACGTGCTACGAGAGTTTGCTTCGCAAAAGCAAGCAACGATTTCACCAGGAGGTAGCCGAGGCGATTCTCAAGCATTTACCGCATATGGCACAGGACACACCGGAAGTGCTTGCCCACCATCTTCTTCAAAGCGAAACTCCGGGAGCGGCTCTCACTTATCTTGCCGCCGCCGGCAAACGGGCCCTGCGCCTGTCGGCCGAGAAAGAAGCCGCTCATCATTTTGAAAAGGCCCTCGAACTGCTACCCGACTCGCCCGAGACCATCGGCCCGAGGATCGAACTTCTCCTGGGCCGGGGCACAGCCCTCATCGCAACTATGGGCTACGCTCACTCTTCGGTCAACGAGTCTTTCCAGCAAGCCCGGGAGATCTGCAGGGCCATCGGCGATCCCCCCGCCACTTTTCCGGCCCTGTGTGGATTGTGGGCCTATGCCCTGGTTTCGGGAGACCTCCAGGAAGCGATGCAAGTCGCCGATCGCCTGCTAGAATTGAGCCCGGATCAGGATGCCCCGGGGGTGTTGGTAGCGCACGCCGCCGCCGGTCAGACCCGCTTTTTTCGAGGGGAGTTTGAGACCTCCCGAAGGCACCTCGAGCATGTCGTCGCAAATCACCAACCAACTTTTCACCAGTGCGACGCCTTCTCTTACTTCCAGACCGACCCGTATGTGGCCACGACTTCGTATTTAGGGTTCCAGGAACAGCTGGAGGGCAACCCCTCCAGGGCCCGGCGACTGGCCGATGAGGCCCTCGCAGTGGCTCAGCAGTTGGGGATGAGTCACACCCTGGCGCACACCTACTTCTATGATTCTTTGATCGCCTATGAGGCCACCGACCAGGAGCGTTTTGCCCGCAGCGTGGGTGAATTAGCGGCTTGTGCGGACGTCTATGATTTTGCTCTATGGCGGGCCCTGGCAGAACTCATGCAGGCCCTGGTAGAGAGCAATCTCGGTCTCTATCTGGAGAGACTGGGAGCCCTCGAGCAAACCGGCACCAAGCTGGGGGAAAGCTGGTTCGTAGGAAACCTTCATAAGCTCTTGCTAAAAGGTGGGCAAGAAGGTCCGGCTCGGGCTGTACTGGAGCAGTGCCGGGCTATCGTGGAGGTGCGGGGCGAAAGGTTTTATGAGAACCAATTACGGGGTTAAGTGAGCCCGACGTTCGGCTTCAGCTTCCATCCTTATCAACAACTCTTTACTTGGACCGTAATCGTTGTCCACCTCTAGCGCCTCTCTAAAGGACTCCTTCGCCTTTTCGATCCGTCCGACGTTGTAGTGACAAAGCCCTACGTTGTGATAAGTGAGAGCCTTCGGCCCATAGAGCCGGAGAGACTCTCCATAAAAGTCGATGGCCTGGTCGAACTGATTGATACAGGCCAGCACTCGAGCAACGGCAAACGGAACATCCCGTTGATCGCCGATAGGGAAGAAATTGTCCCAGCACTTCACCAGCGCGTCGTAGAGTTCACGCTGCTCGGAAATGGGGGCGTCTAAGGCGGTTTCCCCAATCAGGTTGCTCAACTCGTAAAACAGTTCTGCGTCCCAACTGGACATCCGCAAGATCTGCAGGCACAAGGTCAAAGATTGGGGTGAACAGGCCAGGATCTGCTTACGAAAATCCAGATAGTCCAGAGGGCCAAATCCATCAAACTGCTCCCGAAAGACGCGCTCGGTATAAGGAACCTGCGGCCGTTCGATGCCCTTGAAATAAAAAGCCAGATTAAGAGGATGGCTTCGGGGAGCCGAGTGAAGCACGTGCCCTCCCTGGCGCTGCCAGATCTTGTCGATGGCGTGACAGTTCACACTCATGGAAAACCCCTTGCGGTGAGTCTGAACCGGAAGGGATTCAAACCCCAAAAGCTCCTCCAGTGAACGGAGCGCCTTGTCGGCCATCAGCAGGCCAAAACGCTGTCCGGTTTGCCGGCAGAGAGAATCGAGGCAGCGCATAGGACCGATGGGAAAGGGAAAGTAAGTGTTGCCGAGGGTCTGCCGGTACTCTTCCAAAACGGCATTGTAAATCGGATTTTCGTAGACCGGCCCGGACACCGTGGGGAAGCTGAGTTCGGGTTCCCCCTTTTTGTTTTGGCCGCAGAGAGCTTCGTAGAGTGTCCCGTTGAAAGTCTTGAACCCGTCGTGGGAAAGGCTATCGAAAAGGTAATTCGCAAAAGCAAAGATCGGGTTCCCGGCCACGATGTCGAGAGTGTCGATGCCCTCGGCGTCGTAGGTTTGAATCTGCAAACTCTCATTCTCTAGAAACGGCTTTAGCTTTTCGTGCTGTCGATAGTACTCCACGTTGCTGGCGCTGTAGTCGGTCAGCAGATACTTCCAGCGAAACGGAAAGGACCTGGAAAGACTCGAGAGTCTAACCAGGATGAGATAGGCCAGGCGGCCCATTCCGCCCCCCAACTCCACCAAATAGACGGGTTTGTCAGGATCGACGAGTCCCTGTTTCGAGCAGTCCTCGATGAAGGAGATAAAGAGATCGGTGTAAGCCCTGGCCAGAGCGGGGTTGTTGGTGGCGAAGAACGGTAGGCGATCCTCCGACCACACATTGACCCCCTCGGACACGTAGAACTCCCGCAGACCTTGCCACAGTTGGGATTCGGACAACCGAACGGACTCACTCATAGGCCATGATTCGGACTCGGATCGTCTGCCCCTTGAAGGATGGGATTCAATTGAATAGAGCGAAGCAAGAGCGAAATGGCTCGAAAAAATCACTCTCCCTGGTATAAAGATGGCTTACGATTTGAATGCACTCAATGCGGCGAATGCTGTAGTGGGAGCTCCGGATTGGTGGCTTTCACTCGTCGGGAGGGAGTGGGTATGGCAAAACACCTGGGAATGAGCTGGGAGGAGTTCGCCGAGCGGTACGCCCGGCCCACTTATGAAGAGGGTGTCTGGGAACTCCTCGAGGTGGAGATTGACGGCGCCTACGACTGCGTACTTCTGGACCGCTGCGAAACCACCGGAGTAACCCGCTGCCGGGCTCACCAGGCCAGACCTGCCCAGTGCCGAACCTGGCCCTTCTGGCCGGAAAATCTGGAAGACAAAGAGAGTTGGTGGCAGGCCGGCCAGGCCTGCGAGGGGATCGGGCGGGGGCGTCTGATACCGCTGAGGGTGATTCAAAATGACCTTGCCGACACCCCGGACTGGGGAGTTCCTCGTTAAATTCTAAGGACCAGATTCTAAGGAGTATGAAATGAAAGTGCTGATGCACGGAGCCGAGCCGGAAGAGGCAAAGCTCATCGTAATTCTGTTGCACGGCAGGGGTGCCTCCGGTGACGACATCATGGGGCTGAGTCAGGAGATTGAGGGAGACGACATCTGCTGGCTGGCCCCGACCGCGCTCAACAACGCCTGGTACCCGGCGCGCTTTATGGAAAGACGGGCGGCCAACGAACCGTTTCTCACCCTCTCCACCGAACAGGTCAAGGGTCTCATTGCCGAATTCCCCATTGAAAAGGTCATCCTGGGGGGGTTCTCCCAGGGCGCCTGCCTCACCGCCGATATCCTGGCTCGCCATCCCATGCCCCTGGCCGGTGCCTGGCTCTTTTCCGGAGGCTTGATCGGGACCGATGAAGAGTTACCGGCAGTTACTCAAGCCTACCAGGGCCTACCGGTCACGCTGAGTGGGAGCCTACAAGATCCTCATATCCCAGCCGAGCGAATGAAGCGAACAGCCCAGCATCTGGGGCAGATGGGGGCACGGGTGGAGACGCTGCACTACGATTTCCCTTCCCATCAGATCGCAGCCGAAGAGGTGGAACTGGCGCAACAGGTGCTGCAGCAAGTCCGGGCAAGATTAGATGGCAGAACCTGAGTACGGGATTGTCGACATCCACAGCCTGGAGCCTGGCGAAGAAGGCTGGGAGCTGTGCGTCTATCAGACGCCCCAGATACTGAAGGTCATCGATGAAAGTTTGGTCCAAACTCTGACGGAGGCCCTCCATCAAGGACAACCGGTGGAACTGGTGTGGGACCCCACCCAGGCTCTGGTGCTAGGAGCCTCCTAGACTGCGGGGAAGGTCGTGTGTAGATCGAAGGCCTCGGGTGTAGGGCCCATTTGGCACAAGGTGTCGTACTTCTCCTTGGCCTCGGTCAGCGTGGGTACGTGACCGTCGGGTACCCACCACAGCACCGCGTAAGGACCGTCCAGCTTACCCATCCATTCTTTCTTTCGCTTGATGTACTGCACGTGCCCACTCTTGTAGACAAAATGCCGGAAGCTCTCCAGGTCCTGCCAAACACTGATGTTGACCACCATCAAGGGGTCGATAAAAAAGGGAATGTCGGTGTGGGTCTTTACCTCGCCCAGCAACCGCCAGACGAAACCCGGGGAGGCTTCCGCCAGGGCGTTGATGGGCGAGATCGAGCGAAAAAACTCCTCGGTGGAGGGGTCTCCCTTAGGGGCTTTGAGCCGGGCTAGATTGAGCTGAGCAAGCTGAGCCATGGCGGAGTTATTGGACCCACCCTGGCTGCAACCTTCAGCTCACTCTAGCTTTCAGTATCTCGGCTCCGATCTCATAAGACTTCAGCCGCTTCTGGTGATCAAAAATGTGACTGACCAGAATGAGTTCGTCGGCCCGGGTCTCTTCCACGATGCTCTGGAGCTTGCTGCGCACCTGCGAGGGTGTGCCCAGGGCGGTGTAGTGGAGCGCGGCATCTAACGTGGCCCGCTGCATGGGGTGCAACTGCCGCTCGTAGTCGACTATCGGGGGAGCTAGCTTACCCGGAGTTCCAAAGCGCAAAGCCACGAACAACTGTTGGACCGAGCTAAACAGCAGCCGGGCTTCCTCTTCGGTGTCCGAGGCGTAGAGGTTGACGGCCACCATGACCCGAGGCGCTTTCAACTGATCCGAGGGCCGGAAATGGACCCGATACAGGTTCAGCGCGTCCATCATCTGGCCCGGGGCAAAGTGTGAGGCAAAGGCGTAAGGTAGACCTTTCAGGGCCGCCAGTCGGGCGCTGAAAAGGCTGGAGCCGAGGAGCCAGATGGGCACGTTGGTGCCCTGCCCGGGGACCGCCTGGATGCGTCCAGAGGAGGTTCCCAGATACTCCTGCAACTCCTCGATGTCTTCGGGGAATCGCTCGGCTGCGGCGTGCACGTCTCGTCGCAGCGCCCGAGAGGTGAGGGGATCGGTACCAGGTGCCCGGCCCAGTCCCAGGTCGATGCGTCCGGGGAAGAGGCTGGCCATGGTCCCAAACTGTTCGGCGATCACCAGGGGGGAGTGGTTGGGCAGCATGATCCCACCGGAACCGACCCTTATCGTCCTGGTGTTTCCCGCCACGTGAGTCATCACCACGCTGGTGGCGGCACTGGCGATGCCCGGCATGTTGTGGTGCTCGGCCAACCAGAACCTATGATATCCCCACTTTTCAGCGTGTTGGGCAAGGTCGAGGGTGTTGGCCAGCGCCTGGCCGGCATCGGAACCCTGAGTGATGGGTGCCAAATCGAGAATAGAAAGAGGTATATCCATACCCAATTAAACCGATTGGTCTAAGTTTGTTTCTAGCGAATTTTTCGTTGAAACTTTTCTCCAAAGAAGGGGGTGTCGTCCATCTCGCCGCCGATGTCGGTGTTGCGACGAATGATGTCGGTCAGGCTGGTCTTCTCGATCTCTTCTCGCAGTGGCGCGAGATCAGGATCGTTTTGATACCAGAACCGGTCGCCGTCCCGGAGTCGCTCAAACTGATCCACCAGCACTGCCCGGATGGTGGGTCCCACCCCGGAGCCAGGTACGTGATCCTCGCACAGCATACCCACCCAGGGGTCCACCTTGTCGACACTGCCGTAGGCCTCTTGTAGCTTGGCGATGGCTTCCGGCTCCTGGCTGATATCGGCAAAGCTTTGAGCCGCAGGCAAACCAAACGCTTCGCGGACCGTGTTGTAGTCGGGAAGTCCGTGGTCGCGACCGCGCTGAATGTTGATCGCAGCCAGGTCCATGCCCCCTTTGCCGGGCCGACCGAACAGCATATTTCTGAGAGCCACCGAAACATCTTCGTCGGTGGGCTCCTGGATGAAAGCGGTCAAGCCGCGCAAGATGGGATCCACCCCGCCTTCGGCCAGGCGCTCCGGTGAAAAGAAAGCGTGCAATAGAGCCAGGTCCCGCTCCGGGATGGCCTGGCCGTCGGCCCCCTCTCGCCAGATGATGGGCTCGATCTGGGAGTGGCCCATACGGTAAGCAGCGGTGGAGAATTCGTTGCAAATGCGGGGGTCCACCTGGGGTTGGTAGCCCTGGTAAGGCTTGATAGCGTCCTCCCCCAGCAGGGCCGGCAAGAACTCATTGAAGGTAACGTGCTGCACCTGGGCTCCCACCACCTTGCGGGCCATCTGGTAAAGCGCCTCGTCGGAAAGGCTGGGATCGCTCTTGGCAAACTCTTCCACCAGGCGGTTGTGCTCTCTCAAGAACACCGTATGAAGGCTGAGCAGTCCCAGGTTTTCATTGGCCCTGACATCACCGGCAGCAAGCAGAGCCTCCTCCGGTCGGCGCATGGGGTTGTCATTCGCTAGCCCCATGGTGTTGCTGGGGAGCATATCGTTCTCACCGGTCTTGAGCTTTCCACCATCAAAGGTGCGCAGAGCGGCGGCCCGTTCGGGGCTGGAGCCGTAGACCTGGGAGCCGTCGATCCAGCCGGTGATCCCATTGAACTGGCGGCGGGGCACACCCGTACCGGCCCCGGTGCCGGGGGCGGCAGAGGAGCGGGCGAAGGGAATGATAGCCTGACCCTTACCCTCGGGGTCGAAATGGCGGTCGCCGGCGGGCACGGCAATATTCCAATCGGGTACTCCAGGGTTAGGGGTAAAAGTGACATCGTGGTCGAGGAACTGTCCCCAGGCCCAAACCATGTTGGAGAGCTTCCTCTCATCCTGGGCCCGACCTCGCTGGTTCATGACCTTGTTGCTGATCTCCCGGGGGTTCGGTCGATCGAGCCCGGAGGGAGTGTCGATCCCATCGCTGTAGCTCTCGGGTGTTCGGCGTAAAAAGACCGTATCGGTCTTGTTTAGATCCGGTTGAGAAAGATTGTTGCCGGAGCCGTCGTAGCGACGCACCTCGGTCAGACGGGGGTGGGGGCTTTGAATGCGGATGTTCATAATTGTCAGGCCATCATAATCCTGCCGGCGAGTGTGTTTATGAACGATAAGTAAACACCCATCCTTTCCGGCAACCCACCCCTCCTACCCCGGAGGATTGAATTTCACCGCTGCTTCAAAGCGGCCGTCGGCCTGGCTCAGCTTCAGGTGCCAGCCTTCATGTTCAACGATGGCGGCGACCAGCGGTAGGCCCAGGCCGTTGCCTCCGGAAAAGCCGCTACGGGCGTGGTCCGGTCGAAAGAACGGCTCGCACAGCTTCTCCAGATCTTCGGGCGCCAGGGGAGCGCTGTCGTTGCAGACGGTGAGACCATCGGTTGAAACCCGAATCACCACTTCTCCGCCGGTCGGTGTATACTTGACCGCGTTCTCCAGCAGATTGCGACAGAGGGAGTCGAGATACGACGGGTTTGAGTGGACAAAGCATCCTTCCTGAAACTCCATGTCGACCTTCAGTTGTCGGGCTTCGGCCTGCCGAGCCAGAGCGCTCCAGGCGTTCTCGCACAGGTCGGCCAGGTCGAGTTCTTGCTTTTCGATCTGCGAGGCAGTCTCCAGCCGGTTGAGAAGGAGCAGATCCCGGGTCAACCGGATCAGCCGATAGGTCTGCCCCTGGGCCTCCTCCAGAGCTTCCCGATACTCCTCGGCACTCCGCTGCTTGTTGAGGGCCAACTCCAGGTGCCCCGAGAGGGCTTGCAGAGGGGTGCGCAGCTCGTGGGAGGCCGCCGAGTAAAAGCGAGAACGCATTTCGGTAGACCGGGCCAGCCGGTCGAGAAACTGATTTAAAGTGGAGACCAGTTCCACCAGTTCGGTATCGGAAGAGGGCACGGCCAGGCGAGTCTTGAGATCCGATTCGGCCGCCCGAGCTTGCTTCGACAACCTGGGGATGGGAGCGAGCACTTTCCCTACCAGATACCAGGTACTCCCGGTCACCACCAAAAAACAGCACCCCGCCAACAAGCCCAAAAGGATGGCCTGGTTCTTCAAACTCTCTTTGCTGTTTTTGTAATAAAGGGCGATCACGAGTTGGTCTCCGTGATACGGGATGATAGAGACCAACCAATCGTCACCGGAAGGCAGGGGCCAGGAAGGCTCTCCCGGGTGCGAACGCCTGACCGGTTGGCCGTCTCGCAGGTGAATGACCACCAGCCGCTCCGAGGTCATTCGAATCGCTTCATAGATCTCTTCAATCATCTCCGGAAAGTCGCTGTCCGCGGTCTCCATCGGCTCCATCTCCTCCACCAGCTCTCGAGCCACGGCCAGTAGGACCGCCCTCTTGTGCCGGTGGGTGTAGCGACTACTCAGGATGCCTACCAGTACCCAGGCCAGCAAAAGCAACAGAAAAGCCAGCAGCCCCGTCAGGGCGGTCAATCGGAAGCGCAAGGAGTAGGTGGTCACGGAGTCTGGAGTCGGTAGCCGACGCCCCGAACCGTGTGGATCCACTTGGGGCGCCCGGGCCCCTCCAATTTACCTCGCAGATAGCTGATGTACACGTGCAGGACGTTGTGATCTCCGTTGAAGTCATACTGCCAGACGTGTTCTAGCAAAGCCTCCCTGGAGACCGTCTCTCCGGCCCGGGTCATGAGCAGATCCAGGAGGCTACATTCGGTGGAAGAGAGGGTTATGAAGCGCCCCTCGAGCTGAACCTCCAGCTTGCTCCTGTCCAGGACAAGGTCTCCCACCCGGATCTCGGTGCTGCCCGGATGGTTGTCGAGGGTGTCGGTCCGGCGCAAAAGCGCTCTTATCCGAGCCAGCAACTCCTGTAGATTGAACGGCTTGACGATGTAGTCGTCAGCTCCGGCGTCCAGACCCCGGATCTTGTCTTCCACGCGGTCTCGCGCGGTCACCATGATCACAGGGATATGGCGGTCTTTGCCGCGCAACCCTCGGCAGACTTCAACCCCATCGAGATCCGGCAGCATGAGATCGAGAAGGATCAGGTCAAAACTTCCCGCTAAAATCAGGTCCAGCGCCAACTTTCCGTTGCCGCAGGCAGTCGGTGAGTAGCCTGCTTCTTCCAGGGCCTGGTAGAGAAATCGCGCGACGCTGTTCTCATCTTCCACGATCAAGATTTCCGGCCTGGAGTTGCTCATTTCTGTAGCTTCCAGACCGATGGATCCGAATCCCCGGAATCTGAGAATTTTCTAAGGAACGGTGCTGTCTTACTTCTCCAAAAGTGAGATTCTTCGCTTGAGGGTGGGGCCCGTCAAATATAATGGAACAATCTCACTCTTGGGGAAAGAAGACAATTTTGTCGTCAATTGCCAGAGTAGCCTTTCAGATCAGCTTCGTCAAGGGGTAGAGCTCAGCCATAGGGATTGCTATGATGAGTGTAATGTTCTCCCAAACCGCCGAGTATGCCGTTCGAGCCGTGGTGATGCTGGCTCACCTCAACAAGTCGTTGGTGGGCGCCAAAGAGCTTGCCCAAAGAGCCAAGGTGCCCGCGAGTTATCTCCCCAAATTGATGCAGAGTCTGGTGAAAGCCGGTATCGTCTATTCCCGCCGGGGGGTAGGGGGAGGATTTTCCTTGCGCCGGAGCCCCGAAGAGATCACCATTCTAGATGTCGTCAACGCGGTGGATCCCATCGACAGAATCGTGGGCTGCCCTCTGGGGCTGGCCTCCCACAGCAAAGTCCTGTGCCCCATGCACGCTCGACTGGACGAGGCCATGGCTGAGGTGGAGATCGTGCTGAGCGCTTCCACCATCGCTGAACTCCTCACCGACGACACCCGACCGGTGCCCATGGAGGAGACCCTCCGTTTCCTGGAGCCAAAACCTTAGGAGCCTGACCTAAAACAATAGTCTGGACACACTGCTCAATAGCACCAGGAAACTGGTGAGCATGGCTAGGGCAGCCCCCAGAGGAGAGAACAGGCCGGCCGCCGCCAAGGAGATGGCGATGACGTTGTAGAGGAAAGCCAGGGCCGTGGTTTGCTTGAGTACCTGCACGAATCGCCTGGCGTAGTTTAGCACCCGAAGCAATGCCGGTAGGTTGCTCCCCAGGATATGGAGGTCCACCGGCACGAAGTCTCGGGCCCGTTCCCCGATCCGACAACTGACCCGAGCCCGTCCCAGGGCCGGCGAGTCGTTGAGTCCATCACCCACAAACAGAGCTGGGTTCACGATGCGGTCGGCCTTTTCTTCCGGGGAGAGATCACCGCTGTAGATGAGCGGCCATTTCCCGGTACTGTACCGGGCCGCAGCCTCTGGGTCGGGATCGCCCGAAAGGATCTCGACCGTCAGACCTCCGTTGGTTTCTTCAGCCAGTTCATCGAGAAACTTTGCGGCCAGATGATCAAAGTGGGCTTTAGAAACCAGAATACCGACCACGCTGCGGTCCAGAGCCACCAGCGGGTAGTGAGTCTCCGGGCCACCCGAGGAGGCACCGATCTGTCGGCGCACGTACTCCGGCCGACCCACCGTGAGGGTACCCTCGGGAAAGTCCGCGCTAACCCCCTGGCCGGCGTCCTCTCGGACCGCCAGAGGGGCTCCGGAGGCTCGCGCTTCTTCCCCAGCCTGCTGGAGCCCCCGCAGCACAGGATGGCGACAGTGGACCCGCAGGTTCGAGAGGAGATTTTGAGCGGTTTGGACCCGAGTCGGGTCTTCTGAGAGGGGCTCAAAGTGAGTATTCAGACCCTCCAGGGTCCCTGTCTTGTCCAGGTAGATCCGCTCGATGGTGAGGAGATCGAAGAGCGCTTCCGGACGCTGCAGAAGAACACCCCAGCGTCTAAGCCGCAGAGCGATCATCTGCCGGGCTAGAGGTAGGATACCGGCAAACAGACAGGGACAAAAAATGAGGACGCCCACGAAAAAGCCTTCCAGACCTTCTTCCGCCGAATTGGTCACTCCGGTTCGAATGGCCGCCACCAGGACCGAGCCTGCCAGGGCCAATTGCACCAACCTTTGTTCAAGGTGTTTGAGCAGATTGGAGAAGACGTGATCCCGACCTGGCGAGACCAGCGCCGATTCAGCCCAGGCGTCGATGGTACGGCCTCCCATGGGGCGACTAACCTCCATTTCCAGAGCCGTGTGAGCGACGAATCCGGCCAGGATCTCGTCGCCCTCTTGCAGGTCGTAGATCGTGGTCTCCCCGGAGACCAGGTGCCGGTCCACCCGAGCCCCCGCCCCCCGGACGTAACCGTCCACCGGCACCGTGGCACCGGGCTCCAGGCGCAACCGCTCCCCTTTGCGGATCTGGGAGACCGGCCGCTCTTTCCAGCTCTCCTGGCGAAAGACCCGGACGCTCTCTTGCAAGGGTTTCACGGTATTGAGAATGCGACTCGACAAGGCGTGGGAAAGATTGGCATCGAGGAGCTTGGCCAAAAGAAGGATCGCCAGAATCATGGCTGCCGAGTCGGCGTAGGTGGAGGCCTTCCCCTGATAGAGATAAATCAGAGATACCGAGGCGGCGCTGACCGCTCCGATGGAGATGAACAGGTCCAGGGTCAGCGTTCGGCCGCTCAAGAGGGCCCGAATTCCGGCCCGGGCAAAGGGCTGCACGCCGAGTAAAACAGCGGGTAGACCGGCCACCGTGGTCAGACAGGCCAGGAGATAATCCTGTTCGGGCGGCAGCCCTCCGATATACCCCGCAAAGGCAAACGTGGAAGACCACATAGCCAGAAAGAAAACGATGGCGGTTTGCACCGGGCGGATCCGCCGCTGCATCTCCTCCTGCAGTTGCTGCTTGAAACCGTGAAGCCAGCCCGATTCCAACCGCTTGAGAGCGAAGCCGGAGGGAACGGTGAGCTCCAAAATGCCCTGGTGCACTTTCTCCGGGTCAACCGACTCACGCGGCGTGATGGTGAGGATTTTTGTGGCGAAATTCAGTCTGGATTTCTCCACCTCCGGACTACGACTGGTCATGGACTCCACGGTCGAGCCGCAGGTCTGGCACCATAACCCGGATACGAAGTAAATCAGCTCACCTGACTCTTGACGTTTCACAAAATCTCCTGTAGAAAATGATTAAAGACAACTTTGTCGTTAATTGGATAGTAACAGAAAGAGAGCAGAGGGCAAGTACATTTTGGATACTCAAGTTGCATTTCTGGTCCTGACTTTCGTGATCTCGGTTACCGCCATGATTGCCTTCGTGGTAGCCCTCATCCAGAAGCAAGTCCTGGTGCCGCCTGAAGCGGCACTCGCTATATTCTCGGGAGGGGAAGCAGGGGAGCCCGAACCCGACCAAACCAGCGATATGAGCCGCAAGTGGAGAGAACTCGATCGTTCGGCCAAGAACCCGATCTTGTTCTTCATCGTTTCCTCCATCGTGTGGCTGTTGATAGGCTCTTTTCTTGGCCTGCTGGCCTCCTTTAAACTTCACCAACCAACCCTGTTCGATGCCTACGATTACCTGAGCTTCGGTAAGGTCCGAACTCTCCACCTCAACATCATCGCCTACGGCTGGCTCAGCTTCTCGGGGCTCGGCTTATGCCTCTGGCTGGTCCCCCGGATCGCCAAGGTTCCTCTGCGCAGCGGCGGGATCCTGACCGTGGCGGGGTTTATCTGGAACATCGGCGTGGTCCTGGGGTGTACGGGGATCTTGCTCGGCTACTCCGACGGCCTGGAGTGGCTCGAGTTCTGGTGGCCCATCGACATCTTGCTGGCAGTGGCCGGAGCCATGGTGGCTATCCCCCTCTTTCGAACCGTACTGGTGAGTAAAGAGAAGCATCTTTACGTGACCCTCTGGTACGTGTTGGCGGCCTTTATCTGGTTCCCCGTACTGTTCGTCATAGCCAACACCCACTTTCTCCACGTCGGTGCCCAACAGGCCATCGTAAACTGGTGGTTCGCCCACAACGTCCTAGGGCTGTGGGTCACCCCTCTGGGCTTGGGAATCGTGTATTACTTACTGCCCAAGATCATCGGTCACCCCATCGCCTCTTATCAACTTTCGCTCTTCGGCTTCTGGGGTCTGGCCTTGTTTTACTCCCAGGTCGGAGGTCACCACCTGGTGGGCTCACCTCTCCCCACCTGGCTCATCAACCTCTCCATCGTGATGAGTGTCGGCATGGTGATCCCGGTGGTGACCGTGGCCATCAACCACCACGTCACGGCTTACCGGCACTTTCAGGTTCTGAAGGAATCCGTGGTTCTACGATTCGTGGTATTCGGGGCCATGATGTACACCATCAGCTCTCTCCAGGGCTGTCTCCACTCTATCCGAACTTTCAACTACGTCACCCACTTCACTCACTGGACGGTCTCCCACGCCCACCTGGGGCTATACGGATTCACCACCATGGTGTTCTTCGGAGGCATCTACTTTGCGCTACCCCGATTGCTGGGTCGGGACTGGACTCGCCCGGGCCTGGTCAACGCCCACTTCTGGATCGCGTCCATCGGCATCCTGATCTACGCGGTGGCGCTGGGCATCGGCGGAGCGCTGCAGGGAATGGCCCTGCGCGACCCCTCCGGTAGCTTCCAGGCCTCGGTGGAGGTCACCATGCCTTATCTGATCGGTCGAAGCTTTGGAGGTACGCTCATGTTGATCTCTCACCTCATCCTGGCTTTCAACGTAGGGAGCTTGCTCTGGGAGTCTCGCCGGGCCAAAGAGGAGGCCTTATGAAAAAAGCATACATCTTTGTCTTCGGCGGCAGCAGCACCCTCTTGCTGAGCATCTTCATGCTGGTGGTCCTGCCTCGGCTGCAGATGGGCGTGGTGCAAAACGAAGGGGTCAGCGTGCAAGAGCCCTACACCGACGAACAGGCCCTCGGCCGCAGGATCTATATCGAGTATGGGTGCATCTACTGCCACTCCCAACAAGTCCGAGACCCGGTGGCTGGAGCCGATGAAAGCTTCGGATGGGGCCGGGCCAGTGTGCCCTCCGACTACATCCACGACCAGCCCCACCTCATGGGCACTTCCCGGACCGGGCCGGATCTTTCCAACGTAGGCTCCCGACAGCCCAGCGCGGAGTGGCACCACCTGCACCTCTACGATCCGCGTATGTTGGTGGACTGGAGCATTATGCCCCGACACGCATTCCTTTACGAAAAAACCCAAGGTGAGCAGCCTTCCGAGTCGGCTCTGAAAGTTCCCAACAGCGAAGACGAATGGATCATACCCTCGCAAGAGGCCGAAGCCCTGGTGGCCTATCTGCTATCGCTCAAGCGCGACCAGGAGCCACCCACGGCTGGAGAGGCAGACGAGCAATGAGCAACGATTTTAAAGCAGACAAGATTGCCCGGGAGAAACCCGATCCGATAGAGGGGGTCTCGGCCCGGTGGCTGCCTGTGCCCCCACTGCTGCTGACGCTTTTTCTAGGGTTCGGCATCACCTATCTGTGGATGCAAACCGATAGCCTGCAGTTTCGAGACGGCGACATGCGAACCCCGCACGAAGTCAGGATGGCCCTGGCTTCGGAAGCGGGTGGAGGCTCGCTGTTGGAGTTGGGGGAGACGGTGTACAAGAGAAACTGCCAGGCCTGTCACCAGGCTACCGGCCTGGGCCTCGGCGCCGCCTTTCCGCCACTGGCCGGCTCCTCCTGGGTGACCGGTCCGCCCTCTCGCCTGTCGGCCATTGTGCTCTACGGGGTCAGCGGGGAGATCGAAGTGGAAGGCACCACCTACCGGGGAGCCATGCCCAGCTTTCATAACCAGCTCTCGGACGATGAAATTGCCGCCGTGGCTACCTACATTCGAAGCTCCTGGGGCAACCAGGCAGACCCCGTAGAACCCTCCCTGGTGGCCGAAATGAAGCAGCAGTTCGAACGGGAGAAACCCTGGGGGGGACAGGCCGAACTCGACCAGCAAGATTGGTAACCTTGAAGGTTGAAAGTGCGCTGAGGACAAAACAACGGTCCAAGAATGGACATACTTATCAGGACGCTCCGAGAGCGCGAAAAAGAACTCCGTTGTCTGTATCAGATCCAGCGGCTGACCCTCTCTCCCGTGATGCCGTTGGACACGGTCTTCCAGAAGATCGCGGGCGTGGTCGGTAGCGGCTGGCAGCATCCGGAAACGACGGGCTGCTGCATCGAATACCACGAGCAGAGCTACGCTAGTAGCAACTTTGATCCCGAGGCACCCGGGCTGACCGAGCCGATCCACATGGGGGGTCGGTCCATCGGCTCTATCTCGGTAAGCGATCCCACGGCGGCTGACTCTGAAGATTTTCTTACCGAGGAGAGTATTCTGCTGGAAACCATTTCCTGGCTCCTCACCAACTTCGTGGAATGGAGGCACCTCGGGATCCTGGGCCAGCGACTTCCGGCTTCTCAAGATGGTCACTGGCACTGGAGAGAGCGCCTGCTCGATGGTATCAAAGAAAAGTTTGACCCGGCTCAGTTCGGGACTGCCGAGATCTGTGTGGGGGGAGCCACGGAACGGGGAGAAGTAGAGCACGACAGCATCATTGAACTGTATGTCTCCCATCAAGGATCGGAGCTCGAAAAAGAACGCCTGAAGTGGTGGCTCGACGGATGGAGCCACTCCATGGCTGAACTAGCCCGGATCCAGACCGGAGAAACCTTTGCCGAAGGCGTGGTGGAGATCGCTTGGTTGGATGACCCGGAGGCCGTTCGCCCACCCCACTGCCGACGACTTCTGTAGTTCCCCTATTAGCCTGGCTTTCCATCCGCCCGGGCTGAGAACAGAATGGGCGAGTAGACACCCAGAAACAGTAGGAACGCCAGGCACCAGAGTCCGCCCGATAGGCCGTAGGAAAGGTTGGCATCCAGCCCGGCCAGGGGCCCGAAGACTCGCAACAGAGCGGCCAGGTTGACCAGCACAAAGGAACAGACGGTGGGTCGGGTTGGTCTGAGAGGGCGGCCGGTATGGCCCAGTGAGGCCCGAGACATGATGCCGAGCCCGGTCACTCCCATGGCTCCGGCGGTGAAAGCGTGGATGGCCGAGGCCGGAGTGACCAGCCCCAGAGCCGCCAGTCCTTTCAAAGCAAGGCCGACGATCAGCCAGGCGTAGCCCACGTGAAGCACCCAGACCAGAGGAACACGCCAGATCTTGATGGACGTCCAACCCCACAGACGCACGCTATGGACCAGCACGGCCAGAATACTCCAGCCAACCATGACCCCCGCTGGTGCTCTGAATATTTCCAAGATGGGTAAGAGCACGATGGAGAGAGCGCAGAGGGCGTCGATGCGGGGAGAAAGCTTCGGATCGGTATTCAAGGCCACCCGGGTAAAGAAGGGGAACACCCGGCCCCCGATCAGAGTTATCAGCAGAATTATCAAACTTATCCCCAGTGAGAGGCCGTGGGACCGGGTATCGGCCACGCGCCAACTCTGCAAGTGCATCAGCAAGTTGGACACCCAAAGGATAGTAAGAATGGGTACAAAGACCAGAGTTTTCGGCTGTTTGGATCGAACCAGAGGGGGGACCAGTAACGCCATCAAGCCGGGGAAAAAAGCCAGATCGACCAACCCACCAAGCTGAGAGTCCGAGATAAACAGTAGTAACCTCGCGGCGACCCAGAGAGCCGCCAAAACGATCAGAGGAAACCCATGGCGGGCCTTCGAGCCGGTCCAGTTAGGGACCGCGGTAAGAAGAAATCCCGCGATCATCGCCCCCACAAACCCGAACAACATCTCGTGGGCATGCCAGCTCACAGGATCGGCGATGGCCAGGGTATGCCCCCCCAGCAAGACGCAGACCCACCCCAGCACCAGGGCCAGGGCGGACAGACCGCTGAGGAAAAAAAAGACTCGAAAACCGTAGGCGAACAGGTTCAAATTTTTTGTACTCCTTGCAAGTTGCGGCGGGCCGCCATCTCTTTACCGATCGTCTCCAGGGTCGGCGCGTCCAGCAGGGAGGCGGCCAACGGAAACAGTTCTTCGTCTTCGATCCGGATGTGCTCTCGATAGAGGTTCAACAAAAGGTCCACGCACTCCCGAAAGCGTGCCCGCTCCGAGGCGTCCAGGTGCCCTTGAGTATGCCAGCGACGCCCCAACACCTCGACCTCGGCGTGAAGGGGGTCGGAGAGCGCGTGCTCCTTCTCCAATCGGTCGATGATGGCCGAGGCCTGCTGATGATGGCTGATCCTGGGGAAGAGCGACTCCTCTTCATCCTGGGTGTGTTTGGGCGCGGCGTCTCGAAAGTAGTTCAGGGCGTTTTGAAGCTCTTTGTCGTAGGGGGAAGAAAGCGACTTCTCCGGGGCCTCTTGCCCCACGATCTCCAAGATCTTGAGGAAGCGCTCTACTCTACGATGGCAGTCGCTCAGCAAGCCGAGCGGTTGATCGAATCCGTGCTCCTGGGGTAGTAGTTGCATGGTTGGATTCTCCTTTCGGGGATTGGTTCTGAAAGATATGGGTCGGTGGGGCGGGTGCTTCGTAGCAGACGATCTTGCCGAACATATAGGTGGCCAGCATCAGACCTATGAAGCTCAGAATACTGAGAAACTGGAGGGTGCCTGCCAGGGCCAGCCAGTCCAGATCCATGGTAGCCTGAGCGGGCAAGCGGATGGCCGTTCCCACGGTCACCAGGCCGTAGATCAGCCAGGGGCCTCCGGCCCAGGGAATTCGTTTGGTCTCGAAAGCCGGGATCATCCGCATCCCCATCCCCATCATCATGGTGATCACGAATCCCACACCCAGGGTGTGTCGAATGGGGCCGTCCAGCCCCGGATAGCCGAAGGCGTGAGCCCCGGTAAGAATAACCGCGACGATGAGCCAGAAGTAGGAAGTGCGTACGAAGGGGCGGAGCCAGGAGCCCCCGGCCGGCGGAAGGCTCGCCTTACGGAAGGGCCTCAGGGCCCACAAAAACAGTCCCACTCCGCCCACCAGGGCCAGGACCCAGGCGTTCTCAGGACCGGTCCAGCGCAAGATGAGCGCCAGATTCCAGAGGAGAGCCGAAGGCAGGAGGAGCTTTGCGTGGATACCCCGGATCCCCAGAATACTGGTATGAACCCGTAGTCCGATCCCGGCGATGAAGAGCCCGGCAAAGCCCCACAAGACGGTTTCCAGGGCCAAAGTGGAGTTCTTGAGAGCCAACAGCGGACAAACCATCAGCCAGAGGGAGCCCGTGGACAAGTAAAAGGCGTGGCCTCGAGTAAGGGGGGAACTCTCCACCTTCCGGGGCGCAGCCGACTTTCGAGTGAGGCGCAAGACTATCAGAAAGGCCAGAGTCGAGAGGGACTGGCAGAGCCCGCCTGCCAACGTGGGGCCGGACAGATTCAGTCCGATCCCCGCTAGCATGAGAGCCAACGAAGTGTAAGCCAGCCAGGCCGGTTGAAGGGTGGTGTTTAGAAAGGTCGGCAAGACCATCATGGCCACCCCCAGGGTATAAAGTCCCACAAATCCGTAAACCTGAAGCTGGGAGTGGGTAGCCAGCAGGGTAGAAAAATTCGGCAAAGGTACCAGGCCCCACCAGCCCAGGACCATCCACAGGCCCAGGGTTGTTCCGACCGACCCCGCCAGAGCGAGGGAAGTCAGTATAAACACGCGATGAGGTTTCAATATCGAACCCTCCAATCAATTAAAGACAAACGTGTCGTCAATTGGAGATTATTGCCTTTGGGGCGGCTTGTCAAGCCCGAGAAATTGCCTCCAGGAAGTCTTCAATCAGTTCGTCCTTGTCTTCGATTCCCACCGACACCCTCAGCAGGTTATCGGCGATACCTATTTCCTGTCTCTGGGCCGGCGTCATCCCTAAATGGGAGGTCTGGGCGGGGCAGCAGACCAGGGTCTCTACCCCGCCTAGGCTGGGTGCCACGATGGCCAGGGACAGACCCGCGGTGAGGGCTTCAAGGTTTCGGTTCGTCTCAAAGCTCAAGACCCCGCCAAACCCTTTAAAGAGCTTTCGAGCACGGCTATGGTCGGGGTGGCTCTCCAACCCCGGATAATACACCCGATCGACTCCGGGGTGGGCTTCCAGGGCTCGAGCCAGGGCTAGAGCGCTGGCGTTTTGCTGCCTGACTCGCAGGGCCAGAGTCTTGAGGCCCCGATTCAATAGAAAGCAAGCGTGTGGGTCCAGGGTGGCACCCAGATGAACCTGCAGATGCAGTGCCTTCTCGATCGACGCAGCCGAGCCGACCAGGGCCCCCGCCAGCACATCCGAATGCCCGTTGAGGTACTTGGTGGCGCTGTGCACCACCAGGTCAAATCCGAATTCCAGAGGTTGAAAATTTACCGGAGAGACAAAGGTGCTGTCGATGATGGACAGCAGTTTTTCCTGTTTGCAGAACTCGACGGCTTCAGCCAGGGCCGAAACTCGAGTCAAGGGGTTGCCCACCGCCTCCAGGTAAAAAAGTTTGGTGTTGTCTTGCCGCTGCGCTTTCCAAGTCTCAGGGCGGTTGCCGTCTACGAAGCTGCAGCGCACCCCCCATTTGTTCAGGTCTTCGGTCAAAAAGGTGTAGGTGCCGCCGTACAAGCCTTCTTGCACCAGGATGTGATCGCCCGGCCGGAGTTGGCTCATCAGAGCCGTGGAGATAGCGGCCATGCCGCTGGCAGTCACCAGGGCTGCTTCACCCTTTTCAATGGTACAAAGCTTTTGATGCAGCTCCAAGTGGTTGGGACTTCTACTTAAGCGTAGGTAGCCAAGCTCGTGATAAGAAGCCTCTCCCTTCGATTCGTAGTTGACCGAGCAAAAGATGGGAGAGGAAACGGCACCCTCGATCCGAGGGTGCGGAGTACCGGCGTGGACTAAAGAAGTCTCCAAAGTTTTATAGGTTCGCATGGTTAAAACTTAGGGTCTAATCAGAATTTACCTGTAGCAACGCTACGGCCAATTGAAAGCGGTCGGTCATGCTCTCCTCCAGCATCAGATTGAACTCCGTGTCTCTGAGTTTGCACACCTCCAGGGCCGAGGCTACCCAGGCGGCTCCCCAGGGCTCTTGCTTCTGACGAACCAGCGCCACCCGCTCGGGTGTGTAGGGATCGAGGGCCGCGTATTGCAAAAAGCGCAGCCACCTGTCCTTGAGTGAGGCTGCCTCCACTCCCCCCTGCAGCCTGGCGAATGCCTCCAGGCAAGCCGGGTCCTGAGCCAGCCCCCGCAGAGTTTCTTGAATTCGGCGTTCAGTGTTGCAATGCATCGACGGCCTTCGGTTCGCCAAACTTGTTCATCAACAGGGATTTGCTCTGTTGCCAAAAAAGACCTCGTTGTCTTTTTTTAGAGAGGTAGGTGAATCGTGGTTTCTGAATTGCTAAAAGAGCTGTCCGGGCCTGCTCCGGGCAAAGCGGGAGGTCTGGCCGCCATGGTGGCGGGAGCGGCCGGAGCCGCCCTTTACGTGAAGTGTCGTTACTCAACGGCTGCCGAGCCCATGGCCCGGTTGGAGGAAATGGCCTTGAGCGACGGGGGTGCCTTCGAGGGGTATATCCGGGCCAAGCGAGCCGGAGAAGATGTCGTGCCCTGGCTAAAACAAGCGACCGAGTCCCCCCTCTCGGGCGCCGAGACAACCCTCGGCTTGCTGGAGCAACTGCCCGAGGCGTTGCAGGCTTGCCCCCGTTCCATGACCGCCGATCTTCTGGCCGGGGCCCACCTGTTGGAGGCCTCGACCCGGGCCACCGTGGAGTTGGTAAAGACCAATCTTAGGTTTTTTCCGAGCCCCTGGAAAGTAGGGCAAGATCGCCTGGCTGCTATTCAAAGTAGGCTCCAGGAGCGGGACCTCTATCGGGCGGTATTTCAGGAAGCCAAAACCGTCGCTGTCATCGGGATCAGCGAGAAAACCGAAAAGCCCGCCTATTACGTGCCCGCCTACCTCAAGCAGAAAGGTCATCAGATCTGGGGGGTGCACCCCAGCGGAAAAAACAGCCTGGCGGAGCGATCGGCCACCCAGTTACGAGAGTTCGACGCTGCCCCTGACATGGTGGTGTTCTTCCGCCGTAGCGAGCTACTGATGGAGCACCTCGACGATGTGCTGGGAGCGCGACCTCGCACGGTCTGGCTCCAGCAGGGGATCGTCAATGACGAGTTTGCCAAAGCCCTGGAAGATCGGGGAATCAGGGTGGTGAGCGACCGCTGTTCTATGGTGGAGCACCAGAAGTTAGCCCGTTTTTAGGGGGCATTTTATCGCAGAATTGGAAAGGATGAACTTATGATCAACTTGAGACTAACCCGTAGAGAAACTTTGCAGATGGGGGCAGTGGGCCTGGCCGCTCTGGCTCTTCCGTTTTCCCTTGCTGAAGAAGCCCAGGCCGCCACCGAACCCTTCACCCTTCCTCCCTTGCCTTACGCCACCGATGCCCTGGAACCGGTCATCGGATCCCAAACCATGCAGATCCACCACGGCAAGCACCACCAGGGCTACGTGAATAACCTCAATAAAGCCCTGGAAGGCCATCCCGACTACGCCTCCTGGCCCCTGGAAGACTTGCTCGGCAAGCTCAACGAACTGCCCGAATCCTTGCAAAAAGGAGTGCGAAACCACGGTGGGGGGCACCACAACCACAGCCTCTTTTGGCAAAGCATGCTGCCCCCCGAAAAGGCCAAAAAGACAGCGCCCGACAAGGCCCTGACGGCGGCCATCGAGCGCGACTTCGGAACGCTTGAGAATCTTCAGAAGAAGTTTCAAGCGGCCGGGGCAGGCCTCTTCGGATCCGGCTGGGTCTGGCTTGCCGCCGACCCCTCGACCGGCTACCTAAACATTCGCACCACCCCCAACCAAGACTCCCTCCTGCTCTGCAGCCACGACGTTCCGCTCTTAGGAAACGACGTCTGGGAGCACGCCTACTACCTCAACTACCAGAACCGCCGAGGCGACTACTTGAAAGCCTGGTGGGACCTGGTGAACTGGGAAAAAGTCTCGGAGCGATACTCCTAACGCCCGGTAAAGATTGACACTTCCACTTCCCATTAGCTACATTAGCTAAAGGAACGGATGATGAAACAAGTTACAGTTCATGTGGCCAAAACCAACCTATCCAAGCTGATCGATGCCGCCCTGGCTGGTGAAGAAGTAATCATTGCGAAAGGCAACAAGCCTGCCGTAAGATTGGTAGCGATTCCCCAGGGGAACTTTCAGATTGGAGTGCTTAAAGACATCATCGCCGGACCGGGACCCGATTTCTTAGCGCCGATGGATGAAAGCGAGCTTGAACTCTGGGAGGACAGCGTTTGAAGTCTGTTCTATTGGACACGCACACCTGGGCGTGGAGCCTAACCGGCGACAATCGACTTTCCGAAAGCGCGATATTTACACTCACCAATGCTGTAACCGTATTCCTTAGCCCGATATCTTTCTACGAAATCGGCCAGAAAGTACGGATCGGTAAATGGCCGGAAATGGCCGAGTGTGTCGACCGTTTGCCTGAGATTCTAGAACAGCAGGGTGGCTCGATTGCAGCACTGGAATCCCGAATTTGTCTTGCAGCCAGCATTATGGACTGGAATCACCGCAAATTACAGTAGGTGAGGCATCCTTTCTTCAAAGTGACCTTGCCGCTTTAGAAATTAAACTCGATGGTGAAGATGTCAAACCGTTCACGAAAATCTCAACTCAGCATTCGGTACAACCCGGAGAGCCGTTCGAGACCGTTACCCTCAATGTAGAACCTCCCTCAGCCTTGCCTCAAGGCGCTCACAGGCTAGAGGTCACCGCCTTCATTCAGGATTACGAAGAAGGGGGTCCCGGCCTCAGAGTTATAGTCAAATCTGGTGTACGGCGCGGAAATCAAGCAGCAGCTTCCCCACCGGCCTCCTTGTAATTCAACTTTGATTCCATCGGCGAACTTCACACCGCTTATGACGTCGGCCAGGTGACGGAAGCCGCGTAGCTTGCGCCACCTTTTCTGAGCGCTCAGGCCCAACTTGTAGACCAACGACAAGAT
>Ga0172382_10002480_pt1 | contig 30784 bp, 23 predicted proteins | sample Leawel138RmetaG_FD_122245 | JGI IMG/M metagenome (GOLD analysis project Ga0172382, IMG submission 122245) | Leachate microbial communities from a municipal landfill in Southern Ontario, Canada - Leachate well 138R metaG | ecosystem: Engineered > Solid waste > Landfill > Unclassified | place...
CCGACACGACCGGCGCAACGATCCTTGCCCACCTTCCCGGGACAGGCCCCCTTCCCACCTCTTGCTTATATAGCGCCCCGCGATGCCAGGGACACACGGGAGTTCCTGCGGCACCGGGCATCGCTCGTCTCTGCCAGGACCTCGCTCAAGAACAAGGCCCATGCGGTCCTTGACAAGAACGGCATCCGTATATCGAGGCCTCGGATATCTTCGGCAAGAAGGTCGTACAGAGATTACATGGCCTTCCAGTCAGGGAATGCTACCACATCGAGATTGACGGGTATCTCCACCTTATGGAAACCCGCGGCGTGCCCCTCAGGGAAGCCGACGAGAACATAAAAAAGCTCGCGCAGATGAACGCCGATGCATCACTTCTTTTGTCCGTACCTGGCATGGGCAATTATTCGGCCCTTCTGATCGCAAGCGAGATCGGCGACATCTCCCGGTTCCCGTCTGCAAAGAAGCTTTGCTCTTACGCCGGCCTTGTACCCTGCGTATACTCATCGGGGGGGAAGGACCCGGTACGGCAATATCACCAAGCAAGGATCAAAATGGCTGCGATGGATACTGATCGAACTGTCGCATCACTTTATACAAAGTTCACCAAGAATGAAGGCCTTCTATGCAGGGATCGCTTGCAGGCACGGGAAGAACAAGGCGCGCGTAGCTGTGACGCGGGAGATGCCGAAGATCATCTGCGCCATGCTGACGAAAAGAAAGGTATGCATAAAGGGATAGACCGACCGTCTCTCTGGGGTCATGGTTTACCTTGCCTGAAAAGGCAAAGCCCTTGAGACTTGATTGAGAGACCGGCATCCGAAAGTACAGTGTGCGCCGTCTGCACGCATAGGCGACTGAAGCCTTATGATTGGTCCACGAGACCCACGGAACGGCTTTACGAGGAAATTTTATCCTTGACAGACTTTTTCATAGGTGACCCCAGTCGCTCAGGTAAAAATGAAATATTGCATTTCAGTACTTGATCTCACTCCATTTTTAGTTACGAATAGCATTGTCCGTGACAAACAAACCTTAAGTTAACTTCGCACCTGCCCGGAGGATTATATGGCTGCTACAGAACAAATGTGCCTCATTGGTCAGGGTGTCGCTTCATTCAACAAATGGAGGGAGGAGAATCCCGAAATAGTCATAGACTTGCGTGATGAGGATATGCATGGAATGGATCTCAAAAATATTAATCTGAGTCACGCTATTCTCGATGGCGTTGATCTCAGTTATGCCCTGCCCGGCAATGCCAACCTTTCATTCGTGAAACTGGGAAAAGCGAATCTATCGCACGCCGAAACGGACAACGTCGATCTCTCGCATGGCGATCTCCGCCGGGGGCGTTTTGCCCTTGCCCACTTCAGAAACGGGATCTTGTTTTACACCAGACTGCGCGGGGCCGATCTCAGACATGCCTCTCTCTAGGATGCCGATCTTTCGATGGTGAACCTTACGCATGCCAATCTGGAAGGGTCCGATCTCGCAAACGCAGCATGGAGAACGAGAAATTGACCTACGCCTGTCTGAATGGGGTGAATCTTTCGGCGGCAAACCTAGAAGGCACGGACGTATCTTCCGTTACGTACTACAGAAAATCACCAGCGCAGTCCGTGCGGGAAAACCATTTCGCTCCAAGCCTCCTCTGGGATAAACGGTCCGATATCATCCTCGGGACGTCCGTTAGCTGCAAGGGCGTCCACGAGTCTTGCTACGGCAACAGGCGCTTCAAGAAATTCATACACGACCTCGATTATCTCGAAGAGATCATGGAAACCCGGGCAGGAAAGGCACTCCTCTTCGTATGGTGGCCCGTTTCTGACTGCGGTAGGTCCATCACCCGCTGGTTTTTTTGGTCCGGCATACTGGTCCTGCTATTCGCCTTCGTTTACTGTTTTTTTGACGCCGCACATTTCAAGATCGTGTTCCCGCCTTTCAGCTTTCTCGCTACCCTTTAATGCAGTGTCGTCACATTCGCTACGCTCGGTTTTGGCGATTTCGTGCCGAAGACGCATGAAGCCGCTGTGTTCGTCATGACCGAAGTTATATCGGGCTATATAATGCTGGGCGGCCTCATAAGTATATTCTCCAATAAGCTCGCGAGAAGGGAAGACTGAAGCACGAGTTAGAAGTCTGGGGGACATTCCCAAGAAAACAAGTAATTTTATCTTCAGATGAGCCTCAATCCCTTCTTTTCCACGATGTTCCTACCTCTTTTCACAGCCATGCCGATGACCTGTCCCGAGGTCCCGCCGGCCCATTCTCTCTTCCGCCCGGGCCAACAGATCAGCGACAAATGACGCGTTTTCCGGTATACGCTCATCACCCCTTTGCCAGACCCTCTCGGGAAGGTCCCGTCGCTGGATGTACCCTGTCCGGGTCCCGTGCCGCAAGCCATAATCGCCGACCCTGGATCGAACGAGTACGAGGATGTGGCGTGGAAAACATTAACCTTTTATTTTTCTCACAGTATCTGAAAATATAGTAAAATTAGAAATGTGGAGGAAGATAGAACACTGATAAGGGATAAAGCCAAAACAAAAAAGCAACTGCTCGACGAAATAGCAGAACTGCGCCAACGTAATGCTGAACGTGAGACAACAGACCGCAAGCGGACCGAAGCAGCACCGCGCGAAAGCGAGGAAAAGTTCCGCTCAGCGTTCGACAAGGCGGCCGTTCCCGCGGTGATCGTAGGACCTGACATGAACATCCTGTTCCCAAATGCCGCCTTCTGCGACATGATGGGATACACCGAAGCGGAGCTTTCCGGCAAATCGGTCTATGGGATCACCCACCCTGATGACGTCCCGGGGAACATGGCCATTACCGGTCCTCTCCTACGCGGAGAGAAAGATTCCTGCAGTATGGAAAAACGCTATATCCGAAAAGATGGCCGGGTGGTCTGGGGTATAATGAACACGTCATCGGTGTGGGATGAAAAAGGCACACTGCTTTACTTTGTAACTCACGTGCAGGACATCACCGAACGCAAGCGGACCGAAGAAAGGCTTCGTGAAAGTGAAAAAAAATATCGCAGGTCATTCGTGGAAGCCGGGTTGGGAATATTCCATTCAACATTTGACGGCCGATTCATTGATCTCAACCCTGCCCTGGCGCAGATGCTGGGGTACGAATCACCCGAAGATGTTATGGAATCTATTAAAAACATTTCGCAACAGGTCTATGTTGATCCCCCGCTCAGAGATTTTATTCTCGAGCAGATTCCTGAAGAAGGTAAAACGGTAACGATCGAGAACCGCTATTACCGTAAATCCGGGGAAGAATGGCTAGCCCGCTTTCATATTCGGCAGGTATCCGATGACACAGGAAAGCCGCTATACCTCGAGGGGTTCGTTGAAGACATCACCGACCGTAAGAGGATGGAGCAGCAATTGCGGGAGCAAGAGCATTTCCTTTCGTCCGTCGCGAACACTTCTCCTGCCATCGTATACGTCTATGATATGGAGGCACGGAGCATTGTATACACCAACGACGGTATCGAAGAAATTCTGGGGTATTCGCCCGCTCAGGTCCAGGCCATGGGCGTTGAGCTGTTTGCCCGCATGATACATCCCGACGATCTTCAATCGGTGATTAACTTTCAGTCAAAGATTGAACGTGCCACCGACGACGAAATACTGGAAAACGAATATCGTACAAGACACGCAGACGGATCGTGGCGTTTCCTCCGTACCCGCGAACGCCCTTTTCTGAGAAATGCGGACGGTTCGGTGAGGCAAAAGATCGGCATCGCTTTAGATATTACCGAGCGCAAGCAGATGGAGGAGGAGCTCCGCCAATCCCGTGACGAGCTTGAAGAGCGGGTTAAGGAGCGCGCCGCAGAGGTGGCACGTCTCGCATCTGTAGTGCAGAATACCAGAAATGGTATCGTTCTGGTCGAGGATTTCAATATTGTATTTGTAAATCCAGCGTTCTGCGAGTTAACTGGCTATTCGGGGCAGGAACTACTGGGCAAAGACCTGTCGATGCTCAGGAGCTCCAGGAAACCTGAAGCATGCTATGAAGAAGGCAGGCAGAATGCCATCAGGACTGCCAGCGGTACGGGAGTGTGGACGGTGCAGAGAAAGGACGGAACAACTATCGACCTTGAAACTTCCATGTCGAAAATCCCGGGCGACTCTATAATGGCTTTGATCTGCCAGGATATTACCGAGAAACTGCGGCTCGAAGAACAGCTCCGCCAGGCCCATAAGATGGAGGCCATTGGCACCCTGGCCGGAGGCATTGCCCACGATTTCAATAATATCCTGGCCGCTATCATCGGCTTTACCGAAATGGCCATGGAGGATGTGCCCGACCGCCCCCTAGTTGAGAAAAACCTCCAATATGTCATGACATCGGCGACGCGAGCACGGGAACTCGTGAAACAGATCCTTGCATTTTCGAGAAAAACGAGCTACGAGAGAATGCCGATCTCGCTCTCGCACGTCGTGCAAGAGACGGTCAAGTTCCTGCGGGCCTCCATGCCCGCCACCATTGATATGACATTCTCCGCCACCGCCTCCACGGACACGGTCATAGCCGCCCCCGTCGAGATCCAGCAGGTCATCATGAACCTCGCCACGAACGCCCTGCTTGCCATGGAGGACCGACGGGGAATCCTCGAGATCGTCCTATCCGACATCGACTTCGAGCCCGATGGGTCCCTGGACCATATGTCCCGGGAGTACCTCCAGTTCATGATGAAAGACACGGGAGTGGGCATGAGCCTTGACGTGATGAAAAGGATCTTCGAACCCTTCTTCACCACCCGTGAGGTGGGCCAGGGTTCCGGCATGGGCCTCGCGGTAGTCTACGGGATAGTGAGGGACTTAGGCGGCACGATCACCGTGGAGAGCGAACCTGAAAGAGGCTCAACGTTCAGGGTTTTACTGCCCAAGGCCAGAGTCGAAGCCGAAGAGGAGCCGAAACAGGCCTCGCTGCCCCGGGGAAACGAACGGATCCTCTTTATCGATGACGAGCCCCTGCTTGTTGACTGGGGCAAAGAAGCCCTAAAGAGGCTTGGCTACACGGTAACCACGGTAGAAGACGGCAGGCAGGCCCTTATGATATTCGCTGCAGACCCTTTTCTCTTCGATCTCGTCATAACCGATCAGGCCATGCCGCAGATACCCGGATCGGACCTCTGTATTGAGCTCCTGCAAATCAGGAAAGACATCCCCATCATCCTGTGCACCGGTCACTCAGAAACGATATCACCGGATAAGGCCGAAGAGATAGGCATCCGGGGATTCCTCATAAAACCGGTCACCCGGCAGGAGTTGGCATTGACGGTCCGCAGGGTGCTTGACGCAGGGTAACAGAAGACCAAGGGACACTCCCAATAACGGAAACTGCGAGTTTCTTGCTTTCTTGGGAATGTCCCCGACGTCCTGATGTTGTCACCCCAACGCGGTGTTATATTGATAAAGGAGGAGCATCTTGAGATGCATCATGGGAAAAGTGCTGACAGTGCTCGTCATCGCCGCGATCGCCTGTTTGCCGCTCAGCCCGGCTGGGGCCGGGGAAAAGGCTGTTATATATGACCGCGATTACATTCTCAAGTATCGCATAGACGACAGTGGCCGTATCTATGATGGAGGCTATAAGCTGAAAGGCAGGATAGAAGGCGATAAGGTCTATGATGAAAACTATAATATCAGGTACAGGCTGAGGGATAACAAGATCTATGACAGGAACTGGGATCTCAAATACCGCCGTGGCGGCGACAGGATCTATGACGGGGATTACAGGCCCAAAGGCACCATAAAGGAGCGATGAAGAAGGACAAGATGGTCGTTTTCTGGGAGGGAAGACCGGACCCGGGCGAAAGAAGGCCATGAACAATATGATAAATTCCGCATGGAGATGTTCGGGGTTGAAGATGCATGCTATTTGGAGACAAAAACAATTTCGGGGTGGCGCGTGGAGATCAAAGGAAAAAACGTACTTGTCCTTGGTGCAGGCGGTGAGGCGGGCATCGCGATTTCCCGGCAGATCCTGAGGTATCTGCCCGCTGAACTTGTTGTCGCATCCCTTACGGAACAGGAAGTGCAGTGGACATTGAACGAACTCTCCGATGAAATACCGCCGAGTTGCAAACTCATACCGTTCTCCGGCAACATATTCGTCAGGTCGTCCCTGAAGTACATGCGGCTTGCCGATATCGCCGCATCTCCGGAAAGTCTTCAGACGGTGGTGGATGACAATCTCAATGAACTGACCCGCGAGATCCTGACCGCATCCACCCTTTACCTTCTCATCACGGAACACCGGCCGGAGATCATAATCGATTGCGTCAACACGGCGACTGTGCTGTCATACCAGAACATCTACCGCGTCTATGACGCGATGGGCCGGCACCTGGCCGGGGATGTCGACAGCGATGCCGCTCTTTATCAACTCCTTGCAGCGACCAGCGTCCCGCCCCTTATCAGGCATATTCAGATCCTGTACGAATCAATGAAAAAAGCCGGCACACGACTGTACATCAAGATCGGGACCACCGGCACAGGAGGCATGGGACTCAACATACCGTTCACCCATGGCGAAGAGGTGCCGTCGAGGCTCCTCATGACGAAAGCGGCAACGGCCGGGGCCCACACCATGCTCCTCTACACGCTGAGCAAGACGCCGGGATGGCCTGTTATAAAGGAGATCAAACCCGCGGCCATGATCGGGTGGAAAGGCATCGGGAAAGGGACCATCCGAAGGGGCAGCAAGACCTATCCCCTTTATGACTGCCGTTTCGAGGATGCCTACTATCTTGCCGAAGGATCGGTTTTCTCCTACGACTCAACTGACATGGGTTCACGTCTCGAAGGAAGGGAACTCGAGGGGGTATATATCGATACGGGCGAGAACGGCGTTTTTTCCCTTAATGAATTCAGGACGATCACATCCGTCGGCCTCATGGAATTTGTCACTCCCGAGGACGTTGCGCACCATGCGATCATGAATATCATTGGCATCAGTTCATCGAAGGACATGATCTCCGCGATCGATGGCGCCGTGATGGAACCCACCTTCCGCGCCGGTGTCCTTCGCGGTGACGCCGTCGAAGAGGCCGCCCGGTTGGGAGACATCGGCCTTTCATACGGCTTCCTGGGACCGAAGATATCGAAGCTCATCATGGAATGCAGGCTTATCGAGAAAAGCTGCGGCACCCTGGAGGATGTGTTGTCCGCCTCTGTAGAGCATCTTTCCGATTCTCTCGAGAAACTCCTCGAGACCGAGCCCGATCTGCGCAATGCCTCTATCTCGGTTGGTATTCCCATCCTGTTGCCCGACGGCAAGCGCCTCATCTTTGCGAAGCGCGACGGGAAAGACAAGGGCTGGGAGGAGAGGCCGTGGACGGTAGATACCGAAACCATGGATAAATGGGCCAACCGCGGGTGGATCGATCTCAGGCACTCTAATATGGCAAAATGGCAGGAGAGGCTTCGGGGGGTGGTTAAGGATTCCAACAGGCCTCCTGGCACCCGTTGTTCCCGCTTCAGCCGCTGCATGCTCCACTGGAAAAAGACCGGGGAGGGCAAAACGATCATCGATGTGGGTGATGTCGTTGCCTGGGTCTTTATCAACGAGCTGGGTGGAGGCAGAGCGCACGCCTACACGGAATCGAAAGACCTGGTGTATTTCTAGAAGGGCGTTCAAATGACCGTTTTGAATGTGATGTGGTGACCAACTGTCACAGGGCGCGCCGAATTCACCCTTTTCCCGGTGTGTAGGGTTTTGTCGGAGCGGCAGTTGCTCCTTCGAAGACGGCAGTCCAGTTCTGAATAACGGACCCGATCTCCTTTATTTTTACAGCGGCACCGGCCGGGTCTGCAGCGATCATATCCCTGGCTGCCGTCAGGCCTTCCGCGATGGTCTTCTCATCGGCGGCCCAGTGTTTCTTTTTGTTTTTCGACGCGCTGCCGGCTTGGGCCTTCAGGTTCTTCCAGTCATTTTCAAGACCCTGCAATGCGGCACTCGCCGCTGTGGCCGCAGCCTTCCTGCCCGCTTCTACACCAGCTAAAGCCTTCTCGAAGGAAGTTTTTGCGTTAATGTAGTAACGCCGGGCTTCCTTGTACTTCCTGCCCGTCATTCGGGATTCCGCAGTATACCAGAAACTTTGGGCGAGCCGGAAGTCAGCGGCTGCATACCTGTCCGCACCGGCTGCAATGGCAGCGGTCATTGAACCCCGGGCAGCCGACCTTTCTGCATCGGGGGACCTTGCACAGCCCATGAAAGCAAAAGCCGCCATATGAACAAGCATTACCGATATGAAAAACCTGCAATGTCCCCGCATGGTGCCCCTCTCTTACCGTGTAAGATAAGGATAGTGACAAACAAGACCATTCGCAACAAAAATTAACGGTATCGCAGCAAATCAAGGACGTCGGTGGTCTCTAGCAATTGACTCCCTGAGCGGAAAATAATACTCTTTATCCTCGTTCCATGCACTACCTGCCGGGGCCGTATCGTAAACAATACGATGCAAGAAAGGACGGATGCCTGCACATTATCAGTTCAGACGAGAAAAGGGGGCCACCACATGCAGATCGGCAGAAAGACGTATCGCAGGATCGTCGATAATCTCTATGACGGGTTGTACCTTGTGGATCAGAACAGGAAAATACGATACTGGAACAAAGGAGCGGAAAGAATTTCGGGATTTACGGCTGCCGAGGTCGTCGGCAAATCCTGTGCTGACAATATCCTCACCCATGTGGATAAAGATGGAAATAGTCTGTGCCGGGAGATGTGCCCCCTGGCACAGACTATCGCTGATGGGGTGACCCGGGAGGCAGAGGTCTTTTTGCACCATAAAAATGGCCACAGGGTCCCCGTTTCCGTTCGTGTCGACAATCTGACCGATAATGACGGCAATATGATCGGAGGCGTTGAGGTGTTCAGAGACATAAGCAACCTCAAGTCGATCGAGCTCAGGATCAAAGAACTCGAAGAAATGGCTTTTCTCGATAGCCTCACCCGGTTGGCAAACAGAAATTATATACAAAGGCAACTCGCGGTCCGCTTTGAGGAACAGAAGAGGTTTGGCGCCCTCTTCGGTGTTCTTTTCATAGACATAGACCACTTCAAGAGATTCAATGACACATACGGCCATGATATTGGTGATCGGGTCCTCAGGTTCGTCGCTGATACCATGGTCAAGAATTCACGACCGTTCGATCTGTTTGGCCGGTGGGGAGGGGAAGAATTTATCGGGATCTTGCGGAATATCAATCATCAACAACTGGAACGGCTCGGCCACAGGCTGCGTATCTTGATCGAAAGCTCATATATTTCTTTGGAAGACGCCAGATTGAATATCACAATATCGGTTGGGGCCACATTGATACGTCCGGATGATACCCTGGATTCTCTTTTGAAAAGAGCGGACACACTTCTTTACCAGAGCAAGCAAGCCGGAAGAAATTGCCTCAAGATAGGATGACCCGACAGGACGCCTTCAATGCCTGCGCCGCGCCATGTTCAGCAAAGACCCTTGTTTAACGAGGTTCATGGTCTGGAGCTCCGCCTCGAGCAGGTCATCGAGAGATCGCCCGGACAGGTCGACCGGCAGGGATTTGGCGTTCCATATCTTTTCACAGTATTCGCGGATCGACCGGTCAGAAGAGAACTTCCCGATGCGTGCTACATTGAGGATCGACATGACTGTCCATGCCGCACTGTCGTGATATGTTTCGGCAACCCTGGCCTGACACTCCATATAGGACCTGTAGTCGGCAAGGAGCATGAAGTTATCATTGTCGAGAAGTGAATTGACGAGGGGAAGGAAGAGATCCCGGTCGCCCCGGGAGAAAAAACCCGAGCCGATAAGGTCGATCGCTTCGCGCAGGTCCTGATCTCGCTCATAGAAATCCCTCGGCCGGTACCCGGCGGACCTCAGGCGTTCTATCTCTTCCGTTGCGAGGCCGAAAAGGAAGAAATTCTCCGGCCCCACTTCTTCCCTGATCTCCACGTTTGCCCCGTCCAGAGTGCCTATCGTGACCGCACCGTTCATTGCGAATTTCATATTGCCTGTCCCTGAGGCTTCCTTCCCGGCGGTAGAGATCTGCTCCGACAGGTCTGCCGCAGGATAAATTATCTGGCCGTTCTTTACGTTGAAATCGGGGAAGAAGACGACCTTCAGCCTGTCCCTTACATCGGGGTCATTGTTGACCACCTCGGCAACGGAGTTAATGAGCTTGATAATGAGCTTTGCCATGAAATAACCGGGAGCAGCCTTTCCGCCAAAAATAAAGGTCCTGGGGACGAGCTCGAAGAAAGGATCTCGTTTGATCCGCCGATAGAGGGTGATAATATGGAGGACATTCAGGTGCTGCCGCTTGTACTCGTGGATCCGTTTGACCTGAACGTCGAAGAGGGAGCCGGGATCGACAAGAATGCCGGTCCGATCCTTGATCGCCCGGGCAAGACGCTCCTTGGACTTTAGCTTGATGAGGCGCCAATTATCCAGAAAGGGCCGATCGTCAATAAAAGCTTCAAGTCCTCTTAACTTTTGTAAATCAGTGATCCAGCCGTCACCGATCTTATCGGAGATAAGCCTTGTCATATCAGGGTTCGCGAGGGCCATCCAGCGTCTTGGTGTAACTCCGTTTGTCACGTTGGTGAATTTCCCGGGCCACAGCTCGTAAAAGTCACGCATGACCAGGTTCTTGAGGAGTTCGCTGTGAAGCTCGGCGACGCCATTGACGGCGTGGCTTCCGACACAGGCAAGGTGGGCCATCCGCACATGGCGCCCACCCTCCTCGTCGATGATGGACATGCGCCTTACCCGGTCTTCGTCTCCCGGGTAACGAAACCTCACATCATCGAGAAACCGCCGATTGATCTCGTAGATGATCTCCAGGTGCCGCGGCAGGATGGTTTCAAAAAGGGAAACAGGCCACTTCTCCAGGGCCTCGGGCAGAAGGGTGTGGTTCGTGTAGGCCATGGTTTGCGTTGTTATCTTCCATGCCTTGTCCCAGTCCAGGTTATGTTCGTCCACGAGAAGACGCATGAATTCCACGATCGCGATGGACGGGTGGGTGTCGTTCAGTTGAACGGTGAAGCGTTCCGAGAACTCCTCGATCGTCAGCTTGCTCATCAGAACGAGCCTTATCATATCCTGGAGGGAGCAACTGGCAAGGAAATACTGCTGGATAAGCCTGAGCTTGCGGCCGATCTCCGGTTCATCGTTGGGGTACAGGACCTTGGTGATGGTTTCGGAGGCAACCTTTTTCTCTACCGCCCCGTAATAATCCCCCACGTTAAAGGCCTGAAAATCGAAAGACTCAACGGCCTGAGAGGTCCACAGCCGAAGGGTATTACAGGTCGGAACGCGGTATCCCAGGATCGGGGTGTCGTACGCAATACCCCGCACGGCGTCATGGGGGACCCACCGTACACGTGGTCTGCCTTCGTCGTCATAGAATGATTCTGTGTGGCCGCCAAGATTAACGGTATAAGCGATCTCGGGCCGCCGTATCTCCCACGGGTTGCCAAGGTAGAGCCATTTGTCAGTGATCTCTACCTGCCACCCGTCGCGGATGACCTGGTCGAAAATACCAAACTCATACCTGATCCCATAGCCTATCGCAGGGATCTCCAGGGTGGACAACGAATCGAGGTAGCATGCGGCCAGCCTTCCCAGACCCCCATTCCCGAGACCCGGTTCACCTTCGGCATCCAGGATCGCGTCGAGATCGAAATCGAGTTCGGCAAGGGCCCTGCGCACCTCATCGACAATGTGGAGATTTATCAGGTTGTTCTCCAGGTGCGGACCGAGGAGAAATTCTGCCGAGAGATAGGCGACCGTTTTCAACTCCTTGTTCGCCGTTACATTCCTGATGTACTGGTGAAAGGTCTGGATGAAGCGATTGAGCATGTGGTCACGGACCGTGTAGGAAAGGGCCATGTAGAGGTCATTGACCGTCGCAATGGAGCCGGACCTGCCCTGGACGTAGAACAGGTTGTCCGCAAAGGCCCGTTTAAGAGCGCCCACCGTCGAGCTTGTCCGTATTTTTTCGGGCACCTGTTCTTTTTTCTTCCCCCGTTTTTTTACAGTCATGTTCGTCACCGCTTTTATTCCTGTCTCTTTAAGGGTTGCTGCCGGGACCGTTCATGCGCGGTCCCTCGTAAGCCAAGTGCCTATTTTATCGTATAACGGGGCATCGGGAGCACGGTAAAAATGGGCGTCAGGAAAATTAGGACAATACCGCTGATCGCATAGGCGAATAACTGGCTTTTCAATACGAGGTGGACACCGCACGAAACTGCCCATCCCCAAAGATAGAACGCGCAGAATAACGAAACGATCCCCGGCACGAAGCGAACACATCCCTTGCCGGTCCTGCAGCTGTTCCTTGCATCGATCGCAACGGGAAATAGCCATATCAAACATAGTACGAGGGTGAGCGGTATATTCCTTCCGATGACATATGCCGTTCGGTAAAGGGCCGGAGCTGCATAGTCATACGCCGTAATAGACATGCCTGTGAAAATGTAAGCCATGATGAGCAGTACCAAATTGATCGGGTGCATGCGGCCCCTCTCTTTCTTCATTATAATTCATCAGGACAATCTGTAAAGAAAAATACGTGCACCCACCTCGCCGGGGTATTTCGCCTCGTGTGGTCAAATCTTGCATCGTCCTTCCTACGCGTACAACATTTTTGCTTTCATGCGCCTGGACAGGTCCAGGACAAGATCGTGCACGTCCTTTCTCTTCAATGCGTCTTCCGGCGAGTGAATACCATGCAGTGAGGCGATATCCCCGAGAAACTTGTTTGCACGGTTGCTCACAACAGGGTCGACCTCGAGGCGCAGCAGTTGAATTTTGTTCAATAATGCATTTTCTTCGCCAACCCTGGCTGTGATCAGTGCACGCTCGATCAAGATCTCGACATCATATTGCACAACGCTGCGCAGCACGATACGATCTCCACCGCCGTAACGCCCCAGCAAGGTGTCAAACCGCTGCAGGATCCATCCATCAATGCTTCCTGTATAGCCAGCCGCAATACCCCCGACCATGACGACGAAATGCGATTGGCTCCAATCGACACACTGCTTGATAAGATCGAGGACGATCTGTCTGTCTTCTTCGGCGATCTCGGCGTTTCTCGCAAAACCGTCGCGCTCGTCGGAAACGATCTGGGCCAGTATCACCAGAAGCATCGCCCCTCCGAAGATCGTCTTCCCGGGAACTATGGCTTTTTGCGCGAGCTTGAGCAGTTCGGGAAAATAGGAACGGATCCGTTCGGTGAGTTCATCGTGCGTGCTGCCCCAACGATAAGCCCGATGCAGATAAAAGCCAATGAGCCCGCTTGCGCGTATTGTCATTCCGCGGATCAACTGGTCCACATCGCCGGTTGTCAGTATGCTTAATCGTGCAACTACATTGCGGGGCAGGCGTGACAGCGCACCCCCGATGATCGAACGCCACTCTTCAAGAGAAAGACCGGCCCAGTTCAGAAGATATCCGGTCACGGCCTCAGCCTCCAGGCATTCCGCAGGGTCCGCCGCGATATCATAGACCTTGACGCGATCAAATACGAAAATATCGGTGATCAGTTTTGCTATATACCCGTTGATCCGTTCATAACGCACATCATTATTGAGGATCAAGGTCCAGATGTACACGATCAGCCCCTTGTTGACTTTTGTAAGTACCTTCAAAAGCATTTTGTAATCATTCTGGAATACCTTGGGTGCATTGATCAGATCATACAAAAGCGTCCTTAACAAAAGCCAATCGTCCACATCGACAACATGCCTGCCGAGCAGGCAACCCGTTCGCAACAGGTCCGCCAACTGCTGATGGTCGATGTTATCATCCCGTAAGACCCCGATCAGCTTACCGTTGCTGATGTTGTTCCTTATCAATGTTCTGTTCAAGTTGCGGACCGAGTCGCGTAATTGTTCGTAATAAGCGCCGGTCTTCATCTCATGCCGGGACTCTTTCAGAGTTTCTAGCCTCTCTGCAAGAGTCTCTCTGGCGGAATAATCCATGAACATCAAAAAATCGTCCATGAACTCCAAACATTCTTTGCCAGCCATGCACTCCAACAAACTGCGGCGATGCCCCCCGTCAGCGAAGCCAACCAGCCCGCAAAGCTCCCGCACGTTTTGCCGCTCGGTAGATTCGTCGAAGCTCAAATAACGGCCCCATGTTTTCCTCATTGCCAGGTAGATGTTTTCTTTATCATTGCTCTCCCCCGACGATCGGAGTATTGCGAGCATGATCGCATGCCCGAGGCTGAGATAAAGCGCCGGTTTCCACCCGGTATAACCGATCAAGGGACGAATATTAATGACAATGTCCCTACCCTCACACGCCACTATGGCAATATCAGGCTGGATGGCACAGGAGATCTTGTATCGCTGTGTCCACAGATAATCCACATAACGGAAAGCATAGTTTTTTACAACCTTGTGAACAAAGCCCACCACCTCTGCCAGAAGGTCGGGGTCCACAGGCGCCGCCGTGGGCCCGGCAGGAACATCGATCTCTAAACGATGATCGTCATTGGCCGAGGAAATACTGTTGAACCAGGCCCTCGCAGGGTGGAGGTGGTAGATATTAGGCTTGTTGAAAATGTCCAGTGAAGCCAGTAAGAGTTCAGGGTGGGCCCGATACCCGTCGAGAACCAAACTTCTCAATTCGTTCTGTGTCGCCTCTGGATGCCTTATCGCCCGGGTGGTATAATCAAAGACCGCGCTCGCAAATATATCCAGGACCTCGGAATGTACGATAGGAAGCTCCTTGATCTGATAAAAATACGGGATAAATAAATTCCAATGCGTTTCAATAACCACATTCGTTCCATCCTGTCCGATCCTTAAAACCGCTGAACGCCGGGCAATGATATTGAGCGTAATATCCGGATCGGCCCCTTCCGGCAGCATCGGGGCAACGAGCGCCATTAACCGCAGGTCGCAAAGCTCTTCCACCCTGTTTGATATGGTCCTGCCTTTTTTGAAGAGCATCTCCTGTTCCGCAGTGATCGACGGGACGGGGGTGAACGTATTCTCTCCCTTTTTCTTGCGGAAGGTGAGACCAGGCATGTCAACACTGTCGGCAACCGCTGGATAAACAACATACCTGGCAAACCCTGCGTGTGCAGGAAAAGAGGGTTCTTTAAGTGCGGTTGATTTTCCCATGAGACCACCTTTCATTCATGTCCCGTCCGTCCCTCCCCAGTATATCAGGAGGATGTGGAATTCAAAGAAGGGACCCCTTTGCAGGTCTTTAAGCCTAGATAGCCTTCCGGAAGGAAGGCTCATGATCATCGGTACTCCCGGGTAATGCATCACGCTACGCGTAATAGTGGATGTATGTGTACGCGTCCCGCAACCTCTCGGCAATGATTCGGGCAAGATTGCGCAAAATTGTCAGCCCTTCACGGGGATGCTTCTCTATAATTCTTTCTATCGAATCGCTCGACAGCCTGATAACTCTTGCAGGTGCCGTACATTTTGCCGTTGCTGTGCGCGTATAAGGGTGAACGAGAGCAGACCAACCGAATATCTGGCCGGTCTGGCTAACCGTGAGATGGACGATCTCCTTTTTCAGCATTATCAGGTCAACGCTGCCTTCAATGAGCTCATAAATATACTGCGAAACCTCCCCTTCCTCAAATATTATGGCCCCTTCCTCGAAGGCCACCTCCTCGCCCTCGTTCGCTATTTCTGCAAGAACACCTTCGTTTACGTCCTGAAAGAGACCGGCCTCTTGTATTATTTCCAACATAGCTATTACCCCTTTCCTTCCGGTCCAGGTTCTATACTTTTTATTTTACCAACAATACAGGGCACCTGGAACCCTTGAGGACATTACGGGCCACGCTCCCAATAAGGTATTTTGCGATACCGCTTCTGCCGAGAGATGCGATCACTATCAGGTCGATCCCCTGTTCTTTACCCTCCTTCAGTATCTCATTGTAGGGAACTCCCCAACGGATATTCGTGGCTACATCCACCTCTTTGGCCTGTGGAAAGTAGCCAAGCTGTTTCTGCAAGCTTTCCCGGACCCGTGACACCGTATCATCTTTAAACCGCTGCACCGTCTCTTCGGAGAGGGTAAATTCCAGAGCGGCACCGTAAATATCCTCGTGGACAACGTGGAGAAGGAAGACCTTTGCCTTGTACTGCCTCGCTATCTGCAGCGCCTGTCCTAATGCCCTGTCAGAATATTCCGAAAAATCCGTCGGCACAAGGATCCTGGTTGGCATCAGCATCGTTGATCGCCTCCCTTGCATATGATCTCTACCTATTCGAATTATAGCAGTCTCCGGTGAATTTGGTGGCGAATTGCGAGAGTCCCTTTACGATCGACGGCTGTCTCAGTAAGGGGTGCGGGCAAAAGATAGATACCCCGAACCCGTAAAATTATGTTATATGTAAACTTATTCTACATCTTGCGTAATACATTGCAATTCCCTTATATCTTTATATAGGAAGTCTGGCTCGGAGGAGTTTGGAAGCCTTGAGTTTGGAGTAGCTTGAAAGGAGCACAATATGCAGACATTTATACTGAATCGGATAGGCACGATATTGAATCACACGGGTACAGCCTTCAAACAGATGGGAACTCCAGAAAAGGCGGCCATAATTGCGACAATAGCGATCGTAGCCGCCTGTTTGCTTTTCCTTGCCATGGCTGTCGTCAGGCGACTCTATAATGGTCATAGATATCGCGTTCTGGACGATCTGAGAGCCGGGCAGCTTATCGCGATCAGAAACTACATCAAAACAAAACATCCGGACATGGAAAGCTTCCGGGCCCGCCCCGGATCAAGAAAATGGGTCGCCCTGGAAGATACCCTTTTCTCTCTGGCAGAGGACGAAACAAACAGGATAATTGTCCGTCAATTTTTTGAACAACTGGGGTATGTCGAGCACTACCTGAAAGATCTCAACAGCCGTAGAGTGATTACCCGGGCCTCGGCGATAGCGAAGCTGGGAAGGATGGGCAACTCCCGGACGGCAGAGGCACTTTTGGCCATGCTCGAAACTTCGGATCCCGAGATCGTAGCGGTGACAGTGCGAGCGATCGCCAAGACCGGCAATGCCTCAACCCTTATAAAATTAATGAACAAGATCCCGGTATTGCTGGAAAAGAACCTTATCGCCAAAAAAACGATAGATTCTTCCCTTATAGCAGCCAGTTCAAGAATAACGCCAGTGCTGCTCGATTTTGGAAAAACCTGTTCCAATGCCACGCTTATCGCTTCCATCCTGAGTGTTCTAAGCTCATTTCCTGTCGACCGGGATGTTTATGATTTTGCCGTTAGTCACTTCTGCCACCCTGATGCAGAGGTTCGGGCCAAGGCCGCCAGATTGGTCATGTTTTGCGAAGAGAAGGTTGGAATACTCCATGAGAGTGCTTTATTGCCCCTGCTCAAGGACCCGGTCTGGTTCGTCCGGCTTCACGCTTTACGGAGCCTGGGAAATCGAAAACAGGAAAAATACATTCCCGAGATCTTCTCCCTTGTCTTTGATGAAAAATGGCAGGTCCGAAATGAGGCGGCAATAAATTTAACACTTCTCGGAAAGGAAGCGATCGATGCATTCCTGTGGCTTCTGAAATCAGATGATGAATACATCGTTGCGAGCATCTGCGAAGAGATCGAGAAAACCAATTTCGTAGACGTGCTGCTGGGTATTATGACAAGCCCGCAGCAATCAGACACGTCACAAAAAGCAAAGGAAATATTAACGATCATGGTGTCCCGTGGTTTTTCATCACCATTGGGAGAATTCGCAAAAACACTCGGAGCGGGAACATATCCAAAAAGACAGGAGGCGTCATGAAGGCAATGCTCATTCTCGCCATAGTCGGCTTTAATTATTTCGTTGGCATTTTCTATGGCATCGTAAACGTACTTTACACTGTTCTGGTATCAATTGCCTCCATTTCGGTCCCGTTTCATATACGAAAAACAAAGTATGCGCCGCTTCGTGAAAATGCATCTTCTACGGTGACATCACCCGTATCGGTCCTGATCCCTGCGTTCAACGAGGGAGAGATCCTGTTCCGAACGATCCAATCGACCCTGGACCTCAACTTCCCTGACTCCGAAACTATCGTGATCAATGACGGCTCTACGGACAATACGCTGGACCTCCTGATCGACAGGTACAATCTCAGGAAGATCGATCTCGTCTACCGGAACATCCTAAAGACGGAACCCGTCCGCGGTTTCTACTATACTAAGGATATCCCCAACCTCCTGGTCATAGACAAGGAACGAGGTGGAAAATCCGATGCCTTGAATTGCGGTGTCAACGCATCCCGCAGCCCGTACATCTGCTCCGTTGACGCAGATACGATCATGGAACCGGATTCATTGCTGCGGCTCATGACCGCCGTTATGGAAAGCCCGGATCCCGTAGTGGCTTGCGGTGGCGTCGTACGGGTCATGAACGGGATCGAGATCGAAAACAACAGGATAACAAAAATAGCTTTGCCCAGAAAAGCGATTGGGATCTTTCAAATCGTCGAGTATCTCCGTGGATTTTTGTTTGGAAGGGTTGGGCTGGACACTATCCGAGGAACTATGATCCTCTCGGGTGCCTTTTCTATGTTTCAAAAACAGGTCATTGTGGACGTGGGCGGTTTCGACCCGAATAATGTCTGCGAAGACATGGAGATCGTAGTGCGAATTCACAAACAGCAGCGTCTTCAGAAAAAACCGTACAGCGTTCGCTTTATAACGGACCCTATATGCTGGACAGAAGTACCCGAAACACTGCGGCAGCTCGCCAGGCAGCGCCGCCGCTGGCATTTGGGATTGATCCAGACCATGATGAAGTATAAAACAATGCTCTTCAACCCGCGTTACGGCAGGGTTGGCGTCCTCATCATGCCTTATTACTTTTTTGCCGAAATGCTGAGCCCGCTGGTGGAAGTTTTTGGATATGCAGCAATGATAGGCGCCTTTGTCGGCGGTATCATCAGCCTGAAATTCTTTATATTGTTTCTCTTTGTGGCGGTCTTTTACGGTATATTCCTTTCCCTGGCCAGCATATTTCTAGAAGAGATGACCTACAAACGCTATCCCGCATGGGAACATCTTTTTACCCTGATCCTTTTCGGTGTCCTGGAAAATTTCGGATATCGCCAGATAAATTCCTTCTGGCGTTTTCAAGCTTTTTTACAGTATATATTTGGTGAATCCAAGTGGGAATATCATCGTCAGGAGGAGAATGTCGTCGATGCAGCATGAAGCATTGGGAAATTTAGCCCTGAACAAGGGCGATTTCCAGGAAGCGGTCAACATTTTTCGACGGGCCATTGATGAGACGAAAAGCGTCGATGCGTGGACCGGTCTGGCTTTGGCATATCTCGGGCTCGAAGAATTGGCAACAGCACGCTGGGCGGGGTATAAAGCCCTTGGCCTCGACCCGAAACACCCCCGGGCATCGTCCGTCGTAAAAAAAATCGAAGAGCACCTAGCTGCGGCCAGAGCTAATTACCCTGTAAAACGCCATGCAAATTTTCGAACACGTGCAAATATCTTCGAACGTCGTCTCCAGAAAACATGGCAACCCTTTTTTGTAAAGGGCATAAACCTGGGCCTTGCCGTTCCCGGCTATTACCCCGGTGAATATCCCATTGGCAAAAAGCAGTACAGGCGATGGTTTGAGCAGATGGCGGCTGCCGGATTCAATACCATAAGAATTTATACTCTCCAATCGCCCTCCTTCTATGAAGCCCTGGCCGCTTTTAACGAATCGGGCCGATCTCTTTACCTGATCCAGGGAATCTGGATCGAACCGCCGGAAGACAATAATTTTTCGGGCGGCCGCTTTCTTCACTACGTGCGCGGGCAGATCAGCGATGCGGTCAACATCATTTTTGGTGATGCGGTCCTTCCCGAAAAAGCCGGCCATCCTCACGGTTCCTATAAATATGACGTATCGCATCTCACCCTGGGATTTCTTTTCGGCAGCGAATGGGAAAGCTGTACTGTCGGGGCTTATAACGAACTTAAAAAACAGGCCCGAACTTCTTCCAGCGGCACATTTCTATCTATCTCGGGAGCAACACCCTTTGAACTCTGGATCTATACCATGCTGGAAGAACTGCTCATTTATGAGGACAAAAAATACGGCATCACCCACCCTGTTTCAACCGTTAACTGGCCTCCGCTCGATCCTCTGGTCCATCCATCGGAATCAGCTTACGAACCGGATGGACAACGGCATACAGCGAAACGGCCGGATTGCTTCATCAGCGAAGACGTAGAAAGTCTCGATACTGCAAAAATTACAGTAAAAAAGGGGAATGGCTTTTTTGCCTCATACCATGTTTATCCCTATCACCCCGATTTTATGAGCAACGATTTTCTCGACCGTGAAAAACCATACAGCGCTTACCTCGGCCTCCTGAAATCACATCATGGAAAACAGCCTGTCCTCATAGCGGAATTCGGTGTTCCCGGCAGCAGGGACATTGCCCACTGGCACAGCCGCGGCTGGCATCACGGCGGACATGACGAAAGCGAACAGGGCAGGATCAACGGGGAAATGATAAAGGCCATTCACGAAACAGGAATGGCAGGTGGCATCCTTTTCAGCTGGTTCGACGAGTGGTTCAAGCATGTCTGGCTATTCTCTCAATATGAACTCCCCGCCGACCGGAATGTCTTGTGGCTGAATTTCCAGGATGCCGAGCAGGCGTATGGCCTGATCGCTGCATATCCGCATTATCCTGGAAAAAAGGTCAGCCTTGCAGGCGACCGGTCCGAATGGCGGGACGCCACCGTTCTCTACAATAATAGCGGGGCGCCCGCAGTCCGATTCCCGGATGGAGCAAATGGAGCGCGCGGCCTGCAGTCGCTCGCTGTCCAGCATGACGAAGGATTTCTTTACCTGGCCCTGACAACATTCGAGGCTGTTAATTTCGCACAAGGCCATTACATCATTGGTATTGACACATGCGACCCGAATACGGGTGAATTTCTGCTTCCCTTCAACCTGGGTATAATAAGCCCGGTTGGCCTTAAATTTCTCATCCATCTGACAGGCCCGCAAACCAGTCGTATCCTGGTCTGCGCAAACTACGACAGGCACCTCAACGATCCGAGAAAGGATATCTGGCCCCAGCCTTCGCGGGATGGCGGTTGGGTGCTTATGGATAACCTGGTTAACAGGCGCCGCATGAGCAAGGATAAGAAAAAATTTTACCCGGCCAGAATATTTTCCATGAGTGCCCTAAGACATGGATCGTTGAACCCTAAAGATCCCGAATATAACTCGCTTGCCGATTTCCATGTTGCAGGCAATCTGATCGAATTGCGGATCCCCTGGGGACTTTTGATGGTCACCGATCCCAGCTCAAGAACGGTCTACTGGAAACAGGGAGGGAAACTCACCTGCCAAACGGAAGGTTTTCGATTTCTCGCATTTTCCTTAAAACCGGAAGGAAGGGGATTCATGGCCGCGGCTACGGGTAAAAGCCATAATGCGACGGATATTCTGCCAAGAGTCATGGAACGGCACGTTATCCGCACGTATGCATGGAAAGAATGGAACGTTCCCCTGTATCACTTTTATGAAAAAAGAAGTCTCACCATATACAAAAATTACCTGGCGGAGCTTGGTTGATGGGAATAACGCGGCGAAATTTTTTACAGATACTGGCAATGGCCCTGATAATTCCGAAGCCGTCTTTTGCCAAGGATTCCCCGAGAAATATTTTCATACCGGTACTGATGTATCATGATGTGTCCTACGATGTTGTTGATGAGTATAGCCTGCCGCCCCGGATCTTTGCATCGCAGATGGAGTGGCTTTACCAGAATGGGTACCGGGCCATCTCATTTTCGGACCTGGAAAAGGATAAATTGCCGGAACGGGCTGTTATCATCACGTTCGACGACGGCTATGCCTCATTCATTCCCTATGCCTTTCCTTTCCTTGAAATGTACGGTTTTAAGGCAACCATCAATATTATAGGACAATATACCGGTGCTTATCTTTCGGAAAAATTCTATCGTACTCCGATAAGTTGGGATGAATACCGCTACCTTGCATCCACCGGGCTTGTCAGCCTTGGATGCCACATGGACCGTCTCCATAATTTAGAACATCGCGGAGCGCTCGGCGCCTCCAGTGATCGCCTCCTAGAAGACCTGAGCCGGTTCCAGACCGAGATCACGAAACAAATTGGAAAGCCGTCGGATATAATCGCCTGGCCTTACGGACTATATGACGGCAACAGCATAGCGATCGCCCAAAAAGCCGGATTCCGTTATATGCTGACATCAAACCCGGGAATTTACCAGAGATCGGGAAATACCATGGAGATCCCTCGTATTCATATCATGAGTACCGACAAATTATTGCAGTTTCGAGCTAAGATAGGGGTGAAATAATGGCAGGTAAAAACCATACATTGACTTATTGCAGCGTACTTTTTCTCGCTTTCCTTGCATTTATGATATCGCCATTCGGGACATCCGCAATAGTTTTTGCCCTGCCGATCGATGAAGCCATTAAAATTAAGGAACAGGGGGATCGATACGCCCGAGAATCGAACTATGTCAAGGCGGCTGAATTTTACGCTAAAGCACTGTCAACCCCGGACGCTTTTTCCAACTACGATCGTCTCGATATGGCAAAAGTGTTGGCATGGGCAGGCAACTTTGACCTGTCGCAACGTGAGCTGAAGGCACTTCTCGACAAAGACCCCGGGTTTATAAAAGCCCGCGTCCAGCTAGGACGGGTGCTCTTCTGGCAGGAAGATATGGACGAGGCACTTACCCAGGCTGACGAAGCACTCCGGCAAAAGCCGACAGACCGTGACGCTCTTATTCTTAAGGCTGACATTTTCAGAGTAGGAAGGGATTTTCCCAAAGCTATCTCTATCTACGAGGATGTTTTGAGACAGGGGGAAGATTTCCAGGCCCGGCACGGCCTCGCCTCAGCCTACCTGGCGTCGGGCAATGTGGCCGAAGCGCAACGCAATATAGGACTTCTTGCCCCGACGTTCCCCTATCAGCATCAAGAGATCGAAAATTTGAAAGCCGCCATCGATCAGGCCGAAAAACCCAGGACCCTCACTCAGGATGAAGCGGCTCGTCAAACGCTGGAGAAAGGGAACCAGCTCATGGAGGAAGGGAAGCATAAGGCTGCCGCCGAGCAATACATGATCGCCCTTTCACTTTCAAAAGCTTTTTCGGCGGAGGAACAGCTTCAGATGGCGACCGTGATGTCCTGGGCAGGCAGTCTCGAAGAAGCCCGGAAGCGGCTCTCTGCGATCCTTGCAGAAAACCCATCGTTGATACGGGCGCGCATTCAACTCGCCAGGGTTTTGCTCTGGTCAGGCGAATTCGATGCCGCACTCGAGGAGATCGATAAGGTCCTGGCTGTCGAAAGCGGCAACCGCGACGCTTTGCTCGTCCGGGCCAATGGCTTGCGGATGAAGAGAAATTACCGGCCAGCGACAGACCTCTATCGGGAACTCATCAATAAACAGCCTGATTATGACGTTTACGAAGGCCTCACGTACGCATATCTTCTCAGCAATGATCGCATCGGCACGGACCGGACGATTCCCCTTTTGAAACCAGGCTACCCCTACCAAGAGAAAAGCCTCGCCGAATTGAAGGATCTGAGGAATATAAAATTCAGGCCGTCTGTCGCCCCGGGTTTCTCATATTACCACGATACCGATGATAATGATGTGTGGCGTTATTTCGCCACAGGGACAGTCTGGTTTGGCAACTGGCAGACGAGCCTTGACTACGTCCATATCGACGCCGACAGTCCGGATTTCCACAGCTCGACCGATAATGTCATCCTCTCGACATATTCAAGGATGCCCTTTTACGGCGGGCTGGGCGGAAGCATCGGGCTTGCCGATCAGGGCCGCACGGTTTCCTGGAGCGTCCGGGGCGATATCGATATCCCCGACGGGAGCATCGGGGGTCGGGTGGGCTACGACGCGCTGACCGATACGGCGGAGGTCATGGAGAACCGCATTCGCGCAACCAACTATTCGATGTACATACACTACCGTCCCACAGACCGCATTTCCGTGTGGGGCAATTACAGTTACCGGGACTATTCCGATAACAATTACGCCCACGATCTTATGGGTTCCATAAGCTATCTCTTTTTACGGAGACCGGTATCCATCGCCGTCGGGTACCGCGCCAGATATCTTGATTTCGATAAACAAACTTTAAATGGATACTTCGATCCCAACAATTTCCTGTCCCATATTCTTTTCGCCAATATTTTCTTTGAACGCGGGCGTTTCTACGGTTATGCCGAGCCTTATATCGGTTACCAGACGTATACGCGGTATGAGGAAGGAAACAACAGTGCCATCGGGGGATTTGCCGGTATGATGGGATACCGCTTTTCCCGGCATTTCGCGGCGGAAGCAAATTTTGAGGCTGGAGATTACGCTATGAGTTCCTCCGGCGCCTCCCGGTATTACCAGGTAGGAAGCAGGCTCATCATAAACTTCTAGGCCGCCACCCGTCGCATGCGCGCGGGTAACCGCCTACTGCGCTCCGGCAAACAGTTCCACCTTGATCCGGTCTGCAGGAACATTCATGGTGGCGAGCGTCTGTTTCATCGCGTCCGCCATGACAGGCGGTCCCGCGACGTAGTAGACGGCCTTTTCCCAGACCGGGCAGTGCTCTTTTATGGTCTGCGCATCGAGACGTCCCCGAAGGCCGGTCCAGTCCTCCGGGGCCCGGGTCATGGTGACGACCACGGCAAGCCTCTCATTCTGCTGAGGTATACGCAGCAGTTCCTCGAGGAACGGCGTTTCTTCTGGCGATCTGCTCGAATAAAAGAGGGTTATCGCATGTCCCGTCTTCGCATCCGCCGCATACCGGCACATTGACCGAAACAGGGTGATCCCGATGCCGCCCGCAAGGAAGACCAGTGGAGTCGTGGTTTGCTCTGGAAGGACGAGGGCCCCCATGGGCGACCCAAGGGTAATTGCGGTCCCCGGCTCAATCTCGGCCATGGTGCGCTTGAAAGCGCTCTCGCTCAGTTTCGTCGCAAAGAGAAGATGTTTCTCCAGAGGCGACGATGCAATGCTCAAGGGACGCCGCAACCCCCGATCGTCTTCGAATCCCATAGCGGGAACCGTAAGAAGACACCACTGTCCGGCGATAAACTGAAAACCCTCAGGTTTCTCAAATCTGAATACCGCAACGCCGCCGGCAAGCCGCTCCCGATCGATCAACTTTGTCTCATGGTTCATTGCTCCCTCCCTCACGTCCTGTTGGTTCGCAACTACTCCCTCGCTTCCTTATAGTATAATACCTCTTCCGCAGGCCCGAAATATTTTTGTTCCTCCTGAAAATCATATACGTTCCGAGAAGGCTTATTTGAAGGGACGGGTCAGGGCCTTTTTAGAGCGGGAGTTGAAGATATAAGGCCTAAAATTACCTGATTCAATCAGCATCCCTGGGAGGTAGATGTAGATCCGCCGGGACGGGTTCCTCGGGAGCGAGGTCGCCGGTCATGAGCATATGGTCCTTCCCGACCCGGAGCCGGTCCTGTTCGACCTGGTCCACACCCACGGCGGTGATCGCCATTTGTCCTGTTTCGGTGCGCTCCACCCAGCCCTTTTCCCTCAAATACCACACGTGAAACTCCACCAGCTCCGGCGGCATGGACAGAAGGCGCGCCATTTCATGAGTGCCCACTCCGGGCTTCTTCACATCACGCCGGCGCTGGATATACAGGATCGATAGTACATTGTCACGATTTATCCGATCGATGTCGAAAGCTGTTTTGTTGCGGGACTCAGATACGATCTTCCACTTTTCGTTCCAGTAACTCTGGTACTTGACGTCGTAACCCGCTCGCTTTTCAGGATCGGAGAGTACCCGGTGAGCATCGACGATCAGACGGAACCTTTCGGCGTCCCCTGATTCCATATTGTCAGGATGGAATTTCATGGCGAGATGCCGAAAAATACGCTCAATGGTGTCGGCATCCGCACTTGGACTCAGTTGCATCAGCTCGTAATAATCGATAAAGCCATTATCACTCATAAGAAAACCTTTCCCCTTTTTATGCCGCACAATACTTCTGAAATGTATTATTTTCGCACAACAAGGAATTTCTCCACAAGTGGAAAAAACGGTCTCATAAGGAAAAACCTTACCGGGATCGGGATCTTCAAAAAATGCGGGCAGTTGTAAGCTCTCGTTCAGCCGTCTACTTTGGGATTTCTCCCCCGCTTGCCTTCACGTCGCAATTTGTAGCTTCTGTAAAGCAGCCCAACCCCTAACCAGGCAAAGATGAACAGGAGCGGGTACGCAAGTCCGCGCGGAAAAAATGCGAAGAAAATGGTCAGCACCACCAGCAGAAGCCCGGCTATCGTCATCAGACGTGCTTCGACCGGCTCCAACACACGCCGGTCGGTGAAAGCCGCGCCGACAGCATTACTGATCCGAACCGCTCCGGCCGCTGCGCGCCCGAGGCTCCCACCCCCACCCTGCATCACATGATGATGGACCGGGTCAACATCATGTACACGCAGTTTTTGCTTCTCATCAAGAACGATCTCTGTCGCGTTTGTGAGGTCTTCCAGATACATTTGCTCCATCTCGCCGGCGAATGACGCATCCTCGACAAACACATCCAGTTCGCAGTTTCCGAACCAGCTGGCGATATTAAGATTTGTCGACCCGACACGGGCCCACCATCCGTCGGCGACAGCCGTCTTGGCATGGAGCATGGTACCCTTCCATTCGAAGACTCGCACACCTGCCTTGAGGAGGGGGCGGTAACCAGCCCTCGACAATGTTTTCAAGAGGGGTATGTCCGTAGCATTGGGCACAAGCAGGCGTACGTCGACACCATCCCTTGCTGCTGCCACCAGGGTCTGTACGTACGTGGTCAGACCGGCGTAGTAAGCGTCTGTCAACCAGAGTCTTTTTCTTGCCAGGGTGGCGACGAATTGATCCAACCGGAGCACTCCCGACACCGCAGGTACGCTTGCCACAACACGCAATCTCATATCACCGGCCCGACGAAGCTCATCCGCGTTAATGAACTCATGTCCTGGTATAGGCTCACCGAGCATCGCCCAGACCTGTGCGAACGCACGTTCAATATCCGCCACGGCCAGCCCGCGCACCTCGACCCCGGTGTCACGCCACGGCTCGACGTTCCTTTCGGGAATGCCCTCCCACGCCTGCCCTATGCAAAGTCCAGCGATGAAGCCGACCTCCCCGTCAACGGCGAGCATTTTGCGGTGGTCGCGCGAAAGCCATCCGAGCGGACTGTCAAGGCGCGGGGGATTGTAACAACGCACTTCCACCCCGCTCGCGCGCAAGCGGTCCCAGAACCGTCGGGTGGTCTTGCCGAGATTGCCCACCCAGTCGTATATGAGCCGCACCCGCACACCCTCCTGTGCTTTTGCGATCAGCGCCTCGGCAAACCTGCGCCCTGTACCGTCTTCGCGAATAATGTAATTCTCGAAATGAACACGACGTTTCGCGGTGTCGATAGCATCGAGCCATGCCGGGTAATTTTCTCGTGCATCCTTGAGAAGCCTTACCCGGTTTCCTCCTATAACCGGAACGCCCGCAGCGCGCGAAAGGGCGTGGTCGGCATACCCGTTCATTTGAGCTGTGGTCTCACGGTTGTCGGGTTGCCCTGGCACACTCATTTTGTTGGTCCTCTGCATTTGTTGGTCCGACGCAACAGAGTGCGTCGTCTCGACGGCTATAACGATCTATGTCGCTCAACTGGCCGACCGGGCAACTGACCCGTCCCTTTCATTATAACACGTTCAAACCCGATCTCCCATAAAAGGGCCGCTCCCCGGTGCTGCACTGGACGCCATCCCTGATCTCCGGACCCTGCAAGCCGCCCTCTGACGGCCCTTTTTTTTGCATGTATGGAAAGGTGTGCGGCCCTTACCTGTTGCCCTGGCCAAGGAATGGTCTCATGATCAGGGTACACTGCGCCCGGAGATAAGGGGAGCATTTCAGGCTTGTGTCGGAGTCTTATCACGGTTATAATAAAGGGCGCTGACCTGGAACAATGCATGCATATTAACGTCTTGATATATTCGTCTGATCTCACCGCGCATGAATACAAACCATCCCATCCGTTCAAACCGGTCCGGGCGCGCCTGATGTCCGAACTGCTCAACAGGTACGACCTCATCTCGGAGAAGAATCAAAGGATCATTGCGCCTCCCCTCATGGACGAGGAGTTGCTGTACCTGTTCCACGCACGAGAGTATATAGAACTCCTGAAGAAAGGGGAAAAAGGGGAGTTCTCCGTTGAAATGTTCCGGGCAGGCCTTGGACTGGAAGACAATCCTCTTTTCAATGCCATGTTCAAATATGCTCTCGAGGCATCGAGCGGGACATACCACGGTGCAATGATGCTTTACCGGGGGGATGCACGGTTCGTCTTCAACCCCTTCGGTGGGTTCCATCACGCCGAAAGGGACGCAGCAGGGGGATTCTGCTACATAAATGACATGGCGGTCACAATCGCCGATCTTGTCAGACGCGGCCAGAGGGTGGCATGTGTGGACATAGACGCCCATCACGGCAACGGGGTGCAGGACGCTTTTTATGAAACAGATAAGGTTTTGACCATATCTCTTCACGAGTCAGGAGAAACTCTCTATCCCGGTACCGGGTCGGAGATCGAAGCAGGGGCAAAAGAAGGTCTTGGATACAATGTGAACATTCCCTTGCGGGCAGGAACCGATGACGAAGTCTGTCTCATTGCTTTTGAATCCGTCGTTCCGCCACTCATCGAGAGCTTCAGGCCCGACATCGTGGTGGCGAACATAGGGTGCGATACCCACAAGGACGACCCGCTGGCTCACCTGTGCCTCACCAGCAACGGGTATAAAAAGATGATCTCGATCATAAATGACCTGTCACCCAAAATACTTGCCCTTGGTTCCGGAGGATACAACCTGTTCAGGACGGCTGCCCTTTGGGCACTGGCCTGGGCTACATTCTGCGGACTGCAACCCAGGGATCTTCACTCCGGCATTGTAGGAGGAATGATGTATGGGCCCGAGGTGAACGCAGGGCAACTCGATGACCCTCCCTATGTTGTCGGGGGTTGGGAAAAAGAACAATGTCTTATCCACGTGCGCCGCGTGGTCGATTTTATCAAAGACACCATTTTCCCCCTGCATGAGATAAAACATTAAAAGGATGTCGTCTCCTCACAGAAATACTGGATCCCTCACCTTTCAACCCATACTTTATAAACCCTGCTATAGTCAGTTATAGAGGGACGGGAGTCGCCTGTGAGAAAAAAACCTGCCTGTGTGGATCTCGAACAAAAGATAAAAGCGCTGGAAGAAGAAGCCGTCAAGGCCAGGCGCGTTCAAGATGCCCTGAAAAAGAGCGAGGAACGATTCCGGAATCTCTTTGATAATGCCGTTGAAGGAATGTACCATACAACGCTTGACGGCCGGCTGGTGGACGCAAATATGGCTTTTGCCAGGATGACCGGATATGAATCCCCGCAGGAAGCCATAAATGATATGACCGATCTTGCCAACCAACTATATGCCGTTCCGGATGACATAAAAAAAATTGTGGACCTTCTGATGCAAAAGGGATACGTCGATAACCTTGAATGCCGCATGCACCGGAGAGACGGCTCTATTTTCTGGGGGGTCATCAACGCCCGATTAGTTTGCCCCGAGAGAGACGTCCCCTACATTTATGGATCTGTTGCCGATATCACCGAACGCAAGCGGGCGGAAAGAGCTCTCAGGAAAAGTGAAGAACGGTTGTTCGTAGCATCGAAAACCGCTATGGATGCCATGTGGGATTGGAATATCACGGATGGCAAGGTCGAATGGTTCGGTGACATAGATACGATGCTCGGCTACGATACAGGAGAATTCCCGAGGACAATCGAAGCCTGGAAAAAGGCGATCCATCCCGATGATCATGACCGGGTGCTGGCCGCGGTAGACCAACATCTTCACGCACAGACCCCTTATATTGAAGAATATCGAGTTGTGCTGAAAAACAGCAGTCTCCGCTATTGGACGGACCGTGGCATTGCCCTGCGCGACGGGGGAGGCGCTGCCATCCGGATGATCGGGGCCTGTACCGATATCACCGAGCGCAAACAGTCCGAAAAGACACTGAAGGAATCCGAAGAAAAATACCATGCTCTCCTCGACCATGCTGTAGATGGTATTATAATTTCTGACCTTGAGGGAACGTTCCTGGAGGCGAACCAGAAGATGGTGGAACTTCTCGGCTTATCGAGGGAAGAATTGCTCGGTATGAAGTTCACCGATATCCACCCGAAGGAAGAACTTGAAAGAGTGATGGGTGTTTTCCAGGCAATGGTTGAAAGAAAAGCATACTCGTGCAACGATACCAGGGTACTGAGAAAGGATGGCAGGATCGTTCCCGTCGATATCACGGGCACTCTTATCGAATATGCAGGAAAGAAAGTGATGCAGGGGATCTTCAGGGACATAACCGAGCGTAAACAGGCTGAAGAGACGCTGCGCAAGATCTATGATGAACTCGAATTTCGCGTACAGGAACGGACTGTCCAGTTGAGTGAAGCCTACAAAGCGCTTCAGCGTGAGATGGAAGAGCGGAAGCGGGCGGAAGACCGCCTCCGCCAGACCCAGAAAATGAAGGCTATCGGCACCCTCGCCGGGGGCATCGCCCACGACTTCAACAATATCCTTGCGGGTATTATGGGTTTCACCGAAATGGTCATGGACGATACAGACCCGGCCAGCCCGGAATACCGCCGGCTGGAACTCGCTCTCAAGGGAGCG
>Ga0172382_10002481_pt1 | contig 30771 bp, 27 predicted proteins | sample Leawel138RmetaG_FD_122245 | JGI IMG/M metagenome (GOLD analysis project Ga0172382, IMG submission 122245) | Leachate microbial communities from a municipal landfill in Southern Ontario, Canada - Leachate well 138R metaG | ecosystem: Engineered > Solid waste > Landfill > Unclassified | place...
GACACGGAAAGTGATAGGCAACGCCACCGGAGTCAACAATGTTATCTACTTCGGCTCTCACGGCGCCTCGGCTGAGGAAACCCAACCCAACAAGGTGGCTCCGGGAAGGTGAAGATAAGAAACCGCTTACCTGCAAAGCCAGTGCCGTTGGAGGCTCACACGGGTTGTGGTCTTGACCTGCTACAGACAAGAGTTCATCACCCGCCACCCCGTGTAGTCCGGCGATCAGTACTCCTGCGCGTTGTCCTGTAAGTTGGCGGCGGGCTGCATCTCCAAGCAACTCAAAGGTCGCCTGGAGAAACGCATCATCCCGGGCCGACTGAACTACCACTACAATCATACCGCCACCCGCCCCACCGCCAATCGTCATGGTGTGGCGGTTTCGAGTGCCCATTGTCTCTTCAAAGGCAGATCGAACGTCGGCCCCATCTGGCAAACCGGATAGTCGTGAAACGTCGAACTCGACAAGGCGAATCCGAGCACCGCTGGGCAGTTCAATACTCTGCGCCGCCCGGATCTGACGCGCCACATCAGCTGCAAGAACAATCCGGTCGCGCTCCATAGCGGGCAGACGATCCGAAACCGTCACGACGACACCAACCCCAGTACGAAGCGACTTGACCATCGGTCGCAATTGCCTGGAGATATGGTGAAAGAAGGTCAGAGCCTCACGCTTATTGATCGGGTAACCTTTCGCACCGGAAATCGACTTGCATTCGACTTCCAACCCTTTCTTCCCCATGTCTGGCAGCAATAGATCGAATGTTCCCTCTCCTTCCATCTCTGGCCAGACGATTGATTGACCGCGACGCAGAAAGTGCGTTGCGACCGAGAGTTCAAGTCGCATGCCTCGCATGTCATCCGGATTCTTCAGCGCTCCATGCACACGCCTGATCAGCCTCCGCCGGGTATCGGCATCGAGACTCTTCGCCATTGAGATAACTTGAACTGCCAGTTCGGCGGCGGAATAAAGCTGTTGCCCGATCTCCGGCCAGCGTCCCGCGAATCCATAACGCTCTTGGAGCTCGCGTAGCTCGTCCAATTGAAAGGCGATTTCGTTCTCATCTGCGAGGTGTGCTGCCAGGAAGGGAAAGCCTTTGATTTCCTCCTTAATTTTCTTGACGCGCTTACGCCAATGCTTCTCGCCAACAAGGTCGGCGAATTCGCTGTAGATGTACGGGATCTGGGCAGTTGACAGCTCAGTCTGCACTCGGCCTCCTTGTAGCTCATGGACCGTGCACCATGGTTCGTCTGTCCCCAACAACTCACTGGGACGCCGTTCGGCGTGCTTACAGACTACAGCCCAGACGCGACTCGAGGCAGTCGTTGCGGCCGCATTGCCCAAAGATGTACCAGATTGGAGTCATCGCAAAAAAGGAGCGCGACGCGCTCCCTTTCGTAGGACGCGGCAATCGAATCAGCCGTGGTCGCCCAGCACCGAGATGTTGACCTCGGCCGCGACATCCACATGCGGCACCACTTCGACCTTGTAGTCGCCGATCGTCTTGAACGGGCCGTCGGGCATGCGCAGCATCGAGCGGTTGACCTCGAAGCCGTCGCGGACCAGGGCCTCGGCGATCGAGGCCGGCGTGACCGAGCCGAACAGGCGGCCGTCGACGCCGGCGCGCTCGGTGATCTGCACCGTGTGACCGGAAAGTCGGTTGGCCAGGGCCTGGGCGACGCCGAGCCGGTCGGCCTGCGCCTTCTCGAGTTCGGCGCGACGCGCCTCGAAGTCCTGGATCGCCTTCTCGGTGGCGCGGCTGGCCTTGCCCTGGGGAATCAGGTAGTTGCGCGCAAAGCCGTCGCGCACCCGCACGACGTCGCCGAGCTGGCCGAGGTTGACCACCTTTTCGAGCAGAATGACTTGCATCTGTGTTGTCCCCGGATCAGTGGTTGTCGGTGAACGGCACCAGGGCGAGGAAGCGCGCGCGCTTGATCGCCTCGGACAACTGGCGCTGGTACTTCGCCGATGTGCCGGTGAGCCGCGCCGGGATGATCTTGCCCGTCTCGGTGATGAAATCCTTCAGGACGTCGATGTCCTTGTAGTCGATCCACTCGACCTTCTCGACCGTGAAGCGGCAGAACTTCTTGCGCTTGAACAGTGCCGACTGGGTCTTGCGACGGGGTTTGCGGTCTTTGCTGCCGCGACGGAAACCTGCCATGGAATCACCTCAATCTGTCTGAATCGTCTGAATCGATCGTTCGAAATTCGCTTACATGCAGCACGAGCACCGGGCTGTGGCGATGCCGCGCCGCCAGGAAACCCGCCAGCTTCAGGGCGCTGCCCGGCTCGATGGCCGCGAACCGGTGCGCCTGCTCGCCGACGACCACCAGTTCCAGCGGGCATTCGACCCGCCTCGCCTGCCCGGCCTCGGCCTGCTCGGATTCGTGCCGCAGGCTGGCGGCCAGGATCGGCACGCCCGCCGGGGTGTAGCGCAGGGCCTGCGAGGCAACCAGCACCCCGCCGATCACGACCCGGTTGGCGAAACCGCTCAGGCTGCCGACTCGGTCGCCGCCTTGCGGGCTTCTTCTTTCTGGAGCTGCTTCCACATCGGCGACGCGCCCGTCTCGGCCTTGCGCATCGACACGGTCAGGTGGCGCATCACGGCATCGTTGAAGCGGAATGCGGTTTCGAGCTCGGCCAGGGTCGTGGGCTGGCACTCGACGTTCATGAGAACGTAGTGGGCCTTGGCGACCTTCTGGATCGGGTAGGCCAGCTGGCGCCGCCCCCAGTCCTCGATCCGGTGGACCTTGCCTTCCTGGGATTCGACCAGGGTCTTGTAGCGTTCCACCATGGCGCCGACCTGTTCGCTCTGGTCGGGGTGCACGATGAACACGATTTCATAGTGACGCATCGATTCTCCTTGTGGGCTGTGGCCGCTGTTGGGCCGTGGCCGAAACCCCGGGCGTCATGCTGGTTTCGGCAAGGAACCGGAAATTATACTTGGGCGATGAATCCCTCGCAAGGATGGCTCCTCCTGCTGCTCGTGCCGCTCCTGGTGCCGGCCGGCTTCGGAATCGTGCTCGGCATCCAGTTCCTGGCGGGCGCCCTGCTCGGCGATCGCCACTGGCGGGGAATCGGCGCGGCCTGGCTGGGCGAGGTCGGCGCATCGATGCGCACCTTTCTCGTCGCCATCCCGTTCTTCGGCCGGCGGGCGCTGCGCTCGACGGCGGGCGAGCACGCGCCGGTGGTGCTGGTGCACGGCTACTTCTGCAACCGGGCGGTCTGGCGTCCGTTCTTCCGGCATCTCGCGGCCGCCGGTCATCCGGTCGAGGCGATCGATCTCAAGCCGACGTTCACTTCGATCGACGAGCATGCGGCGACGATCGGCCGTGCGGTGGCGGCGGCCGCCCGGGGCGGTCGGCCGGTGGTGCTGGTGGGCCACAGCATGGGCGGGCTGGCGATCCGGGCCTACCTGCGCGCGGCCGGCCATGCGGGCGTGGCGGGAGTGATCACCCTGGGCAGCCCGCATCGCGGCACCCGCGCCGCCGCCCTGGGCCTGAGCCGCAGCGCCCGCCAGATGCGCCGCGACAGCGAATGGCTCGCCGCGCTCGCGGCGCATGAACGCGAGGCCGGGCTGCCGCCATGCAGCATCATCCTCACCGCGAACGACAACATGGTCTATCCGCAGGGCGAACAGGTGCTCGCGGAGGCACGAGTGCGACGCCTCGATGGCGTGGGCCACCTGGACCTCGTCTACGAGCCCCTGGTCTGGCGTCTGGTGGAGGAGGAAATCGGGCGCATCGAGGCGCGCGGCGCCGGGAGTGCGGCCGAGGACGCGCGGGCCGTAGCGAGCTGACCGCGGCGAGCTGACCGCGGCGAGCTAGCCGCGCACCGAGGGCATGCCCGGGACCGGCTTTCGATACACGCCGGCGACCGTGTGCGACAGCCCCTGGTGGGCCGTGCCTTCCTCGAGCATGATGTCGGCATCGCGGCTGGCGAGGATCTCCCAGCCGTCGAACTCCATATGCAGGCGACGCGACTGGTAGAGGTTCTCGGGGATCCCGGGGCCGCCGGTGCGATAGCGCAGCTGCCGCTCCCCGTAGCCCTCGATCAGCAACACCCCGCCCGGGCGCAGCGTGCGCCGGAATCCGTCGAATAGCCTGGCTCGCAGGTCCGGCCCGGCGAACTGGATGAAGATCGCCACCACCGCATCGAAGGCATCGGGCTCGAAGGACCATTGCGAGGCATCGGCGACCAGCAGCTCGAGTTCGACGCCGCGCGCCGCGGCGAGCGCGCGCGCCCTGTCGACCGCTACCGGGGAAATATCGAAGGCGGTGACCTCGAAGCCCGCGGCGGCGAGGAAGACCCCGTTGCGGGACTCGCCGTCGGCGACGCACAGCACCCTGCCCCCGGCCGGCAACAGCCGATGGTGCTCGGCCAGCCAGGGATTCGGCTCTTCGCCGAAGAGCAGGCCCTCGGCCTGCGCGAAGCGCCGGTCCCAGGTCTGGCGTGCGTCGTCGAATTCACCCATTGCCGATTCTAGCCGCTGGCCGACAGGCGCCGCGCGAGATCCCCGTCGCGACGGGTCGGATGGGCGGCGGCCCAGGCCAGCGCTGCGGCGCTGCCGAAGATCTCCAGGCGCGATCGCGCCCGCGTGATGCCGGTGTAGAGGCTCTCGCGCGTCGCCAGCGGATGGCCATGCGGCGCCGGAACGAGGAACACGGTGTCGAACTCGGAGCCCTGCGACTGGTGGATCGTCAGCGCCCAGGCATCGTCGCAGGCGGGCATCTGCAGCACCGGCACGGCCAGCGGCGCCTCGGCCCGCGCGAAGAACACCACGGCCTGGCCGGCCGCCATCAGGCAGACGCCGATCTCGCCGTTGAACAGGCCCGTCTCGGGCGAGTTGCCGCGCACGATCACGAGCCGGCCCGGATACCAGGCGCGGGCGTCGGGCACGCCCAGGGCGCGACGGGCGCGACGGTCGATCTCGCGGTTCGCCCGGCCGGCGCCCAGCGGTCCCTCGCGCAGGGCGCAGAGCAGGCCGAGGCTCGCGCACTCGGCGAGCACGTCGCGGGCGAATGCGGCGATCGCACGGCGGTCGCCGGTCGCGGTCGCGGTCGCGCTTGCAGGGCCGGTCGCGGTCGCGGCCGCGTGTCCGGTCACGGGGCCGGCTGCGGTCGCGTGGCCGGGCGCCGTCTCCGTCGCCTCGCGGATCCTGCGCCAGAGGCTGTCGTGGTGTTGCGCGACGCGATGGGCGATCCCGGCCATCATCACCGCCGGCGCTTCGCTGCCGGTGCCGACGAGGACCACCGGCCCGCCGGGCGCCGGTTCCAGTTCGCGCCCGGTCCGGCCCGAGCGCACGGCATCGGCGAACTCGACGATCTGCGCCGCATCGCGCTGGCGATAGTTGCGCGAGAGGATCGCCCCGCAGGCGCCCACGGGTCCGTCGCGCACTTCGCAGGCCGAGCCGAAGACCGATCCCGGCTCGACCGACGCCAGCTGGTCGCGATCGCCGGCGAGCACGAGCCGGGTGGCGGGATCGAGCGCGGCCAGCAGGGCGTCGGCCATCTCGAGGTCGATCATCGAGGCTTCGTCGACGACGACCAGGTCGTAGGGCAGCGGATTGCCCGGACCGTGGACGAAGCCTCGTCCCGGGCCACGCGAACCGAGCAGGCGATGCAGGGTGAGTCCGCCGCGCGGCGCCGTCCCGGGCGCGCCCGGATCGTCGACGAGCCCCGCTTCGGCCGACATCGCCTGCATCGCCCGCGCCGCGGCCTTGCCGGTGGGCGCCGCCACCGCGATGCGGGTCGCGGGCGCCAGGCGACGGACCACGCCGATCAGGCGCGCCAGGCTGGTCGTCTTGCCGGTGCCGGGGCCACCCGAGAGCAGGAGCAGGCGCCGGGTGAGGCCGAGCTCGACGGCGCGCCGCTGCATGTCGGGCTCGGCCTCGTCGACCGGGCCGAAAGCCTGCGCGAGCGCGGCGTCGATCGCCGCCGCATCGGCCAGCGGATCGGCCCGCGCATGCTCGAGCAGGGCTGCGGCGAGCCGGGTCTCGGCCGCCCAGAAACGCTGCGGATAGAGCTTGCCGCGATCGAGGACGAGCGGGCGGGCGGCAATGAAATCCGCCGCGCCGGGCGCGCCATCGGCCGGGGCGATCGCGACGACCGGGCTGGCGGCCAGAAGCGCCGCATCCGCCTCGTCGAGATCGATGCAGGCATGGCCCTCGGATGCCGCGAGCCAGAGTTCGCGGCCCCGCGCATCGAGCCTGGCGGCCGCGGCCGGATCCCCGCCGTCGGCCTCGTGCAGGCGCGCGAGCGTCGCGCCCGCCAGGCGCGCGAGCCGGCTCGGGGCGGCGTCCCGCGTCGATGCGGCGGCGTTCATGCCTCGTCCCCCGCGGTATCGGCCAGCTGGGCGTCGAGCGCGGCAACCAGCCCGCGCGAGGGCCGGGCGAAATGCACGCCGGCGCCGGCAGCGCCGCTCATGCCCCGCAGGAAGGCATAGAAGACGCCGCCGAAGTGCCGGTCGTAATCGTAGTCGGGGATCCGACTGGCGAGCAGGCGGTGCAGCGCCAGGGTGTAGAGACAGAACTGCAGGGCGTAGCCATGATTGGCGATCGCGCCCTCCATCGCCTCATCGTGATAGGCGGCATCGTCGGGTCCGAGGCGATTGCTCTTCCAGTCGAGCAGCCAGTAGCGGCCGTCGGCCTCGAAGACCAGATCGATGAAGCCGCCCAGATAACCGTGCCAGTCGGCGGTGGACATCAGCTCGCCATCGATCGGGAATTCGGCGCGGACGATCGCGACGATGCGCGCGGTCCGGTCGACGGCATTGGCGCTGCCGGCCGGCAGGCTGAACTTCAGCTCGCGGATCGCACCGGCCGGACCCAGCGAGCGCAGCCCGGCGTCGATGCCGCCGCCCAGGGGCGTGTCGAGGACTTCATCGAGCCAGGCCGCCACGGCGCGCGCATCGGCGTCGATGCCGTGGCGCTCGAGCACGGCGGCGACTCCTGGCGGCGAAACCGGTTCGCGGAAATCCACCGCCTCGAGCACCGCATGCAGGGCGGTGCCGGCGCGGGCGCCGGCGGGGAAGCCGTGGCGCACCGGCGGTTCATCGGCGGCGGGCGTCTCGTCCTCGGGCGGGGCGGCGGGAACCCATTCATCATGGTCGGGACGCGGCGCCTCGATGACGGGCAACGCCGCCATGTCGACGGAATCGGGACGGATCGCCCGCATCAGGCCGGTGTAGCTGCGCTCTTCCCAGGGCATCGGCACATGGCCGGTGAACTCGCGCGCCCGCAACCCGGCTGGCGCGCGCGCCGCCGATCCCTCGCCCGCCGTGCCGACGAGCGCCTCGTGATCGAGCGCGGCGATCGCGTGCGGATGCTCCTGCGACATGGCGGCGACCCGCTCGGCCGGGGAATCGCCGAGCAGGCGGCCGACAGGCCCATCGGTTTCGACATCCGACCAGAACAGGTAGAGCCGCTGCTCGGCGCGGGTGGCCGCGACATAGATGAGCCGCATGGCTTCCGAATGCGCCTCGCGCTCGGCGCGGGAGCGCCGATCGGAGAGGTCCGCATGCTCGGCATCGTGCCGGGGCCCGCACACCAGCACGGCGCGCCAGCGATCGTCGCCGTCGGACTCGTGCATCTCGACTTCCTCGTCCCTGTCGATGCGGCGGAACCTGCGCCAGCCGAAGGGCATGAAGACGATCGGGAACTCGAGCCCCTTGGACTTGTGCATGGTGAGGATCTGCACCAGGTCCGCATCGCTCTCGAGCCGCAGTTCGGCGGCTTCGTCGCCGCCCTCCTCGCTGCGGGCGATCCGTTCGGCAAGCGCGCCACGCGCCTGCCCGGCTTCCTCGCGCGCCTGCGGCATCGTCCCGAGCAACTCGAGCAGGTGCATGAGATTGGTCAGGCGCCGTTCGGCATCGCGGTCGGCCGCCAGGCGCGACGCCGCCTCGAAGTCGTGGAACAGGAGGCGACGCAGGGCGGCGACCGGGCCGACATGGCGCCAGGCGCCCGCCGCCCGCGCGAAATGCCCGACGAGGCGACTCCACGCGAAGGGATCGAGCATCGCCGCCTCGACCGTGGGCGCATCGAAGCCGAGCATCGCGGTGTACAGGGCGCTGCTGACGGCCGATGCGCTGGCCGGGTCGGCGATCGCATCGACGATCCGCAGCAGGTCGACGGCATCGGGGGTGGCGAACACGCTCTCGCGGGTGATCTCCACCGCGTCGATGCCGCGGGCTCGCAGGGCAAGCTTCACCATCTGGCCCTCGCGCGCGCTGCGCACCAGCACCGCGATGTCGCCCGCCCGCGGCGGCGCGCCGGCGGCGCCGGGCGCGACGATCTCGCCACGGGCGCCGGCGAGAAGGCCGGCGATCTCGCTCGCCGTCGCCTCGAGGGCGGCGTTCTCGATGGCCGGCACGCCTTCCACGCCGGAGATCCCGACCAGGTTGAGCGCCCGCCGCTCGTCCGCGGCCGGCGATTGCCAGCGCGAGAGCACCCGGTTGCCGGTTTTGGCCCGGTCGAAGGCGATCTCGTCGAGGACGAAGACATCGGGCCGGACGAAGAGTTCGTTGATCCCGGCGACCAGTTCGTCACTGGCGCGCTGGTTGCGGGACAGGCGCAGGCGCCGGCGAGCGCCTTGCCGCGCCGAGAGATAGGCGAAGATGTCGGCGTTGCGAAACGAATAGATCGACTGCTTCGGATCCCCGACCAGCACCATGCTGAGCGCCGCATCGGTCTCCCCGCGGAAGGTCGGCGCATGCAGCCGGCGCAGGATCTCCCACTGGCAGGGATCGGTATCCTGGCATTCGTCGACGAACACGATCGGATAGCGACGGCGCAGGCGGCCCGCCAGCGCCTCGCCCTGCGCCGGATCGGACAGGGCGTCGCGGGTCAGCCGCAGCAGGTCGTCGTAGGTCTGCACCCGTTCCTCGCGCTTGCGGGCCGCGAGTTCGTCGGCAAGCTGCTCGCGCAGCTCGGCGAGCAGGCCGGCCCGCAAGCCGGCGCGATGGACGACCAGCACATCGAGCTCGTCGAGCAGGCCCGGCAGCGCGAACGGCGGCTCGGGTAGATCCGGGCCGGCAGTGAAGGCGGACGCGGAAAGCCGCTCGCGCGGCGAGGCCGGCAGCTTCGCAAGCGAGGCCGGCATGCCGTCGAGCCATTGCCCGACCTGGTCGAGCCATCTCGACACGTTGGCAGCGGTGTAGGACCTGCGATTGAGCCCCGGGGTATCGTCCAGCCAGGCTTTGAAGTCCTCTCGCTCATCGCGCAGCGCCGCTTTCGCGAGATCGACCAGGACACGCAGCTCCTCGGCGAACCCGGTCCGCTCCAGCGGCGTGGGCGCGAGCGCGCGCGCATCGTCGAGCAGCAGCCGGCGCAGGCCCTGCGCAAGACGAGCCGCCGTGTTGCCGCCGGCGAGCAGGACGCCGACCATCCAGGCGTCGTCCTCGACGAGGATGCGCCGCCACCAGCGCTGGACGAGCGCTTCGACCTGCGCCCGCTCGACATCGCGCAACTCCACGTCGGCCGGCTGCGCGATGCTCAGGCTCTGTTCGCCGAGGATGCGCTGGCACAGCCCGTGGATCGTCGATATCGGCGCCTCCTCGAAGAGCGCCCGGGCGCCGCGCAGCCGAAGCAGGTCGCGATCGGGATCGCAACGCGGCAGGTAGGCCTCGATGAAGGGATCCTCGACGGCCTCGCCCGCGAGCGCCGCCTCGAGCGATTCGATCGCCCGCAGGATTCTCTCGCGCAGTTCGGCGGCCGCCTTGCGGGTGAAGGTGACGACGACGATCTCGTCGATGCGCGCGTCACGCTCGAGCAGCGCGCGCAGCACCAGGTTGGCGAGCGTCCAGGTCTTGCCGGTGCCGGCATCGGCCTCGAGCAGGCTGAAGCCGTCGAAGATATCGGCATCCAGGACCGGATGGCCGTCGAGCGTCGCCGTCATGCCTGCCCCAGCGATTTGCACAGCTTGCCGATCGTCGATGATCGTCCGTTCGGACCGAAGATCGGTCCGTAGGCCGCCAGGCCCACCTCGAGGATGCGCCGGGCATCGGGCGTACCACTGCGCCAGAGGATCTCGTAGGCGAAGCGCCCCGAAGCATGGGCCGACCATGGCCGATCCTTGCCGAGGCGCTCCACCAGCTCCTCGAGCGCCCGCTGCGGATCGAAGGGATCGTGCTCGAGGCCGGCGGCGATCACGTCGGGCATGACATGCGGGAACAGGGGCAGTGCTTCGCTGCGAATCCGCCGCGACCACGCCAGCGCATGCGCGATCGCCGCATCGGCCGATCCGGCGAGCCCGATCCGGGTCGCGCGCCACTCGTTCCGCTGGCGAAAAACCAGCACGGTGATCGGCTCGGCGCCCGCATCCGCGTCCGCGCCTGAGCCGCCTGCGCCTGCGCCTGCGCCTGCGCCGACCCACAGGGCGTGCCGCAGCCAGGCGTCGATGAGCGCGCGCGGATTGGCCCCGAACACGCTCACCAGGAGCTGCAGCCGGCCCCCGTGGATGCCATCGAGCTCGCCGAGCAGGCGAGCCTCGTCGCCCCCGGCCAGCACCCGCGAGTCGCCCGGAGCATCGGGCAGGCCGAGGGAGCCGAGCAGCGCGGCGCGGGCCTCGAGCGCCCCGCCCACACCGGACCGCAGGCCGTGCGACATGAGCGCCTCGCCGACACCTGCGGGCGCCCAGGGCGCGTCCTCGACCAGGGCCGGCAGCGCGTCGATGGCGACCTCGCCGCGCCAGACCGGCGCCAGCACATGCTGGAGCACCGTCGCATCGATGGCATCGGGATCGAAGGGCGCGACCTGGTCGATCGCCGCCACCGATTGCGGGCGCCGGATCCCGAGGACTTCACGGCAATACGATTGCGCCGGCGAGGCGAGATCCGCGAGGATGTCGGCGAGCCGGGCCGGATCGCCGGCGGACGCCGCCGCGCCCTGGCCAGTGGCGATCGCGAGCGGCCGCCAGTCGGGTTCGGCAACGGCCGGCAGGCCTTTTCTTGCGGCCGGCGGCGCCTGGATCGCGCGCGCCGCGCCGAGCCATTCGCTCGCGAAACTTCGCTGCGGCGAGCTCTCGTCGAAGGCGGATGCCCCGAAAACCTGCAGGCCGTGCTGGTGGAGCACGATGCGCCCGGGCGCCATCCGCTGCAGGTAGTCGCGCAGTTCGCGCAGCTGGGCGGACGGATTGCGGGCGCTGTCGTCGCGCGCATCGCGCCCGGTGTGGAAGGCGAGCAGCCGATCGCCGGTCGCGAGCACCGCATCGAGGAAGGCGCCGCGATCGTCGAAGCGGGCCAGCCGGTCGCCGAAGCGCGGCATGGCGGCCATCAGGTCGAACTCCAGGCGCCGCGAGCGCCGCGGCCATGCCTCGTCGTCCAGGCCGAGCATCGCGGTGACCCGGAACGGCACCCCCGGCAGGGCGCCGAGCGTGCAGACGGTGACCGTACCGCCGGCGCGCGCCGCGCCGCCGCCGGCCGCCAGTTCGGTCTCGAGCGCTGCGGCGAACACCTCCAGGGGCATGGTCGCGACGATGCCGGCGGCGCTGCCGACCACCCGCGCGACGGCATCGCGCAAGCGGGCGAGCCCCGGCGCATCGGCGCCGGCCGGCGCGAGCATCGCCTCGCACCACTCGAGCAGCGCGCGCGCCCAGGCCGTCGGGGCGCGCTGCCGGGGTTCGCCGCCGAGATCGTCGATCCGCCCGAGGATGGCGAGCACCCGCTCGAGCGTGTCCGCATCGGCGAACAGGGGACCGCCGATGCGGCGTCGCCCGCCCACCACCGCGACGGAATCGTTTGCCAGCATGCCGAGCACGAGGCGCTCGAGCCCCGCCCGCCAGCCATGCTTGCGCGCTTCGGGCTCACGCTTCTCGTCGTGGTGGATGCCCGCCTCGGCAAGCCAGCCCGTCAGCCGTCGCAAGCCATCCTCGTCGAGGCCGCAGCTTTCGCGCACCAGCGGATCGCCGAGCAGGGCCAGCAGCGCCGCGGCCTCGCGCCGTCCGGTCGCGAGGGCGAGCAGGTGCAGCGCGGCGCGCACCACCGGATCGACCCGCGGGCCGCGATCGGCGATCCGGTAGGGCAGGCGCCGCGCCGCCGGCGCCGATCCGAAGACGGCATCGATCGCCGGGGCGAAGCGCTCGATGTCGCTGCAATACACCACCACGTCGCCCGGCGTGAGCCCGGGCAGCGACTCGAAGGCATCGAGCAGGCGGTCGTGCAGGACCTCGACCTGGCGAATCTCGCCATGGGTGGCATGCAGTTCGATCGAGCGATCGGGATCGTCGGCGGGCAGTTGCGACCAGGCGTCGTCGTCGAGCAGCAGGACGGCCTTGCGCAGGGCATCGAGCGCATCGCGCGGCGGCGCCACCGATTGCTCGCGAAAGGAGTCGTCGATCTCCACCTGCGCGTCGTCCTCGAGCAGGCGCAACTGGGCGAGGAAATCTCGCTGCGACTTGCCCCAGGCGCCGAGGATCGCGGGCTCGCTATCGAAAAGCCAGGCCTGGGAGGGATCCTCGCCCGCCAGCCGCGCGGCTTCGGCCGGCGACACGACATGCTCCCAGAAATCGCGACTGGGATCGGGCGCGAACCAGTGGATGTCGCGCAGCCTGCCGAACTCGCCGAGGAGGCGGAACTGCTCGGGCGACATCGACAGGGCCCCGAACACGAATATCCGCCCCGGCGCCAGGCGCTCGCCGAGCCGTTCGAGCGCGTCGCCGCCGGCATGGCGCGCCCGGTCGAGCACATCGCGAAAGCGATCGAAGGGATGGCGTCGCGACACATTGGGGAGTTCATCGAGCAGGCGGCGCCAGAGCCAGCGCTGCCAGCGCTCGTGGACGAAGGCCGGATCGTTCCCGCCGACCAGCCGGTCGCGGCCCCAGTCGTGGAGCCAGTCGCGTCGAAAGGCGAGGTAGCGATCGAAGCCGCGCGCTATCGCGCTGGCGAGCTCGAAACGCTCGCGATCCGGCAGCTGCGCCAGGCGCGAGCGCAGCGGCTCGCCGTCGGGGCCTTCGGGCATCGCTTCGAAGGCCTCGAGGACGACCCAGCGGGCGCGCTCGGGCTCGAAAGGCGAGCGCGCCGGCAGCTCGCCGACCAGGCGCTCGAGCGCAGCCCAGATGTAGCGGCCGCCCAGCGAAATCTCGAGCAGGCCGGCGATGCCGTAGCGTTCGGCGACCAGGCGTTCGATCCAGGCGCCGACGCCCATGGTCGGCACCAGCACCACGTCGGGAACCAGCACCGGGCGGCCGGCGGGCGCCAGCGCATCGACGAGGCGCCGGGCGAGCGCGCCGGGATCGCTGTCGAACTCGATGCGCAGCACGGCCCGGCGCCCGCCGGCTCAGGCGGCGAGCGTCGCCGCCGCGATCGTCAGCACGCCGATCGCGAGGTTGACCACCACCAGCGTGCGGATGCGCCCCAGGCCGGCGGCCGCGGCCGGCAGGTCGGAGGTGGCGGCGGCCCGCCGCGCGCCCGGGAAGACGACCCAGCGGATCCAGGCGAACACCAGGGTCATGACGACGCCACCGGCGATCATCATGTGCCATCCCGGCGGCGCCGCGGCCATGCCCACCGGCAGCAGCATCGCCAGCCCGCTGGCCCACACCGCGACGATCGCGATCGCGACCTGGACGAAGAAACGCTCGAGCGTCGCCACCATGAGCGGGGCGCGCTGCGCCGGCAGGAGATCGGCGCTCGCCGGACGCAGGCAGAAGAGCACGAAGGACATGCCGCCGATCCAGACGATGACGGCCAGGAGATGAATGAACAACCAGAATTTGGGCATTTCTCGATGGCTTGGCCGCTGCGGGAGGGAGTCGCCCCGGGGCGGCTCAGAAACGCGAGCCGGGTGTCTCGAGGAAGGCGAGCTCCTTGGCGCTGGACTTCCGTCCGAGGATCTCGTTGCGATGCGGGAAGCGACCGAAACGGCGGATCACGTCGCGGTGGCTGACCGCCCAATCATACGCGCCGGCGCTGACCGGATACGCCCGCAGCTCGTCGAAGAGCTCGACCGACAGATCCTGGTCGGCCAGGGATTCGGAATGCTCGAACGGCAGGTAGGCGAACCAGCGCTGCACCGGCGTCAGCTGGCGATCGGCGCCGGTATCGACGAGGCGGCGCGCGATGGCGAGCGCGCGCGCATCGCCGGCGAACATGTCGGCGGTGTCGCGAAAGACGTTGCGGGTGAACTGGTCGAGAACGACGATCAGCGCAAGCGCCGAATCCGGGCCAGCGGCTTCCCAGTGATCGAGCCGGCCGGCGAGCGCCGCATCGATCGTGGTGCCGAAACGTTCGCGGATCTCCGCATCGAACGCGGGATCCTTGCGGAACCAGACTTCGCGCGGCGAATCGGGCTGCGGCGTGTCGAACCAGAAGCTGGAAACGGCAGCGGGGTCGGAAATGGGGTCAGACTCCATTTCAGGATGAAATGGAGTCTGACCCCATTTCCGTATTTCGCGATCCATCTGCCCTCCTGCGCCCGGCGGGGCACTGAACGTGATTGCTATGATACTTGCGCCAACAGGAGCAACCCGATGAACGATATCGACAAGCAGTTCGAACAGGCGGTCGCGGATTCGAAGCAGCTGAGCGAACGCCCCGACAACGCCACGCTATTGCAACTCTACGGACTGTACAAGCAGGCGAGCGAAGGCGATGCGACCGGGGATCGCCCGGGCATGACCGACTTCGTCGGCCGCGCCAAGTGGGATGCCTGGAAAGCCCTCGAAGGCACCGATGCCGACGGCGCGAAACAGCGCTACATCGAGCTGGTCGAGGATCTCAAGGGCTGACGAAAAATGGGGTCAGACTCCGAAAAATGGGGTCAGACTCCATTTCATTCTGAAATGGAGTCTGACCCCATTTTTCTTTTTCCGACCCCATTTTTCACACGAGGCGGAACGCGAGGATCGCGACCAGGGTCGGGATCAGCGCGGCGAGGAGGATACCCAGCGCGCTGATCTCCTCATGCTCGAAGCTGCGCTTGAGGATCGAATAGCCGGCCGGGTTGGGCGCATTCGCGATCACGGTCAGGCCGCCACCGGTCACGGCGCCGGCGACCAGCGAGTACTTGAACTCGTCGGACAGGCCCTCGACCAGCGAGCCGAGATAGGTGAGCGCGGCATTGTCGGTGATCGCGGTCAGTGCGGTCGCGCCGTAGTACACCGCTGTCGGGCTCATGCCCTCGAGCAGCGGCTGCAGCCACCACTGCTGCTGGCCGCCGAGCACCACCAGGCCGGCCAGGAAGAAGGCGACCAGCAGGCCTTCGCGCAGGATCAGGCGATCCTGGTAGCGGGGATAGGCGGTGGCGACGCCCATGAAGAACAGGAACAGGCCCATGAACACCACCGCATGGTGGGCGAACACGACGATGCCGACCAGGAAGGCGAGATGGACCAGGGTCAGCACGCCCGGCACGCCCAGTTCGTCGCGAACCGGTGCGGCCGGCGCGATCCGGGAGATCTCGTGGCGGAACAGCCAGGCGACGCCGGCGGCGTTGATCATCACCGCGAGCGCCGAGCGCCAGCCGAAGTGGCTCAGCATGAAGGCGAGGTCCCAGCCCCAGGTGCCGGCGACCATCAGGATCGGGGGCGCGGCGTACGGCGTCAGCGTGCCGCCGATCGAGATGTTCACGAAGAGCACCCCGATGGTCGCGTACTGGAGCCGGCTCGACAGGCCCGCCGCGTAGAACCGGTCGCGCAGCAGCAGCGCCGCCAGGGTCATCGCCGCCGGCTCGGTGATGAAGGAGCCGAGCAGGGGCACCAGCGACAGGACGACGAAATAGGTCGCCAGCGATCGCGAAAGCGGCAGGGTCTTCGACACCCGATCGACGATGGCCAGCGAGAGGTTGAGGATCGGCCGGCTCGCGGCCACCACCATGATCACGAACACGAACATCGGTTCGGTGAAGTTGCGCGACTCGAGGTACTCGAGGGCTGCCGATGCGTCGCCGAAGACCGAGAGGTAGACGATCAGCACCATCGCCCAGAAGCCGAAGACGACCTCGACCTCGCCGAGCATGTGCCAGATGCCCGCATGCGCCGGCTGCCGGTGCGCGATCCGCTCGAAGAACTTGCCGGAGAAGGTATGGATGACCGCGATAGCGAACAGCACGACGGCGCCGATCTGCAGTGTTTCTGGGCTCAAGTCTCGCTCCGGTGATGGATTCCGATTGGGCGGCGCAGGCGATTTGAACAGAATCGGGCGCGCGGGCCAAGCGCGCGATGGCGCGGGGCCGCCCGGCCCGATGCGCCGGGCTCAGCCGAAATAGCGGTCAAGGTAATCCTGCATGCGCATTTCGATCCGGGGCCGGAACGCCTTGAGCAGCCCCGCCAGGCGGGCCTGCATCTCGACCCAGTCGCGGGTCACGACCAGCGATCCGGCCACGCCGATACGGGAGAAGCGCAGGGTATGGCCGTCCCATTCGTTGACCATGTCGAACTCCCGCTCCAGCTCCTCGGCGACCTGCTGCGCCGCCGCCTTGCCTTTCTTCAGGCCGAGCTTGTGCTTCCTCTTGAGCCGAAGCTCGAACATCGTCCCCTCCGGGGCATCGCATCAGTGCGGATCGCGGCGCCGGCCCTTATGTCGTGATCTCGAACACCTGGCGAAGATACTGGAGGTAGGCGGCATCCTCGCACATGTTCTTGCCCGGCGTATCCGAGAGCTTGGCAACGGGTTGTCCGTTGCAGCGGATCATCTTGATGACGATCTGCAGGGGATGGTAGCCGAGGTCGTTGGTCAGGTTGGTGCCGATCCCGAACGCGAGCTTCACCCGGCCATGGAATCGCCGGAACAGCTCGATCGCGATCGGGAAGGTGAGCGCATCGGAGAAGACCAGGGTCCGGGTGCGCGGATCGACCCGGTGCGCCTCGTAGTGGGCGATCATCCGCTCGCCCCATTCGAAGGGATCGCCGGAGTCGTGGCGGGCGCCATCGAACAGCTTGCAGAAGTACAGGTCGAAGTCGCGCAGGAACGCGGTCATGCCGTAGACGTCCGACAGGGCGATCCCGAGATCGCCGCGGTACTCCTGCGCCCACTTCTCGAAGCCGTAGATCTGCGAGTCGCGCAGGCGCGGGCCCAACGCCTGGCAGGCCTGCAGGTACTCGTGCGCCATCGTGCCCAGCGGAGTGAGGCCGTGCTGCATCGCATAGAGCACGTTCGAGGTGCCGGCCAGGTTCGCGCCGAGCGACTCCCGGCAGGTCATGAGCAGCTCTTCGTGCCACAGGCGCGAGAATCGGCGCCGGGTGCCATAGTCGGCGATGCGCATGTCGGCCAGGGTCGGATCCTCGCTGACCATGGCGATCTTCTCGACCAGCCTGCGCCGGCCCTCGGCATAGTCCGGGACCCGCTGGGTGCGACGGAAATAGGTTTCGTTGACGATCGCCAGGACCGGGACCTCGAACAGGATCGTGTGCAGCCACGGCCCCTTGATGATGATGTCGATCTCGCCGTTGTCCTTGTCCGAAGGCTGCACCGTGATGTACTTGCGGTTCATCTGGAACAGGCCGAGGAAATCGACGAAGTCGCTCTTGATGAAGCGCATCGCGCGCAGGTAGTCGAGTTCGCGTTCGCGAAACCGCAAGGTGCACAGGTGGGAGATCTCGTCGACGATCTCGTCGATGCAGGGCCGCAGGTCGATGTCGGGCGTGCGGCACTTGAACCGGTACTCGACCGTCGCATCCGGGAACCGGTGGAGCACGACCTGCATCATCGTGAACTTGTACAGGTCGGTGTCGAGCAGTGAAGTGATGATCATGAGGCGAATTCTAAGTGCAAGCGCCTGAGCGCGGATCGCCCGATGGCGACCGGATCCCGGCCCGACGCGGCATCGACCGGCGTTCGTGGCAGGATATCGGTTTATCCGTACCGGCGCGCCGCTCGAAGCGACCGCGATGAACGAGAACGACAGCCGCGATCTCCTGCTCGTCCAGGCCTACGAAGAAATCGCCAACCCCGCGTGGGGCGCCGAGGACCGCCGCTGGGCCAGCGACGCCACCGCCCGCAAGCTGGGTTCGGAGGCCGACGACGACGCCTACCTGGTGGTCCGCGCCCGGCTCGCCGCCGAGCGCCTGCGCGAACGCGACCCCACCGCCCGCGGCCTGGACCGGGTTTCGCGCTGGCCGCTCGGCGCGGGCTGGCTCATCGTCGGCATCGGACTGCTGGCGGGCTTCGCGGGCGACGCCACCGGCGCCGACCGCTTCATCAACCTGCTGGCGCCGCCGCTGCTCGGCCTGATCGCGTGGAACCTGCTGGCCTACGCCGGCCTGGCGATCTCGCGGCTGCGCGGCGCCGGCCCGACGCCGCGCTCGCCGCTCGCCCGCCTCTGGATGCGGCTTCTCACCGGCCGGCTGCGCCGGGCCGATACGGCCCTGCCCGCGACGGCGAGCCGCTTCGCCACGGCCTGGACACAGGCCACAATGCCGCTGACCACCGCGCGGCTGGCGCGCGTCCTGCACCTGGCCGCCGCCGCGCTCGCGCTCGGAGCGATCATCGGCCTGTACCTGCGGGGCCTCGTCTTCGAGTATCGGGCCGGCTGGGCCAGCACTTTCCTGGAACCCGACCAGGTGGGCAGCCTGCTCGCCCTCGTGTTCGGCCCCGCCAGCCTGCTGACGGGCATCGAGCTGCCCGACCCGGCACGGCTCGCCGCCATGCGCATTCCGCCGGGGCCGGGCGAACGGGCGGCCCAGTGGATCCATCTCCAGGCCGCCACGCTGGCGCTGGTCGTCGTCCTGCCCCGCCTGGCGCTCGCCCTGCTCGCCGCCCGGCGGACCCGGCGCCTGGCCGAATCGATCGCCCTGCCGCTGCGCGATCCCTACTTCGCGGCCCTGCTGCGCGCCCGCGGCGGCGCGGCCGGCGCCATCCAGGTGATTCCCTATGCCACCGAGCTGGGCCAGGGCGCGCGCGACCTGCTCGCCTCGCTGCTGGCCGGCATCTTCGGGGCCAGCGTGGTGGTGCGGATCGCGCCCAGCGTTCCCTTCGGCGACGAGGCCGAGCCCGCCATCGGCGGCGCCTGCCCGCCGGCGGACTGGTTCATGGTGCTGTTCCGGCTCGCGGCCACCCCGGAGCGCGAGGTCCAGCTGCGCTTCGTCGAACGGATCCGCGACAGGCTGCCGCCCGGGGCGCCCCTGGCGGTGCTCATCGACGACGCCTCCTTCCGGGCGCGCTTCGCCGATCCCGCCCGGCTCGCCCAGCGGGTCGATGCCTGGCGCCGGATCCTGGAGGAAGCCGAGGCCGGGCCGCTGGTCTTCCTGTCGCTCACCCCCGATGCCTACGACGAGAGCCTGGCCGCGCTCGCCGAAGGAATCGAAACCGCCGGTGAGCGCAATGCCGCCTGAGACTGGAAACCAATCCGACCCGGACCCGGGCATCTCCATCTCCCTGTCCCTCGTCTCGCATACCAATGCGGGCAAGACGACGCTCGCGCGCACCCTGCTCGCGGCCGACATCGGCATGATCCGCGACGAAGCGCATGTCACCGAGGAAGCGGAGTGCTTCATGCTCGCCCGCACGCCCGCGGGCGACGAGCTGCGCCTGTGGGACACGCCCGGTTTCGGCGACAGCCATCGCCTGGCGCGCCGCCTGGAGGGCTCGGACCATCCCTTCGGCTGGCTGCTCGGCCAGGTCTGGGATCGCCTGCGCGACCGCCCGCTCTACTCGAGCCAGCAGGCGATCCGCAATGTCCGCGAACAGGCCGATGTCGTCCTCTATCTCGTCAACGCCGCGGAGGATCCCGCCGAGGCCGGCTATGTCGAGCCCGAGATGCGCATCCTCGACTGGATCGGCAAGCCGGTGGTGGTCCTGCTCAACCAGACCGGCCGCCCCCGCCCGCCCGCCGAGGAAGCCGCCGAGCTGGCCCGCTGGCGCGCCGCCACCGCAAGCAGCACGGCGGTGCGCGAAGTCATCCAGCTCGACGCCTTCGCGCGCTGCTGGGTCCAGGAATCGACCCTGCTCGCGGCGGTCGGGCGCCAGCTTCCCGAGGCATTGCGGCCGTCCTTCGAGCGCCTGCACACGCACTGGATGGGGGGACGCCGGGAACGCTTCGGCGCCTCGATGGGCGAGCTTGCGCGCCGCATCGCGCGCGCCGCGCAGGACCGGGAGATCGTCGCCGACGGCGGCCTCGCGGGCCGCATCCTCGATGTCGGCATCCTGCCCGGGCGCCGCCGACCCGAGCGCGCCGGGCCGCGCGACCGCGCGATGCGGGCGCTGGCCGAGCGGCTCGATGCCGACATCCGCGCCAGCGTCGACGAGCTGATCCGCATCCATGAGCTGAGCGGCCGCGCCGGCGCCGTCGTGATGCAGCGACTGGCCGAGCACTATGCCGTGAGCCGGCCCCTGAGCGAAGGCAAGGCCGCCGTCTGGGGCGGCCTGGTGACCGGCGCGCTGGCCGGGCTCAAGGCCGACCTCGCCACCGGCGGCCTGACCCTGGGCGGCGGCCTGATCGCCGGCGGCGTGATCGGCGCCCTCGGGGCGGCCGGGCTCGCCCGCGGCTACAACATGGTCCGTGGCGGCGACCAGACCACCATCACCTGGGCCGACGCCATTCTCGAGAATCTCGTCGTCTCGGCGCTGCTGTCCTACCTCGCGGTCGCCCACTACGGACGCGGGCGGGGACAGTGGTCGGAATCCGAGCATCCGCCGCACTGGGAAGACACCATCCGCAAGGCCCTGGCCGAGGATGGTCGCGGCATCATGGCGATGCTCGCCGGGCGGCGCGAGCACGACACGGTCGAAGCGCTCGCCGCCCGCCTGGCGCCGGTCTTCATCGAGCTCGGCCTCGATGTGCTGGCCCGGCTCTATCCCGACTCGATGTCCGACGCCGGCCGGTCGGCCGCGAGCCGGTCGGCCGCGACATAGCGCAGCACGACATCGGCCGAGGCCTCCCAGTGGGCGAGCAGGCGGGCCGGCGAATCGAGATCCTCGCCGAGCACGGCGGACAGGGTATGGCGGTTCGACAACTGGAAGTAGCCGAGCGCGGCGATGGTCAGGTAGAGCTGCACTGGATCGATGCCGCCGCGAAAGTGCCCGGCCCGCACGCCGCGCTCGACCAGGATGGCGAGCAGGCCGACCACCGGACTGACGAGCTCGCCCAGCCGCTCGGACTCGTGCAGGTGGCGGGCGCGCTGCTGGTTCTCGATGCCGAGCAGGCCGATGAACTCGGGATGCTCGCTGTACCAGCGCCAGACATCCAGGCAGAAGCTGCGCAGCGCCGCATCCGGCGCGAGGTGATCGAGCGCCAGGGAGTGCTCGAACTCGCGCAGCTTCAGGTAGATGGCTTCGAGCACCGCCCGGAACAGGCCCCGCTTGGAGCCGAAGTAGTAGTACACCATCCGTTCGCTGCAGCCGGCCTGGCTGGCGATGCGCGCCCCGCGCGCGCCGCCGTAGCCCTCGGCCGAGAACTCGCGGGTCGCGGCGGCGAGGATCCGCCGGCGGGTGGCCTCGGGATCGCGACGGCTGCCCTCAGACCGCAAGATACTGCTCGCGTGCGCGGGTGTCCGCCTCGAGCTGCGCGATCGTCCCCGAATACCGCATACGCCCCTTCTCGATGATGTAGGCCCGGTCCGCGACGCGCCGGGCGAAATGGAGATTCTGCTCCGAGAGCAGGATGGAGACGCCGGCGGCCTTGAGCCGTTCGACCGCGGCGACCATCTGGTCGACCACCACCGGCGCCACGCCCTCGCTCGGCTCGTCGAGCAGGATGCAGGCCGGATTGCCCATCAGGGTGCGGGCGATGGTGAGCATCTGCTGCTCGCCGCCCGACATCCGCCCGCCGGGCCGGTCGGGCATCTCCGCAAGGTTCGGGAAGAGCGCCGCCAGTTTTTCCCAATCCCATTCGGGCAGGCCGGGCCGGGGCGGCTGGCGGCCGACCTCGAGATTCTCGCGCACCGTCAGCCCGGTGAAGATCCGGCGGTCCTCGGGGACATAGCCCAGGCCGAGGCGGGCGATCCGGAACGGCGCGAGGCCGTCGATGCGCCGGCCGAGGAATTCGATCCGGCCGGTGCCGCTGCGCGACACCAGGCCCATGATCGCCTTGATCGTGGTCGACTTGCCGGCGCCGTTGCGCCCAAGCAGCACCACGACCTCGCCGCGGCGCACTTCCAGCGAGACATCGTCGAGCGCCCGGGCGCGCCCGTACCAGGCATCGATGCCGCGCACATCGAGAAGCACCTCGCTCATTGCGCGGCCCTCGAGCCGAGGTAGACCCGGCGCACCTCGGGATCGGCGCGCACCGCGGCGGGCGCGCCGCTGGCGATCAGCCGGCCATGATCGAGGACCATCACGCGATCGGCGTGCTGGAACACGACGTCCATGTCGTGCTCGGTGAACAGGACCGCCCTGCCCTCGCGCCGGGCGATCGTCGCGGTCAGGGCCATCAGCTCGCCCCGCTCGCGCGGTCCCATGCCGGCGGTGGGCTCGTCCATCAGCAGCAGGCGAGGCTCGTTGGCCAGCGCCACCGCCAGCTCGAGCCGCTTGAGATCGCCGTAGGCGAGGATCGAGCAGGGCCGCATGGCATGGGATTCCATCCCGACCGTCGCGAGCAGCTCGTCGGCGCGCCCGACGAACTGCTCGCGCGCGATCCGCCAGGGATTGCGCAGTCCGCGATGGTGCGACAGGAGCGCCACCTGGACATTCTCGCGCACCGTCATCGAGCCGAAGGTCGCGGTGACCTGGAAGGTGCGCCCGACACCGAGCCGCCAGATCCGTCGCGGCGGCATACCGACGATGTCCCGCCCGAGAATGCGGATGGCGCCGGCATCGGGCGCGAGCTGGCCCATCAGCATGTTGAAGCAGGTCGACTTGCCGGCGCCGTTGGGGCCGATCAGCGCGACGACCTCGCCGGCGCCCACCTCGAACGCAACATCGTCGACCGCGACGACGCCGCCGAAGGCCTTGCGCAGGCCCGCCACCTCGAGCACCGGCTCATGGCTGGCGGCGCTCATCGCGAATCCTCGGCCGGCATCAGGCGGTTGCGAATGGCGCCGGCGATGCCGGCGGGGAACAGCAGCACGAGCAGCAGGATCACCGCGCCGAGCAGCGCCCGCCAGTACTGGGTCTCGCGGGCCAGCGAGTCCTGCAGCCAGGTGAAGGCGCCCGCCCCCACGATCGGCCCGGTGACCGCCTGCACGCCGCCCAGCAGCACCATCACGAGCGCATCGACCGACCGGGCGATCGACAGGACGTCCGGAGAGATGCTGCCCTTCGAGAAGGCGTACAGGGAGCCGGCCACGCCCCCGGCGGTAGCGGTGATGACGAACACCATCCACTGGACGCGGGGAACATCGATGCCGATCGCGCTGGCGCGCAGGGGCGAATCGCGACTCGCCCGCATCGCATAGCCGAAGGGCGAATGCAACACCCGGCGCAGCACCCAGAGCCCGAGCACGGTGATGGCGAGGCTCAGGTAGTAGTAGGCGTTGCCCTCGGAAAGCCAGGGCGCCGGCCAGATCCCGATCAGGCCGTTGGAGCCGCCGGTGAAGTCCTCCCACTGGAACACGACGGACCACACGATCTGCGCGAAGGCCAGGGTCAGCATCGCGAGGTAGACGCCCGACAGGCGCACCGCGAACCAGCCGAAGAGCAGGCCGGCGGCCATCGCCACCATCGGCCCGAGGACGAGCGCGAGCTCCATGGGCAGGCCGAAATGGCGCAGCAGCAACCCGGCCCCGTAGGCGCCCAGTCCGAACCAGGCGGCATGGCCGAAGGAGACCATGCCGCCGGGACCCATCATGAAGTGCAGGCTGGCGGCGAACAGCGCCGCGACGAACATGTCGATCAGCAGCACCGTCGCATAGGGGAAGCGGTCGCCGGCCAGCGGCAGCGCCACCAGGACGGCGATCACCACGATGCCCAGCACCCGCAGGGAGAAAGGCGCGGCGCGCAGCGGCGCCTCGGCGGCGGTCGCGTGGCGGCCCGGCTCCAGCGGCTTGCCGAGCAGGCCCCAGGGCCGCCAGATCAGCACCGCCGCCATCACCAGGAACTCGATCACCAGGGTCAGGCGCGAGAAGGAGAAGTCGATGCCGAACAGGGTGACCTGGCCGAGGCCGATGCAGATCGCCTTGAGCTCGGCGATGAGCAGGGCGGCGAGGAAGGCGCCGGGAATACTGCCCATGCCGCCCACCACCACGACCACGAAGGCATCGGCGATCGTGAGCAGGTCGAGCTCGAGGTTGGCCGGCTCCCGCGGCAGCTGCAGCGCGCCGCCCAGGCCGGCCAGCAGGGCGCCGAGCGCGAAGACGCTGGTGAACAGCCACGCCTGGTCGACGCCGAGGGCGCCGACCATCTCGCGATCCTCGGTGGCCGCCCGCACCAGGGTGCCCCAGCGGGTGCGCGTGAGCAGCAGCCAGAGCAGCAGCAGCACCAGCGGCCCGGCGAGGATCAGGAGCAGGTCGTACTGCGGGAACGGCTGGCCGAGGATGCTGACCGAGCCCTCGAGACCGGGCGCCCGGGGGCCGAAGAGATCCTCGGGCCCCCAGATGGCGTAGACCGCATCGCGAATCAGCAGCACCAGCGCGAATGTCGCGAGCAGCTGGAATAGCTCGGGCGCGCGGTAGATCCGCCGCAGCAGCAGGATCTCGACGAGCGCCCCGAACGCGCCCACGGCGAGCGCGGCCAGGACGATCGATACCCAGAAGCCGAACAGGCCGTCGCCGAGCCGCCCGACCAGGGAATACGCGATGTAGACGCCCAGCATGTACAGGGAGCCGTGGGCGAAGTTGACGATCCGGCTCACGCCGAAGATCAGCGACAGCCCGGCGGCGATCAGGAACAGGCTGGAAGCGCCAGCGAGCCCGTTCAGCAGCTGGAGGACGAAGCTCGACGCGCTCATCGGGAGGTGGACGTTACCGGAACACGGGCCGGCACACGGCGCGCGACACGGCGCGGATCACGGCGCGCGGCACGGCCCGCCGGCCGAGGCCCGCCCGGCGGCGGGCGCCGCCGGGAATCAGCGCTCGGGGCCACGCAACCGGGCGACCACCTCGTCGGGCGGCTGGGCATCGGCGCCGTCGACGTAGCGATAGTCACGCATCACGCCCCGGCCATCGCGCTTGGTGGTGCGTCCCACGAAGGCGCCCAGGGTCGACTGGTGGTCGATCTCCCGGAACATCGCCGGCCCGAAGGGCGTGCTGAACTCGAGCCCGCGGAAAGCGGTGATCAGCTTCTCGGTATCGGCTGAGCCGGCCCGGCGCAGGCCGGCGGCGATCGCGTAGATCAGGGCATAGCCGACCACCGAGCCGAGGCGCGGATAGTCGTCGTACTTGCGCCGGTAGGCGATGAAGAAGCTGGCGTGCTCAGGGGTGTCGATGCCGTACCAGGGATAGCCGGTGACCAGCCAGCCCTCGGGGGTTTCCTCGCCGAGGGTATCGAGGTATTCCGGCTCGCCGGTCAGCAGGCTGACCACCTCGCGGTCCTTGAACAGGCCACGCGTGTTGCCTTCGCGCACGAACTTCGCCAGGTCGACCGAGAACAGCACGTTGAAGATCGCGTCGGGCCGGGCGTCGGCGAGCGCCTGCACCACCGAGCCGGCATCGACCTTGCCCAGCGGCGGCGCCTGCTCGGCGACGAACTCGACGTCGGGCACCTGCTCGCGCAGCAGCGTCTTGAAGGTTTCGGCGGCCGACTGGCCGTACTCGTAGTTGGGATAGACCAGCGCCCAGCGCTTGCGCCCGGAGGCGACCGCGCCCGGGATCAGCATGGCGACCTGCATCCAGGTCGATGCCCGCAGCCGGAAGGTGTAGCGATTGCCGTCCTCCCAGACCAGCTTGTCGGTGAGGGGTTCGCCGGCGATGTAGACGCGGCGGCGCTGGCGGGCGAAATCGGCCAGCGCGAGCCCGACGTGGGACAGGAAGCCGCCGGCAAGGATGTCGACCCGTTCGCGCGCCAGCAGCTCGCTGGCGACGCGCACCGCATCCCCGGGCGAGCCGTTGTCGTCGCGGATGATGATCTCGAGGGGCCGCCCGCCGATGCCGCCGGCCTCGTTGACCTCCTCGATGGCCAGCTCCATCGCCTTGCGATAGGGTTCGAGGAAGGCCGGCATGCGGTTGTAGCTGTTGATCTCGCCGATCCGGTAGGGCTTGTCGGCCGCGCCAGCCAGGCGAGGTCCGAGCCCGGCGGCGACGGCCGCCGCCAGCGGAATGCGGGCAAGCGCGCGGCGCGCGGGGCGGATGGGCTGCTCCAAGATGGTTCTCCCCGTAAACGAACTGAACCCCTAGTAATGAATCATAAGACCCAATGAAGCAAGCGCTTCATTGGGTCGGCCGAGCTAGAATAGCGGGCTCGAAATCCTCCCGAATCGCCAGCCCATCATGACCCACGTCGTCGTCGAAGCCTGCATTCGCTGCAAGTACACCGACTGCGTCGACGTCTGCCCCGTCGACTGTTTTCGCGAAGGGCCGAACATGCTCGTGATCGATCCGGACGAGTGCATCGACTGCGCCGTGTGCATCCCGGAATGCCCGGTCGAGGCGATCTTCGCCGAGGAGGATGTGCCGGCGGGCCAGGAATCCTGGATCGCGCTCAATGCCGAGCTCGCCACCGGCTGGCCCAGCATTACCCGCACCAAGGATCCCCTGCCCGATGCCGACGAGTGGCAGGACGTCGTCCACAAGGCCGAGCACCTGGAACGCTGAGCGCCCCAAAACGCCCGGTCGACGCCTGACGTTCGTCAGGCCCTTCCCCTGCCGACCGTCGGAAAATTCCGGCAAATCAACCAGATATTCGATAGATCATCGATATCTATCGGATAACTCGTAGTTCACCGACCGTTTTCAGGCGTTTTCATGCCTATCGTGTCGGTCACATGACGAAAACACTTGGCACGTTCCTTGCCGCCTTGGTGGTAGGATTTTCCTCACGGTAGATTTGCTGAACAGGAAAACAAGAGGATGCAGGATGTACGTGCGGTATTCGACACGCCAAACGAGACACCTGCTTCGATAATTGCCGAACGACTTACGTCGCAGGGAGTAGCCTAGATGCTCTACCACATGCACGAAGCAAGCAGAGCGGTCCTGAATCCAGTGTCGAGCTGGGCCGATTCAATGAGCCAGCTGTACTCCAATCCCTACAGTCCGCTGGCCTACATTCCCTTTGCCAAACGGATGTCGGCCGGATTCGAGCTGGTGCACCGGCTCGGCAAGGACTACGAGAAACCCGCCTTCGGGCTGGCCAGCACCCGGATCGACGGCATCGAGGTTCCGGTCAGCGAGCGGGTCGTCGTCGACAATCCCTTCTGCAAGCTGCTGCGCTTCGAGCGCGAGCTTCCCGAAGCGCTTGCCGGACATGCGGACGACCCGGTGATGCTGGTCTTCGCTCCGCTCTCGGGACACCATTCCACCCTGCTGCGCGACACCGTGCGCGCCCTGCTGCCCGACCACGACGTCTACATCACCGACTGGATCGATGCCCGGATGGTGCCGCTGAGCGCCGGCAAGTTCGGGCTGGACGACTACGTCGCCTACGCGATCGAGTTCATCCGGCACCTGGGCCCGAATGTCCATCTCATGTCGGTCTGCCAGCCCACCGTGCCGGTGCTGGCCGCCGTCTCGATCATGTCGACGCTCGACGACGAGCGCCTGCCGCTCACCATGACCATGATGGGCGGGCCGATCGACACCCGGCTGAGCCCCACGCAGGTCAACAATCTCGCGATCCAGCGACCCTACGAATGGTTCGAGAGCAACCTGATCTACATCGTGCCGGGCAACTACCCCGGGGTGGGTCGCCGCGTCTACCCGGGCTTCCTGCAGCATGCGGGCTTCGTGTCGATGAATCCCGACCGGCACGTCAGTTCGCACTGGGACTTCTACAAGCATCTCGTGCAGGGCGACCTGAACGACGCCGAGTCGCATCGTCGCTTCTACGATGAGTACAACGCCGTGCTCGACATGCCGGCGCGGTACTACCTCGACACGATCCGCACCGTCTTCCAGGAGCACCTGCTGCCCCGCGGCGCCTGGGATGTGCACTTCGAGGGCCAGACGATCCGGGTCGATCCCGCCGACATCTCCCGCGTGGCGCTGCTCACCGTCGAGGGCGAACTCGACGACATCTCGGGCAGCGGCCAGACGCAGGCGGCCCACGATCTCTGCGCAAGCCTCCCCAAGGCGCACAAGAAGCACATGACGGTGCCCGGGGCCGGCCACTACGGCATCTTCAGCGGCCGGCGCTGGCGCGAACGGATCTATCCGCGCATCCGCGATTTCGTCGCCGCCCATCCGCGCCGCATCGGCGCCGATTCGAAGCGCAACGGCCAGGCGCAGGTGACCGCCAAGGCCGCCTGAAGCGAAACGGCCCGGCCCGGCGCAGCCGCGCCGGGCCCGCCGCCCGCACCCGGCGCGCCTACAATAGGGCGTGACCGCAAGCATCGATAGCGAAATCGAGCGGATCGATTCGCTCCTGCCCCAGACCCAGTGCACCAAGTGCGGCCATGCTGGCTGCCGGCCCTATGCCGAGGCAATCGTCCGGGACGCCGCTCCGATCAACCGCTGCCCACCGGGCGGCGCGCAGGGCATCGCCCGGCTGGCCGCGGCGCTCGGGCGCGAACCCCTCGCGCTCGACCCGGAATGCGGCAGCGAGGGGCCGCGCATGCTGGCGCGCATCGTGGCGGCCGACTGCATCGGATGCACCAAGTGCATCCAGGCCTGTCCGGTGGACGCGATCATCGGCCTGGGCAAGCGGATGCATACGGTGCTGCCGGAACTTTGCACCGGCTGCGAGCTCTGTGTGCCACCCTGCCCCACCGACTGCATCGTGATGGAACCGGCCCCGATGCTGCCGGCCTGGTCGGATGCCGATGCCGATGCGGCGCGCGGGCGCTTCGAGGCGCGCCGCGCCCGCCTTGCCCGGGAACGCGAGGACAACGATCGCCGCCTGGCCGACAGGGCCGCCGGGAAACCCGGGCAGGCGCGCGAGCCGACCGGCAACGATGCCGATGCGCATGCCCAGGCCGATGCCCGCGCCAATGCCGATGCCCGCGCCACCGAGCGCCGCCATGCGGCGATCGAGGCGGCGATGCAGCGGGCGCGCGAACGCCTGGCGGCACGCGCCCGCGGACCGGCCGAAAAGAACCCGTGACGCAGAACCCCGTGACGCGGCCTTCGCGCCCGAGCGCTGCGACTCCCCCGCGGCCCACGACATGAATCCCCGCACCCGCCGCGAGTTCTTCGCTCGCCTCGCCGAACTCGATCCCGAGCCGAGGACCGAGCTCGTCTACCGATCGCCGTTCGAGCTGCTGGTGGCCGTCCTGCTTTCGGCGCAGGCCACCGATCGCAGCGTCAACGAGGCGACCCCGGCCCTGTTCGCCGCCGGGCCGACACCGGCGGCGATGCTCGCGCTCGGCGAGGAAGGCATCGCCCGGCACATCCGGCGCATCGGCCTGTACCGCAGCAAGGCGAGGCATCTCGCGCGGACCTGCGCGATCCTGGTCGAGCGCCATGGCGGCGAAGTCCCCCGGGAGCGCGAGGCGCTCGAGGCCCTGCCCGGCGTGGGCCGCAAGACCGCCAACGTGATCCTCAACGTGGCCTTCGGGGAGCCGACGATCGCGGTCGACACCCATATCTTCAGGGTCTCGAATCGCACCGGCATGGCCCCCGGCGGGACGCCCCTCGCGGTGGAGCGCAATCTGCTGGCCAAGGTGCCGCGGGAATACCTGCGCAATGCCCACCACTGGCTGATCCTGCTCGGGCGCTACATCTGCAAGGCGCGCAAGCCCGAGTGCTGGCGCTGCCCGGTCGCCACGGTATGCGACTATCGCCCCAAGACACCCGATCCGCAGGCACGCTGATGTTCGATCCTTCCCAGCAGGATGTGCGCCGCTTCTTCTGCGGCCTCTGGCGCAAGCATCGCGAGGGCCTGCCGCTGACCCCGCTCGAGACCATCGCGCTCGAACGGGTACTCGAGCATCCCGAATACCATGGCGACCTTGCCGACGAGGAAGCGGCGCTGGCCGCCGACTATGCGGTCGAGACCGGGCGCGGCAATCCCTTCCTGCACCTGTCGATGCACCTGGCGATCGCCGAGCAGCTCTCGATCGACCAGCCGCCCGGACTGCGGGCGGCCCATGCCCGCCTCGCGCAACGCCACGGCTCGACCCACGAGGCCGACCACGAGGTCATGGAATGCCTCGGTGAAATCATCTGGCGCTCCCAGCGCGACCAGGCCCCGCCCGACGGGCTCGCCTACCTGGAATGCGTGCAACGACGCGCCCGCAGCTGAGCGGAAGCAACCCTTGGCGGGTGTAAACTTCGCTGCCGTCGGACCCGCCTGTCACGAGAGCCTCACAGAGCCATGCTAGGTCGCTTCATGCCCCGCGAGGGGCAATTCTTCGATCTGTTCAACCGGCATTGCGGCCATGTCGTCGAAGGCAGCGCCAGCCTGCACCGGCTGATGAACGAATTCGACGATCCCGAGACCCGCAAGCGCCTGCTCATGGAAATCGATCGCGCCGAGAAGTCGGCCGACCGGATCACCGACGAAGCCATCTCGCTGCTGCACCGGACCTTCATCACGCCCTTCGACCGGGAAGTGATCCATGCGCTGATCTCGCGCCTGGACGACATCCTCGACCTGATCCAGGACGTCGCCGAATCGGCGACCCTCTACGACCTGCAGCGCACCACCGCCGAGACGCGGCAGCTCGCCGAGCTGACCCAGATGGGCTGCGAGCGGGTCGCCAGCGCGGTCGCCATGCTCGACGACATGGACAACGCCAGCGCCATCCTGCGGCTCTGCCAGGAAATCGACCAGATCGAATCGGATGCCGACCGGGTCATGCGCGCGGCGATGTCGCGACTGTTTCGCGAGGAATCGGACGTGCGCCAGCTGATCAAGCTCAAGGCGGTCTACGA
>Ga0172382_10002482_pt1 | contig 30764 bp, 45 predicted proteins | sample Leawel138RmetaG_FD_122245 | JGI IMG/M metagenome (GOLD analysis project Ga0172382, IMG submission 122245) | Leachate microbial communities from a municipal landfill in Southern Ontario, Canada - Leachate well 138R metaG | ecosystem: Engineered > Solid waste > Landfill > Unclassified | place...
AAAAACTCAAACCCGGACCTATTACTCTGCTCAAACACCCTGTCCCGGGTTACAAGAACCTGATGTACTGTGAGCATAAAGGTCAGCTGCATATCTGGTATTCCGGAAGTACAATAAAAACCACCTGGAAAAAGATCGAAGAAGTCTCCGGAAAAGGACTGAAAGAAGCCGGTCAGCTCATTATTGAGATCGTTGGGAAAAAGTCTGTAAAAAACAAAATGACAGCCCTCCGGCAGTTTGTCAGGGCCTATGATGCCGGGATCGTCAAGAAGTCAAGGATCATTGAGCCCGAAGAAGAGCTCGAAAAGAACTTCTCCAGATTCCAGGCAGAAGAAGATCCTGACGCTGCATTCCGGCCCATGCTGACCTCATACAGTACCCGGCCTGATGGAAACTGCGGGAAAGTTGAGGAGGCCGTTGAATGACCTCTGAAAAGGAAATCAAGATCCTGACCCGGGACTCTCAGGGGATCCCACATGAATCCCAGCTGGACATGTGGCTCATGAACATCATACTGTACCCGGGCGGAGAGTATGCAAGGATACCAGAAGGGGGTATCTGATGAATCCCGAAAAGATCGACTCGAACGTTCTGGCATCCCGGAACGGAAAGGCCATCGAGGAATATGTCCGGAGACTTCTCCCGGACATAATTTTTTTGAACGGGCAATTTGATGCAGTTTACCACGGGGTTCCCCTTGAAATCAAGTCCTGCCAGGCCACCGTCACGGATCACAGCCACCAAAATTCACTCCGGTCCGGAAGGTTCGTGTTTGCGGCTGAACAGCACGAAGCCCTCCTGGAGGCCGGGGGCGAGTATCTCTTCATTGTTCACATGGAAGCGGACCCTCTGCTCTCCTTCAGAGAAGTCGCCGAGGACATCGGCCTGCCTGAATTTTCCGGGGTTAAATCCGTGGCCTGGCGGTCGGTTGCAAGGTCCTTTGTAGAGGGATTCTGATGTCTGCAACACTTGACCAGGAACTGGATATGTGGAAGTTTCCCCATGTGGTCATATTGACGCCTGAACAGCAGGCAATCCAGAACAAAAAGAACAGATATCTCGAAACCCTGCGAAAAGCGTATCATCGAACACCGGATGGCAAGATCAACGCACACGCAACCCTCGTGGCTACAGCAATGAGACGAGACCTCTACGCGGCAGGAGAAATTGACGACCTGGAAAATCACCAAATTGTTGAGGAAGCTAAACGACTCGCCAAAAGGGATATGGAGGCAGCATGACCTCCACAACAACCCAATCTCGTTATGAGCCATGTGACCCATGGGGGTCCCTGAAACAGGCAATCGAAGAACTCCACCGGCTGCTTGAACCAATATCATGGTCAGACCTCCCAAAAACAAACGAGGATCTCCTCCCAAGGTTCCTTCGCAATGGATGGCATGATTCCCTCAGGATCCTCCGCAATTCTCGCCGTGGGATCGGAATTACCTTCAGGAAGATCCCGAGGTGGGTCATGCAGTGTACCCGGATTTATAAAGCATGTGTCACGGAGGAATGTCTATGAGTCACCTGAAGGAGGTCCAGAAAGCAATTGATCTGGCCGGAAAGCACCATATTTGGCAGATGCTCGAAACCTGGGGGGCCTTCTAATGACAACACCCGGGGTAGATCTTGACATCCTCCTGGAAGACCTGGCTCACACAAAACAGCGTCTCTATAAGGTAGAGATCCAGCAGGAGTGTATAATCAACTTCTTGCGTGCCACACTTTCAAGGACAAAGCCGAGCTTTTCGACACGTATCTGCGGAATGCATTGTCCGATGACCCCGTGGAAATCCCAACGGAAGCAAAGGCCATGATGAAAGTTCTGCGAGCTCTGAACGATTATTTCAAAGACTATTACACAAAACGGGCTATACAGAACTTCATGGAATCAAAGCCATGCAGAGAAGATCCTCTCAACGCTAAAGGGGGTGTTCACGTATGACTCCAATTTTCCTTTTTTCAAATACCTCTAGGGGGTAAAATTCTGTAAATCCAATACCACTCCGTACTCGTACAGACTAGAGTTACACCCCACACCCCAAAATAAACGGTATCGGCTGAACGTTCAGCCTTTAAAAATAGCCCTGGCTATTTTTATTCCGTACTAGTTAGTACCGACTAGTACGGAGTAGGCTGAACAGAACATCCCTCATAGACTTTCACGAAAATGGAGAATCTGTATGAAAGTAAACATTACTCTAACAATAGATTTTGAAAAAAAGAATATATTCGAATCACTGAAGCATGTTCACGGAAAAACATTTTCTGATGTTTTAGACGAAGGACTGAATGAAACACTTCTAAACGTGGTATCTGAAAGCTTCGTAGAAATGAAGATCAAAGAAACGGAAACTGAACTGGAAGTGCTAAAAAGGAATCTCTCGGACATTCAAGAGATTAAAGCACGGAGAGCAAAGCTACTAAAATGATTCCAGGATGAGCGCGCATGGTCACTATAAAAATCACGACGTTAATCGATCTCGATGTAAAAACAACGTTTGATCTGCTTAGTTCAATCCATAAAAAAAACTACAGAGATGCCATAGAGTCTGGCGCGCTCTCTATCATTTCTGAAGCAGATCCCGAAAAGGCCCTTGAGATGAGATTAGCAAAACAAGAACAGGAAATATCAGAAACCCGTCAAGCCCTGGCACAGGTTAGACTTAATAAAGAATTAAAAAAACAAACGGTTGAAATAGAATTGAAAGAAGTATCCGACACCGAAAAAATCAGGCTTGAAAAGTACGAAAATGATAAACAAGCTTTGGCAAACCAGGTAAATAGACATACTATAGATTGGAAAGTGATACAAAATTTATACGTATTCAAGAGTATCTTAGAGGCAGAGAACTACATTACGGGCAAACTCATGGATGATAAACTCATAGGCTGTGAACACTGCAAGAAATGGAGACCAAATGAAACATATTGTACTTTATCGAAGAAAGTGATAAGTGCAACACAAACATGCAGAAACTGGACATGTAAATAAACCCATCATTTTTACTCAAATAGGTCACATGTAGCAATACATGATTTGAGTGGAGATGACCTTCAAAAATCATACACTTTTTTTTGATATTCCTGAAGCTTTGCTTAAATTGGAATGAACTCTCTTTTATATTGTTTCAGAACACGTTTCGAAACGATGATTCTATCGGGACAGTCGTACTCTTCGCGGGTGTGTGGATTGAAATATTAATAAAGTGTATAATATGCAATGGTGAAAATGTCATTTTAGAGCCACATACATAAAAGGCAATCATATGAAAAACACTAACAGTTGCCCAAAAGATTCCATAAATTTCTCTTCGCGGGAATCCCTCTTAACAGCCAATAGTGAATTAATAACACAGCTGCGTGATCGCCTAAAAGCAAAGAGATTCAGGCCACAAAATGGAGACAATATTAAGTTGGCATATATCCGGGTTTACATACAGGCTTTACAGGTTCAAAACGCAATAATGAAAGATTCGGAAATAGAGGAACTCAAAGTGGAAATAGAGGAACTCAAAGAGGCGATTAAATGTCCATCCCACAGATAAGAAAAGATATCCAAAACATGAAAGAAACACTCAATGAAAAGAAAATTGATAACAGATCGGTTAAAGAAATGTCAGATGATGAGCTCATGGCAATTATAGATAAGGATAGGCCAAACGGTCCACGATCGACTGAAGAAATCACAAACGAGGAGCTTTTAGAAATCATCAACAAGGAAGAATCGCAAGACGATGAGCAAGAAGACTGAAGCTGCAAAGGAACTTCTCTCCAAGAGGAGAGCCCGGGAAGGCCTGCTGGATTTCACAACCTACACTAAGAAGAATTACCAGGTAAACTGGCACCATGACCTTGTCTGCCAGAAGCTCGATCAGTTTGTAGCTGGGGAGATCAGGCGGCTCATAATATCGATGCCCCCCAGACATGGAAAACAGCTTGCCGACTCTACGCCGATATTGACCACCGAAGGATGGAAAAAACACGGGGATTTAAAAAAGGGAGACCGCGTGTTTCATCCATCTGGAGTCCCTATCAAAGTACTTGCAGTAAGCGGAAAAACACCATCTGATTGGGTAGTCACGTTTAACAACGGTCATGAAATCAGGTGTCACGGAAACCACGAGTGGTTGATATATAATAGATCATCTGGCAAATTTCAGACTATTGAAACAAAATGGTTTCAAAGAACAACAAAACATGGTACATCGGCTCAGGTGATGTCTAGAGGCCGATGCATTTTCCAAATACCCCTGTCCTCAGTAATTCAATTTGATGAAAAAAAATTACCAATGCACCCGTATGTATTGGGCGCATGGTTGGGCGATGGTTCACGGAATAAACCATGTGTCACGCACGACAAAAAAGACAGCGCAGTAATTGATAAGATAATTTCAAGTGGATATCCAGTATCTTCTGTGTGTGTCCACAAAACTACCGGCGTCTATACCACATATTTCAGCGGCCCAAGACCTAACGTATCTGGCAGGATGACCTTAGAACTTACATCATTGGGCCTAAGAAACACAAAATTTATCCCAGAAATATTTCTACGAAGTTCTATTGACCAACGTTTACAACTTCTTGCCGGGCTTGCAGATACTGACGGGCATTGTGATGAAAACGGAAGAATTAGATTTACTACAGCAGACAAACCTCTTGCGGATGGTGTTTTTGATTTATGTACAACATTGGGATTCAGACCATATATTCAAACCGTAGATCCTCAGCTATCGTCCTCAGGTATCCAGGGACGTAAGCCATACTATGTAATCGGTTTCAACCCTACATTAGATATCCCTTGTGCGTTAGAGCGGAAACGTCCAAAAAGATTAGCCCCACAGAGAAAGATAGGTATCACTAATATACGGTACGAACCAAATGGGGAAGTTGGGAACTGCATCGAGGTAGACAGCGAAGACGGATTATATTTAGCAGGTGAATCATTACTCACAACTCATAACAGTGAATTAGTTTCCAGGCGTCTTCCGGCGTATCTGTTTGGAAAGCATCCCGAGACCAATATTATTGCTTGCTCATACAGTTCAGACCTTGCGTCGAGGATGAACCGGGACGTGCAGAGGGTTATAGACTCCCCTGAATATCATACTCTTTTTCCTGATGTAAGTCTCAATTCTTCTAACGTCAGGTCTACCGCACAAGGCAGTCACCTCCGAAACTCTGATATTTTTGAGATTGTAGGCTCATCAGGGGTCTACCGCTCGGCCGGTGTAGGCGGAGGAATTACCGGGATGGGATTCAAATACGGTATAATCGACGACCCCATCAAGAACCGGGAAGAAGCAGAAAGCGCAACAATCCGAAACAAGGTTTATGAGTGGTACACGGACACTTTCTACACCCGTCAGGAAGAAGACGCTGCAATTCTCTTAACAATGACCCGCTGGCATGAAGACGACCTGGTAGGCCGGCTCTTAGATCTCGCAAAAAATGATCCGGACGCGGACCAGTGGGAAGTGATCACACTGCCAGCCGTCTCTGAAGAAGAAAGGCCAGATTACGACAAACGACCGGATGAAGGCCTCGCCCTGTGGCCCGGGAAATACCCCGAAAATGTTATGAAGAAGATCCAGGCAACCGTTCCGGTGTACACCTGGCTTTCACTCTACCAGCAAAGACCATCCGCAGCCAAGGGGAACTTGTTCAAGAGGGATTCTTTCCAGTACTTCACTGAAGGTCCACTCACCTATGACCTGCACACCGGGGAAGGAATCGTCCAGGTTCCGAAGAAATCATGCACAATGTTCCAGACATGCGACCCCGCAGGGACAGACAAGACTTACTCAGATTACTTCGTGCTGTCTACCTGGGCCCTGACCCCCAAGAAGGATCTGCTTCTCCTGGATGTTTTCCGTACAAAGCTTGAGGGCGCAGACCACATGGAATTCTTCCGGAAGCATTCGAAGTTACCGGGTCTTGTCCTGTTGGGTTTTGAATCAGCGGGCATTGGAAAGACCACCTATCAGAACCTCAAGAGAGAGCGGTTTCCGTTGGTAGACCTTGAGCCAAAGGGCGATAAATTCACCCGGGCACTCTCGGCGGCCATTCGGATGAACCTGAAGACTACATACTTCCGGCAAGGTGCACACTGGCTCACTGATTGGGAAGCCGAGCTCCTCAAGTTCCCCAACTCCAAAAATGACGACCAGGTTGATACCCTCTCATACGCTGATTATTGCATTGTGAACGATCTGATTAAAACTCGAATTCCAACATCGATGACCTGGGGCGGCGTGGGCCTATCAGGTGGAGGGTTCCGCGTTTAACTTTCCTTTTTATAGTCGGCTACTAAAGCCCACATCATGAAACTTTTTTCCCGTCTCTTTTCCTCACAAAAAACGAAAGATTCTCCAACCGTAGGTGCTTCCGTCGGCCAGATCGGCTCAGACGAATACTCCAATTACAGTCGCCTTCTGTCATGGTTGGTAAATACCAAGAACAAACTCCCTGGCGCTGATCCGGCACTCCGGAAGGACAGCTTCGACGTGGATCCCCTGATCAAAGGGACCATCATGCCGTACCTGACAAATGTTCTCCTGCAGGGGTATCACATCCAGACCTCCGACAACAAGCGATTTGAGCAGGCTATAGAGGATATCCGTGCACACCTTGAGCATATCGGCCTGATGGATGCGTATAGAGAGGATGCCCGGGACTATCTAATCCTTACAGGCCACAGTTACAGGCGCCGGGACAACTCCCCGGGCTCCGAACACCTTGCCAACATGGCTCACCTGGATCCTGCCAGCATGGTCACCTATACCGATCCCTGGGACTCTAATGTAGTCGCCTATCACCAGCACGTTCAGATCCCTGATGGGTGGTCAACAAGTGCAAGTACAAAAACCGTTGACTGCTGGTTCATCCCGGACGGTCTTCCGTACATCCAGGGAGAATTCGAGGACCAGAAAGCCCTGGAAACGTTTGACCAGGTAGCAAAAAAGTACAACATTCAAAATCGGGAAAATCTCCGGGTAGACTCAGCAGCCCGGATCATAGCCATGCACAGAGTCAGGCCCGAGGATCCTGCCCCCATCGACAGCGTAATCCTGGCAATATGGCTGAAAAGGCTCCTCCTGGTCAACAGTCCCAACCTGATCTTCAGGGTCCTTTCTCCTTTTATCCACGTAGTTTCCGGAAAACTCCTGGAGATTACGCAACCAGACGGGAGCAAGGATCTCATTTCGAGCGTGCCTCCAAAACCCCCGGAGGAGCTTCAAAACACTGACCCGGAAATGTATGCGGCAATGTCGTCAAACTACAACAGCTGGACGGGAGCCATCAAGAAAGCCATTCGAGATATCATCAATTGCCTGAAGGACGGGGGGGCCTATGCAAGCGGTCCGGACATGGAGATCAAAGTGGTGGAGTCCGGACGGAATGTTTCATACTTACTTATCCGGAATCTCATTGACCTTCTCAATGAGGAAATAGGTCAGGCCTTCGGGTTCCCTATTGCGCTCATTCAGGCCACAGGCTCGGAGCTTGCAACATCCAGGACAATCCTGCAATTCTTCAATTCTGTTCACGCCGGGGCCCGGAGGGACTATCAGACTGTAGCGGATCAGCTGATCAAAGAGGCCTTCGAGAGCAAGACCTGGACCGTGGAACTCGATCCAGAAGAAGAGGACGGGGATATACAGACTGACACATACACCTTCAAGGACCTGGAAGCTCACTTCGTCCTGGATACCCCCGATGTCAAAGATATCCTGGCCCTGGCAGAAGCAGGCCTTAAAAAAGCGCAGAAACTGGAGGCAATCAAGCGTGTGGGAGCAAGCCGTGAGGATATCCAGGCCCTTGCGGATGAAGACGGCTTCGGGATGCTGGAGCTTGAAAATTTCGACCAGGTTGCAGCTGCACCTACTCAGACCATGCCGGCATTCAAGATGAGCAAGAGCACAGCCGAAACGGACCCGTCCGGAGCAGAGGGGGATGGGTTATCCAGGAGGCTTCGAGAAGCTTACGAGACCGCCCGAAAAGCTGTGGGGGATCTGCTTGGTTGAAATCGATCCGGAAGTCCTGGGCAGGAACATCGACCTGCAGGTCAAGAAGATCAACGAGGAGCAGGCTGAAGTTCTGGCTGTCGAGATTGCAGCCGGCTTTGTTGCAGGCCTGCAGGCAGGAGAAAAGAAGCAAAGCTTCCTCCGGAGCTCTTCCGAAGAACTTACCCGGGTACAGTTGGAGACCATCGAACAGCTCTCTGCAGAATACTTCGGCTACATCGCAGAGGTCAACGGGGCCGCCGGCGAGCAGCTGAAGACCCGGGCCCGGGAAATTATCCTGGAACAGGCAGAAAATGGAGGGTCCGGAGAAATTATTGGGGAAGAAATCAGGCAGTACGCAGAGGACATATGGGGAGGATCCGAAACAATCACGATCGACCGAACAGGCCAGACCAGGCAGGTAATCGAGGTCACAAAAGATCACACGCTCCGGATCGTTGAGAAGGAGATCACCCGGGCCTATCATACGACCGTTGACTCCTACGCAGATATGTTGGCCAGGACCTCCATGCATGGGGCCTACGAGGACGGCCGAGCTGCAGCCTACCAGGAAGAAGGCTTCAAGATGTGGAGATTTATCGGGCCCGTGGATGAGAGGTCCCGTCCGGATCATTCCGCGATTGTTGGCCAGCATTTCACCTACGGAACTCCCGAATCCGACATGGCCCAGCAGCTGCTTCACGAGCCGAACTGCAGGCATCGAGCCATAGTATATTTCGATGATCCGGATCGCGACACCCCACAGGAAGAATATGAGAAGCAGAAAGAAGCTGCGGGCCTTTACTATGATGAAGGGAAAGGTTGGGCTTTCAAGGAATCCGGAACTCCGAAGAAGAACACACAGAAGAAAACGCCTGCAAAAAAGAAAACTGAGAAGAAGAAAACTGAAAAGAAAACTGAAAAGAAGAAAACTAACTTTGAAGAAATGGTTAAAGAGCATGAAAAGACTATCAAGGACAACAACTTTGAAACAGCCATAGTTCTTGATGACAAAGGAGACGTTGTGTTCTCCAAGAAGGGGAAGAAGAGCTCAGTATCATTCAATGCCAAAGAACTTGAAAAATTCCGGGGCAATCGACTCACCCACAATCACCCAAGGAACACCTCCTTTTCTATAGATGATATCGACGTCTCCGCTGAGTTCGGGGTTACTGAGATCCGCGCTTGCGGGAGAAAGTATATTTACTCGATGAAGCCAGGAGAAACGGGGTGGAACAAGAAGTACTTTGATGAAAAAATAAAACCTTTATATAACAAATATGACAAAGAAGTATATGCAGAATTAGCTCCACAAGTTAAATCGGGGAAACTATCATATGAAGAGTGGAACATGATCCATCATCACAAGGTATGGGAGCGCGTCTCAAAAGACCTCGGGCTTGACTATAAACAGATGGAGTGGTAATCATGGCTGAAGAAGAATATGTTTTGGATGATTCATCTGACGCAGAAATAATCTATAGTCCTGTCTGCTCATATTGCAAACACTTCCATTGGAAAGGCCGGGGAATTCACGAATGTGAGGCTTTCCCTGATGGCATTCCTGACGAGATCTGGAGAGGGGACAACGACCATAAGAAACCGTACCCCGGAGATCATGGAATCCAGTTCGAGCATGTATAATTGATTTATTTATCCGGATATCTGGAAATCTTACTTCTTTTTTGAATTCTTTTTTTCCATAAATTCAACTTTCCTTTTTATACTCCTTCTTCAAACATTTCGCTCATGACAGTTTTTATTTTTGGAGGTGTGCCGTGAGCAAATCTCCGTTCATCACATCCCCATTGAAGTCTACAGCTCAGCCGGTAGAGGGGGGAGGTCTGCGTATGGCAATCGCAAAAGCCGGGCAGTCCTCCTACGACATGTTTGGTGAAGAGGCCATCCTGACCGAGGAGTTCCTCTCGAAGGACTACCGGACCTGGGAGGGTGGTCTGGTTTCAATCAACCATGAGAACAACAACCACCTGCTCAACAAAGCAACGATCTCAGACGTTGAGTATGACCCCGCCGAGAAGCTTGTATGGGCTACGTTCAACAACCTTCCTGACAAGGCCCTCGACCTCATCAACTCTGATTTTTTCGAAGGCCTTTCCCAGGAATGCGTACCGCTTGAAATGGAAGGCAACAAGGTTCAGAAAGGATACGGAGTCGGAGCCACTGTCGTGACATGGCCTTACAAGCCTGCTGCTACTCCTGAGATGGGCGTAGGTGTCCGTCCAACCGGATCCATGCTTGCCGCTACACTTGCATCAAAATATCCAGAATACTCAACAAAAAAAGGAGGCGAAAAAACGCCAGAAGACGATCAGAAACAGAAAATCACTGAACTCGAGTCCACCATTGCGGAACTCAAGAGTACAAACGCACAGCTCGAAACTGAGCTCAAAGAGAAGGACAAGACCATCGAAAGCTCAGTGGAGAAAGCCGTGAAGGCTGCTCTGGAATCCCACGACAACCAGCGCAAAGAAACAGAAGAGTACAACGACGCCGTCAAGGAACTTGTTTCCTTCATGAAGGAAGATGCCATCAAGGAGTTTTTGAGTTCCAAACCACCCATCGGGGTGATCCGGGCCACTGCAGCTGCGATGAAGTCCACGGCCAGTTCTCATATAGGTTCGAGTGGAGGGGTCGGGACCGGAGGCAGTGGAAAAGCCACTGGAGTCTATGAATCCGGGAAGTCTGTCTATGAGGCCGCGGGCCTGAATGCCGAGGACCTCGAAAAATACGGAGGGATTGAATGACCGCAGTAACCGCAGACATCGACACTGACTCCCAGCCAGGGGAGCTTGTAGCCTACCCGGTAGCGGCCAGCACGAAGATCTACAAAGGAACGATGGTCAAGCTTTCCAGCGGGTATGCGGCCAGCATGACCAAGGCCGCCAGCCTGGTTTTCGTTGGCATAGCTATCGAGGGAGTTGACAACTCATCCGGTGCCGCAGGGGACAAGTATGTTCGCGTAGCCAGAAAGGGCATCCACGAACTCGCACTTGCAAGTGCAGCTATCACGGACATAGGCTCCGCAGTCTATGCTCTGGATAACGCAACAGTGACGAAAACTTCAACTGACGCCACCCAGGTCGGAAAGGCCGTCAAGTTTGAGAATTCTGGAAAAATCTTCGTTGATATCGGAGGGAGCTGCTAATGGCTGTCAATACACCATCTGATTTCCCTTACCACATCGTGAACGCGGCCAGGGCGACTTTCAATAAGGAATTCCGGGAAGGCATTGTGGACGAAACGTGGAAGGGCATCTGCACGGAAGTCACATCCACCAAGAGCAAAGAGACCTATGCCATGCTCGGAGCCACGCCCAAGATGAGGGAATGGCTTGATGAGAGGATGCCAAAGGTCATCCGTGAATATGGATTCGAAATACTCAACAAAAAGTACGAGGCAAGCATCGCGATCACCGAGGAAGCTATCGAGGACGACCAGACCGGACAGATCATGCTGGCCATCAAGGACCTTGCCAATGAAGCCCGGAGGTATCCAGGGGAACGCGCGATGGAGATCCTCGTTGGGGGAGTGTCTGCGGAGTGTTACGACGGGCAGTACTTCTTCGACACTGACCACGCCGAAGGGAAGAGTGGCACACAGTCAAACGACCTGACCTACGAACTGACCGCAGACAACCTGGCCACCGTCAGAGCCAAGATGCTCCGCTATAAGGACGACAAGGGCAAGCCTATGGGCATTGTCGGTGACACTCTCATCGTCCCGCCTGAGCTTGAGATGACCGCCCTGGAACTGATCGGAGCTTCCGAGATCGCCAGGTACACAGCATCCGGCACGGACAGGACCCCCACCATCAACGTGCATAAGGGCAAGTACACAGTCATTGTCAATCCGTGGATCACAGATGTGGATTCCTGGTACTTTGCCTGCACGAACCGCCCGACCAAGCCACTCATCTACCAGGTCAGGAGGAAGCCTCGCTTCATCACCCTTGGTGGAACCGGATCTGTATCGGATGACTGGTTCAATTCAGGAGTTATCAAGATGGGCGTTGATTCCAGGTTCGCTGTTGGCTACGGCAACTGGAGATACTGTGTTGCCTGCATCCCGTCATAATCGACGGGATTCTTTTTTTTAGAGGCTATACAATGGAAGGCGAAACAAGAAATAAGAAGCTCCCATTTGGAGTAGATGGCACCCTACTCGATGCAGGAGATACTCTCTCCCGACCTGCGGCCGGATTCATAAATACGGACGGGGCAAGCATCATCTGGCTTGTAGGCTCCTATACCGGAAGCGCGTCCTCAGTCACCGTGGTCGTCAATGGCTACGCGGATGAGGACGACGACGCGGATCCTATCGCAACCATGACCCTGGACTCCAGCAGCGCAGAAAACAAACACGCAAAAATTCAGGTACCGGCCGGGATCCCTTTCATGACGATCGAGGCAATAAACAACGACCTGACAAACTCGGCCACTTTCAAAGCAATCCTTCTCATGGTCAGGTGATCCGGGATGCTCAGGCCCCTCCTCGCAAACAACAAATTCCCCCTGGATCTTTCCGGAAAAATTCTGGTCCTCTTCACGGACGACCAGACCAAACTCCCAAAATACAATCAGTGGACAGAGGACGGGGCCCACATAGGATACACAAACACGACTCTCTCCCTCTCCTCCCTCTCCTCCCTGGACGACGACACAGGCCTCTTCTGGATGGCCCGCCCTATCCTGGCCGTTCTGGATCCAGACACGAACTACATCGACTATCTCATCTTTTCGCATCCGATCAAATCCATCTCACTCACAGCCGAGGACGGGGGCCTGACCAGAGCAGTCGTAGAAATCGCCTACGGCACTGTCCAGGTCGGGCAGATGTTTTTTGCATCCATTGACACCGACGACGACGCGGACGGGAGGCCCGACTGTCTCGATCCTGGGGTCAAAGGATCCCTTCCTTGGCTCCTTAAAGGGCACGGGTTCAGCTTCGAAGGAGGGCAGGCTCCATCGGTGGAATATGCAAAAGTGCAGACCTCAGACGGGTATTATGTTCTGACGTCGGATGGAGCGCAGGTATTAGTGAGGCTCTAAAATGGCAGAAACCACACATGCATTACAAGTTGACAGAAACGCTCTCGATGAACTCCTGGCTTATGTGCAGCTCAGCAAACAAAAAAACTCGATGCCGGTGGGGATCAAATGGGATACAGCATCCAGCAGCCCATCCCTCACACGGGTGGACATCAACAAAAATCCCATAGATGTCGATACAGCGTTTTTCGACAACCACAAAATCTGGGGGGGTTTGAATCCATGCGTATTCACTGACCCCACTACGGGAAAGCATGAATTCGGATCAAACCTAGGTTTGGGCGGGCTGGATCTAACGGGGGAAAGCGGCCCTCTAATGGTCCGGGTTCCCACTGGTATGGTACTATCTGAAATTGACGGGACTGACCGATATTGGTGGGTGGCCCCACTGAACACCGAGTTAGACCCGTGGGAAACCACACCTGCGGCATATCAACGCGGTGGAGTACTACACAATGAAATATTCGTGGGGGCCAAGGAGGCACATGGCTACTTAGACGGAGAAACGTTCAAGCTCGGAAGCGCAACTGGAAAAACACCTATCACTGGAGGAGTTGGGTATCCGGGCCTGCCGGGCGCGGGCGGATTCACAATTGACGATGCAGAAACATATGCAAACAATGTAGGTCCTGGATGGGGCTGCTACAATATACATACTCACGACTGGCTGCAACTGTTAATGTACATTGAAGCCGGCACATTCGACACGCAAACTGCATTCGGACGAGGGGTGGTAGATCTCGCGAGCGGAGTTGATTTCGCAGGCCTGAATACAGGAGCTGACTCGATTGATGACAACCTAGCACCAAATGGTACTGGAATGGGTATTGGAACAAACGGACAAACCCCTGTTTCGTGGAGATGGTTCGAAAACCTCTATAGTAATACATGGACATACGGCATTGGACTCAACACCACAGACACGGAAATTCGCGTTGCCAACCGCGACGGGTCTGGTGTATTAGCAGGAGAACTCACAGCTGGGAATTACGAGGCCTCTATCAATCCTCCATATGTTGACCCCGAAATTGGATACACATCCGGATATATTTCGGATTTTGAATCAGAGACACTGCTCAAAAATATGTTTGTACCCTCTGCAATATCAGGGACATCCTCAACTCGTGCCTGTGACTTCCACTGGACACACTATCCAGGCCGTACAAACATTCTGCTGCTCGGCGGCGCTTGGTATGGCGGGTCGCGTGCAGGGGTCAGCTGCCGGTTTTCGAATTACCGTCCGTCGTATAACAGTCGGTATGTCGGCGCCCGCCTCGAGTATATAATGCCACTAGGTAACTAAACACATAAAAAAACATAAAAACGTGATTTGATGGCAATAGCAAAATTCAAAGATATAGCAAAAGACGATATTCATCTTGCAGGCGAAAAAATGAGCCTGCAAGACATCGTCGGAAAAACGATTGTAATAACTGGATTTAAAATTACAAAAAGTAAATTTAAAGACACTGACTACCTGGCGCTACAATTTGAAATTGAAAATGAACAACATGTAACATTCACGAGCGCCACAGTCCTCATTGAACAGCTGAAAAAATACGGTGAACAACTTCCCTTTGAGACCGTAATCAAACGTCTGGGGAAATTCTATTCGTTCACCTGATCACGGTTATTCAGTAGTCATTTTCTGAATAATTGGTTGAGGTGCGCTATGCTACTCGGCAGCAATTGGAATAACAGGTCGAATGCAGGGGTCAGCTACCGGAATTCGAATAACAATCCGTCGAATAACAATCGGAATATCGGCACCCACCTCGAGCTCAGGGATACGCAATCTTTGAACAGCACCTCAACCAGCTCTGTATCAACAGACAAACACACAACGAAGAGCCTTCCGCGTATTAGTACCTCTCCGGGAACGTTCGCGGCAGATCAAAATCAATCTCAAAAACCATGAAGCGGCACGGAAACCTGTTCGGGAAAATCATTGATATTGACAACCTCTGCCTGGCCCACCAGCACGCCAGACGGGGCAAATCCTACTACACGGACGTGCGGATGGTTGATAGCGATCCGGAGCGCTACCTCTGGCAGCTGCACGACGCTCTCAGGGACCACACGTTCACTACATCCCAATACACTACAAAACAGATCTATGAGCCAAAACAGAGAACGATATACAAACTTCCATATTTTCCTGATCGGATTATTCATCATGCTGTTATGCAGGTGATTCAGCCTATCTGGGACAGAACGTTTATTTTTGATTTATATTCCGCAATTCCCGGGAAAGGGTTACATGCTGGTTCCTACCGGTTAAGACAATTCCTGAGAGATCGCAAAAATACAAAATGCTGTTTGAAGTTCGATGTCTCTAAATTTTATCCGAGCATTGATCATGATATTCTTATAGAAAAAGTGAGGAAGAAAATTAAATGTCCGGACACCCTCTGGCTCCTGGAGGATATTATCCGGAGCCCCGGGGGTAATAAGAATGTTCCAATTGGAAATTATTTATCACAGTATCTCTCAAACCTTTATCTAAATGATTTCGATCATTGGATTAAGGAAACCATTGGAATGAAATATTACATCCGTTACTGTGATGATGGTGTAATTTTCCATCAGGACAAGACTGTACTCAGGACCCTGATGGAAGATGTTAGAGAATATATGCAGGAAGAACTCGCATTGTCACTAAATCCCAAAACCACAGTTCTTGATGTAGATCGTCAAGGTGTGGATTTTCTTGGGTATAAGTGCTTCCGAGATTACACCCTGCTCCGAAAATCCTCTGCAAGGAATTTCAAAAAGAAAATAGCACAAATTGAGGCCGGAAACCTGGATCCTCAAAACGTTATAAGTTCAACCATGTCCTACCTGGGCTGGTTAAAACACTGTGATGCCCATCATCTTTCAACCCGGTACATTTACAATAATCAGGCCGTTCTGGCTGAGGTCGAACGGGCCGCATCAACACTAAAAATCGAAAATCCATTGAGGAGATAATAATGCCTGAGCAAACAGATAATAAGCTATTAGAAGGTGGCAACTGGTGGAAAGGAACATTGAAAGAAAATCTGCAATATATTCCAAACACACTTGAAAACAAAAAAAGCCGGACCCTGTTTGAAGAACAAATGTGGTATGGCCCAGGAACAAGAATAGATTGGCCCTGGTAAAATCAACAGGAGGAAAACTATGCGTACATCAGAATCAACAATTGAACCACCGGAAATCGAAATAGATTGTATAAGATCTGGACGCGCAACCTTGATTTGTCGCTGGAACGCTCAGCAGGAAACAAGAGAAAACGAGGAAGATCTTCAGCAGATCTGGGTATATGACGAAGCTTGGATCAAATGGGCCCTGCCTGCGAGTTTCGTTGCAACAGACGGCAGCACGGTGAGTATGCCTATCTCGGGGGATCCGCAGGATATCCGGAACTATGCTGAGCAGTATATCCAAGCCAATTCAGACGAGATCATGAGCTATGCGATGGCTACTACAATGAGGGCTTGATATAACCCCCATCCAGTATGAGGTGATTCAAACGGTCACAAAAACAGACATTGAAGCAGAACTCCAAACAACGCTTCCTGCAGGCTACACGTCCGACATAATCACAGAAATGATTGCGGATGAAGAGGACCTGTTCAAGCTCAAAACCCACCGGACGGCATTCACAGGCTCAGCCGCGAGACTTTCCGAAAAAGCCATCCTTTACATGGTGATCGACCGCCTGGCAACCAGCAATAGGGATCTAATCAAGGGTGCAGTTTCCGAGATCTCCGAGAATGGAGCAAAGGTCAAATTTGCAAACGGCAAGGATCTTGCAAGTTACAGGCAGGAAGCAGAGAGGATCATTGCGGATTTGAGACTCCCAGGAACTGCCTATCCTTCCGAGCTGACCTTTACAAACTCCAGCATTGCATCCGGGTACACACCTTCGGATAAGACATTTTACAGGTGATTAAGATGGCAGCTGCAAACGAACCCAGTTTCGCAAACTGGATGAAAGTCACCGGCCGGTATCTGGTAGGACAAGAGCTCTTCCCTGTAAATCCCCTTGTGACCTCCGTGCAGCCCTTTGATGTGACACACACCATCACCAACGAGGAACTCCATAAGGAACTCCTGAATGCCGGGGAAAGTCCGGAAATCCACCTGTTAGATCAGTACTATGCAGTCCTACCGGTTGACTACCTGCAGGTTTTTCTCGAAAAGAACTCCGTAGACTCGCTTCAGTGGATCAAGGACTACAGGGACTGTGACAATATGGCTCTCTACCTGTGGGCTGCCCTGAATATCATCAATCCATCGGCAGCGTTTGGCCTGGCAATTGGTACCACTTCCTCTGGAGGCTGGCACGCCTGGAATGTCTACCGGGACGAATCCGGAGTTAACTTCCTGGAACCACAAAACGATGAGGAACTTAACCCTGCCGAGTATCGGGCTAAGATATTCATCCTGTGAGGAAACATGTTTGATATTTTCGATCATCCTTTCCCGATTTACAAAATCATAGTTACCGAGGAAACCACCAATCAGGTAACCGGAGAGATTACTCCAGCATCCGAGGGAACGCCAGCAGCCATCCCCGGGCACGTCTCAGACCTCACACAGCAGGAACTCGCCACGCTGGATGCTGCTCTCGTGAAGAAAGGTGTCCGGAAATTTGCTACGTCCTTACCAGTGGATCTTGGAGACATCATCCGGATTACAGAGTCGGACTTGAGTACAACCGATTGGGCCGTTGAACAGTTGATGTATGAGGCCGCTCTTGTGTGGAAGTACGCCGGAGAATCTCGGAAAACGTATCTTCTCAAAAAGATCTAAAAATATTGAGAAACATATATATGTTGCAATTGTCATATTGAAAATATAATGCAACTGCTCTGTTTTTCTGAAAACGGAAATGACCTGGGGGATATCTGCACGAATCAGTGTCCGTTTCGTTATAAGTGCACGAATGCTCGTGCTCGTGTTCCTTTCCTGGTAGAAACCGCCTCAACAAAATGTTCCGCTCCGGAGCGCGCGGTCCTTGGTGGGATCCCAACAACATCTTTCTCCATTTTCGAAGTTTCACAAAACGCATTTCTCAACGGTGTCCTTGATGAAGGATAATGAACTGGTTCCTGTCAGCTGTACAAATCCGGAATGCTCTGAGGTAATCTGGATCACAAAAAAGCAAAAACGGCAGCTTTTCCTTGACTATTTCTTACGGTACGGTCGCGTTGAATTTCCATATTGTAGTAAGGCCTGTCAGGAGGAGCATGTACGGGCTTTGTCTGCCAGTACACAGTTTAAGCCTGCTCCTATTAAGGACCATGGGGAAGGACTAATCAGGGTCTGAATATTCCATTTTTGAACTTTCTATTATATACCTTTCAATGAAATTTTTCGACGGTGAATACCTATGGAATTCAACGCCGAAACTCTCTCCTATATGGTCAATGTCGTACTCATCCCCCTTGCCGGCATCCTCGTCGTGAAAGTTCGGAGATATACCCCTACCCTGATCACGACTGTAACGGAAATCAACCGACTCCGCAAGCAGGCCAAAACGGTTCTGAACATCCTTGGAAGCATCTATACACTCACTTCAACGGTGGATGATGCACTCGAAGACGGCCAGCTGGATCCCGATGAAGCAGCAACAATCATCCAGCAGGTTAAGGACCTTGCAGGCTCCCCTGAAGTGCAGGCTCTTCTGGAGGAATTCTCTGAAGAGTGATCAGGCCATGTCTCCTCCCATCCCTCCTGATGCAGTCGGCCTGAAAGAGTATCTGGAATCCCGTTTTGATGGCCTGGAAAAACTGATCGATCTGAGGTTTCAGTCAGTTGAGACCACGAACAAAGCACAAAACAAAAGTTTCTCGACTCTGGAATCCCGGGTAAGTTCCCTTGAACGGTGGCGAGCATACATCTGTGGAGCTTGCCTGGTCCTGGGCTTCCTCGGGAGATGGGTATGGGACAGGCTGTTTTGAGGTATGAAAAATGATGAAAATGAGCTCAGACTCGGAAAAAGCACTGCAGAGGCTAAAAGTTAAAAAAACTACTCTTAAGATAAAAGCATCTGAGGGAATTCTCGAAGTGGGTCGATTCATAGAAGGTAAGATGGCTGAGAAGATCAGCCTGAACCAGTTGTCTCCTGCACTTCAGGACTCCACGATCAAGGCAAAGGGATCCTCTGAACCGCTCTTTGATGATGGCCATCTTCTCCAGCAGATCGACAGCAGGGTTTCCGCTGACGGTCTTGTTGAAGTGGGGGTTTTCGATGGTCCGGAAAAACGTGCATTCATTGCAATGATTCACGAATACGGGGCTCCGGCTGCAAATATTCCTGAGAGGTCTTTCATGCGGTCTGCTGTGGAAGAAAATAGAAAGGGATTTAAGAAGGCCTTTAAAGATGGGTGGGATAAAGTTTGAAGTCAACTTTCCTTTATATACTTCTTTTTTAAAACTCTTCTCTTGCGGAGAACCCGCATTTTACCTGACCACGAGGAGGACCCTCCATTTTGTCAAGGATCTTATCCACTACACAAAAAAAGGAACTTTTCAAAGCTATTCCTGCAAGCGTCACGATTGGCGAGACCACGATCACGGCCAGCAAAATATGGTCGAATCAGATACTCACGACTTATCCTTCAATCACTCTAAATGTCTCCCAGGATGGCCTCCAGGAACTAACGGACATCAAGGCCGGCCCACTCTATTACCGTGCCATGCTCACAGTTCACATTCTTGCCGAAACGGTCCAGGGTATTCAGGGAGCACGCCTGGCCGAGGCCCTTGCAAATGAGGTCTTTGAGGCAATTGCTGCATGGACAACTCCCATTGAAGGGAATGTCCGGATCTTCGATTCTGATACAGACATCAAATCCTTGCAGTATCTTGGTCAGATTAATGGGGTTTTCGATTACGTTTTTTCAGCTATCATCTACCATTCATGAGGAGCCTATGACAATCAAAGAAATACAATCTCAAGTACGACAAAGCGAAATCGGTGCACTGGAAATAAAGGTCGATACACTTACTCAGGAGAAAGCCGCTCTGCTTGGCCAGATTTCCGGCCTGATGACTGAACGCGACGTACTCAAGCAGCTGGTCCGGACTAGCCCGGTACAACAGCGGAAATTATTGGAACAGATTGAAGCAATTGATGTGCATGTCTCCGAGAAGGAAGCCGAGCTTGAGAACATCCCCGAAGGGCTTACAGCCGAAGAACGGGGAGCAGTGCAGGCAATGCGAAGGGGAGCAATTGATAATCTCAAAGCTGAACGTGAACGACTCAGATTACTGATTGTAGGAGAAAAAACATGACTGATCCAGTTGATGGAAGAAAAGGAAAGTGGATAGAATACGTAGACGAAACGATGGTCTTCGGGACTACTCCGGACAATCCCATCATGAAAGCGTTTCCCGGGGAATTGATCGACTTTGAAATCGACGGGGGAGCTGAGTTTGAAACATACAAGATTCTCAAAGGCCCCACCGACACCGACCCGCTTTCCTGCGGGGTCACCAGAAAGACCGTGGAAAAGGCCCACACCGTGAAGATTTCCCTGAAAGTCACTGCCATGGATCTGATTCCATATGTGGTTATGGGGGCTACGACAACCACATTCACGCCCGGGACCACACCACATCCGGTATCCATTGGTTGCATAATTGGAACGGAATACTGCGTTGTGTCAGGCTGCGTGCTCACAAACCACGAGGTCAATTTCAAGGATCGCAAAAGTGTTGGAGAACTCAATCTGGAATTCCAGGGAGTCGAGCGGACCGATTGGGGTTCTGATTATATTGGAACAGGATCCCATGCAAGCGCAGTACCTGCTGCCCCTTTGCAGCTTAACGATATTGCCTACATGATGTACGACGGCTCATCTGTGGGTATAGTTGGTCTGATAATGGACTCACTGAAATTTGGAATCAAGAACAATGTGGAACCTGTTACAGAGGGATCTGTTCCGTGGGCGAGCAAAATCACCGCATGGAATTATACCGGACGGGAGATCTCAGTGGACCTGGGATGTTCCCTTACTGAAATGACGATGGTTGACCAGGTTCTTGCCGGAGCCAATAACCACACGCTGGAATTTTCGATAGGCGGTGATGAATTCACCATTTCCTCCATTGCCTGGACCAATGCACCAAGTGTGAAAGCGGCTCCTGCTGAACTCATCGGAATGAATCTGACAAACGAACCAACTGCTGCAAGGCTGGCGGTAGCATGAACGTAAACAACATTCTACTCAGGGAAAAACCGTCCCATAAAGCCGTCAGGGAAGTCCAAAAGGCCGGAATCATATGGTTCCAGAAAAGACTGGGATACGAGAAAATGAAGGCTGCGGAGCCAGGGCAGACGATGACCCATTTTATGAACTCCTGCCTTGCAGACGACCCGGAGCTTTTCGCAGAGTATTCTTCCTTCCTGGAAGTCATGCCAGACTATCAGACAATCATGCTGGCTACAAATTGGACCCTCAAGGAAGTCATAGACTACGAAGCAAAGGCCAGCAATAGAGAATTCGAAGAGCTTCTGGAAAGATGCGAGGATGTGCTTGGGGGAACAGCCCGGGATTTTTTAAGAGGCTCCAGGACAGGTACCAAACCGGAGAGCCTGGAGAGTCCGGAGAAATCGAACTTGACGACATCCTCAAGCCAGCCTGGCACACCCTCCGTGAAGCCCGGGGAGTCCTCCGAAACCTGAAGAAAGAAGGCACTGCAACGATGTCCCCAGAACTTGAAGACGTGTTCCTGTGCGAGTCCTGGAGCATCTCGCAAGCTGTCCTGGATGATATGAGTGAAGATGAAATTCAGCTTCGTAAACTGGTAGGAACCGCACGGAATCTCAACGAGAGGTACGGATGAAAATCGGAGACATCGATGTTCCCTGTGTATCGGCCTTTGATGCGGCAGACGCTATAAGAAAAACTGAAACTATTGCTCCTCTTGGTACTGACCTTCATGTGATCGCAGAATTTGATCCGGAGCCGGTACCTGTGGAGATCTCAGGAGTGCTATTCCAAGAATACGGAGGTAACAAGACTGCCGACGAGTACGCCGAAGACCTTGCGGCCCTTGCCTCCAGGAAGAGCGTCTGGAATTACGTTCACGATGTTCAGGGCCAGTATGGGTTCATAGCAGCAGATGAGTGCAATGTTGACCCACACGAGACCACGAAGGCCCGCAGGGATTTCAATGTCTCCGGGATCTTCCTTCCCCTCGCTAAATATCAGGGGAAGATAGAAGCAAACCCGGTGATCCGGAGCAATTCTTTCGGGGTCCTGCTCGAAGCCTGCACTGCCTGGGTTCAGATACCCAGGCTTTCATCCTACACAACGCCCGGAGCCACGAGGACCCTTGCGTCAGAATATGGCTCACTGACTCAGGCCTCAGATGATGTTCAGTTCCTGCCCGGGGGCGAGATGGACGGCATCGGGGAAGTCAGGGTCTTCGACGGCACAAAGAGGATCTTCTCGGCAGCTCACCTGGTTTCGGGCGTACTGACTTTTTCAAACGGTCTCTATAAGGTGGCTATTGACAAGAGTACGGACCAAATCACAATCTCGTACTGGTCCGGAGAGGCATACACAAAAATCGACGACTTCACCCTGGGAGCGTTCACGTCTCTTTACCTGAAGACCTGTCGGCCCAATCTCGTTGAAGTTGTCCTATCCTCGAGTGCAGAGATCTTAATGGAGGCAGGCAGGGTTCCGATGATTGACACGGGAACTTTGACCTGCAGTACACTCTCCCCTGCAGATCAGACCACGGAAATGGACAACTTCCTGGTCCTGGGTGAAGACCTGCATGTGGCCAGTGATCAGGCTCTAGAAATTACCTCCGGGGGGATTTCAGGTAATGGAAAAAAGTGGATCTTCCAGGCAACTGAGGAAGTTGCACAAGAAGCAAAAAATTGCCTGGTAAATCGCCAGGCAAAATGGCATGTGGTAAGAAGGTGGTGACGACTTCAAATGCGCCTTGAGAAGGCTTCGTCTGACTCGAATAGGTATATCAGCCCCTCAATAAATCCGATGATAGCCGGAATAAAAGCCCAGCAAAAAACCAGATACAGTAGACCCTGTAAAGTTTTACCCATATAAAATTTATGAATGCCAAATCCTCCAAGAAGAAGGGCAAGGATCCCGGCGGTCATCCGGCTCTTATCAGCAACCGCTGATAGTTTCTGACGTACTCCACATTTAGGACAAATTTCAGCTTCATCAAGAATTTCAGCACCACATGTTCTACAAAATGCCATTATAACTCTCCTAATTGTTTCTAACTAATTATAAAAAGACAGGCTTAAAAATATATCGTTTTGAGGCCAGCATGACCGACATCACAATAGAAAAAATAGTATATGCATTTGAAGCAGACGTTGACAACGCCGCTCGTGGAATGACTCGAGTAGAGCGTTCCTTCAAATCAGTTGATGGGTCAGCTGATCGGTCATCTGGAAAACTCAAAGGCGTCTCTGGAGCAGCGGCAGGATTAGCTTCTGCAATCAATCCGGCAACAATTGCTGTTGCCGGGCTGACAGTTGGACTCGGGCTGCTCACAGTTGCCGCAAAAGACTCAATAGGCGTGTTCGAGGATTATCAGCAGGAAATCACAAATTCCGCGGCAGTCACCGGGACATTTGGAGACGTGTACATCAGGACATTTGAGAACATCGATGAAGTGGCCCAGACCCTTGGAAAGTCCACAGTATTCACAGCCACACAGTCCGCAAATGCTATCTATGATATAGCTTCGGCTGGAGAGGATGTCGCAAACCTGACCACCCGGCAAACGGAACCTATGATGGACCTCGCATCCGGGACGCAGTACGATCTTACCAGGTCAACAGAATTATTGATTGGTACGGTAGCAACCTTTGGTGGCACAATGGACGATACTCGGCACTACGCTGACGTGTACACAAAAACGGTTGGTTCATCGAGAGCCACCATGGACAAGCTTGCGTTATCACATGGATACGTAGCGGGGACCGCAGAATCCCTCGGACTGGAAATTGAGGATCTGAACGCCGTGCTCGCTGTCATGTATAATCGGAATGTCAAAGGTGAGAAAGCCGGATCTTCTCTGAATATGGCAATGGTCAAGTTGCTTGATCCAACCAGGGAAATGATAGACGTGTACTCGGAGATGGGTATTAAATTTGACGAAGTCGATCCACTTGCCAGGAATTTCGTGGACATCCTTGAAACCCTGAATGCTGCCGGTATTGATCCAAGGCAAGCATCGATTCTTTTTGGGGCCGAGGCCGTATCCCCCATGCTCAAACTCATTGAGAATATCCCCCAGGTCAGGCAGTATCAAAATGAATTGAGGAACACCGAAGGGTATTCTGCAAAGCTTGCGGCCCAGCAGCTGGATACAGCACATGGTTCCAAACTCCTCATGCAGTCAGCAATTGAGGGTTCTAAAATCAACTTCGGTGGACATATGGAAGGAGGAGTGCGTGAATTCTATGGAACCATAACTGACTTCATGCCAAAAATAGATTTGTTTGTAGACAAAGTGTTTGAAATCGCCAGTGCAGGCAAAGAATTGATCCAGCCGTGGATTGACGCTGAAAAACGAATAGTATCCGCAGGAACCGGAATAATCAAGGATATGATAGAACCTTTGGGCGAGTCTTTAACCGGAGGAGACCTGTCTGGATTTAAGCTGCTAGCCGATGACATAGTGTATGGCCTGGCTATGGGAAAAAATGCAATGGCTTCAGTCCTAGAATTCATAGACGAAAACCCGATTTTCGTCAGATGGCCTGCTGATATTCTACGAGGAATCCTTGAACTTGCCTCAGCTGCATACAAAGCTTTTGTGGATATCCGCAAATGGGCATTTAATGAGATAGGGGGTGCAATTGATTTTGTAATTGGCAAGTACAACTCCCTTGTCCCATATATGCAGGCTGCCGGTATGGCTGTAGAAATCATTAACCTGGACATGTTCAAGCCGCTGGAAACCTCCGCTGAAAAAGCCCATATGGAAGTCAAAGACGAAATGGACCAGATGGTAACTGATGTCAAGGCCGATCTGGGTGAAATGACTGGAGCTGCGAGTCAGGCTAACCTTTCCCCGGATACCGAGATCATCCCGGGGGCTCAGAGATCCTATGAAAAGATCTACGGCCAAGAAAAGGTCCAGAACATCCGCGAAAAGTACAACGATGACAGCCTCCTACGTGGCGTTTTCAATCAGGATGTTGCCAGGCAGTATGGGCTCGTTTCTGATCGAATTCAGGCAATCTCAAAGGAATCCTCGGAGGAAGTTGCCTCTGTGGATTCTGAACAGAATATGTTTTCAGGGGTTGGGGTACCGATGTTCCCGATGTCTCAAGGGCCATTTGCTTATTCCCCTACCGTGCAGAGTTTGATACCTGGATTCGGATATAACGATAAAGAATCTATTAAAGAAAAATCTATTAATGATCCTGTTATGCCTGTGTCAATTAATGCCGACCCATTTAGCTCGGTTTTTAAACTTGATCAGCAATATCAAGCTATCCAGAATACAACCCGTGCTCCAAACACTGCTTTAGTACAATCAAACATGGCAAATACCTCAGTAACAGCAGATCTTAAAGAGGCCATAAAAGGGATGAAAGAACAGTTTATTGATGCTCTTAAGCAGGAACCAAGGAAGGCTGATGTTGACATGGATGTGAAAGTGGAAACCTCGATGGATGCAAGAACATTGCAGCGGCTGATAGCTGATGCAACAGCACGCGGAATTTCAGGATACTCGGTGTAATAATGGACCCACGACTCAAATATACGGTTCGAGCTCAGCGATACAAACATAACCCGTTTTCGTTCGGTGGTACTGACTGGAGCCGGATACTGATCCCAACTGAATATTCAGTGGGTAGCCCCAACGCCATGGCCTATGGGAACGAAATGAAGGATACCAGTTCCACCAATATCGTGACACTCACATCATCATTCATACTTCCTATAACTTTCGATAAAGAGATGATCGACGGGAACGTATTCTGCAATCTAAAAGTAGGCATGGAAGCACGATTTGATGGCATGATTGGATACATATCCGACGTGGACGTTGAGATCAAAAAAATGTTTTCGGACGGGTCCACAGAAAGCCTTTCAGGTGTAGTTGCCTTGCTCGATGGCGGGACAACATCTGGACCAATCGCTGGAAACGATAACGTCGATCTGATCACAGGTCAGGTTTTTGGATGGGTTCCTGTTCATGACAAGGTAATTGAGTCAAACGAACACATCGTGATCACAACAACCGTCATCAGCAATACAACTCTATCAGGATACCATACAGACACATATCTGTACTACGCTGCGGACTCTGACGATACATATTTCATCATCCCATTCGTGTGAGGTTTTTTATGACACTATACCCCAATTGGCTCTACTACGAAGACTACTTCCTGAACCTCGGAACCGTGCAGTCCTCTTACCTGATGAACTCTTCAAAAGTAGATAATTACATTTCCAGTGAAGGTGGCCGGCTCAAGACATTCACCAGGTCAAAGAGTCTGCCTGTGAGGCAGTTTGAGTGCACCGCACTGGATGAAAATTACCGGGATATTGAACGGATACTGGAATATCTCAACGGAAAAACTGTTCTTCTGGGTTACGGGCCCCGGGACCTGGCCACATATGGAGTGATACAAAACTTCAACGTGCCTTCGGGTGTATCAACCGTACAGAAATATACAATAGACATACAGTTTTTAGGAAATGTCATGGGCCAGTTCAGGGAAGCAGAAGATTTAAGAAATTTCGTTATGGGAACAACAATGACTGACGTGGCTGCCTCTGGAGGGCAGGCATTGAATATGTCAACCAGTACCAATTTTGTGGGTTTCAACATATATCAATCAGACATCGTGCTCCCGATAGGAGATTACAGTTTTTTTGTGCGTGCGAGGGATACCGCACAGGTTACAGACGATTTGTATGTCGAAATTAAAAATCAGACTGATTCCATTGTAATAGTATCCGACAACACAACATGCACACAGGAATACAAGCTTCATCAGTTTGACTTTTCGATCACTTCCGTGGATATCGGTGATACGATCTCGTTTTCTCTGGGAGAATCCAGTTCAACCGTAAACCACATCTACATTGATTTTCTGGGATTCGCCGCAAAACCCTGAAGTTTGAAGTCTGAAGTTTGAAGTTTGAAGTTTGAAGTTTGAAGCTTGAAGTTTGAAGTTTGAAGTTTGAAGCTTATATGAAGAAGCGTAAAACCCCTGAGTCTTTAGCTCAGGGGATATAAGCGTCAACTTGCCACTAATATTTAATATGATTACATTAATATCTTAACAATACATTTTAACACTATTCACTTTTGCGATAACCAAGCAAAAGGAATATTCAACGGGCCGCCCCTGGGATGGGGGTCTTCGTAAAGCGGGTCCCACAATTCGTTGCCTTCCCGTTAGGTATGGATTGTGACACAAGGTTCCTTCGGGAATCGGTCGGAGGAAGCCTGTCGGTCTTTAGCCGAGCGGTAGTTCACTTTTTTACAGATAAGTCAGGCAGGATGCTCGTGACTTCAGTGGCGGGTAATTGACCCTGATCTTTCAACTTTTTCATTGCCTCCATTGCCTCCGGGCTACGCATGAAAACCTGTAGCAGTTCCGGGATATTTTGCTCCAGCTCTTTCAATTTTTTCAGCTCCGTCCTCATCTCCTGGAGTTCGGAACGTTCAACGACGTGGCGGGCGGTTTCTGCCTGGAGGATTATGTTTTCCTTTTTGATCTGTTGGTACTCGGGACTCTCGCTGATATCCAATTCCTTTTGAACCGTTATAAACGGCATGAGCTTGATATATTCCCTTTTCAAATCTTCCACGTTAGACCGGTAATAAGCGGCCTGGGAGCCTGGAAGTTTATGCCCCATGATGAATTCTGCCGTTGTTGAATTAAAATTTGCATTAATCAAAGCTGAGAAACAATAACGTCGCATGTTATGAGATCTTATCAGGTATGTTGAATACTCAGATGCCGAATATGACATTTGCCATGATTAAATACCAGGACGACCTGGATTTAGTTAGAGAAAAAGAATTGAGTCTTCAAGAAAGGAATGAAGTATATTCAGCCCTTAAAAATTCATTGGGAAATTTTGTTTGTAACACCGGTATAAAAGAAACGAGAGCTCTTAGAAACAAAGTATACGGTGGATTCGGAAGTTCCGCAAACCCATATAATGAACTTTGTGATGAAATTATCCAAAAAATCTCGGGCAGAAGGAATAATATATTCGATTACTGGGATAGAAGCAAGTCACGTAAACTACAAGAAGATCTCTTGAAAATCAGTGAAAAATCACTCAAGACTCGAATACCAGAACTTAAAGTTCCTATATATATGACGGAGTAAATGTTATGCTGATTCATGGTTCTGATAGAGAAATGATATTTGACATGGCGGTTCAGCAAGCATTTCCTTATATTATTTTTCCACCAATCAGAGATTCATATGAAGGATTAAATTATGATGAATTTAGGAATAAACTAATTAAGAATCTCCTTGCTCTTTATCATTTTAAAAACGGAAATGACAGTCCGACTTTTTATAACCAGGAAAAAGAAATACTACGTATGTTGGAATCTGCTGTATTTGATAAATCAACAACAGCAGATATTGAGAATTATAAGCGCCAACAAAATACAACTAGTGACGCAATAAGAGAAATAATTAATAAACAAACCGAGATTGAATATAGACTAAACAAACTCGAAAAGTTATCTAAAAAACGCAAGGGAAGCTCAAAGTCTGATGTAAAAAGGTCTGAAGGTGATAACTTAAGCTTAAAGTCTGAAGGTGATAACTTAAGCTTAAAGTCTGAAGGTGATAACTTAAGCTTAAAGTCTGAAGGTGATAACTTACCTTCAAAAGGAGTGGCTAAAAAGGATAAACGAAAATCTGGAGAGTCCATAAAAGATATTGTAAGGAATGGTCTTAAATCCTCTACCATCCCCCTTACCAGAATGGAAATATGTAATAAAACTGGGTTAAATGAAAACCAAGTAGATAGTGGATTATATAGATTAAAACAACAAATTAAATGCGTAGAAGGAGATACACAAAAAACGTATATGATATTCTGCGAATAACAGGCACAAAAAATGAAAGTACTTAAAATCCTAACTTTTTTTTACTATTTACTCTATTATTATACCGGGCAGGAAGGTTGTATTGATTTTGGTTCTTCGAAGCCGTCAAAAAACTAACCAGTGAATTGCCATCGGAGGCACAAATGTGACTTTGATCACGGATGCTAAATTGGCCTACGAGGCAATCACACTGCCCATATAAAATATGGGGTAATCTAAATTGTCCGAGATAGTTAACAAAGCTTGCGGTTTAGACATCCATAAAAATTTTCTTATTGCCACAATTTTCAGCAGATCTGATGAAACCAAACAACAAGAACGCTTTGTTAGAGATGATGAAGGAATTATAGCTCTTAATAACTGGGTTATCTCTGCAAAATGTGATGTTGTTGCTTGTGAATCAACAAATGATTTTTGGGTTCCAATCTATGATTTATTGACAAAAAATGTACGTGTCATAGTTGGAAATGCACGCGATATGAAGGCACTTACACATAAAAAAACAGATAAACTCGATTCTGAGTTCATTGCAAAACTTGCATTGAATGAGATGATTCAGCCTTCAAGAGTCTTTCCAAAAGATCATAGAGAATTTCGTTCATTGGTTCGCCTTCGTCATGCATATGTTAGAAAAAGAACGGATATTAAAAATGAAGCTCATTCTGTCCTTTCTTCTGAGATGATCTCTATTAAAGGGATACTTTCGGACATTTTTGGAAAAAGCGGTAAAATGATATTATCCGGAATTATTTCCGGTAAGTCTGTTGATGAAATAATAGCAAATCTCCCCGTAAATGTTCGTAAAAAAAGTGATCAGATTAGAGAGGTTCTTGATAGAGAAATCTCCCAAAGCGCTACTATAAGACTTAAATCATGCCTAAATCTCATACAATATTTTGATGATGAAATCAGAATATTAGAGGAGCATATTTTTGAGTATGTTTATAGTAATCATGAACATGAAATGAATATTTTAATGTCTGTGCCAGGTATTGGTGAACTTAGCGCAGCCACATTAATTGCTGAAATAGGCGATTTCAATGACTTTTCATCGGGAGATAAACTTGCTTCATGGCTTGGCTTAGTTCCAAATGTGTACCAGTCTGCTGATAAATACTATAGTGGAAGAATCACCAAGAGAGGATCAAGAGTAGCTCGATGGATTCTAACCCAAATTGCTCACGCAGCATCAAGAAAAAAAAGAAGTATATTAAAAGAATTTTTCAAACGTAAAAAGAAAACAATTGGACATGCTAAAGCAATCATTGCTCTGGCAAGGAAAATCGCTACAATAATATGGCATCTTATCATAAACGATGAGATGTACGAAGATGAAACGGGTTACGAAAAGGGAGAAATTAAAAAGCGGAAAATTGTTGAGAACGAACCATTTTCAGTTGATGAACGTATCTCAATATTCAGTGGAATTGCAGCTATTGTAAGGAAAAAAGAAGGCGACAGTACTTGACAAATACCATGCCACAACCATAGTCCAGACTTCCGTGCTGGCGCCGTTCGAGGTCCTGAACTCGGTTGTGTTGTCACATCCATAGTCCAGACTTCCGTGCTGGCGCCGTTCGAGGTCCCGAAC
>Ga0172382_10002483_pt1 | contig 30760 bp, 40 predicted proteins | sample Leawel138RmetaG_FD_122245 | JGI IMG/M metagenome (GOLD analysis project Ga0172382, IMG submission 122245) | Leachate microbial communities from a municipal landfill in Southern Ontario, Canada - Leachate well 138R metaG | ecosystem: Engineered > Solid waste > Landfill > Unclassified | place...
GAGTAAGGCGAGAGAGAATGGGTCATATCGAACTCGCGTCTGAGGTGGCGCATGTTTGGTATTTTAAAGGCGCTCCGTCAAGATTGTCTCGCTTGATCGATGTTTCTCCAAGGGATGTGAGTAATGTTATCTACTTCTCGCAATACATTGTCTTGTCAGTAGATAAAAACGCGAAAGCAAGTATTTTAGACAATCTAGACATTGCTCAAATCGAGGCTGAAGAAAATCTTCGTCAACAAGCCAAAGAAACTATCCAAGAAATCAAAAAGATTTTACAAGCTGATCAGAAAAAATTAAAGGAAAAAATCTCAAAAAAAGAAACACTAGAAATTAAACTTGAAGAACTGACACTTAAGTCAAAAAAAGCCATTGTTCAAATTAAAGAAAACTTAACTAAACAGGTTGAGCAAAATACCGAGATCTACGAAACCATCAAAAGCATGGTTAAAAATATCAAGAAAAAGTCGGTTTTAACCGAGGATGAGTACATTAAATTAATTGATTATAACGCAGAAAGTTTCATTGAAGTTGGAATGGGAGCGGAAAGTATCTTAAAGTTAGTTAAAGAAATTGATCTTGAGGCTTTAGAAGACAGCCTCCGCCAAAAGATTGAAGAGACTAAAAGTAAAACCAAATCAGCTGGCTATATTAAAAGATTAAGAATAGTTGAAAGTTTTAAAAAAGCTGGAGTTGATCCCTCCTGGATGTTTATCAAGATTCTACCGGTTATTCCTCCTGATTTAAGACCAATGGTACAGTTGTCTGGAGGTAGGTTTGCCTCTTCTGATCTCAATGATTTATATCGAAGAGTGATCAACCGTAACAACCGGTTAAAACATCTCATCGGCTTAGGGGCTCCAGATATTATTTTAAGAAATGAGAAAAGAATGCTTCAGGAAGCGGTTGACTCATTGATTGATACCAAGGTTGCCACTCGACGCCAAACTCAAAGACTACCATTAAAATCTTTGTCAGATATGCTGAAAGGCAAAAAGGGTCGCTTCCGCAGAAACTTGTTGGGCAAGCGAGTAGATTATTCTGGTAGAAGTGTCATTATTGTTGGTCCGGAACTGCGGTTAAATGAGTGTGGTATTCCAAAAGATATGGCTCTAGAAATGTTTAAGCCATTTGTTTTTCATGAGTTAATCTTACAAGGTTCTGCGCCAAATGTTAAAAGTGCTCGTAACTTGATTGACCGTCGTGAACCTGAGGTTTATGATGCACTAGAAAAGGTGACCAAAAACCACCCTGTGTTGCTCAACCGTGCCCCAACCTTGCACAAGCTGGGTATTCTTGCTTTTTATCCCAAGTTGATCGATGGCAAAGCGATCAAGATTCATCCCTGTGTTTGTTCAGGCTACAATGCTGATTTTGACGGTGATCAAATGGCTGTTCATCTACCTTTAACCAAGGCTGCCCAGCAAGAATCGATTGACTATATGATGGTTAGTAAAAATCTGCTTAAACCAGCTAACAGTCAGCCAATTACCGTGCCTAACAAAGAGATGGCTATGGGTGTGTATTATCATACTCTTATTGATGAAAGTTTAACCGAACATCAGAGTGTTTTTGCCAATGAAGATGAGGCTTTTCATGCTTATGCGGTTAATCTTATTGATTTACATCAACCAATTAGAATCAGGCTTAATAAGGGTGGGCAATCAAAGATAATTAGAACCACTATCGGTAGAGTTGAGTTCAATCAAATTTTACCCGATAGTATGGCTTTTATTAATGAAGCCATAGGTTCAGAAAAGATCAAGGAAATCGTTACCGAGGCGATCGAGTCTTTAGAGGAAACAGAAATTGTTGATATTATTGATGATATTAAAGATTTGGGCTTTAAGACTGCGACTTTATCTGGGATTTCTGTTGGAGTGACAGACTGTGTGATTGAAAACACTAAAGATAAGATTATTAAAGAAGCCAACCGTAAGTCAGAAAATCTACACGACAACTTTCAACAAGGCTTGATCACTGATGAGGAAAGAAAAAAAAGTAACTTTGATATTTGGATGAGCACTACTCAGGAAGTGGCAGATTTAACCTGGGAGTCATATGATCAGGATAATGCCGTAAAGGTGATTATTGATTCTGGGGGGACTCGTGCCTCTAAGGATCAAGTAAAACAACTCGCTGCGATGAGAGGTTTGGTGGTTGATCCTTTGGGCAATATTGTTGAGATGCCGATAAAATCTAACTTCCGTCAGGGTTTGTCTATTTTTGAGTATGTTAACTCTGCCAGAGGTTCTCGTAAAGGTTTAACCGACTCAGCTTTAAAAACAGCTGACGCTGGTTATTTAACTAGACGTTTGGTTGACGTTTCGCATGATTTAATCATTCGTATGGAAGACTGCGGTACTGATCAAGGCATTGAGATAAAACGCTCAGACCGTTCTGAAGCCTTTGAAAATCGAATTAAAGGCAGAATTATTTTAGAAGATATTAAGGTTGGTAATAAAATCTTGATTAAAACTGAAGAAATGATTACACCCAAGATCGCGCAAGAAATTGGGAACTCGGCAATAGAAAAGATAAAGGTTCGCTCTCCTTTAACCTGTGAGGCCAGAAAGGGCTTATGCGCTAGATGTTATGGTCGAGATTTTTCTAGTAGAAAACTGGTAACGGTTGGCACTCCTGTTGGAGTTGTGGCAGCTCAATCTATCGGAGAGCCTGGTACTCAGTTAACCATGAGAACCAAGCACTCGGCTGGTATCGTTGGGCTGGACGTGACTCAGGGTTTGCCTCGCGTCGAAGAACTGTTTGAAAATAGAGTGCCTAAATCCAAGGCAATTATTTCTCGCATTGCTGGTAAAGCCAAGATTACAGAAAAGGATGGAGAGAGGGTTGTTGAGATTAAATCCACTACCGATGATGAACTCGACGTTCATATTTTGCCCATCAATGCCAAACTGTTAATCGAGGATAAGGATCTGGTTTATGCTGGTCAGAAGATCACGATGGGCTCGATTGATCACAGTCAGCTCCTAAAGATTAAAGGTCTACTGACAGCCCAACTCAATATTGTTGACGAACTGCAAGCTGTTTATGAATCACAAGGAATTGGTATCAATGATCGCCACTTTGAAACGATCGTAAGAAAAATGGGAGATAAAGTAAGGATTAAGGAATCCGGAGACACAACCTTTTTAATTGGTGAAGTCGCGGTTAGAAGTAACTTCTTAGACGTTAATGACGACACTTTATCAGCTGGTGGTGAGCCAGCTGTTGCTGAAGTGTTGTTGCTGGGTATTACCAGAAGTGCTTTATACACAGACTCCTGGTTATCAGCAGCCTCATTTCAACACACCAAAAGAATATTAACCAAAGCTGCTTCTAACGGAGCTATTGATTATCTCGAAGGATTAAAAGAAAATGTTATTATCGGTCGTTTAATCTCAACTTCACCTGAAAGAGCAGGGATTGAGGCTTAGCAGTGAGAAAACTGATACTGCAAAAAGTTACTCGGCGTGATACAATAAAAAACTCGAAAGTTCACAGATTAAGATTAAAGCTTGAGCTAGCGAAAGATGCTGTAGGTTTTATCTCGCTAGAGGCTTGCTTTTAACTTTTTAATTTTAAATTCTGAATTTATATTATGCCAACAATAAATCAACTGATCCGCAAGGGTCGCACAAGAAAAACCAAAAGCGTTAAAGCTACTGCTTTGAGAAAAAACTTTAACACGATTACTGGTCAAACAACAAAAGGCTCTAATCCGCAAAAACGGGGAGTTTGTACCGTGGTTAAAACCATGACTCCAAAAAAACCTAACTCTGCGTTAAGAAAAGTGGCTCGGGTAAGATTATCAAATAAAGTTGAGGTGACCGCGTATATTCCAGGAGAAGGCCACAACTTAGCTGAGCACAGTATTGTTTTAGTTAGAGGAGGTAGAGTTAAAGATTTACCAGGAGTCAAGTATCATATTGTTCGCGGGGTTTATGATTGTGCCGGAGTGGAAGGTAGAAAATCAAGTCGCAGTAAATATGGTGTTAAGAAATCTTCTCAGTAAAATCTTTCACAGTATTTATATGATTATCTAAAAAAATATGCGTACTCAAAAAAATTATATTCGAGAGATTCAACCTGACTTAAAATACCAGTCTTTGCTGATCGCGAAGTTGATTAATCGTTCTATGAAACAGGGTAAAAAAACGATTGCGCAAAAACATGTTTATCAAGCTTTAGAAACCGTGGCTAAATCAACAAATTTAACCCCTCAAGATTTAATGAAAGAGTTGATTGAAAAGATAGCTCCTAAGGTTGAGGTTAGAACTAGGCGTGTCGGGGGAGCCTCATATCAAGTGCCGGTCCCTTTACAACCAAGACGTTCTACTTCTTTGGCTATCCGCTGGCTAGTTACCGAGGCTAACAAAAGACCAAATGCAAAATATCATACCTATGGTGAAAAGTTGTCAGCTGAAATGATGGATGCATTAAAAAATGAAGGCGGAGCTATTGACAAGCGAAACAATGCTCATCGCATGGCAGAGGCTAACAAGGCTTTTGCTCATTTCAAATGGTAGATTAGAGCTAGAGTTAAAACAAAAAACTCAAAAGTGGTGAAAAATGGCTGACTCGTTTTTGCCACCTGGCAAGCATTTTTTAACATTTGAGTTATTTTTTATTTTTTTTATATGTCTGAAATAAAACAAAACCACAAGCAAGTTCCATTAGAGCGAATCCGAAATATCGGTATTATTGCCCATATTGATGCAGGCAAAACCACCACGACCGAGAGAATCTTGTTTTACACTGGTCATAACTACAAGATTGGCGAGGTTGATGCAGGTGAAGCTACTATGGACTGGATGGATCAAGAACAGGAAAGAGGGATCACCATTCAGTCTGCTGCCACCACCGCGTTTTGGCAACAGTATTTTGAGTCTCACCTCCCTAAAACAGATTATCGTATTAACATTATCGATACGCCTGGACACGTTGATTTTACCGCTGAGGTTGAGCGGTCATTAAGAGTTTTAGATGGCGGAGTCACTGTTTTAGATGCAAGCGAAGGTGTTCAGTCTCAATCTGAAACCGTATGGCGTCAAGCTGATAAGTACAATGTTCCTCGCATCTGTTGGGTAAACAAGATGGATAAACTAGGTGCGGATTTTGAGATGACTGTCCAGGATATCCGTGATAAATTCGGGGCAACTCCAGCAGTGATGGTTCATCCCATGGGTGCAGAAGATAAGTTCCAAGGCGTGATTCAACTTTTAGAAGAAAAAGCTTTATTTTGGAAAGACTCCTCAGCAGAAACTGAAGCAGAAATTAAAGATATTCCTGAAGAATATTTAGCTGTTGTGAAGGAAAAAAGAGCACAGCTAATTGAGTTAATTGTTGAAACAGATGATACCTTAATGGAAAAGTATCTAGAGGGTCAAGAAATCTCGGTCAATGAGTTAAAGGCTACTTTAAGAAAAGCCACTATTAATTACAAGTTAGTCCCGATTTTTTGCGGTAGCTCTTTTAAAAACATCGGCGTCCAGGTGCTACTAGATGCTGTGATTGATTATCTACCCTCCCCCCTAGATATTGACCAAATTACTGGCAAAAACCCCAAAACCGATGAGGACGAGGTTAGAAACTTAGTCCCTGAAGAAAAATTTTGCGGTCTTGCTTTTAAGATTCAAACCGACCCTCACGTTGGCACCCTAACCTATGTCAGAGTTTATTCTGGGGTTATGAAGGCTGGTAGTTATGTTTATAACTCCAGCTCAAATGAAAAAGAAAGAATCGGTCGGTTGTTGTTGATGCACTCCAATGCAAGAGAAGAAATTCAAGAAGCTCGAGCAGGTGAGATTGTGGCTATCATTGGTTTAAAAAACACCTCTACAGGCGATACTTTATGTGATGAAGAGAGTCCGATCGTGTTAGAGAGAATAATTTTTGCAGAGCCGGTTATTTATTTAGCAATTGAACCCAAGACTAAAGCTGATCAAGAAAAGATGGGGGTAGCCTTAAACAAGCTCAGCAACGAAGATCCTACTTTTGAGGTTAAGGTTGATCCTGATTCAGGACAAACCTTGATTGGCGGTATGGGAGAGTTGCATCTGGAAGTGTTGGTGGAAAGGATGAGAAGAGAGTTCCTAGTTGATGCCAATACTGGAAAACCTCAGGTTGTCTACCGCGAAACCATTATGCAAAACTCAGAAGGTGAAGGCAAATATATTAAACAATCTGGGGGTCGTGGTCAATACGGTCACTGTTTACTTAGAATCGAACCTTTAGAAAGAGGTATGGGCTATGAGTTTGTTAATGAGATTAAGGGTGCAGCTATCCCTCGCGAGTTTATTGCTCCAGTGGACAAGGGCATACAAGAAGCCATGGAGCGTGGTTATCTAGCTGATTATTCTTTAACAGATATGAAGGTCACATTATATGACGGTACTTATCACGAGGTTGACTCGAGTGAGGTTGCTTTTAAAATGGCTGGTTCTTTAGGACTAAAAAATGCACTTTCAAAAAATAAAGTCGTTTTAATCGAGCCGATCATGAGTGTTGAGGTTACCTCGCCTAAAGAGTTTATGGGTGATATTATTGGAGATTTAGGTAGTCGCAGAGCTCAGATCAAAGGGACAAAAAATCGCGGTAATGCCGTGATTATTACTGGGTTGGTTCCGCTCGCAGAAATGCAGGGATATGTCACGATTTTACGGAGCATGACCCAGGGTCGAGCAAGTAGCGTAATGTTGCCTTCTCATTATGAAGTGGTACCTGCTCAGATTTCTAATCAAATTGTTGAAGAAAGGAAGGGTCCTGTTCCTGTAAAAAAATAAGCCAGACAGCGACAGCTTCACTTTAGTCTAGTTTTCAGTTAAAATATACTTTAGTCATTAATATTAACTAACAACTAAATAAACAAGGAGTCAACATGTCAGACAAAACAAAGTTCAGTCGAACTAAACCCCATGTCAACATTGGTACTATCGGTCACGTTGATCACGGCAAAACTACCTTAACTGCCGCCATTACTCACGTGCTTGCCAAAAAAGTACCTAGTGACATTAATCAACCTCTAAAGTATGAGGATGTAGAGAATAGCGAGGAGGAGGTGGCGCGTGGTATTACTATTAACATTAAGCATATCGAGTATGAGACTGAAAAACGTCACTATGCTCATATTGATGCCCCTGGTCATGAGGACTACATTAAAAACATGATCACCGGTGCTGCTCAAATGGACGGCGCAATCTTGGTTGTCGCTGCCACTGATGGCTCAATGCCTCAAACCAGAGAACACATCTTGTTAGCAAAACAGGTTAATGTGTCCAAGATTATTGTTGCATTAAACAAGGTTGATATGGTCGAAGATGAGGAGTTGCTGGATTTAGTTGAGATGGAGATTAGAGAGTTACTCACCAAGTATGGTTATGATGGTGAAGAAACTCCGATCGTGAGAGTGTCTGCTTTAAAAGCACTTGAAGGCGATGAAGCTCAACAAGATAAAATCATGGAGTTAATCAACACGGTTGATGAATACATTCCTGAGCCAGTTCGAGATCTTGATAAAGACTTCTTGATGCCGGTTGAAGACATTTTTGCTATTAAAGGCAGAGGCACGGTTGTGACCGGTAGAATCGAGACCGGAATCGTAAAAGTGGGAGAAACAGTCTCGATTATTGGTTTTGATAATGACACCGACACCACTGTTACCGGAGTAGAGATGTTTAGAAAATTACTGGATCAGGGTCAAGCTGGAGATAATGTTGGTCTTTTACTAAGAGGAATTAAGCAAGAAGATATTCAAAGAGGACAAGTGGTAGCTAAACCAGGAAGTATTAAAGCTAAGTCAAAGTTTGAAGCCGAGGTTTACATCTTAAAGAAAGAAGAAGGTGGACGCCACAAACCTTTCTTTACTGGTTATAAACCACAGTTTTATATCAGAACAACCGATGTCACAGGCGAGATCAAGTTGCCTGAAGGTGTAGAGATGGTTATGCCTGGCGACAATGCTAAGATGTCGGTTGAGTTGATTGCTTCGGTGGCTTTAAACGAGGGCTTAAGATTTGCTATCAGAGAAGGAGGCATTACTGTCGGAGCAGGAGCCATTACAAAAGTTATTGAGTAATTATGGATAATTAAGAAACAACCCCGTCATTAGGCGGGGTTGTTTTAACTTAATAACTCAGAATAAAAATAATAACCTAGCTTCTTCTTCTCTTGTAAACTCCGCTTATAACTCTATACAAACCGTGAAAAATTTATTATAATCACGCCCTGTCACTATTTTATTTGTAATTATTAAAATATTTGACAAACTTAACAATAAAAACAATAAAAATATGGCAAAGAGTCAACCACAGAATGCGCAAGAGCCACAAAACAAGATAAGAGTGAGGCTTAAATCATATGATCATCGCGTCATTGATGAAGCTAGTCGCAAGATTTTGCAGACCGCTTTATCAACCGGGGCCAAGGTGATTGGGCCAGTGCCTCTGCCTACTCATATCAAGGAGTTTACAGTTTTGATCTCTCCCAATGCTGACAAGGACGCACAGGAACATTATGAGATTAGAACGCATAAAAGAGTGGTTGATATTATTGACCCAACTAATCAAACCATTGATTCATTAATGCATTTGGAGTTGCCGGCTGGAGTTGATATTCAGGTTAAGATGTAGAAAATACGTTTATTATCAAAATTTTAAATTGATGATTTATCTTAATTATTTGTATTTATTAGAGCAAACGCAAAAACTTTTTTATGTTAAACACGATTTTTGCCACCAAAGGGATGATGTCTCAAGCCTGGACAACACAAGACAAGCGTTTGCCTATAACCAAGTGCAAGGTAGATCAGAATGTGGTTTTAGGAACACAAAAATGTTTTGTAAAAGTCTGGCAGAACTCAACCTTTAAAAATCAATCAAGCTTGATTCTTGAAATCGGTTACGGAAAGAAAAAACTTAAAAACACACCTAAACCGCTCCGAACTATCATAGAACAGAGCGGTTTTTCTTTTGGCTTTAAACAAATTAGAGGGGTAGAACTAGATCTGAGTAAGAATGATCAAGATCAGGAGATACCGTTTAAAGTCGGGCAGGTGTTAACCGCTGACCAAGTATTGCAGGTCGGAGATGTGGTTAAGGTTCAAGGCACATCTAAAGGCAGAGGTTTTGCTGGAGTGGTAAAACGATATGGAATGGCCGGAGGCCAAAAAACCAGAGGTCAGTCTGATCGTGCGCGAGCTGTAGGCTCGATTGGTGCTGGGACAACTCCAGGAAAAGTATTTAAGGGCAAACGGATGCCTGGTCAACTTGGAGATGAAACAGTTACGGTAACAAACTTAACCGTGGTGCATCTAGATAAAGAAAATAATGAAGTTTGGTTAAGCGGGCCAATACCAGGTCATATTAACAGTATTATTAGAATCACTAAAACAGGAGAGAATAAACCCATCAAGTTAAACTTGTCAGCTTCTGGAATAAAGGTGGAAGAGGCAAGTAAAGCTCAAGATGAAAACAAGCACTCAGTGGCAAAAGTTATCAATCAAGATCAATAATGAAACTTAAGGTTATTAGAACAACCAGCAAAGACAGTAGCATCACAGTGAGTGATCAAGTTTTTAATAAAAAAAACGATCAGTTGTTGGCTCAGGCTGTGTTGGTTTATTTATCTAACAAAAGACAAGGCACCAGCAAAACTCAAACTAGGTCAGAAGTTTCGCGAACTACTCGTAAATGGTATCGACAAAAAGGTACTGGTAATGCCAGACATGGAGCAAGAGACGCTAACCTTTTTGTTGGAGGCGCGGTTGCCCATGGGCCAACCGGCATGGAAAATTGGAAAAAAACTTTAACCAAAAAACAAAAAAAACAAGCCTTGATCGCCGGTTTTTCAGCTCAAGTGAAAAAGATTGTTATTAACGATGAAATCTTAGACTTATCAGGCAAAACTAAAAACGCAACTGAACTATTAACTAAAATTATTCACAACTTTGAACCTGATTTAACATTAGCTAAAACAAAAATCTTAATTGTGGTTGATAAGAAAAATGACAAACTTAATCAAGCCACAAGCAACTTGAGTAATGTCAGGATTCTTTTAACCAACCAACTCAATGCTCTGGTTGTATCTCAGGTTGATTTAATTATTATGACAAGTTCTGCGGTTAGTGCTTTAGAAAAAAAACTTGAATCTTAAAAATTTTTATGAATACTTTACTTAAAAAACCTATCATTACCGAGAAAACACTTGCTCTAGCCAATCAAGAAAATGTTTATACGTTTGAGGTAGATTATTCTGCTACCAAGTCTCAAGTTAAAGCTTTGGTTGAAGAACTGTATGACGTTAAGGTGGAAAGAGTAAACATTGCAGTTCTGCCTAGTAAACGCAGAAGGGTGGGTGTAAAAAGATTGCCTTCTTTAAAAACTGTGCAAAAAAAAGCTTTAGTTAAGGTTGAGACTGGAAAAACGATTGAGCTATTTGATACTTCGAAATAAGGTTGATAGTTTTGCAAAATTTGAGTTTTTTAATAAAAAATGCTTAAAAAAAAGAAACCAACATCACCAGCTACAAGACATCAGGTTACATTAAGCCGGACTGGACTGCATTCTGGCAAGCCTGAAAAAAAACTGTTACGCAAAGGTCATAAAAAAAGACAGGGGCGTGGTTATAAGGGTCATATAACTGTGCGTCATCGCGGTGGTGGAGTTAAAAAAAAGCAACGCTTGATTGATTTTCGTCGAGATAAACTAGGTGTACCCGGAGTGGTTAAACAGATCGAGTATGATCCCATGCGCAGTGCTAACATTGCCTTGATTTATTATCAAGATGGTGAAAAAAGATATATTTTAGCGCCAGACAAAATAACCGTTGGCGATGTAATAATAGCTGATAAAACCGCCGAGGTTAAGCCTGGTAATGCCTTACCTCTTAGCGAGATACCGGTGGGAACACCGATTCACAATATTGAGTTAAGACCAGGTAAAGGTGGGCAGATGGTGAGAGGAGCCGGTTTGGCAGCCTCGATTCAATCAAAAGAGGGTGAGTATGCGGTTGTTCAGCTACCCTCAAAAGAACATCGTTTGGTGAGACTGGAATGTTTTGCCACGATCGGACAAGTTGGTAATACAGATTGGAAAAGTCGAAAGATCGGTAAGGCTGGTAGAAATCGATTAATGGGTATTAGGCCAACCGTGCGTGGTACAGCCCAGCACCCAGGATCACATCCACACGGTGGCGGTGAAGGTCGTAGTGGAGTTGGCTTAAAATATGCCAAGACGCCTTGGGGCAAGATTGCCTCTCCAGGGAAAAAGACTAGAAAAAATAAGTTTACTAACAAGTATATTGTTAAAGATCGAAGAATTAAAAGTAATTAAAAATTAATATTTAAAATATGGGAAGAAGTAGTAAAAAAGGACCATATGTAGATGCAGTGCTGTTAGCAAGAGTTAACAAGCAAAAGACTACTGGTGATAAAAAACCACTCAAAACATACAACCGAGCATGCATGATAGCTCCTGAGTTTGTTGGTCATACGTTTTTAGTGCATAAAGGGAGAGATTTTGAAGAGGTTTTTATCAATGAAAACATGGTCGGTCACCGATTGGGTGAGTTTGCTCACACCAGAACCTTTAGGGGTCACGGTAGAATGGTGAAGAGAGTGATGGCCAAGACATAAAAACTCAAAAGTTTTTTAGTTAAAAGATTAAAAATAATTAACATGCAAATTAGAGCTGAACAAAAAAATTCAAGACAGTCGCCTAGAAAAGTGAGGCTAGTGGCAAATCAAGTTAAAGATTTACCTTTAGAGGAAGCTTTTATCCAGTTATCTTTAATGGAAAGAAAAGCTTCTTTAGTCTTGCTCAAGGTTTTGAGACAAGCCGTGGCCAATGCTTTAAACAATCACCAGTTAAGCATGCAGGATCTAGCGATTCAGAGTTTGGTGGTAAAAACAGGTCCTACCTACAAAAGAATGAGGGCTGTATCTAGGGGAAGAGGTCATCGAATCTTGAAAAGAAGCTGTCATGTTGAGGTTGTGTTAACCACCAAAACAGACTCGCCCACTTCAAAACAAGTTGTTGACACTGTTAAAAAAGCCAAGCTTGAAAAGACAGATGAGAAACAGGTAGCTAAAGATACGAAAAAGGAACTTAAAAAAGTTATTAAAGAAGATCAGCGACAAACCAAGAAGTTTGAGAAAAAGATCAAGACACAAGCTAAGATTAATGTTGGTGCTAAACTTGGTCATCAAAGAGATTTGCAACAAACAGTAACCAAGGTTCACAGAAGAAAAACTGGAGCTTAATAAAAAAACTCAAAAATAAAAACTTAAATCTGGGCTCCGAATGGTAAACACTATTAATATCTAAAAATAACAATCAATTAAATCAAAATTAAACATCAAAATCATGGGACAAAAAGTTAATCCAATCCTCTATCGCATCGGCAATATCTACTCTTGGAAATCAAGATGGTTTGCCAATAAACATGATTATTCTGAAAAAGTGTTAGAGGATTATAAATTAAGAGAGTATTTACATAAAAAGCTATCTAATGCTGGTTTAGATGAGGTTGTCATAGAGAGATCTTTAACGACCATGCAGATCATCTTAAAGGTGAGCCGACCTGGGGTGGTTATTGGCAAAGGAGGGGCAAACTTGCAAGAAATAAAGGAAGAGATCGAGAAGATAATCGCTAATGCTCAAGATATAAAATCTGGTAAAAAAATTAGGGTTAATTTAAAGGTTGAGGAGGTTCAACAACCAGAGTTAAGTGCTAAGCTGGTTACCGAAAGATTGATCTATCAGCTTATTGGCAGATATCCACACCGGCGCGCTGTTGAACAAGCTCTAGAAAAAGTCATGTCAGCTGGAGCAAAAGGTGTTAAAATACAACTTTCGGGTAGAATTGCAGGGGCTGAAATTGGCCGAGTGGAGAAGTACTCACAGGGGAGTATCCCAACTCAAACACTAAGAGCTAACATTGATTATTATGAGGCACCGGCTAAAACCAGGAGCGGATATGTTGGTATAAAAGTCTGGATTTATAAAGGTGAGATTACATCAGAAGAAGAAAATTAATTATTTAATAACATGTTACAACCAAAGCGCAGAAAATACCGCAAAGAGTTTAGGGGCCGTCATAAAGGCACAGCATCCAGGGGCACAAAACTGGATTTTGGTGATTATGGTTTAAAGGCTGTGGAAAGAGGTAGAATTAAGGCGCAATCTTTAGAGGCTGCTCGGAAAAAGATTACTTTTGTGACTCAAAGAAGTGGTAAATATTGGATCAGAGTTTTTCCTCATCAACCAATGACTAGCAAGCCGGCTGGAGTCAAGATGGGTTCCGGCAAAGGCGCCATTAGTCATTATGAAGCAAAGGTTAAACCAGGCACGATCTTGTTTGAACTTGGCGGGGTAGATGAAGCTACTGCTCGAACTGCTTTTAACAAAGCATCTCATAAACTACCAGTTAAAACAAAGTTTGTCATTAAAGAATAAGCTAAGCATAAGCTATGAAACCTAATCAAAAAAAAGCACTCCATCAAAAATCAATTACAGAGTTAAAGCTAGAATTACTTGGTTTAGAAAAAGAGCTGATTAAAGCTAGGTTGGAACTGAGTGCTCAAAAGTTAGAGGATACTAGTAAGCCAAAAAGATTGGTGAAAAACGTGGCAAGAATTAAAACCATTATTAGCGAGAAAGAAAAACAAGGGACCCAGTCCAAAAAAGAAACTGAAAAATAAGTAAAAAAATTGTCAGGTTAAGCCACTGATGAGTCAGAAATCTTGATCATCAAACAGGCATTTTTACTCTTAATTTTAACCTTAACTTACAACCTATATGAAAACTTTAAACGGCATCATTGCATCATTAGCAAAAGAAAAAACAGCCACGGTCGAGGTGGCTCGTCAATGGAAGCATCCTCTATATAAAAAATATGTTAAGCGTTCCAAAAAATACTCTGCACATATTGGGGAGTTAAATTTAGAGATTGGCGACAAAGTTGTTATTCAAGAATCTCGACCGATTAGTAAAACAAAATTTTTTAAAGTCTTAGAAAAAATTGATGACAAGGGTTAATTAATTAATTAGATACTTATTATCATGATACAATTAAGATCTGTTCTCAATGTTGCAGATAATACCGGAGCTAAGAAAATTAGAGTTATTCTAGTCTATGGAGGCTCTGGAAGAAGGTTTGGTTATGTGGGTGATATGGTGTCTGCTTCGGTGATCGATACTGATCCTAATGCTAATATTGGCAAAGGTGAGAAGGTGCAGGCAGTAATTGTACGTACAAAAAAAGAAAAACGCAGAGATAGTGGAGAATATGTTCGGTTTGATGATAATGCAGCCGTGATTATCGAAGGACGAGATAAGTTAAACCCGATCGGCACTCGTGTTTTTGGACCGATTGCCAGAGAAGTTAAAGATCGTGGTTATGCTAAAATTGCCAGTCTGGCCTCAGAAGTATTATAAAAAATTATGAAATTTAAAGTTAACGATAAAGTCATCATTACTGCAGGAAAAGACAAGGGTGTGAAAAGTGTCATCACTCAAGTTTTTCCTAATGAACAAACCGTGATTGTTAAAGACGCCAATCTTTATGTTAAGCATGTTAAACCAATCCCGATGATGAATCGTCCTGGAGAAAGAACAAGACAGGAGCGTCCGATTGGATTGGGAAATATTGCGATTTTAAATGATAAAGGAGAGCCGGATAGAGTTGGTTATAAAATTGGCGAGGATGGCAAGAAACAAAGAATCTTTAAGAAAACAGGTAAGTTAATTGACAACAAAAAAGCTGAAACCTCGGTGAACTCAGCTAAATCACCTAACTCAGCTAAATCATCGAAAAAGTCTAAGAAATCAAGCACTAAAGAAAAGAAGATCAGTCAAGATAAGAAATAGATTTATCTTTTCACAAATCGCGCAATAAACAATGAATCGTCTTAAACAAAAATACTATCAAGAACTGCAAGATAAACTCATGTCTCGGTTGAAGTTATCTAACAAGATGGCTGTGCCAAAAGTTTGCAAAATTGTCCTTAATATCGGTGTTTCAAAGCCAGACGATGCTAGAGAACGGAAAAAGGTTATTGATAATGTCAGCAAACAGTTTGCAACCATCACCGGCCAAAAACCGCAGATGACAAAGGCAAAAAAAGCCATTTCCGAGTTTTCTCTTCAACAAGGCGATCCCTTGGGAGTCACAGTGACCTTAAGAGGAGAAAAAATGTGGCAGTTTCTAGATAAGTTAATCTCGATTGTGTTACCAAGAGTTAAAGACTTTAGGGGCACATCTAGAACAGCCTTTGATGGTCAAGGCAACTACAGTTTGGGTTTAGAAGAACAGATTGTATTTCCTGAGATTAACTATGATGAGATCGAGTCTATTAGAGGTTTACAGATTAATATCATCACCTCTACTCGAGATGACGCTCAAGCTTATGAGTTATTAGAGATATTAGGTATGCCTTTTGAAAAAGAGGAACCAGTTATTAAGCAATAATTAACCAACAGTTATATGGCAAAAAAATCAAAAGTGCTTAAATCAGAAAGACTCAGAGAAAAAAGAAAAAAGTATTTTGATCAGTATTTGAGTCAAGGCGATAGCAAAGAAAATAGGGTATCGACTCGAGGGGTAACTCGGTGTAAAATTACAGGCCGAGCCAGAGGATACATGCGTTATTTTGGTTTAAGCCGAATGACCTTTAGAGAACTAGCCTCTAAAGGCGAGTTGCCCGGTGTAATAAAGTCTAGTAAATAAGAAACTTAAATATGTTAATCTCAGATCCTATCAGCGACCTGTTTATCAGAATTAAAAACGCTCTTTTATCAGAAAAAGAAGAGGTTGTGATTCCTCATTCTAAGATGAAAGAAGCAATCATTCTTAAGTTAAAAGAGAATAATTATATTTTAGATTATGAAATTATTGAGGAGAAACCGCAAAAACAGGTTTTGGTTAAGTTAAAATATACAGACAGTGTTCCGGCCATATCTGGTATTAAAAGAATCTCTTCTCCAGGCAGAAGGCTTTATGCGAGTTCTAAAAACATCCCAAGAACTTTAAATAATTATGGAATTACTCTGGTTTCTACCAGCAAGGGTATCTTAACAGATAAAGAAGCAAGAAAAATTAATGTCGGAGGAGAGTTAATTTTTCAAGTTTGGTAATATTTTTTAAAATGTCAAAAATCGGAAAAACACCTATTATTTTGTCAGATCAAGTTAAGATCGAGGTTAAAGACAACGAGGTTGTTGTTACTGGACCTAAAGGTCAGCTCATAGCGCCTTTATTTAAGCATATAACGCTTGAGGTTAAAGAAGGTTTAATTCAAGTTGAACGAGATCGTGATGACAAGCAAACCAAATCTTTTCATGGTTTGGTGAGAAGCTTAATTAACAGCCATGTTATTGGAGTAACTGAAGGTTATGAAAAAACCTTAAAGCTAGTTGGCACTGGTTATCGTGTTAAAAAAAAGGGTCAAGGTTTAGAGCTTACAGTTGGCTACTCTCATTCAATAGAGTTTAAAGCAGTTCAAGGAATAAATTTAGAGGTTCAGGGAGAAAATGCAATCAAGGTTTCTGGAATTGATAAACAGTTGGTGGGGCAAGTTGCTGCTAATATTAGAGCCATAAAACCACCCGAGCCTTATAAAGGCAAAGGGATTCGTTATGAAGATGAGCAGGTAAAGATTAAACCAGGAAAGACAGCAACGGAATAAAATAAAAAAACAATAATTATAAATATGAGTCAAGTTAAACACCTAACTACCAAGCAAAGAAGAAAGATTACGGTTCGTAAAAAACTGCGCGCCACCGGTCGACCCAGACTAACCGTTTTTAGATCCAACCAGCATATATATCTACAATTAATCGATGACGAGGCTGGAGTAAGTTTGGTGAGTGCGAGTTCTGCAACAAAAGAAAAAAAATATACAGGGACTAAAACAGAAAAAGCAACTCAGGTAGCTCAGGAGTTAGCCCAGTTGATAAAAAAGAAAAAAATCAACCAGATTGTTTTTGACCGCGGTCCGTATAAGTATCACGGTCGGGTCAAGGCAGTGGCTGAAGAACTGAGAAAAGCCGGCATCGATTTTTAAACATACCCACTAAACAAGACATTAATATGGATAAACATTCAAAAGATAACCAGAACGAACTTGAAGAAAAAGTTATTCAGGTTTCAAGAGTTTCAAAAAAGACTAAAGGCGGAGATCAAATGAGTTTTTCTGCTTTAATGATCGTGGGTGACAGAAAAGGAAAAGTTGGCGTTGGTTTGGGTAAGGCCAAGGGTGTTGCCGAGGCAATTCGCAAGGGCGTTAACAAGGCTAAGAAAAAGATGATGCAGATACCAATTGATGGCACCACCATTCCTTTTAGTGCTGAAGGTAGATATGGCGCAGGTCATGTTTTGCTTAAACCTGCCTCACCAGGGTCAGGAGTGATTGCAGGTGGATCGGTTCGGGCAATCATGGAGGCGAGTGGTATTAAAGATGTTTCTGCAAAGATTTTAGGGAGTGATAATCAATCGTCAAGTCTTTTTGCAACTTTAGATGCTTTTAAAAAGATAAACAAGATCGTGAAGGTTAGAAATATTGAGTTAAGGAAAGAAAAATCAGACACGGATCGGTTGGAAAAAACCAAGAGTTTGTCCGGCCCCCAAGGTGCGGGTAAAACTCAAGTTGATCAGGCTCAAAAGAAGCAGAAAAAAATATCTCAAAAAAAGACTGAGGTAAAAAAAATATCTGTGAAAAAAGAAGCTGTTGTTAAACAAGTTTTAGAAAAAGGAGCAAAGAGTAAAAAAACTGTAAAAAAGTCAGAAAATAAAGTTGTTAAAAAAGTTGTTAAAAAAAATCTTAAAAAAACAGCTTTAGTTAAGAAAAAATAATTATAATGCTTAATTAAACTATGAGTTTACTTAGCCAACTGCAAAAAACTACTACCAAACAAAAAAAGAGACTGGGTCGAGGTTATGGTTCGGGCAAAGGTGGTCATACTACCAACAGAGGTCAAAAAGGTCAAACCTCACGCGCTGGCTATAAGACTCCGCTCTGGTTTGAAGGTGGACATTTGCCACTAACTAAAAGACTGCCCATGATTAAAGGCAAGGGTAGATTTAAGCCCTTGCAAACAGTGGCACAAGTTAATCTTGATGAGATTAATGCTTTTGATTTTGATGTGATTTCTTTAAAAACTCTTAAGGCTAACCGGATTATTCATCCTGCTTTTAAACAGGCAAAGGTAATTAAAAAAGGACAGCTTAAGAAGAAAGTAACCGTAAAGGGGTTAAAAGTTTCTGCTGGTGCAGCCAAAGTTATCACTTCTTTAGGAGGAACAATCGAAGAATAACAGGCAGAAACTCATCTCACTTGTGTTAAAAAAAATCCTTGCCACCACAAAAAAAGTTTTTTCCAACGAAAAAGTTAAAAAGAAGATCTTATTTACTGCTTTATGCTTTTTAGTATTTAGAGTGATGGCGCATATTCCTGTGCCGGTGGTTGATGTTCAGCGTATACAAGAAATTTTCTTAGGTAGTGAGTTTTTAAGCTTATTGAATATCTTCTCTGGAGGTACATTAATAAGATTTTCAATTGCAGCAGTGGGTATCAATCCTTTTATTACCTCACAGATTATTATCCAGTTGGCAGGCATGGTTATTCCCTCGATCAAGGAAATGCAAAAAGAAGGCGAAGCAGGCCGTGCCAAGATTAATCAATATACTCGTTTTATCGCGGTGCCTTTAGCTGTAGTGCAAAGTATCTCGGTTATCGCACTTTTAAAATCTCAGGAATTATTAACCTCAACCGATATCTTGTCATTAACAGCAGTAATTTTTACCTTGGTCGCTGGAGCCATGATCACACTCTGGATTGGAGAGTTGATCAGTGAGTATGGGATCGGCAATGGCGTGTCAATGATTTTATTAGCGGGTATTATCAGTCAAATCCCAACAGCTGTTGGACAAGCCTCGATTGTAATCTTCACCGGTCAATACTTAATTTTAGCTATCTTTTTGATTTTATTTTTGGCAGTGGTTTCGCTAGTTGTGTTTATGAACGAGGCGGTGCGCAAGGTTGTGGTTCAATATGCAAAAAGGATGCGGGGGAGTCGTATGCTAGGAGGTCAAAAAACTCATTTACCGATTAGGGTAAATGTGGCCGGAGTCATGCCAATTATTTTTGCCTTATCATTAATGTTGGTGCCATCATTTGCAGGACAAATCTTGCAATCTCTAGAAAACGATTGGTTATCAAGATTCGGTGGCAACTTAATCTTGTGGTTTGATCAATCCTCGGTGTCTTACATGGTTTTTTATTTTATCTTGGTGTTTGTCTTTACCTTTTTCTCAGCGATTATCTTTTTTGATGCTGAGGACTTGTCTACTGAACTAAAAAAAAGTGGCGCCTATATTCCTGGCATCAGACCAGGATCTGCCACTAAAACCTTTTTAGAGTATGTGGTGAGTAGAGTTACTTTGGTTGGCGCGTTGTTTTTAGGTTTTATCGCCTTACTGCCTTCTTTAGCTCAAGCATTGACCAATATTCAGTCATTGGCAATTGGAGGTACGAGTGTTTTAATTGTGGTCTCGGTTATTATTGAAACTGCTAAACAGGTAGAGAGTCAGTTGGTTGGTCAAGATTATGAAAAATATAGTTGAAAACTAGAAAGAAGCTAGAACCTTGTGTTGTCTAAGAAAAACAACCTGATAATTTTAAAACAAATAAACAATCTAACTTTTAATAATTAACACATAACTAAATCATGAAATATGTACTCATCGGTGTTCAGGGCGCCGGTAAATCCACCCAGGGAAAATTACTATCTGAAAAGTTAGGATTGCCCTATCTTTCCTCAGGACATATTTTTAGACAGATGGCAAAAAGTAAAACCAAACTAGGGCGTTGGTTAAAAGAAACACTTAATGCTGGAGTTTTGGTTGATGATAAAAAAACGATCGAGATAGTTTCTGCATATTTAGAAAAACCTGAATACAAAAACGGTTTTATTATTGATGGCTTTCCCAGAACCTTGGTCCAAGCAAAGGCGTTTTCCGATGGAACTGAAAAAGCTATTTTTATTAATGTCTCGGACAAAGAAGCTTTGTGGAGAATTTCTGGCAGAGAGGATAATCGAGAAGACGAAACCCTCAAGGCAATTCGTAATCGAATAAAACTGTTTCATCAGGCTACCTCTGGTGTGTTAGATTTTTATAAAAAAAAGGGTCAGTTGATTGTTATTGATGGCGAGCAATCTGTTGCAGGGGTTTTTCAAGAAATGATTGAGAAACTTGGAATAAAATAGCAGACTTGAAATAAAATAGCAGATTAAGATTAAAGATTAAAAAGGAATTAAGTCTGGCAAAAAAGCATTATTTTGATATAATAAACCGTTCGTAATTACCTAAATTACCTAAAGTATTACCTAAATTACCTAAAGTTAAAGATTTACAAAAGATAAACATGGGCAAAGTTCAACAACACAAACGATCTGCCAAAGAGAAGCGCCAGGATGACACCAGCGGGGTGGTCAGCCAGTCTGCGGACCGTTTTATGATTTATGGAGAAGTTGAAAAATGCTTACCTAACACCATGTTTCAGATCGCGGTGACCGACAGCGAGGTTGAGGCTTTTAAAGGCAAAACCTTGCTTGGCACTTTGTCAGGGAAGATGAGGCTATATAGAATTCGAGTTATGCCTGGAGATATCGTTAAAGCCTATGTGTCAAAATATGATTTGGGCAAGTGTAAAATTATTTATCGTTCAACTAAAAAAGATGTTCGTAAGGAGTTTTAATGAAAGTCAGTCCGTCAGTTAAAAAAAAGTGTCCAAAATGTAAAATTATTAGACGACGTGGCGTGGTTAGGGTTATCTGTGACAATCCTAAACACAAACAAAGACAAGGATAAAAAACTATGCCAAGAATTGTTGGTAAAGATATTCCAGAAGATAAAAAAGTGCCCTATGCACTAACCTATATTTATGGAATTGGTTTACATCTAGCCAAGGATATTACCACTCAAGCCAAGATTGATCCAGATAAAAGAGCCAGAGAGCTTGATGGTCAAGAGATTAACAGTTTGCAAAAGATTTTAGAGGGATATATTTCAGAAGGAGATCTGCGCAGGCAGATCAGTGACAATATTAACCGGTTGCAGAGAATAAAAACTTATCGAGGCGCGAGACACTCGGCAGGACTACCCACTAGAGGTCAAAGAACTCGGGTTAATGCTCGCACAAGAAAGGGTAAAAGAAAAACCGTTGGGTCAATTTCAAAGGAAGCAGCATCTAAGATAGAAGAAAGTAAAACAAGTTAAAAGTGCTTGGTCAGTGAAAAAACTGTTAAGCACTTTTATTAACTTTAACTTTTTATTTTTTTAAATATGTCTCAATACAGTCAAAAAAAACAAAATCAAAAGGTAGTGCCTAAAGCTAAAATCTTTGTTTCAGCTACTTTTAACAACACTTTAATCTCGGTTACAGATTTACAAGGTAACGTGGTTGCTTGGTCAACCACGGGTAGTTCTGGTTTTAAAGGCTCAAGAAAATCAACCTCTTATGCAGCCACCATTGTGGCGCAGAACGCAATTAGTCAGGCTTTGAATTTTGGCATGAAAGAAGCAGAAGTTTTTATCAAAGGACCAGGGCCAGGCAGAAATGTAGTTCTCAGAACTTTACGGAGTAAAGGCGTAGAGGTGACCTTGATCGCTGATATGACCCCGGTGCCACATAACGGCACCAGACCAAGAAAACAAAGAAATTAATTAAATATTAACTATTTTTAAAGTTTTAACTTTTTATTTTTAAACATGGCAAGATATACAGGACCTAAACAACGAGTACAAAGAAGAATTGGTGAAGATTTGGGATTAAAGACTAACGCCTTAAAAACAGCTAAGCGGATTAATATTGTTCCAGGTCAGCATGGACACAAAAGATCAAGACGCCTGTCTGATTATGGAGTGCAGTTAAAAGAGAAACAAAAGTTAAAGTTTATTTATGGAGTTTTAGAAAAACAGTTAAAAAGATTATTTAATATGGCGTTAACCAGTCCACTTGGAACCGGTTTTGCTTTACTGGTTTTTTTAGAAAGACGACTAGATAATGTAGTTTATCGATTAGGTTGGGCTCCCACTCGAGCATCTGCCCGTCAACTAGTAAATCACGGTCATATCAAGGTTGGCGATAAGAGAATGAGTATTCCTTCTTACTTGGTTGAGGTTGGTGATGTTGTTGAGTTAAAAAAGAACTCGATTAATATTCCGGCAATCTCAGCCGTGTTTAACAACGAGGGTCACTTGATTCCAGAATGGTTGGAGCGCAAGCATAATTTAGCAAAAGTTGTGAGACTTCCAGAGCGTGATGAGATTGACGGCAAGGTTGACGAACAGCTCGTGGTTGAGTATTACAGTAGATAAAAAAGTTAAAACTCAAAAAATAACAGTCAATAATAGTCAATAAAAATTAAATAATATCAAAACAGCCTTTTTTTAATCTTAATCAAAAATTTTAACATCTATTAACTATCCTGAAACAGATTCTTTGCCTAGCGCAAAGGAGGAGAAACAAGGAGAAAATATGAGTCAAGATCTAAAGCAAAATGCTTTTTTAAATCCAACATTTACGATTACAGAAGAGAGATTTTCTGCTAATCATTCTTTACTAACCTTAAAACCTTTAGAAAATGGATGTGGTCACACTTTAGGTAATGCGCTCAGAAGGGTTCTATTAAGTTCTCTTTCTGGTGCCGCCATCACCTCGATTAGATTTGAGGGTGTAGATCATCAATTTAGTACTATTAAGGGTGTTAAAGAAGATGTAGTCGAGTTATTACTTAATCTTAAAGAGGTTAAGGTGAAGGCTGACGTTGACAATCAAGGCATCGCTCGCTTAGAAGTGGAAGGCCCAGCCGAGATTACTGCTAAAGATATTGAGTGTGAGGCAGGATTTACCATTATTAACAAAGACCAACATATTGCCACCCTAGCTAAAGGCGCTAAAATCAATGCAGAGCTGGTTCTAGAATCAGGATTAGGTTACCGAGTTGGTGATGCCATACCTGAAAAAGAGATCGGAGAGTTATTGGTTGATGCTATTTTTTCTCCAGTACTTAATGTTTCTTACAAGGTTGAGGACACTCGCGTCGGACGCAGAACAGACTATGATCAACTGTTGATTGATTTAAAAACCGATGGTACGATCACGCCACTTGAAGCACTTGAGCAATCAGCCAAGATATTGGTTACTCAATTTAAACAAGTTTATGATCCAGTTATTGTTGAAGAAGAGGTTGAAACCGAGGATCTAAGCCCAAAAGAGGCTGAGGTTATGAGACTTACGGTTGAGGAACTTGATTTACCAACCAGAATTGCTAATGCTCTCCGTAGAGGCGGATTCCAAAATGTTGGAGATTTGGCCGAGGCAGAAGAAAGCGCGGTAGCTAAGGTGAAAAATATTGGTGAAAAAAGTGTCCGCATTGTTGCTAAGGCACTAGAAAAGAAGGGGGTTGTGTTTAAACAAGGTTAAAAGCTAAATGATTAGCTAGTAATGATTTGCAATGATTTGCTAGCGCAGTTTTTCTCTGGTGAGTCTAATTTAATAAACATATTATGAAACACAAAGTTAGTACTAAAAAACTAGGTAGATCATCTAAACATCGCAAAGCATTGTTTAATAATTTATTGCGGAGTTTGTTTTTATATGGTGAGATCACGGTGAGCGAGGCTAAAGCCAAACAAGTTAAACGCTGGGCAGACAAGCTGATCTTTCAAGCAAAGCAAAACACGATCCAATCAAAAAGAGAACTGCATAAGTTTTTTGGTAAAAGAGATGTGGTTAACACCTTGGTGGAAAAAATCGCTCCAGCTTTCTCTGATCGAGATTCTGGTTTTGTATCAATAAAAGAGCAGGGAACTCGACGTGGTGATAACACCAAGCTGTTCAAAGTTGAGCTAGTGAACAAACTTGCAAACTTAGGCAGTTTCGCTCCAGAAAAAGAGGAGGGAAAAAAGAAAAAAAATGAAAAAAAATAAAACTTTTGTCCAGCGCAAAGAAGATGTGGTGCGACAATGGCATCTTGTTGATGTTAAAGGCAAGGTATTGGGAAGAGTTGCGTCAGAGATTGCCCGACTACTGATTGGAAAAGATAAACCAACTTTCACGCCTCATGTAGATGCTGGAGACTATGTAGTCGTAATTAATGCCACTCAAGTTGCGGTGACCGGAGATAAAGAAAACAAAAAAATTTATTATAGCCACTCAGGTTATCCTGGGGGTTTAAAGCAGGTTGTTTACAAAGAGTTAATGGCAAATTATCCTGAAAAAATTATTGCTAAAGCTGTGAAAAATATGTTGCCTAAAAATAAATTTCAAAAACTAAGAATGGCTCGCCTGAAGATTTTTCCATTAGCAGAGCACCCTTTTCAGGATAAAATAAAATAGATTTTTTTAACATGAAACATAAAAAACAAATCACTAAAGTAGTTCGTGCAGCCAAGAGAGCAGATAATAGTCAAGTAGCTTCCAAGACAACCGTCAAAGCGCCCTTACTTAAGTATCCAAAAGGCAAGTATTTTGAGGGCATTGGTCGGCGTCGGGTTGCCACTGCTAGAGTGAGGATTTATCCTGAAAAAGGCGAGTTTATTGTTAATGATAAGTTAGTTAAAGATTATTTTTCAGACTTAACCTTGGCGTCAGTCAAGTATCTTTTACCTTTTAAGATCACTAAAACAGAGGGTGATTTTGCTGTGACCGCTCGTATTTCTGGTTCAGGAAAATCTGCTCAGTTAGAGGCATTAGTGCATGGTTTGGCTAGAGCTTTAGAAAAATTTGATCCTAAGGTGAGGCCCTTTCTTAAAAACGAGGGTTTGTTAACCCGAGATTCTAGAATGAAGGAAACTCGCAAACCTGGCCGAGGCGGTAAGGCTAGAAGAAAGCGTCAATCTCCAAAGAGATAAGATATTTTTCCAATAAAAAAAACACCTTGTTAACTTTTACAGTTAATCGGTGTTTTTTAAGTTGCTTGTAAAAATTTTTACCAAACTTTTTCTCGAAGCGGTTTACCAACTCTGAAGTTTACCACGCGGTGAGATTTTACCACCTTTTTTTCAGACTCTTTACCAAACGGGACAACCAGCTTGTCGTCAACCTTGTTAACATAAAAAGTTCCAAAACCAGATACCACGACCTTATCTCCTTTTTCCAAAGATCTGATGATCTCTTCGAAAACAGCACCCACAGCTTCTTTGGCTGCAGATTTTGGTAAGTGTGCTTTTTTTGCCACTACATCAATCAATTGTGCTTTGGTCATAAGTATTCCCTTCTAAATTAAATAATTTGTTGTGAGGTTAAGTGTATTAGTTTGATGTACCAAGTCAAGGTGTAAAATTAACAACCAAGCGCTTGAGTTAAGATCAACCTTGTTTAAATTAAACCAAATTTATATAAAATTACCAAACCCGCTCCTAAAGAATCAAAACCAACATCAGTGATTGTGGCGGTTCTTCCTGGCACCATAGATTGGTGTATCTCGTCAGAGATTGCATAAATTAAGCAGATAAAAAATATTTTCAGCCAAACTTTTTCAAACTTAAAGTTTAGTTTCTGAAAACCTTGTGCGATAAAATAGTATAGGACTGCATAAACCGTGATGTGTGCAGTTTTTTTAAGGATGCAATCAGCAAGCGATAAGGTTAAAGTAGGCAACACTTGTTTTGAAGAAAAAAGATAAATCAACAGTGCCCAGCCTAAAGCAGGAAAAAAGGATATAAAATATTTTTGATATTTATTCTGCATAAATTAATCTTCCAGCAACTATCAATAACAATCCTCCAATTATAACAGTAAGTAGGTTATTTTTTACTAGAATGACAAAGTTGTCATCGCTAAAGTTCAGGTTGTAGTCAACATGGCTAACCTCTAACTGCTGAGCCTGGGTGTGACAAAGGTTGTTTTTGCCATCTAAAAAATCTGTTAGTTTTTTAATCTCAGACTTTATTTTTTCCTGTTCTGTATAATAATATAAGTCATGTTCCATGCTTGTTTCTGCAAGTAATGTAGCATATACTTTTTGAGTCATGATATTGACAGTAACTTGACTGATAATACTATTCAGGTTAATTACTCAATCTGAAATTCCGCTGAAACTTTTATCGGAGTATAATATGTTTATCAACTATTTATTAAAAAATTTTTATAATGACAAATAACTCCTCTTTTTTTAACTGGAAAATTGCAGGCCAAGCCGGACATGGAGTAATGCTAGCCTCTCAACTTATGGCAAAGATTGCCAAGAGGCATGGCATGCAAGCCTTTAATTATTTAGAGTATCCTTCATTGATTCGTGGTGGTCACCAAACCGGACAGGTTTATGCTGATTATGAGAATGCCACCTGTCAACAGAAAGCATTAGATGTTTTAATTGTTTACACGCAAGATAGTTTTGAGCTTCATAAATCAGAGATCTCTGAAAAAACCATTATTGTGTATAACTCTGATTTTGGTGAGTTAGCTCCAGAGTTGCTCACTGAGTATAAAAACAGGATTTTTCAGATGCCTTTTGCCAGTTGGGCTAAGGAAATAACAGGGACAACCTTGGCAGCTAACACGGTTTCTTTAGGTGTTTCATCAGCAGTGTTAGGACTTGATCCAAAGATTGCTAAACAAGTCATTGGCGATGCCTTTACTAAGCAGGAAATTATTGATACTAACTTGAAAGCTTTTGATCAAGGTTTTGTTGAGGCACAAAAGGTTATTAAACCTTTGTTTAAGTTTACTCCCAAAGAAGATAACAATATTTTAGTGAGCGGTAACGAGGCTGTTGGTTTAGGTGCCTTGGCGTCAGGAATGCAGTTTTATAGTGCTTATCCCATGACCCCAACAACCGGTCTACTGCATTTTTTTAACGAACATAAAGATCGTTTACCTCTTGTGGTTAAACAGGCAGGAGATGAGATCGAGGCTGTTAATCAAGCAATCGGCGCTTCTATGGCAGGGGTGAGAGCTATGACAGGATCCTCAGGCGGTGGTTTTGCACTCAAGGTTGAGGCGCTGTCTTATGCAGGAACCGCAGAGATTCCGCTAGTAGTGTTAGAAGGACAGCGCACCGGACCCTCTACCGGAGTACCCACCTGGACAGCCCAAAGCGACCTACAGTTTGCTTTAAATGCTGGTCACGGTGATTTTCCCAGAGTGGTTTTAACTCCAGGAACAGTGGAAGAACATTTTCAACTAACGAAAACTGCCTTTTATTTGGCTGAAAAGTATCAACTGCCGGTGACCATTGTCTCTGATAAATTTATTTTAGAGTCACATCAAACCATGCCTGCTGTTAAGGAAAAACAACCTACTCAGCGCTATAGTATGGTTAAAACCGAGGATCTGCCCTCTGATGAATCTTACTTGCGTTACCTTGATACCAAGGACGGTATCTCGCCTCGCAGTATTCCTGGCCAAGAGTTTGGTATACAGCTTTCTAATTCTTATGAACATGATCAGTGGGGTTTTGCCATCGAGGATGCTGAGGAAATCAAGAAAGCTGTTGATAAGAGAGAGCGTAAGATTAAAACCTTGTTGGCTGAAGTACCTCAACCGCAGTTAATTGGCGATCCTGGAGCTCAGGTAACATTGGTGAGCTGGGGTTCAACAGTCAATGTGGTTTTACAGCTGGTTCATCTTTCCCAGACAGTGAACAAGAAACTGGTTAACGCAGTTCACATTCCCTGTATGCTACCGTTTCCAGTTGAGGCGTTTAAACAGCTAACAGGTCAAGCTAAAAAACTAGTGATGGTTGAAGGTAATGTTTCTGGACAGGGAGAAGGATGGATTCGTCAGCAAACTGGGATAGAGATGGATGATCATATCCGTCGCTATGATGGTCGACCGTTTTATGTTGAGGAGTTATTAGATCTGATTCAAGAGAAGTATGCTTAATCTAATCTTTAGCCAATAAAATATACTTAATCACTTTTAACAGTCTATGAAAATTACAAGAAAATCTATTAAATCAAGAGTTGTTCCCACCTGGTGCGCTGGCTGTGGTAACCTAGGAATCTTAAGAGCTCTACACTCTGCTCTTGAAGAACTTGAGCTTCATCATGAAGAGGTACTGATAGTTTATGGTATTGGTTGTGCTGGCAACGAGGCTGATTTTAATCATGTTTATGGTCTACATGCCTTACATGGGCGCGAGATTCCTAATGCGGTTGGGGCAAAGTTGGCTAACCATGATTTAAAAGTAATCGTGGTTGGTGGTGATGGTGATTTATACGGAGAAGGCATTAGTCATCTGTTATCAGGAGCAAGAGGTAATCATGATATTACTGTTTTAGTGCATAACAACTGGCGCTATAGCTTAACCACGGGTCAGGCTTCTCCCACTACTCCTAGAAACACGATCACTAAAACTTCGCCAGAAGGTTTAATCGAGGTTCCACTTAATCCTTTAAAGGTAGCGTTGTCTGTTAATGCTAGTTTTGTGGCACAGGGGGCATCGTCTAACTTTAAACAGTTAACCGAGATTATCAAGGCAGGGATTAACCACCCGGGTTTTGCTTTGATCGATGTGGCACAACTGTGCGTAACCTTTAATAAAGAGAATAACATTGATTGGTTTCGCAACAATATTGCGGAGCTGGAAAATCATGATGCGACCGATTGGCAGGCAGCATTTAACTTAACTAGTTCTGATAGGGAAAAGATCTTAACCGGCATTTATTATCAAAATACTGAAACGCCTGCTTATCACAAACAGGTTGAGCAGTTACAGGCCGGAACCTTGTTAAGTCAGTGGCAGAATGAGGTTGAGCTAGGGGATGTGATGAAAAACTATCTCTAATATTTTTAGAAAATTTTTTTTTCAGTTACAACTTGGTTAACTTTTCTGTCCCATCTTGTTGTTGGCAACTTATCCACTACTTGAAAACTGTAGCCTAGACCAATCGCGTAAACTGTTGAGTTTTCTGCTAAAAATTTATCATAATAACCGCCCCCCATTCCTACTCGATCACCTTTGGCAGTAAAAGCCAATCCTGGCACAATCGCCAGATCTATTTTTTTTGGATATTTTTTTATCGAGACCGGCTCAAGAATACCATGGTGATTTTTTTGTAAGGAGCTTAGATTAAAAACTTGAACCGGAATCATGGTTTTATTCCTGATTATCCTTGGCACTGTCACGATTTTATCTTGACCAAGTAGCTTGGTTATTAACTCCTCTGTCCTAACCTCATTATTATGTGCCACATATATAAAAAAACTTTCTGCTTCTTGAAATTGAGGAATCTTTTTTAAGTTGGTTAAGATTTTTCTTGAGTCTTTTTTTATCTGGTTAGAACTGAGTTTGTTTCTTAAAGTTAAATACTTTCTCCTTAATCTTCTCTTTTGTTGAGCTTCTAAACTGATTGATTGAGACATTTTTCTGTTTGATAACATAAGTGAATTATCTATTTTTTTCCGCTATAATGCAATTTGATGCGAAAAAAAAGTTTAATTGTGACGATCAGCTAGCTCAAGCGTCTACAAACAACCATTAGGTTGTTTTTTGTTAATTTCGCAACCGATGATACTTAATTTTGTAATCTTCTACTAATTATTAATAATCTTTTAATACACTATGTCATATCTAAAAACAGTAGATCCTAAAATCGCGCAATTAATTAAATCTGAAGAAAAGCGTCAGGCTGAAACACTCATGATGATTCCTTCAGAGAACATGTCTTCACAAGCTGTGCTAGAGGCGGTTGGCTCCTGTTTGGGTAACAAGTATGCTGAAGGTTATGTTTTCCGTCGTTATTATCAAGGACAAGAGTTTGTTGATCAGGTTGAGGCCTTGGCAGTAGAGCGAGCTAAAAAACTGTTTAACGTGCCTTATGCCAATGTTCAGCCTTTATCAGGTTCACCAGCAAACTTAGCTGTGTATCTAGGACTGCTTAAACCTGGTGATAAAATCATGGGTTTAAACTTGGCTCATGGCGGACATTTAACCCATGGTGCAAAAGTATCAGTCTCGAGTATTTTTTACAAAAGTGTGTCTTATACTTTGGGAAAAAATAACAAGATGGATTATAAGCAAATCGAGGCACTAGCCTTAAAAGAAAAACCAAGGTTGATAGTGGCTGGTATTACTGCTTATCCACTTCAACTTGATTGGGGCAAGTTTGCTCGTATTGCTAAAAAAGTTGATGCTTATCTAATGGCAGACGTAGCTCATTTGGCAGGTTTGATTGCTGGTGGTGCTTATCCCAGCCCAGTGCCGTTTGCGCATGTGGTTACCACCACCACTCATAAAACTTTGCGTGGTCCGCGTGGCGCCATGATCATGGTCACTGATCAAGGATTAAAAAAGGATCCTGATCTAGCAAAAAAGATTGATAGTGCGGTTTTTCCTCGCTTGCAGGGTGGACCTCACATCAACACCATTGCAGGGATTGCGGTTGCTTTAAAAGAAGCCCAGACCGCCCGTTTCAAGCTCTATGCAAGAAGAATTGTTAAAAACAGCGCAGTATTAACAGAGGAGTTATTAAAGTATGGTTTTAACTTAGTTGCTGGTGGTAGCAATACTCACTTAATCTTGATTGACTTATTAAACAAAAGATTAACCGGTAACTTGGCAGCCGAGGCTTTGGAGGAGGCTCATATTGTTTTAAATCGTAACTCTGTGCCTAATGATCCAAGCACGCCATTTTACCCATCTGGTATCAGAATGGGTACGCCCGGTATTACCACGCGCGGAATGGGGGTGAGAGAGATGAAGCAGATCGCCCGCATGATAGATGCAGTGATCACTGATGTAGCCAAGATTAAACA